>FWWL01000505.1_pt1 | contig 107767 bp, 101 predicted proteins | sample 2228331 | NCBI WGS metagenome assembly FWWL01 (sample SAMEA103939775, study PRJEB20133) | metagenome | reverse complement strand
TATCCTATACCGTTCCGAAAGACCCTGTTTGCATCGAATGCTCCATTGAAAAAACGCTGGACGTTATTGGAGGCAAATGGGCCTTCCTCGTCTTGCGGGAATTGTTCTCCGGAACACGCCGGTTTGGTGAGCTGCAGCGCAGCATTGCATTCGTGAGCCCACGGGCGTTGACTAGCACCCTGCGGCATATGGAAGAGAAAGGCGTGTTAACCCGTACCGTGTTCCCCACCGTTCCGGTAACTGTTGAATACACTTTAACCCCTAAAGGGGAAGACCTGCACCAAATCGTTAAAGAAATGAAACTTTGGGCCGCCAAGTGGACCTAGAAACTTGCACCTTGCATCCAACATCATGTATCACGCCTATCTAAACTCTTAGCCCTGGAAAACCATTTCCTTATTTGCTCGGCCTGCAGGGCGGGAAGAAGACGTACTAAAAATACATACCCGCTCATCCCGCCCATCACCGCCGCTTTCACATTGCGCCGACCTTTGCGCCGTTGAAAAACCGAGGCTTGCAGCGTAAGCGTCTGGATGTGTTTTCTACGCATCCATGCGGTTGTTACGGCAAGATTCCGATGCCTAAGCGCAAAGTGGCTTTCGTCCATTCCGGCTGCTTCGCTGCGGAATTGCGCATGGCCCCAAAGAGTAGCTAACGGAAGCAGCAACAAAGACGGCCAAGCCAGAACCAATCCAAATCCGATCATAAGCCCTGCACTTACTAGCGCCGTAAAAATTAACTTCCAGCGGACAAAAGAAAACCAAGCGTTTCCCGCCGGTACGATGCTTGGAGAGATCGGCTGGATATGAGGCACGAGACTTTCGAGCAAAGCCTTCACTTCGCTAACCTTCACGAATGGATGAAGCATTACCGCAGCCTCTTTGTCCGAGTGAACGACAAGCAGCCTTAATTCACCTCGTCCTAACGGTCTTCTCAGTAATCCCTCCACTAGCATGGCCGCTTGAACCTTGCCTGCCGGAAACGTTAATTGCCGCTTCTCCAGCAGCCCATAACTGACGGTTATGCGGTCTCCATGCCCCACAAGCTTGAAGCCAGCATATTTCCATACATAAAGCCCTATCGACAGCACCCAAGACAGCAGTAACGCTACTCCCGCCCAGATAAGCACCGCGAAGGGACCATTCAAATGCCGCATTGCGGTATCCGCTAGGGATTCATAGATCGATTCTCCAAGGATATCGTCCGCGAAAGAAACGAGCCCCGCTATGAATGCCATCGTAAGCTGTAAATTGGATGTCGTAATTGCCGCCAACAAAAAGGTGCCTGCCGATATGTGAATTTTAACTTCAGTCGTCGAATAATGATCAGGAGACGGCTCAACAAACGGCGGTAACGATTGAAGCGAATTCTGCTGCAAATGTTCTTGCATCAGCGGCTCCTCTGACGGTCGAGGAAGTTCAGGTTCTTCATCCGCCTTTAAGGTCCATTCAATATCCTTCCGGGCTAGCTTTTGAATTTCCTTGGCCTCCGCGAACGTAACCGCACGCAACACGGCTTCCGGTTTCCCGCCACCCCCAGCCGTTTCCACGACGACCTGCGCGATTCCGAGCAGACGTTGGATGAGCGGCTGCTGAATTTGAATAGAGTGGACGCGGTTTCGATGGATCGTCTTGATTTGCCTAAACAAAACCCCGCTTCTGACAACGAGCTGGTGATCATCCCTTATGTAGGTGAAACGCCGCCAGAACAGCAACGATCCCCCAAACTGAAGGACCAATGCCGCAGCTATCCCATAGAAAACGATCGGCGGCCAATCGAACGGATTTCCCCTCCCTTGGAAGACGACGAACACGAGTACGGGAACGAGCAACGGCTTCAGCCATTCGACCAATAAAATAACAAAATACAGCGGATGCTGGCGGCGGGCAGCTGGCTCAGACATCGTCTTCCCTCACCCTCGCCCACAAGGCAATGCGTCTCTGAACGTCTTCCGCGTTCGCCCGCTCCAACCCATAGATCGTATGCTTGGTTGCCGCCGTGACGATTATGACATGAGCCAGGTCCATTCTGCGCATAAGCGGACCGCTTATTAATTGGACATGCTGGACTTTAACCATGGGTATGAGGATATCGCTTATCCACCAAATTCCTCTGCAGATTTGGATTTCCTCGGCGTCCACCTCGAACGCAAATCGTCTTGCTCTTACCGTTGGCAGAACGCCGGCGAATAAGTAACCGGATAACAGAATTACCCCTGCCGCTATCATAAATGGAATCGTCGTCCAATCATATATGAGAGCAAGTATAGTTAATACGACGATGATTACTGCAATAACGAAATGAATTAGGAGAGCAGTAAATTGAGAAAGTTTTACCGCTTTAGGGTGCATTCTCTGCATATTATCGTTTAATACCTCCAGATTACGGGTTTCCTCGCTTCATTTTGAAATGGAAGCAATGTTAGCTTTGATATCGGTTATACCCAGCTCGAAATGAAGGTTTAACTGACGATCGGCGCCGCTCTTATTTCCCGCCATTTTCCACTCAAAAAAGTGACCGGCGGTTCTACATTTCAGAATCCCTTAACCGATATATCGGAGTAGTTCTATTGACAACAAGACAAGGGGAGATAATTGCATGCTTAACAACATTTCTGTAAAAACTAAGCTTCTTATTTTACTTTTTACCCCTCTTATCTTATTTGCAACAACTGCTATTTACCTCTTACAGCTAAACTCTTCAAACATCGCACGACTCACCGAAGCGCTCTACGATACTACTAATCGTACCACTACTCTTGTTCTTAATGCAGATCGGGACATGTATCAGGCTCTAAATGAATATCAACGGATACAGTCTTCTTTTGTAAGCCAAGAGGATAAAGATGACGCTTACAAAGGTTTCAAAGACAATGTAACACAGGTGAATCAACGGATTCAGCAAGCCATTGACATTTTGAAGGAGCACCAATTGACCACGTTGTCTCATTCCGAGAGCGGCAAAAACATTGATACCATCATCCAGGACGTTGAACTGCTCTTCAACAAATGGGTTCAGCAATCGGACACTAATATCCGCGAAAAAACCTTTTCTATCGAGACCGAAACCGCTCTTCAATCCCAATTTGATGACTCCCGTGAAAATATCAATCAATTCGGGGAAATTCTTGAAACCTATGCATTGAAAGAAGTCGAGATTATCAATAAAGATAAACAAAGGACCGACATTATTACATATAGCACTCTGATCATCGAATGGATCCTATTGATTTCGTTTGGAATTTTCCTGATTCGCAAAGTCAGCCGGACGGTGGCTTTAGTTCAGATCAAGACCAAGCAAGTATCCTTAGGGGATTTGAAGTACAGTCCTCAGAAAAAGTACGATAAGGACGAGCTTGGACAAATTTTGTATTCCGTAGACGGCATGATCGGGAAAATGCGGGAATTGATCAGCAGCATTGCCGATAACACCAATCAGGTAGCCGCGGCATCCGAAGACTTATCCCAAAGCGCGCAAGAATCTTCCTCTGCCGCTAACCACGTCGCGGAAAACATTCAGGAGGTCACCTCCCTCGTAGACGTGCAATCTACCATTGCGGAAGAAGCAAGCAAAGCGATGGAAGAGATGGCTGTCGGAGTCCAAAGAATCGCCGAGAGCACGAATAATATCTCCGATCACTCTCATCAGACGAACCATCAAGCAGACCATGGCGCCGATATGCTGCAAAAGCTAAAGGAGCAAATGGAGCAGATGATGGGAACGATCCGACAGTTGAACCGCAGCGTCGCCGTGTTGAACGAAAAGTCTGCTAAAATAGGTGCAATCACGGAGAATATCACTGGCTTTGCTCATCAGACGGGCATTCTATCGCTTAATGCTTCGATTGAAGCTGCAAGAGCCGGAGACCATGGCAGAGGCTTCGCCGTTGTCGCGCAAGAAATCCGGAAGCTGGCGACCAATTCCCTGGAATCCGCAGGCGTCATAAATGAACTGATCGCCGACACCCGGAACGAGATCGATCGGGCATCGGAGTATATGAAAACTACCGTAGTGCAAAGCGAGAAGGGAACGTCCATTATGGATGATGTGGCCCATGGCTTTGAGTCCATTATTGAATCCATCAAACAGGTGGCCGAACAGATTCACGATGCGTCGGCGGTAACGGAGCAAATGTCCGCTAGCTCAGAGGAAGTATCGGCCAGCATGGAGCAGTCCTCTACTTCCGCGAGAGATATCGCCGGCAAAGCTCAAAGCGTATCCGCCGCCACGGAGGAGCAGCTTGCCCTCGTCGAGAATATCGCCCATGCCGCAGACCAATTGCAAACCATCGTGAAAAGCCTGAACGAGTCTGTCCGGTTTTTCAAGCTCTAGGATAAAAAAAGCTTTTCTGGATAAACTCCAGAAAAGCTTTTTTTGTATTTACATAAAACGAATTACATCATGCCGCCCATGCCGCCCATATCAGGCATGCCGCCTGCAGGACCTTTGTCTTTCTCCGGCTTGTCGGCAATAACTGCTTCGGTCGTCAGGAAGATAGCCGCTACGGACGCAGCGTTCTGCAACGCAGAGCGCGTTACCTTCACCGGATCGATGATTCCAGCTTCGAACATGTTAACCCATTCGCCGGTTGCAGCGTTGTAGCCCGTTCCAACTGCTTCCTTCTTCAGACGCTCAACGATTACGGAACCTTCTTGGCCAGCGTTAGCTGCGATTGTGCGAATCGGTTCTTCAAGAGCGCGAAGAATGATGTTCACGCCTGTTTTCTCGTCGCCTTCCGCCTTCACTGCAGCAACAGCGTTATATACGTTAACGAGCGCAGTACCACCGCCGGAAACGATTCCTTCTTCAACCGCAGCACGAGTCGCGTTCAAAGCATCTTCGATGCGAAGCTTACGCTCTTTCAGTTCGGTCTCGGTCGCTGCTCCGACTTTGATAACCGCAACGCCGCCGGCTAGTTTCGCCAAACGCTCTTGCAATTTCTCGCGGTCGAAATCCGAAGTCGTATCTTCGATTTGAGCTTTGATTTGGTTAACGCGAGCCGTAATATCGGCTTTGTCTCCCGCACCGTCAACCACGATGGTGTTTTCTTTATTTACGCGCACTTGACGAGCGGTACCAAGCTGTTGAATTGTCGTAGATTTCAGTTCCAGACCGAGCTCTTCCGTAATCACTTGACCACCTGTAAGAGCGGCAATGTCTTGCAGCATCGCTTTACGGCGATCGCCGAAGCCAGGCGCTTTAACGCCGACGCAAGTGAATGTTCCGCGCAGACGGTTAACGACGAGCGTCGACAATGCTTCGCCTTCAATGTCTTCCGCGATGATCAGCAATTGCTTGCCGGATTGTACGACCTTCTCCAAGACAGGCAGAATCTCTTGAATATTCGAAATTTTCTTGTCGGTGATCAGGATCAATGGGTTATCGAGAATCGCTTCCATTTTGTCCGTATCCGTAATCATGTATGGGGTAATGTACCCACGGTCGAACTGCATACCTTCAACGACTTCAAGATCCGTGTTGAAGCCTTTCGATTCTTCAACGGTTATAACGCCGTCTTTGCCTACTTTTTCCATAGCATCGGCAATCAATTGACCGACTTCTTCGTCAGCAGCGGAGATTGCGGCAACTTGGGAAATATCGCTGCGGCCTTCAACGGGTTTGGAAATCGTTTGAAGCTGTTCTACAGCCGCTTTAACAGCCTTGTCGATTCCTTTACGGATGACCATAGGGTTAGCGCCAGCAGTAACGTTCTTCAGACCTTCGCGAATCATCGCTTGTGCAAGAACGGTTGCTGTTGTCGTACCGTCACCGGCGATATCGTTTGTTTTCGTTGCTACTTCTTTAACAAGCTGCGCACCCATGTTCTCGAATGCATCTTCCAATTCGATTTCTTTGGCAATGGTTACGCCATCGTTCGTGATAAGCGGGGAACCGAATTTTTTCTCCAGAACGACGTTACGGCCTTTCGGTCCGAGCGTTACTTTTACTACATTCGCCAAAGCGTCTACGCCGCGAAGCATCGCGCGTCGTGCATCTTCGCTAAATTTAATTTCCTTAGCCATAGTTAGTACCCTCCTTAAAGTTTGAACCTTAACCTATGTTCTGCCGTTACCGGCTTCTTTGTTATGTCTGTATCGCGGCAGGAGCGTTAGCCCATTAGCCCACGATTGCGTGAATGTCGCTTTCCTTCATAATCAAATATTCTTTGCCTTCATATTTGATTTCCGTACCCGCATATTTAGAGAACAATACACGGTCGCCTTCTTTCACTTCCAGTGCGATCCGTTCACCGTCTTTTGTCAAAGCCCCGCTGCCTACTGCAATAATCGTTCCTTCTTGCGGCTTTTCTTTCGCGTTATCCGGCAATACAATACCGCTGATGGTTTTTTCTTCTTTTGCGTTCGCTTCTACGAGAACGCGGTCACCCAAAGGTTTAATCATGTAAATAGCCTCCTTCTTAATTAGGTGTAAGTTTTTTACTTGAAGCCATTTCCTGTTAGCACTCGATTGTGTTAAGTGCTAATAACCATTTTCTATGATACGGTTTTTGCAGATGGTTTTCAAGTCCTTTGCGTTAATTCTCCACAAAAAAATGCGAATCCGCATTTGCTGCGGATCCGCACCGGTCTGGCACGCTTTCCAGTGTTTCCCTAATGGGAAAAAATCATTCAAGTCTTGAAGTTGCCGACCAAGCCTTTCAACCGGGAAGCCATCGTACTCAACCTCTCCGCCGTAAGCGCCATCTCCTCCGTCGAGGACAATTGCTGTTCGGTCATTGCCGAAACCTGCTCCGTGAAAGAAGCCGTCTCTTCCGTAATACGCGAAATATCTTGAATGGACTGCACGACAGAGGTGCTGCCCGCGGACATCTGCTCAACGGATGCGGCGACATCAACGATGTTGGAACTGAGGTGCCCGACTTTGCCAACGATGTCACGGAATGTTTCTTCGGCATTCTGCATGCCGGACACGGCCGAGAATACTTGGCCGGCGCTTTGCTCGAACATGGTGGCAACCTGGCCGATATCGCTGGACATCGTACCGATCGTATCCCCGATTTGAACGGCCGATTGCTGCGTCTGGTCCGCCAGCTTACGAATTTCCCCCGCAACTACCGCAAACCCGCGTCCGTGTTCACCTGCGCGTGCCGCTTCGATAGCGGCATTCAACGCCAGCAAGTTGGTCTGGTTCGCAACTTCCGATATGTATCCAATAACTTCCCGGACTTGCTCAGACTTATGATTCAAGCCTCTAACGACTTCTTGCAGGGAGCGAAATGCCTTCTCTACCTGAGCGATCTCCCCGGAGGTCGATTGCAGCAATTCGGAGCCCGCTTCCGCTCGACTAACCGTTGATTGAGCCGCGTCGGAAACTCCCGTTGTCGTAGCAGCCACTTGATTCAAGCCATTAAGCGTCTCTTGCATGGTAGCCGATATTTCCTGCGACTGCGCGACTTGCGTCTCCGAGCCTGCCGCCACCCTCTCAACAGCCTTGGATACTTCGCTGCTTACGCGAGCATTCTCGTCAGCGCCTTGCTTGAGCTGTATAGCGGAAGCCGCAAGCTCTGCCGTGCTGTCGCGAAGCTCTTTCATCATCTTCTGCAAGCCGTCCAGCATCTGATTGGCTGCGTTGGCCAGATCGCCCATCTCATCGTTTGAACGGATATGTATGCGTCTGGTTAAATCTCCGCCGGAAGAAGCGATGTTCCGCAGCGTAGCCGTTACCCCGCCGATCGATTCGGTTAGATTACGCCCCAGCCACAGCAGACCGAAACCGCTTGCTCCCGCCAATACGGCGAAAATAATAATCACTTCAATGAACAGGGCCTTCTGATCCGCGAGATCCATGCCCGTTATCATGAGCACCAAAGCCAATGCCAATAATACAATCATCCCTACGTAACCAATCGTAATTTTACGACCTAAAGTCAATGCACGCACACCCCTTGTCTCTCCCAGATTCTAACAGCCAATGTAAGCCCTTTCTCGAAACAAGTGTATCATAATTTCGAGTTTTGGAATATCGAAATTTGACACTTTTTGCTTCTTTCTGGAAGGTATTGAATATCGGACTTTAGTTGCGGGAATGAAGGGCTCTCAATCGGCTTGTTCCAATGCTTGCTCTTTTGCCTCGCGGGCCTTGATAAGTTTGCGGAAAGCGATTCGCGACAAGAGCACGCTCAGTTCGTACAGCAGGACGAGCGGTACCGACACCAATACATCCGAGACGACGTCCGGAGGAGTAACCATCGTTCCGATTACGATCAGGACAAACCATGCAATCCTCCGCATCTTCTGAAGGAGTTTGGGGTTTAGAATTCCGATGCGGGTCAAGAAAAGGATAATTAACGGCAGCTCGAACAACAAGGAAATGGGCAGCAAAATATTGAATAAAAACGAGAAATACTGCGTCACGCCGTACGTTTGTTCCAATCCCATGTTCTGAGTGACTTTCTCCGTGAACAAATAAGCCATCGGAAAGACAACCCAATAAGAAAAGGCAAGTCCGATCAGGAACATGATTAAAGCCCAAGGCACGTAACGCAGCGTAGCTCTTTGCTCCTGTTTCCCGAGCGCCGGCCTTACGAAAGCCCATAACTGGAACATAACGAACGGAATAGCCGCCAGCAATGAAATCAGAATAGCGAATTTCATGTAGAGACCGATCGCGTCCCATGGGGAAAACACGTTAAGCTCCAGATTATCGGTCGGAGCTGCCGCGACCAGATAATCGAATACGGGTTGAGCACCGAACAAACCTCCGATTAATCCAAGAACAAATACGACTACGCAATATATAATCCGTTTGCGCAGTTCGCCTAGATGCTCCAATACCGGCATCCATTCTTCATCCTGCGGGGATCCCGATCTTTCATTCATTGCCGCTCGCCTCCATGCAAGAAGGCTGTCCCCTTCGCAAATATTTCATCTGCGCTGAGCGACAGCCCCTTTGGTTATCACTGCCGTTCCCGTTATTCCGGGAGACGCCGTTCCGTCTTCGGTTGCTCCGTCTCCTCCGGAGAGACGTCCACGCGGTTTGCCGGACGATCTTTGGAATCATCCATCAGATCGTTCGCGCCTTTCTTGAACTCGCGGAGCGTACGGCCGAACGCTTTACCCAATTCGGGAAGCTTGCTCGGGCCAAATAGCAGCAAGGCGATAAGCACAAGCAAAATGATACCTGAAGCTCCAATACCGGACATATTCCTAACCTCCGTTCCTAATCCATTCCAAGCTATAAGCCGGCCGATTAACAGCGGTACAATCCGCCGTAGCCCATTCCGACAATATCTTCTTTCACAACGGTATCCCCAGCCAAAATTCTCGGCAATAACACATCAAAGGACGTATAAGGGTCATGCATGACGCAGCCTGGCAAACCGAAGATCGGTACGTCCCGCAAGTAACCGAACAACAGCATCGAGCCCGGCAACATCGGCGTTCCGTAGCTAACGATATCGGTTCCCGCTTCCGCGATGGCTCCCGGAGTACGATCGTCGGGATCGACAGACATCCCGCCGGTTACGAGTATCATATCATACCCTTGTTGCAGGAAATAGTGAATTTCCTTGACAATTGTTTGACGATCGTCAGGCACGAATCGATGTTCCGCGATCTCCGAACCTAAAGCTTCGAGCTTAGCGCGGACTGCAGGGCCGAACTTGTCGGCGATTCGTCCCGTGAACACTTCGCTCCCGGTCGTGAGCAAACCGACTTTCATGGAGCGAAAGGGGCGAACGCTTACCGGAAACGCACCCTGCCGCAATCGGTAATCTTCGGCGATTCGTTCGACCTCTCGAACTTTCGATTCCGGGACAATGAGCGGGATGGCTCTTGTCGCCGCCAACGCATCGCCGGCATTTACGACTCGATGATTCGTCACCGAAGCCAAAGCGATTTCGCCAAGACGGTTAATCTCGTCCACCACTTCTCGCGCGATGCAAGCAAGCCCGGTTATCTTGGACTTCACCGATACCTTACCCTCATGGGGGTCACCGAAGACGGTGTTATCCCCGCTTAGGGCCACTGCCATCCGAAGGGCCGCGTCGTCTTCATGAAGATCATCTTCCGCAAGCTCGATGACATACAGGTTTTCTTTGCCGATGTCCTTCAGCTTAGGTATGTCTTCGCTTACGACCACATGGCCTTTCCGAAATAATCTTCCTTTGAACTGGCCGGGAACGATCTGAGTGAGATCGTGGGCCAGCACCATGCCGACCGCATCCTCTACTTTAACTTCCCTTAATAGGGAAGAGCTTATAACGGCAGTTCCGTCCTGCAAAGGAAACCCGGAGTCTGTCATCCTTCTTGCTCCCCTCGCAAGCCTTTCACTTGATCCAACGCTTCCGGCAGCATATCCATGACCGCCATTAAATGCTCGTGAACGCCTTTGGGATCTCCGGGCAAGTTCAGAATCAGAGTGCGGCCGCGTACCGCGCATATCCCGCGAAACAGCATTCCCTTGCGCGAGCGTTGAATGACCGCGGCGCGCATAGCTTCGGCGATTCCGGGAACGATGCGTTCCGCGATCATAAGCGTCGCTTCCGGCGTGACATCGCGGTAAGCAAGTCCCGTCCCCCCCGTCGTCAACACAAGATCCGCTTGAAAATAATCGGCCATCTCAATAAGGGCCGCGCGAATCTCATCTTGATCGTCCGGCACGATGCGATAATCGACGATATCTCCAACCAGTTCTTCCTCAACCAATTCCCGTATAACCTGGGCGCTCGTATCTTCTCGTTCCCCGCGTGATCCTTTATCGCTTGCCGTCAACAAGGCGACCTTCCAACGCATGCTTCATTCCCCCGCTCCCATGAGTACAAGCCTTATCGTGATCGTTTACTCGGATTGTCCGTTCGCCAAGGCGTAATCGCCGCTCTTGCCGCCCGTCTTGATCAGTAACCTCACAGGACCGATAACCATATCCTTCTGCAGCGCTTTGCACATATCGTAAACGGTTAATGCTGCTGCGGAGACGGCGGTCAACGCTTCCATCTCCACGCCCGTTTGGCCGGTTGTCTTCACCTCGGCCGTAATAACCAGCGTATCAAGTCCGTTATCTTCGAATTGTATATTAACTCCGGTCAATGGCAGCGGATGACACATCGGAATCCAGTCCGAAGTCCTTTTGGCCGCTTGAATTCCGGCGATTTGCGCAACGGCCAGCACATCTCCCTTAGCCACTGATCGCTCCCGTATACGCAGCAGCGTCTCTGGGGCCATCGTTACCCGTCCTTCGGCAACCGCTGCCCTTGCGGTAATCTGTTTATCCGAGACATCCACCATCTTGGCACGGCCTTGATCGTTGAAATGCGTCAGCCTATCCTCCGTGTTATCCATCATCTTCCCCCTCTTTAAACCAAATAAGCTTTTCATCCGTGGCTAACCCGTTAAGCTTAAGATCGTGCGGTTCCAACGGTATCCGCCGAGCAACAACCTGATTGGCGAAAGCAAATCCGATCCATAGCGTTCCGCCGTGCAGTAACCGTTGTTCATCCGCGTACAGCCGATCATAGTAACCTCCGCCGTAACCCAATCTACCGCCCGTCTCGTTAAAGGCGAGGCCCGGCACAAGCACGACGTCTAGCGGCTGAATTCTATCCTTTACGGAGGTTTGCAGGGGATCCGGTTCCGGAACTCCCCATTTCCCGGGAATCCAGTTAGACAATGCTTCGACCTTCCTTAACTCCATTCCTTCTCCGCTCGGCAAAATTCGCGGAGCAAATATATGATCGCCCACTTCCCAACATCTATTGATCAACGGCAAAGGCGAAGCTTCGGAGCGAAAAGGAGCGTACGCGCAAAGATTCAGCGGGCGGTCCAACCGTTCTCTGAGCGGGTAAAGGACTTGATGCTCCAATAAGCTGCACAGCAGCAAGGAACTTCGTTCCCGGTCAGCGGGAGACACCGCGTCTCTGACGGCCGTCATCCGGCGCCGCCACTCCGATTTATCGATATTCCCCTGCACATCGTCCATGAGCGGCATGCCTACCTTCGAAAATCCGTGAAAATCTAATTTCATATTATCATTTTATGCCTATTTTCGCCAAAGAATAACGGCTTGGACTTTTCTTGCGCATTTACGGTACACTTGGAGTGTAAGGACGAAACGAACTTTTCGGAGGGATTCCTCTTGTTGTTACAAGCATCCGGCATCACGAAACATTATGGCGTTACCCCTGTACTCGAAGGAATCTCGCTCATGATTAACGAGCGTGACCGCATCGGCCTGGTCGGAGTTAACGGGGCCGGCAAATCAACGTTTCTGCGCATATTGGCTGGCGAGTTGACCGCTGACACCGGTTCGGTTGCCAAGCCTAGAGAGCTCAAAGTAGGTTATTTGGCGCAGAACGGAGGCCTTCAAGGCCATCGTACTTTAATGGAAGAAATGAATTCGGCGTTCGGTCCCCTATTGGAACAGGAACGGGTTTTGCTAAGCTTGGAGGCTCGGATCGCGGATCCGCTTGAGCTCGAAAACTCGGAACGCTATGAAGTATTGCTTGCGCAATATGCCGACGTAAGCGAGAAGTTCCGGGAGAACGGCGGGTATGAGATGAAAAACAGGATCCGCAGCATCCTCCATGGGATGGGCTTTGGCGAATTTTCGCCGGATACGGAGGTCTCCTCTCTCAGCGGAGGGCAGCGGACACGGCTTGCGCTTGCTAGATTATTGCTCGTACAGCCGGAGTTGCTGTTGCTTGACGAACCTACCAACCATCTGGACATCGAAACGCTGACTTGGCTGGAGCAATATCTAAGGTCGTACGCGGGAGCAATGGTTATCGTTTCCCATGACCGCTATTTTCTCGATGCGACAGTTACCGCCGTTGTAGAAATCGAGCGCCATGCCGCCACCCGGTATACCGGAAACTACAGCCGTTTCATGGATCTTAAGGCAGCGGCTTTCGCTCAACAATTGAAGCTTTTCGAGCAACAGCGCAAGGAAATCTCTCGCATGGAGGATTTCGTGCAACGCAATATCGTCCGGGCTTCCACGACTCGCCGTGCCCAGAGCAGACGCAATGCCCTTGAAAGGATCGAGAGATTGGAGAAACCGGGCACGTTACGCCAAGCTAGCTTCTCGTTCACTACGGAACGCCGAAGCGGCAAAGAGGTGCTTAGGGTCATTAATTGTTCCGCCGCCCCCAAGGAAGAGATGGCCCCATTATTTCGGAATGTGTCTTTCGAAGTTAAAAGAGGAGAACGACTCGCCCTTCTTGGCCCTAACGGCGTAGGAAAGACCACTTTGCTTCGGGCGCTTATCGACAAATTGCCGCTTCGTTCAGGCGTTATCGAATGGGGTGCCGGCATCTCGCTTGGGTATTACGATCAAGAGCAACGGGAGCTTAATCCTGCTAATACCGTGCTAGAGGAAGTATGGAGTGCATTCGCCCAGCTTCCCGAAGCTGAAATTCGTACGGTGCTCGGCAACTTTTTATTTAGCGGGGACGACGTTCGCAAGAAAGTCAGCTCGTTAAGCGGCGGCGAAAAAGCGCGGGTCGCGCTGTCGAAACTGATGTTGCGCAAAGCCAACGTACTTCTCCTGGATGAACCGACGAACCATCTGGATCTCATGAGTCGGGAAGTGTTGGAAGCGGCATTGGATGAATATGACGGCACTCTGATCTTCGTCTCCCATGACCGCTACTTTCTAAACAGGATTGCGGACCGAATAGTAGAGCTGGCACCGGATGGAACCGAGAATTTCCTGGGAAATTATGACGAAATGGTCGCGAAAAAGCAAGAAATGAAGGAATGGGAAACGTCATTAAATGCCGCTAATTCCCAAGTGACGGAAGCCGTTGTCAGCGACTATGAAGCAGATAAGCAAGCGAAGCGCGATGAACGTGCCCGCCAGCGGAAACGGGAGCAAGCCGAAGCGGATATTTCCAGACTTGAGGGGGAGCTTTCTGAGCTCGATCTTGCGATGGCCTCTCCGGAGATGGTAACGGATTATATGAAGCTGCGGGATAAACAAGCCGAAGCGGAGAAAACCCGGTCGGCTTTGGATGAAGCGTATCGGACTTGGGAATCATTAATGGAAGATTAAGGATTGTTAACTGGAAGTAAAGTTGTTCACATGGTTATGCACAGCTTGCGTACAAAATTTGAGAATAGGGATTTGTTGAGAATCCCTCTCATATCTTGGTGCGCAAGCTTTTTTGTTCCCTTTTTACGGGAAAGGAACACTTTTCCACCGTTTTATCCACATTATCCACAGTTTACATGAGGAATTCGTGAAAAACTCATCCCACTTTCAACAATCATCAAATCCCTTTGTATCAATGCTTTGGAGAGTTTATCCACATTATGCACAAGCGGTGTGGATAAGTTTGTCCACACCGCTTGTTGGTCTTAAGTTGTACTCGAACCTAATGATCTTCGCCACTCTTGCCTTTTTTCGCCATCTTACCGGGACCTAGCAAGACGAAAGCCGAGATCATCAATTCGAAACGTAGGGTGACTGCGGCGGCGGCACGTCGCTCCGCAGCCCCTAGCCTCTTCCGCCCAGCTGCCACCGCGGAAAACTCTGTAGGAGCCGTATACTTTCACATCGTATAAATCCCAACACCACTCCCAAACATTTCCTAACATATCATAGAGCCCCCACGCATTCGGCAGCTTTTTACCAACCTCATGTACCATGCCCTCCGAGTTTTGATGATACCAAGCAATTTCATCAAGCTCGCCGTACCGATAACCACCCGTTCCTGCTTTGCACGCATACTGCCATTCTGCTTCTGTAGGAAGACGATACCCATCCGCCTCCCAGTTACAGACGACACTCTCACCATCATCACTTACCGAGTAACATTCCTTCAGACTCGAGTGCTGAGAAAGCAAATTACAAAAGAGAATAGCATCATTCCATGAGACATCCACAACCGGAACCTGAGGATGGTCATTAAGTCCAACTGTTTTATGCATGATCGAGAAATATAACGCTTTCGTAACAGGAACCGGTGCAAGCAAAAAAGAATTCAACTCTACCGTCCATGCAGTCTTTACTCGATCGTCCCTTAATTCGATTTCACCTGCAGGAATTTTCACCATTGGATACTCAGCATGACTACGCCGTGCGTTTGACACCTATCTTCCTCCCACGTCTTACGAATGCTTCAATATCCATGTCGACGAGATCACCCTCGCCATTCTTCGTAAGTTTTCACTACAAAGAACCTCACTTATAGTCAAATTATATCTTTATTATACGCTTATTCGATTATCGTTTCCGTCGTCCGGCTCCCTGTGCGCGGAATGACACCGGGCACGAGTCCCGCTAAAATTAAAAAAGCAACCCTTTATCTGGTTGCTTGAATGATAATTATGGTGGACCCTAGCGGGATCGAACCGCTCAGCGCTTCGCTGCCAGCGATGCGATCTGCCACTGTGGTTAGTTTCACTCGAACCATTGCTCGTAAAACCACAACCTACGCGAGTTCCATTTTCTTCCTGCGGAACATGATCGAATACAACTGGAACAAAGCGAGAAAGAACCAGACGGCGGCACCGATATTGAACAGGATCCCGGAGAATGTCTTGCGGCCAAATCCGATCTCGAGCAGATTCGGGATATGATCGATGCGGGTATGGTTGAGCTCCAGAAGACTGAATGCCAGTACTAATATTACGGTTAACCATCCTTTCATCCGGAACCAGAAGGCTGCTATCAACACATATGGGACCATTTCAAGCAGTGGGAAGGGATCGAATCCGTAAAGAATCAGGTTGTCAATATTATGGCTGGCCAGTAGAAGAAACCCTGCAAGAAACACATAATACGCGTTTTTTTCCATCATTCTTTCATTACCTCCGTTAATTGGTCAGATCGGAAATTGCCGACAGTTCCTCAGTATACTCCGAACCGGAATATGCGGAAGGTTGAATTTTTTCACCCCCCTGCCACGCTTGTATAATTGAAATGGAGGTGGGGCAATTGTCCAAAGACCTCTGGACTAATCAAATCGGAAAAATATACAGAACGATGGTTTGTTTCACTCCCCAACTTTACAATAACCTGTTCCACTCAACGCAAAAAACACGCCTATCTCGGCGTGTTTACGTACCATATCCGGCGTACTCTTACTGCTGTTGCATAAGCAACTCATTCTCGTTCGCCTCTTGCTCGGGACATGCGGTTTCTGTCCTGGCCCACTCATATATAGCCGCGAAAATCGGCTGGAGCCGAAGCCCACGCTCCGTCAGTTCATACTCGACGTGCAGAGGTACTCCCGGATAGATCGTCCGCGTCACGATCCCCTTTTCTTCCAGAAGGCGCAGCCGGTCGGTCAAAGTCTTCGGACTGATCGGGTGCAACGAGCGGCGCATCTCCCCGAACCGTTTGATGCCGCTGAACAAATCACGCAGGAGCAGAAGGGTCCATTTGCCGTCAAGAATCTCTAAGACAGGCTCGATAGCACCCGGACAACCTCGTTCGAACATCGGATTCCCCCCTTTAGTTCATTTTTTGAAACTATTGCACTTTTTTATAACTACTTTTCAAATATACCACAGGCCATTATGCTTGTGAACAAAGGAGGTGTTCGCTATGGAAGAGAAAATGGCAAGGCCATTCGAAGTGAACTCGTCGGAGTATCCCTTCCAGGATCATTGGCTGCCCTATCGGGACGGACTCATCCATTACATCGACGAAGGAGCAGGGCCGACGGTGTTGCTCTTGCACGGGAATCCGACCTGGTCTTATCTATACCGGAACGTAATGAAAGAGCTGAAAGACGAATGTCGGCTGGTTGCCCTCGATTATCCGGGATTCGGAATGTCCAGCGCCCCATCCCGTTATCGGTTCACCCCCCAAGAACAGTCGGAAGCGGTCAATGAGTTCATAACCCGCTTGGGGTTGAAGCAGTTCGTACTCGTGGCTCAGGACTGGGGCGGGCCGATCGGATTCAACTACGCAGTGAGGAACCGGGAAAATGTGCGGGGCATCGTCGTCATGAACACATGGGCCTGGCCCGCGAAGCTGATGGCGATGAGGCTGTTTTCAATCGCCATGGGTGGTTGGCCGCTCGGATACTGGCTGCAGACGAGGCGCAACTTCTTTGCCAAGGTCATTGTCCCGCATGGGATTCACCACTCGGAGAAGGTGACGGACAGCCTGAGAAAAGCGTACACGTCCCCGTTCCCTACGCCGGCTTCCCGAATCCCGACCTGGGTATTCCCCGGTCAGATTCGCAAGGCGAGTCCTTGGCTTGCCCAGATCGAATCTCGTCTTCCCGTACTGTCCGATCTACCGGCGTACATTCTGTGGGGGACGAAAGACAGCGCCGGCTTCCCGCTGGAAGAGATGGCCAAGTGGCAAAAGTACTTGCCGTTGAACGAGACGGAAGTGCTGGACGATGCTTCCCATTACGTGCAAGAAGACCGGCCGGATCGGGTCGCCGCGGCGATCCGCAGTGTGCTGGCCAGGACATTCCAATCTTAGGAGGAATAAAAAAATGAAAACTGTTCTTTGGGCAACTTTAACCGCCAACGGCAACTATGCGCAATCCAGTCCCGACAATCCCCCGAAAAAGGAAGCGCTAGGAGATTTCGCGGCGTACGCGCAATCGGCGGGCAACTTCATCGTCGGTCGCCGGACCTTTGAGGCCATGCAAGCAAATGCCGCAGGGGGTCAAGGCCCCGGCCCCTTTGCCGATCTCGATATCGTCGTCGTGTCCAAGAGCGCCGGAGAAATGCCCGGCGCGACTGTCGCTGGATCTCCGCAGGAAGCGCTAGACTATCTGCAGAGCAGAGGTCATGAGACCGCCTTGATAGCGGCAGGTGCGGATCTTCATAATGCGTTCTTGTGCGCAGGGCTTATTGACGAGGCAGTGTTTAACATCGCGCCTGTAGTCGAGGGTAAAGGGCTCAATCTATTGATCGACACGGAGCACTATCGCTACAAGCACGTAGAGTTGATCGATCACAAATCTCTCGGCGGCGGCGTCATCCAACTGCGCTACTCGCTGGGTCGATCATAAGGAAGCTTGCGACTTCCCCTACGTCTCAGCTCCATAAACGAAACACCGACCTGTTATAGTCGGTGTTTCGTTTATGGAGCCAAAGGGGATCGAACCCCTGACCTCATCGCTGCCAGCGAAGCGCTCTACTACCTAGGGGGATTACACACCCAATAATAAAGATTTTATTTGAAGACGAGGGTTTCTCTACACTCGGAGCCGATTCGAAAAGAATCGGCTCTTACTATGGCATGTATCATTCGTTACCAAGGTATTGTACTTACACCGGTTAGGTTTGTTGCCAGTGGATTTCCAGCTGCGTCGGTTACCGTTCCGTTTCCGCCTGCTGTATACGTAACGGTTACACCAACTGTGGATGAGCCTGACATATTACTTACAGTCAGCACCACGGTATCAGCGGTTGCTCCTGGTGCAATTCCTGTTACAGCGTATGTTGTGCCGGGGTTGCCAGCTTGCCTAACCACAAATCCGCCATCGTTTGATTTCGCAACAAAAGCTGCCGCCGGTTCGCTCAATATTACCGTAATTTGTGTATTACTGTCTCTGAATGCGAGCGACAGTGTCGGCGGTGTGCTGTCCGGCACTGCCGGGACCGCGTTCGTTACGGTTTGCCAACTAAACGTAGCAAGCACCCCCGTGTCCGCAGCGGTGACTGTATCTGTTGTATAGGCTAAAAATGCTACGATGACAGCTTGTCCGCTCGTCACTGGAGTTGTAAGCGTCAGGTCGATTTTGGTTGTGTCGCTATTCAGCGCTGCTACCGTTACGGGATTATCTACGCCACCTACTTTTACGAAAAATTGTTCATGAATACCTGGCGGATTTGCCATCGCTTTGTTGAAAGTTACGGTTACGATCGTACCTGCCGCATTGGTCGTTGCACTAACAAATGTAGGCGCTGCTGCCGGCGCCGATAATGTATTCGTCACGTTTTGCGCTGCAAACGTTGCAAGAACTCCGGTGTCGGCTGCCGCAACAGTACCCGCTGTATACGCTACGGTGACGGTTTGTCCGTTCGTCACAGGTGTCGTCAGCGTCAAGTCGATTTTGGTTGTCGCGCCGTTAAGCGCTGCCGCTGTTACGGGGTTGGGTACGCCATTAACGTTCACCGCAAATTGACTTTGCTTGCCTGTCGGATCGGCCATCGGTTTGTTGAACGTTACGGTTACGATCGTACCTGCTGCATTTGTCGCCGCACCTACAAATGCAGGTGCTGCCGGCACCGTATTCGTTACGTTTTGCGGTGCAAACGATCCAAGCAATACAGTATCTGCTGCGGTCACTGTGCCCGCTGTATACGCTACAGTGACGGTTTGTCCGCTTGTCACAGGGGTCGCAAGCGTCAAGTCAATTTTGGTTGTATCGCCATTAAGCGCTGCTGCATATACGGCATCCGTTACGCTATTTACTTCTACCGCAAATTGACCATGCTTGCCTGTCGGATCTGCAATCGGTTTGTTAAACGTTACGGTTACGATCGTACCCGCCGCATTGGTCGTTGCACTTACAAATGCAGGTGCCGTTATTATCGGAGGCTGAGGTGGTGCCGGCACCGCGTTTGTTACGGGTTGCGCTGCAAAAGTTGCAAGCACTCCCGTGTCTGCTGCGGTCACTGTACCCGCTGTATACGCTACGGTGACGGTTTGTCCGTTCCTCACAGGAGTCGCAAGCGTCAAGTCGATTTTGGTTGGTGTACTATTCAGCGATGCCGCTGTTATGGGGTTGGGTACGCCATTTACGTTCACCGTAAATTGACCATGCTTGCCTGGCGGATCTGCCATCGGTTTGTCGAACTTTAGGGTTACGATCGTACCCGCCGCATTGGTCGTCGCACTTACGAATGCAGGCGGCGGCGCCGTCACCGTGTTCGTTACGGGTTGCTCCGCAAACGATGCGAGTACCCCCTTGTCTGCTGCGGTCACTTTACCTGCTGAGTATATATACGCTACAGTGACCGTTTGTCCGGCTGTCACAGGAGTCGCAAGCGTCAAGTCGATTTTGTTTGTGCCATTCAGCGCTGCCGCTTTTACGAAGTTGGGCCGGCCATTTACTCCCACCGAAAAATTGCTATGCATGCCTGTCGGATTTGCCATCGGTTTATTGAACGTTACGGTTACGATCGTACCCGCCGCATTTGTCGCCGCACTTACAAATGCAGGTGACTCTACCGTCACCGCGTTCGTTACGTTTTGCGCTGCAAACGATGCAAGCTGCCCCGTGTCTGCTGAGGTCACTTTGCCTGCCATATAAGCTACAGTGACCGTTTGTCCTTTCGCCACAACATTCGCAAGCGTCAAGTCAATTTTAGTTGGAGTTGTGCCATTCAGCGCTGCCGCTGTTACGTAGTTGGGTACGCCATTTACGTTCACCATAAAACTGACATGATTGCCTTTCGGATCTGCCATCGGTTTGTTGAACGTTACGGTTACGATCGAACCCGCCGCATTGGTCGTCGCACTTACAAATTTAGGTTTTGGAATCAGCACCGTTACGGGCAACGAAAACGAATCAATATACCATTTGTCTGCTGTGGCCAAATAAAACTTCCCAAAGACCGCTTCATAGTAAACAGAGACCGTTTGTCCTATTTTCACAGGAATCGCAAGCGTCAAGTCGATTTTGGTTGTGCCATTCGGCGCTACCGCTTTTACGGGGTAGGGTACGCCATTTACGCTCACCGAAAAATAGTTATGAGTACCTGTCGGATCTGCCAACGATTTGTTGAACAATATGGTTACAATCGTACCTGCCTCATTTGTAGTCGCACTTACTGGTGACGCTCCAGGCATCTTTATCATATTCGACTTGTTTGAAGCCGCAGAAGTCATTCCTGCTACATTCTTTGACGTGACCGTGAACGTGTAATGCTCTCCTGGCTTCAGACCCGTTACCTTGATCGGGCTGCTTGTTCCATAACCGGTGATGCCGCCTGGATGAGACGTCACCGTATAGCCAGTTATCCAGTCCATTACTTGCGGCGGTGTAAAGGATACAAATGCCTCACGAAATCCTTGGGCTCTCGCTGTTCCAATTGTCGGTGCTGCAGGCGCTGCAAACGTTGACCCCGGCTTTATTTCGAATACGACGCCATCCAGTGATGTATACAGGTTCGCTGTGCCGATCGAACCGTTGCCGACAACATTTACAGGAGACTCCACATTCATTTCGGAAACTTTCGCGCCATTCCCTAAGGTAACGTTACTCCCCCCGGCATTGGGGCCGACTACCACCTGCTGCACTTGGCCGCCCTGAATATCGACTCGAGTCGGAGCGTTTATTGTCACCGTTTGGATGCCATTTTGTGGATTACTGAGCAGTTTTTTTGTTGCCTCGTCCATATTTATATTGTTGAGATTGATGGGGTTGCCTGGCGTACTACTTTGTTGAATGATAAGCGGAGTATTAACATTAACTTGTGGAATGGTCGATCCTGTGGCTACGATACGAACAGGATTATTCGTTTGAAATTTGTAAACCTCTATCGGCTCCCATAATATACTCCATTGAACAACGATGGAGTGCTCGCCGCCGCCGTTAACGATTGTATTTCCAAGCACGATCACATACTCCAAATGCACATCGCCGTCTCCGACGGAAGCCGCAATCCTCAGGCTGCCTGTGATGTCGATGTTTCTCAACGTTACGCCTGGCGCTGTAATCGTTACATTACCTTCAATGGTTTGCCTTCCAGTTTCAGGACCGTAAGTTCCTGCTTGATCGTATACAACGCCAATGGCGTTTTGCAACGTTACGGTTGCTTCTGCGCGAGTAATCGGACGTTCCGGTCTAAAGCTGTTGTCATTATAACCGTTCATGATGCGGTTGCTGACTACGGCGCCGATCGCTTCCTTGCTCCACACAGGAAACAATGCGCTATCGGTAAAAGATGCCGCCGCTTCCGCGTTGCCTTGCAGCTTCTGCAGACGGGACACGATCACGGCTGCTTCTTGACGGCTGACCATGTTGCCTGAGCGGATCGTCTGGTCATTATAGCCTTGGACATAGCCCGCTTGGACCGCTATTTGCACGTCTGCATACTCCCAATCGGAAGCTTTCAGATCTTTGAAGTTAATGGCCGCTTTTTCCGTCAATTGAAAGGCTCGATTGACAAGCGCGATAAATTCCGCTCGCGTAATCGATTGGTCCGGCTTTACCGACCCGTCGCCGTTCCCCTTTAGAAGACCTTTTTGCATCCAATCGTTCAACTGCGCCTCTGCCCAATGCCCCTTCGTATCGGTTGCCGCTGCAGCGCCGAATGCGGACGTAAACATCGAGAACAGCAAACAAATCGAGAGGATGAGCGACGCAAACCTTCTTGTTTTATACATGTTATGACTCCTTCAGACATTTTTTAACCCTCTCCGCCCATTATACGCAGCGGCACTGAAAGCAAACTGAAAAGAAAAACGCCGGAAGGCAGCTAGCCGTCCGACGTAAGATTCAACCAATCATAGGGATTCAAAGCAATAAGTTCAACATCGAGATCAAGGACAGCGCCCAATTCTTTCCGAAAGATTTCTTCGCCGACATGCGCAGCATATTTTCGCGCTTCGTCCGCACTGCCCATAAGCAGATGCAGGGCGATCATTTTGGCATGGATCCGCTCGTCGAAGGGGAACCGTTTCACCCATTTTTGCATCACCGGTACAGCGCTCCGATAACGCTTCAACTGCACATATGCATGAACGATCTCCTCCAGCAGCTCCGCGTAGCTGAACTCCAGCTCCGCCTGCCGCAGCGACGCCCAATCGTAATCGTGAGCTTGCAAATATCCGCCCCGATACAGGTCGGCCGCTCGCTCGGCACGCGCGAGGTCGAACCCTTCGCTCTTGATTTGCCTGCATGCCAGCTCGTACTCGTACAAATCGCAATGGTCCGGGGATAGCCGCAATCGGTAACTCCCGCTGCCGCCCTTGGATTGCTCAATGACGTCGTACAGACCGCACGCCTCCAAATCTTTGCGCAGCTGGTAAACGGTACTGTGCAAGTTCGCCTGCGTCCGCACAGGATCGCGGCCATGCCACAGCGCCTCCATGATTTGCGCTTTGTCGACCGGCTCCCGGTTGTGATGCATCAAATAGGCCAGCAGCTCTTCCGACTTGGAATTTCGAAACTTTACGGGTTGTTGGTCCGACATAATCGCGAATCTGCCGAAACAGCGAATCGATACGCCATTATTTCCGATGCCGCTGACCGGGCTTCCTTCCGATCGTTGTTGGCGCTTGAGGCATCGTTGCAACGTTCTATGCAAGCGTTCCTCAACAACCGGCTTCAAAATGTAATCGATCGCGTCCACACCGAACGCATCCACCGCATATTCCTCATATGCCGTTACAAACGCGACACAGACGTCCTTTCGTATCGAATGAATGCTTTGAGCTAATTGCAGCCCGTGACTGTCCGGCATTTCCATATCGAGCAGCACCAGATCGACCGGTTCTGCATGCAGCCGCTCCAAAAACTCGTCAACATCCGTAAATAGACCGCGAATGTGCACGTCGGCAAATGTCCGCAACACTCTTTCCACCTGTCTTAGCGCAGGCGGCTCGTCATCGACGGCCATCACTCGAATCATTCTCGTCACCTCCCAACAGGAAAACGCAACGTCACTTTTGTCCCTTGACCTTCCTTGCTATCGATCTCCAGCCCGTAGCCGTACATCCGCATCATTCTCGTCTGAATATTTCGCAGCCCTACGGCTCCCGGCCCATCCTTGTCCGCGAACAGCGATTGCAGCAACGACTGAGGCATCCCCCTTCCATCATCCTCGACCGTAAGGATGACTAACCGTTCTTCCTGCCGGACCGAAATGCTGACCGTTCCTCCTTTTTTGCGCTTCATTATTCCATGACGCACCGCATTTTCCACGATCGGTTGGAGCGCCAGCGGAGGGAGCATGCAGTCCGCATCCGCATCGATCGCATAGACCACGCGCAACCGGTCCCCAAAACGAGCCTTCTCAATGTCCAAATACGATTCCGTCAGTTCCAGTTCTTTGCGCAGCGGCACCAGCTTGTCCAAATGATTGAAATCGAAGCTGCTTCGCAAATAGCGGCTTAGCTTGATGAGCAAATGGTACGTCGTCTTCGGCTCATCCAGCGACAGGGAAACCAGCGTATTCAGTGCATTATACAGGAAATGCGGCTTGATCTGCGCTTGCAGAAATGCGATCTCCGAAGCGATCGCCTCTTCCGCTGACCGTTTCATATCGAGTAACGTCCGCACGCGCGCCCGCAGCTCAACCGAATAGTACGGTTTCGTCAAAAAATCGTTGGCTCCGGCGCCGAAGCCGTTCAGCATGTCTTCCGGCTCGTTTTTCGCCGTCGCCAGCAGCACAGGCAACTCGGAGAGCGAGTATCTTTGCCTGATTCTCCTGCATGTCTCATAGCCGGACAATCCCGGCATCATCACATCTAGAACGACCAGATCGATATGCCGATGACGTTCCAGCATGGAGAGCGCCTCTTCTCCATGACGAGCAACGAGCACCTCGTACGGCTCGCTTGCAAATGCGCTGACGATCACTTGCAGGTTGACCGGATCGTCATCTACCGCCAGAATAGTATACTGGCTGTCCCGATCATACAGTTGCTCCGCGGCGACTGCGATGAATGGTTCGGACAGCTTTCCGTCTTCCATCGCACTTCTCCCGTTCCGGCTTGCAGGGACTTGCTCGCTCTTGTCTCCTATCGGAATCGTGAAAGAAAACGTGGAGCCTTCGCCTAGTTCGGATGCAACGGCAATCGTACCGCCATGAAGCTCAATCAGCCGTTTCGTAATGCCAAGTCCGAGTCCGGCACCCCCATATTCCTTCGCCACCGTTGTACCGATCTGTTCGAACGATTGAAAGATGATCTCCCGCTTCTCCTCGGGAATCCCGATTCCCGAATCGGATACGAGGATGAGAAGCTTGTCCCCGTCCCGCTGCGCCGACACGATGATCTCGCCCCGCTCCGTAAACTTGATCGCGTTGCCGATCAAATTGTAGAAAATTTGCAGAAGCCGGTTCTCGTCGGCACGCGCATGCGGAAGATCGTCAGGCCATCGAAACTCGAGCCGAATCGGCTTCGTTCCGATATAATGACGGAATACTTCCAGGTTGGCGGTCATGATCGACCGAACATCCACGTTGCGCAGATGAAGGGTGATGTCACGGTTTCTCAGCCTTGAGAAATCGAGGATGTCGTCGATTAAAGCAGCCAGTCTGCGAGCAACAGACAAGACGGACCCCAGGTTTGCCCGTTGAACGTCGTTCAACTGGTCGGTCCCGCTTTCGATTACCGACTGCGACAGGTTGATGATCCCGTGAATCGGCGTTTTCAGCTCATGCGACGTATTGGCGAGAAATTCGTCCTTCAGACGGTCCTGGGAAAGGAGCTTCTCCGACATCGTCTCAATCGTCCGAAACGCGTTCGAGAACCGCCTCGCCAGCGCCACGGCTTCGATACCGATCATGGCTATCATGCCTAAATGCGCGATCGGCTTGCCGAACCCATGATACTGCTGCGGGTTAAGCAGGAACAGAATGTCATGCACAAGCGCCGCAAGCGACACCGACGTGCCGATGATGTGCAGCCATACGCCGTCCCTTTTTCTCCATGCCGCAACGGAAAGGCCGTACAATAAATAAGCGCTGCTGAACCATGCCAAAATATGAAAGGCGGAAATCCATTTCGTATACGTTTCCGCAGAAAACAGGACAGTAGACAGGATAAATCCGCTTCCGATCCATACGGTCGGATAGACGATCTTCTTGGAGAACTCTTCAGGGTAGAGATGGCGTCTGTATAACGTTCCGAATACGATTCCTCCGTAATACGTAGCATGCTCCAAAAAAATGACCAATCGAATAGGGGCAGCAGGGAACATCTGCAGGAGGAACACATCTTTGACAGCCAGCAGCCGGATTGCGACCATCAAACAAAGGAGTCCGAAATAAAGCGCCGACCGACTTCTCCGATGCAATATATAAATAAAGATATGATACAAACCGATCATGAGCGAACTGCCGAGCACGATCATTTCGACAGCGAAATCTACTTTGCCGGAAGCGTATATCCGTTCCTCGGTACCCAGCTCCATCGCGTACCAAGTGCCGCCCTGGGGATATAAGTAGTTGGATATTTGCACGATGATGTCAAACTCGGTACCGGGAGGCTGGAATACGACGGTTCGCGGCGCATAATCCGCAATAGCTTCATCGCCGGATTGCGCCACCTTGCCGCTTACGGCCATCGTCCGATCGTCAATTATCACCTTATTCGCGGTGGACATGATCGGAACGGATAATGCCAATAAATCGGGCAACCTATCCGCATCCATTTTCACTTTCAGGCGGTAAGTCGCGAATCCGTAACCGGGCAACGGCTTCCCGTCCATACGGTATTGGTTCCATACAGCCGGCATCGAGACGAAAGCGTCCGGCACAGGGGCATCTGGCTTATCCCAATCTTCGCTCTCTAGCAATCGCTGCCAATAAAACTCCCATTCCCCAGTGAGCTTAATCGAGCCCTGTCGGCGAATGTCCCACCCTGTCAGATCCAACTCGCCATGTACCGATTCCGGCGGAGGGCTAATCTGTGCCGGTCTTGGCAGTAGTAGAAGGGCCGATGCTGCCAGGGTGAACGCCAATACTGCGACGACCCCTATGATTTTGATATTACGGATTCGAATTAGGCTCATGGTATCCTTCTTTTTGATCGGATATAGATACCCTCTCATTTTAATGCATTTTTGCTAATTAGGAAAAGCTGAAAGAGGGATCGAATTTTCCGATACAACGGTCCCCTAGGGTCCACTCCCTTCATCGATTCACCGTATGCAAAAAAGCACGCCTGATTAGCGTGTTTCACGTTTATGTATGGTGGAGTCTAGGGGGATAACGAAATCCTGAATGAACTTGCTGGCGAAGCAAAGTCGACGAAGGAGATCTCAGCGGTAGATTTCGATGCCGTTTTCTTACCCCACAAAGTGAAGCCAATCTTCGAAGCTTATTCCGATTACTTTCCGGGAGCCCCGAACATTTCCGCCTCCGGCTCAGTCCGCGGCGGAACGCCCCCATTTCGGGGTTCATCTCCACCTTGGCAATCCACCAAATAAAAAATGCAGCCTTTAGTAGGCTGCGTTGAATGTTTTATTTGGTGGAGCCAAGGGGGATCGAACCCCTGACCTCATCGCTGCCAGCGATGCGCTCTCCTACTGAGGTCGATTACACTACCAAAGGTACCATAAGCTATGTAGGTGGTTCAGATTTTAATAACAACTTTGCCTATGAATTTACCCGCAAGAAGATCGATAAACGTCTGCGGTGCATGTTCGATTCCTTCAATAATCGTTTCCGAGTATTTGATAGCTCCCTCTCTCAGCCATTTGCTGAATTCTGCATGAAATGATGGCCCGCGGCTCAAGTGATCCATTACATTGAACCCTTTTAATGTCAGTCGCTTGCCTATAGCGAGCACAAGATTGGATACTTCCTTTAATTCACCTTCCGGCGATACCATCGCTCCGCACAGCGCAACACGGCCAAACGGGTTCATGACATCAATAGCAGCTTCAAGCTGCATCCCTCCGACATTATCAAAATAGACGTCAATCCCATCAGCCGCGAAATGACGAAGTTTCTCTCTGAAGAAACTGTCATGATAATCCAATGCAGCGTCAAAACCTAATTCCTTGACGAGATGATTAACCTTATTCGCGGAGCCGGCTGAACCGATAACTTTTTTGGCTCCTTTCAGGCGGGCAATCTGCCCTGCCAAGCTCCCTACGGAGCTTGCGGCATTCGAGACGAAAACCGTATCACCCGATTTCAAATTCGCGACATCAAGCATACCAACATATGAGGTTAATCCCAAACTCAAATGCGTTGATAGCGTAGGAAACAAACTGGGGTCCACTTTTCGAAACAAATTAGCTTCGGCCAAGGCGTATTCGCGCCACCCAAATTGATGTCGCACTATATCACCCGCGTGCAGAGAGGCTTCCCTAGAAAAGACTACCTCGCCGATCGCATCACCGTACATCGGTTCACCGATGGCATATAGCGGAACAGGCATGTTCAAATCAATCATACGCAGCCTCATTCCGGCATCTAGTGACAAAAACTTGTTTTTGACAAGCACTTGACCTTCTTGAACCTCTGGCATTTCTACTGTCACAGATTCAAAGTCCTCCTTGCAGACACGATCGGTTGGACGGTTTACTAATCGAATTTCTTTTCCTTTCATGCTTGTCATAGTGCTCACCTCTTCCATGTTTTTAGCCTTTTCAAAGGCTTCTAATGCAACATACAGCGGCGTTATTTCAACCCTATCAAATAGTCAATTTGTCAAACAACAATTTGACTATAAACCAAAAAAAGAGCCTGAAATTAAAGGGTATTCAGGAATCCAGGCATATATCGTTCAAACACCTCCGTATTAAGAGTAACGTACTTGGTTTGGGCCTCCTGTCGGATTATAACTAACCCGGCCTCTCTTAGAGTACGAAAATGATAAGATATGTTCGCCTTTGGTGCATCGCATTGTTCACCTACAGCGCCAAAACTTTTCTCTTGCTTGGTTTGATATAGCATTCTGATGATTTCGATTCTTGTCGGATCGGCCAATGCCTTAAATATCCGAACCCTAATATCATCTTCTTCATTTAGTTTAATAGTCATACAACAAATGTACAATATTAATTTATTAAAATCAAGAATCTGTTATCAAATAAAAAAATCGATAATTCAGATCGAAGAGGTAGATTCAAATTTCGTACTCACCTGCATTCCAGCTCAGACCTCAAAAAGAAGCACAACAACCTATTGGTTGCAGTACTTCTTTTTGTATGGAGCCAAGGGGGATCGAACCCCTGACCGCATCGCCGCCAGCGATGCGCTCTGCCAGCTGAGCTAAGCCCCTGTGTCGTTACTGCTTCGGACAAATTGCCTGAGTTTTATTTTCTGCGCCCAATATAGAGCAGGTGCGACGAAGTCCCTAGAATATAGGGACTTTCCGACGCTTTCATGAGGATTTGCATCACCTGTCCGAAATCTTCGTCTCCGAGCTTCTTCCAATAATTCCATTGCTCCGAATTCATCGCTCCCGCTATGCTTCCCGAACCAATGAGCTTCAAGCTCTCGAATCCATTAGACTCCATGAATGGCTTGATCTCATCGATATCGAAGTAATATGCACCCGTGAACCTCCCGTCGTCGCTATGGTTGAAAACTCCCGTCTCAAGAAAATCGGATACTCCTTGGATAGTATGATTCGGTTTCCATGCTTCAGGAAACATCAAGGAAGTCGTGAGGTGCCTTACTCTGGACATGAAGGCTGCGAAAACAAGACCGCCCTTCTTCGTTAACCGGCGTAATTCTTTAACGGCCTTAGTTCGATCTTCCGCGAGTTGTAAATGGTATAACGGTCCAAGCATTAAACAAGCATCGAATTGTTCATCCTCAAAGAGACTAAGATCCCTAGCATCGGCAACGTGAAATCCGTTAAATCGATGCTCTAATCCTGCTTCCCGAGCTTTAAGCTTAGCCATCTCCACAAGTCTGGGTGTTAGATCCGCCAATGTAATCTCATATCCTAGCTCAGCTAAAGCGAGTGAGTACTTCCCTGGACCTGCCCCGATATCTAGAAGCCGGCCTTGAGCAGGGAGATTGGATTGAATATGGTGACGGTTGACCAGAAACTCGATCGGCTCCCGATCGAGTCGCCCCCATTCATCGAATGAGCTGTAATATTGTACGATCTTCTCCATCGGAACAACCGCCTCTCTTACTCTCCGGACGCTTCTTTGCGTATTTTCACCGAACGCTGAGCCATGATGACTCCGTTAACCGCCGCAATATATGCTTTGGCAGCCGCCAGGATGATGTCGCGGTGAATCGCGGTTCCGATGTTCCTATGTCCTCCGCATGCGACCGTGACGACCGCTTCTCCGAAAGCATCTTCGCCCGTAGACAAGGAATGCAATTCCAAATCCTCGAACACCGCATCGACCGGCATCGCTTCGCGGATGCATTGGATAACCGCTTCAAGCGGTCCTTCTCCGGCCCCGGTATAGGTCTGTTCTTTGCCATCCTTAGAATTAAGAATCGTCACGGAAGCGATCCGGGAACGATTAGAACCCGCCAAAACCTGCAGATCAACAAGCATATACGGCTGCACAATGGTATCCGTCGATTCTCCGACCAGTTGCAGCAGCACGTCGTCCGTAATGATTTTCTGCTCATCGGCTTTCGCTTTGAACCGGTTATACAAGTCCTCCATCTCGGAATCGCCCAGCTTAATTCCGTATTCGGCTACCCGGTGCTTGATCGCGTGACGTCCGGAATGTTTACCCAAAATGATCATGCTGCGCGGAATGCCCATCGCCTCGGGATCCATGATCTCGTAAGTGTTGCGATTCTTAAGCAGGCCGTCCTGATGGATGCCGGATTCGTGCTGGAAAGCGTTGCGGCCGACGACCGGTTTATTGAAAGCGATCGGAAAATGCATCGTACGGCTAACCAACCGGGACGTTTCGTAGATCTGTTCGGTGGAAATCCCCGTTTCGACGCCCATAGATTCCCCCCGTGTCTCGATCGCCATAACCAGCTCCTCCAAGGAGCAGTTGCCCGCGCGTTCCCCAACGCCATTAACGCTTACTTCCACTTGAGTTACGCCGTGGCGGATCGCAGCCAGGCTATTGGCAACCGCCAATCCAAGGTCATTGTGACAATGGGTGCTGTAGATGACTTTATCCCCGCCCCTCACTCCTTGTCGGACTCGCGTGAACAACGGACCGAACTCCTCGGGCAATGCGTAACCCATCGTGTCCGGAATGTTGATGATCGTAGCGCCTTCTTCGATAGCGGCCTCAACGACCCTGAAGAGAAACTCTTCACTCGAACGAGATGCATCCATCGGAGAAAATTCGATTTGGTCGACGAATTGTTTACCGTATGCAACCATCGAGCGAAGCATCTCGATCACCTGGTCCTGCGTTTTGCGCAATTGAAAATCCAAATGAATTTGGGAAGAGGAGATGAATAGGTGCAGCCGGCGACGTGCCGCATCCTGAGTAGCGGCGACGGCGGAATCAATGTCCGCTTTGACGCAGCGGGCAAATCCGCAGATTTCAACGTTCTGAAGCTCGCGAGAAATTTGCTGTATAGCCTGAAATTCTCCCGGGCTGGAGATCGGAAAGCCGGGCTCGATGACATCGACGCCCAGGCGCGCCAATTGACGGGCGATAATGACTTTCTGCTCCGGCTTCATGGATGCGCCTGGGGCTTGCTCTCCGTCTCTTAGCGTCGTATCGAAAATGTGGATGTGCCGCTTAGCTGCTGCATTAGTTGAATTAGCATTTGAAGTTGTTGTCATTGTGGTTAACCTCCTTAGATTTTCACCCCGTCAGGGATGGTTGGATCAATCGAAGAGAACGACGGATAGCGGTATTCGGAGCTGCCCAGCCGCGCTAGCTGTTCCGCCGCCGGATAACGCAAAAAGCCCGTCGTCTCTTAAGGCTAGAGACGACGGGCTCGTAAGCCGCCGCGGTACCACTCTGCTTGGAGGAGTTCGTCTTCCGACGGACGAACGGATCCTCCCACTTGTGCGCTAACTCCTACCGTTCGGCCGGTTGGAGTTAACGAGCGCCCTATAGCGGGGGCCAACCGTAGCGATGTACCTGAATTCGGCCAAGATAACAAAGCCAAATTCCTTTCCATCGTTCCGCTCCCGGGCGAGTTCGGATTCCTCTTCGACTGCGTCGCACCGACCCGCAGCTCTCTGCTCCCGAGGAATTCCTACTGCTCCCGTTCATCGCGTATACAAATATAAAAGCCCGCCATCTCTGTATAAGAGACGGTGGGCTCATTTAGCCTTCCGCGGTACCACTCTTGTTGATATCTCCGTCACCATTATGGCAGGAAATATCCGCTTGGACCCTGTCACGGGGGTTAATCGTAAAGATGTACGCACCAGATTATCACATCCGAATGTTCCATCCATCCGCTCCCAGGCGAGTTTCGGGTTCCCATCTGCTGCGTTGCACCATCCCGCAGCTCTCTGAATTCCGGGTCGTCCCTACTATTCCTGTTCTTCGCGTTTGCTTAAGTATGTTCCCCTTTGGGGATTGGTTCTTATTATATTCACCAGCTATCCTTCTGTCAATTCCAAACGCGTAAATATTTTTAGCTGCCAACCGACCAATCCTCAAGCGACAAAATCGGCTCAGCCCGTAAGTCCAACGTAGAAAATTCCCCGCGGCGCCATTTCAAATCCGCTGCCGCGGCTATCATCGCCGCATTGTCCGTGCAAAGCTTGTTCGTCGGAATAAGCAAGGGCAATCCTGCCTCCTCGCACAACGAAGACAGTCTTTCGCGCAACCCCTTGTTTGCCGCGACTCCCCCGCACAGAAGCATTTGCTTAACGCCGAACTCCTTCGCCGCTCTCATGGCCTTGACAGTCACGACATCGATAACCGATTGCTGAAATCCCCGCGCCAAGGCGGAGAAGTCGGGAGACTCCCCTTTCATCCGGGAACGGTTAATCTCTGCAAGTACTGCCGACTTCAGACCGCTGAAGCTGAAATCATACGAATCCGGCTCCAGCCAAGAACGCGGAAGCACGACTTCCTCTTTCGCTTCCTGAGCCAGTCGATCCACGTAAGGCCCTCCCGGGTACGGGAATTGAAGCGCTCTAGCTACCTTGTCATATGCCTCGCCGACCGCATCGTCCCGCGTCCGTCCTATAATGCGGAATTTCCCCTCTTGCTCCAGCAACACAAGTTCTGTATGCCCGCCGGATACGACAAGCGCCAGTGCCGGATACTCGATATCTCCGACTAAATGATTAGCGTAAATATGCCCTGCGATATGATGTGTTCCAATCAGCGGAACATCCAACGCAAGAGCTAAGCTCTTGGCGGCGACTACGCCGACCAGCAGAGCCCCAATGAGACCCGGTCCTTGCGTAACCGCAATCGCGTCGATATCGGCCAAGCTTACTCTCGCTTCGCTAAGCGCTTCCTCCAGGATGATCGTGATGCTCTCCACGTGTTTACGCGAGGCGATCTCAGGCACGACCCCTCCGAATTGCCGATGGATATCGATCTGGCTGGAGATGATATTCGAGAGAACTTCGCGTCCATTCCGTAGTACGGCAACCGAGGTTTCATCGCAGCTTGTTTCTATCGCTAGCAGCAGGTATGACCCATCCGAGAACGATCCAGCCTCATTGATTAACTCGCTCATGCCTCTTCCCCTTCCAAAGCGTCGGCAGTTTCCGAATCGCCGACGTCCTCCGGCACTAGGTCCACCCACATGATTAGGGCATCTTCCAGATTATCGGAATAATAAGCGGGACGCACTCCCGAAGGGTAAAACCCCATTTTACGATATAAGGATTGCGCGACCTCGTTGGATACCCGAACCTCTAAAGTCATTTTCCGAGCGCCTAACCAGTGAGCGGTTTTCATCATTTCGCGAAGCAACAATTTCCCGTATCCCTGCCCTCTGTATTTATCCCTGACGGCTATGTTCGTGATATGCGCCTCATCGATAATAAGCCACATGCCGCCATATCCTACTATCGTGCCCTCTAGCTCCATAATCATATATTTGGCAAAAAGATTGTTCGTAAGCTCTGCGCGGAAAGCTTCCTCGGTCCAAGGGGAAGCGAACGACTCGCGTTCGATCTCAACAATGGTTCCTATATCGTTCAAATTCATCAATCTGTATTCCATGCGTCTACTCTCCCCGGGAAGCTGCGAGCAGCTTGGCTTCCGCTTCCGCCATCTGCGTGTAGTTAGGAACGAATGAATGGACGTCGTCCCGTTCACCTTGCCGGAACCTAAGCTCCGCTAGTTGTCCGACAGCCCCTGCGTCCATATCGCAAGCCAGCGTTCTTAGGCGCGTTCCTGACTGCTCCGCCCGTTCGATCGCCGCTCGATGGGGAGCAATGTCGCCGACGAACCAGATCGCGGCCAGTTGCGAATCTTTCGTCGCTTCTTCCTCGATCCGCACGGACCAGTCCGCGATTAGCCGGATACCGTCTTGATCCACCGTATCCCATTTACCCGAATGGTTCGCGGAATAACGGGACGTATATACTTGCCCGCGCCGCGCATCCATAAGCGGAACGATCCAAGCATCTCGATCCTGCGCCATGTTCTCGTTAGCCGCTAGAAGAGAGTTCCATGCCCCGAATGCCAGTGCTTCCAAGCTCGATATTCCAATCAGCGGTTTATTCCAAGTCCAGGCTAACGTTTTGGCGGCCGTAACCGCAATGCGGACACCCGTATAGGAGCCGGGGCCTTGGCCTACCGCGATGACATCCAAGTCGCTTCCCTGCAAACCATTACGGATAAGAAGCTCCTTGATCTCGGACACGATTCTGACCGAATGATTGCGCTCGGCGAAGGATACAGTAGAGTCCAGCAGCACCCCATCCCTGACGATAGCCGCAGCCAGCGAAGCCGTCGAGGTATCGAAGGACAGCACGGTCACTGACGAATCGCCATTCCTATTCACGTTGACTTTCATGCTGTCGGTTCCTCCTCGTCGGCTTTCCTGCGTTCCAATAGCCTGCACCATTTTTCGTATTTTTGTCCGACCGGACGGCATATGATTTTTCGCGAAACGGTACCAGTCGTCTCGAGCCGAATGTGCAAACGCTCCAAAGGTAAAATAGATTGTATGATCGACGCCCATTCGACCAAGGTGACGCCTTCGCCATGGAAATACTCGTCCAACCCAAGGTCATCGGCTTCGGCAAGCGACAGACGATAGACGTCCATATGATAAAAAGGTAGAGTTGCACCCTCATATTCTTTAATAATCGTATAAGTAGGACTATTCACGATGCCCGTCACGCCGATTGCGGCTGCGAATGCTTGCGCGAAACGCGTTTTGCCCGCTCCTAAATCCCCGTCTACAGCAAGTACGGTCCCAGGATCGACATGCGTCGCCAAAGCTTCCGCGAAGGCGATCGTATCCGCTTCCGTAGCGGCTTCCCATACAAAATTCACTTGCGTATCCGCATCTTTATTTTGCTGCATACCTCGCATTATCCTTTCGGAAAATGATTATATCCCCGCTTATATATCGGCTTGCTTGTCCCGGATGCCGTCTCCATGACGACTTCCGGCGTTCCGGCTTCCACTTCGCCAATGATGAACAAAGGAATTCCTTCCGCGCGAAAATGTTCCTTCATATCCCCTTCATGCCGCTTATCTGCAGTACCGAGAAGAACGTAATCCTCCCCGCCGTAAAGTACCCATTCCAGCGGATGGATACCGTTATGGCGGGCAAATGCCGATAGCTCACCCGATATCGGAAGAAGCGTTTCCTTCAAAATAAGTCTTACATTGGAAGCTTCGGCGATTTCCCAAGCTTCGCTGGCGACGCCGTCGCTTACGTCGTTCAGCGATGATGCCCAGCCGTTCGTAAGCAGAATCCGCCCCGCCTTTACCGATGGAGAGGGTCGTTGATGGGCTTTGACTAATCGAAGGGGCGGCGGTGGTGATGGTGGTGGAACCGTTCCACGGTTACTCTCATCTGCAGGCTTCTTTAACAACCCGAAAAGCCCTCCTGCCGATAAACCCGTAGGACCGGTCAGAAATACCAAATCCCCCGGCTTCGCCCCATTGCGGCGAATGGCTTTGCCAGCCTCGACGTTTCCTACGACCGTCACGGATACGACCAGTTGCTGCGGCGCGGATGTCGTATCCCCGCCGATGATCGCAACTCCATATCGCTCCGCGCACGAATAAAGTCCATCATATAATAACTTCATCCGCTCTGCATCCCACTGCGGGGATATGCTCACCGACACGAGCGCAAACTTCGGTATTCCACCCATGGCGGCAATGTCGCTAATATTGGCGGCGAGTGCCTTGTAGCCAATGTCGGACTCGCTCATCGTTTCGTTACGGAAATGGACTTCCTCCACCATCGTATCCATGGCAAATAGCCACTCCTGACCGGACGAACCGGTCACGATAGCCGCGTCATCCCCGATGCCAAGCGTCACGCCTGCCGTTGCAAGGAATTCCTTCGATTGACGGCCTTCCGTCCAGACGCGAATGAGTCCGAATTCGTCGAGTGGCGGCACGGCGTATCCCCTTTATGCATCATTTTGTCCTTTATTATATCGGGGTGCGCCCGAACATGCAAAGACCCGCCCGGCTTTCGCCGAACGGGCAGTTAACTGGCAGTGTTGCTTATTGAAACGAACGGAAGGAAGGGTTTGGATTCGATGGCTGGGGCTGCGCCGTATAAGATGGGTTGAACTGATTTTGATTAGCTGTTTGATTATAGGGCTGATTGGCAAAGGATTGATTCATAGCGCTCGATTGAATGGAGTGTTCCAGCTGTTTGCAAATATTTTGTATTTGATTCATCTGTTGGATTACTGTCTGATGGCCATGCAGAGTGTTTTGAATCGTTTGTACAGCTCGGTGTTCCCTCTGGATGATATGCTCCAGCTCCGCAATGTTTTGCTGCTCTTTTTGCAGCATTTGTTGATACATTTGGGTTGATTGGTTCGTTTGATTGATCAATTGCTGAACGATTTGTCCGCATTGCGATGCCAGGCCGGATACGTTTTGCTGATACATGTTTCTTCTCCTTCGGTCAAACAGATTTAAGTGCCGAAGGATAGTCTGGTTCATATGCGACTTCCTTATTCATAAAAAACGCCATCTATCCCAATCGGCCAAAACTCCGAAGCGTTCGCATTGCATTTAACGTTAGAATGCCCTGCCATTCCACTTTGGCGGTTTCCCATACATCGTCAAATCGCCCCCACGCCCAGTTAGGCACCCACGAACCGTCTTCCCCTTGGCCGTCGATTAATCGATCCAAGTCGCCCGGGAGGATGTCCTCGTATTTGGAGTAATAGCGGGACCTCTGGGATTTAACAATCATGAGCGGATATCCGCTATAACCTTCGCGCTCCTCGGCATTCCTAATGATACAATTGTCGACAAACTCATCCAGCTTACCGCTAACCTGGTTATACGAGTCCTCCGAGAGGGTATCCGCCCAACGCAAGTAACATTGCATTTCATGCATTTCTTTTAAGTCGCAGCTTTCATTTAAGTGTTTGACGGCAAAAGTATTTAATTGGCTTACAAGTTCAGGGGATTGTGATGATGGGAATTGATTGAGGTAACCGACGATCTCGGCACTTGGGTTACCCCAATGATTCTCGAATGCCCCATAATTCCACCAGAAAGCTCTTGGCGCATCCTCGGCTTCTTTGGGAATGATGTCCCACCCTTTGCTTTTTTCTTCGTAACTACTCGCCAAATATTTCATCGCGCGTTCAATCATTTCCGTATTCCGCTCGTTCATTCCAGTCAGAATTTGCATAGCCGTTGTTGTTGCCAAGGCAGACGAAGCCTCGCACCGGAGATCCGGCTCTAGGCCATGTCCAAAACCGCCATCGGCATTTTGAAACGTTGCCAATTGACGGTAAACCTCTAACGGGTCACCTTGTTCGAATTCGTAGGCGAACAACGCCGCCTCCAGCTTCCGTCCGTGCTTCAATAGGAATTGGCGGGCTTTCTCATACTGGCTCTCGTCTAATAGGGTCATTGTTCGTTCACCCCGCTCCGTTAATGTTGAGGCTCTCTAATCGGCGCATAAATATCAAAGTCGAACCAATCAATCTCATCTGCCGGGACGAGGAAAGGATTCATAGGTTTCAAACGGTTGGCTTCATACCCATAAGATCCTTCATTCATGTCTCTTTCATATCCCTCGGATTTAAACCACTCCCATAAGAAAGCATAGGTTTCCTCCAAATGCGCACGGTCACCCTTTACCGTAATTCGGGCAAATCTCCTTGCAGGAATCGTAATCGTCTCCAACCCTTCTGGAATCCGGTCGAAGTCGCTAACCTCAATTCCTGTCCACAAAGTCGTTACCTCTGTTGGCCACTGCCATTCGGGTATGAATACCATGCCATACTCATCGTTACATATGGAAGGATGGTTCTTCATCAATTCCTGAACTTTCTGCCAAGCATTCCTTACTTCACTTCCATTACGAACTGTTCTAATGACGACCGCCTGTAGCTGCTTCTTCTCAACAATGGATACCTGCACTCTGATCCCTTCCTTCACTAAGCGATAACAATATGTACATCAATTTCGTGCGGGAAAATGACAAATCATCAACTCATTACCGTCGGGATCGTTCAAGGTAAAGCTGTAATGATCTCCGTAGCTTACGATCGAAGTCACTTCAACGCCTCTCTCGACTAGCAGTTGATGCGCTTTCCCAATATCGTCGGTGTCGAATGTAAAAGCTGCCCTCTTATAGAGGAATTCTCCCTCGGATGGAAAGAGGTGCAGGACATACTTTCCCTCCAGTGTCATTTCGGCATAATGACTGTAATCATGATTGCCCAGCACAAGTCCGAGCTTCTCCTCATACCATTTGACAGCGGCCTCTATATCTCGTACGTAGACAAATACTCCGATAATCTCCTTCTTAATCAAGGCACTCACTTGAACCTACTTCCCGACATTATTGCATTGTATTCCTTAATGGTCCTGGCTCACCATCAAGACATTCCCGTCCTCATCCCGAATGTTGAAGTAGGACACCTGAGACAGACGCTCAATACCGTGCACGACTTCAAAACCAAGATCAATCGAATGCTGATGAGCTTTATCAATGTCTTTGGTGTTGAGCTTGATCAAGAGAGGTCCTCTCTCCGGCACCGGAACATTGTCCATCCCATGGGAATCAAGCATTAAATGAGTGTTGTTATCCAGATGGAAAAGATGAAGGCGGCCGTAACGGTCTTGCTCGCGGACATCGAGCCCCATGAACTGGCTGTATCGATCTACGGCCTTGTCCAGGTTCCTCACCCATAGAAACACCGAATTAATGTGCGGATCAATGCTGCAATGGGTGCGTCCCCCGTCGATACCGCCGAAAGCCAAATGATAACCGTCCGGGTCTTCCACGATAAATTCCTTCCAAGGACCGCCATCAGCGTAGACGACCGGCTCACGGGCAATCTTCGCGCCTTTGGACTTAAACTCCGTGTACAGTTGATCGAGTGCGGTCCAGTCTTCCACATAGGCATAAACATCCACTCCCGTATCCGAACCCTGTTCAGGAAGATTAGGAGCAGCCCCCGCACCGGATGGCGATTGAAGCAGCTTCAGTGCGAGCCCTTGAAGGCCGTCCCTCTGAGCCCACCAGTCCGTAACGTCAAACCCGAGCACCTCGCGGTAAAATTGCTTTGAACGCTCCGAATCCGTGACCATGAATACCGTTAAAGAACTTCCGATTTGCTTCGCCATTTTCAATTCCCTCCATTATTGGGCTGAGCCCTGCATCTGACAAACCATGATTAAATTCTCGTCCGGATCTTTCAGGATGAAGAAGGATACTTCCCCATGCCGTTCTATTTCGCGGTGAAACTCCATTCCGCAATTGGCTGCATAGTCGTATGAAGCCTGAATATCATCCGTGTCGAACATAAACAAGACTGAAAACGGCTCTTGGTTGAGGTATCGATTCTGATCCAGAAGAAGAGAAGCTCCCTTTGTGACCGGCACAGCGTAAACAGTTTGTTCAGCAGTTCGCTCGTCCAAAGGCAAGCCTAACAGATCCGTATACCAAGCAGCAGCGCTCTTCATATCCTTTACATCGACAAACGCCCCGCTAATACGAGCCAGCACCGGGCTTTCCGTAATTGGCAACTCATGATTCACCCCGCCATCCTCAGCCCAGCAAGCCATCTGAACGTTCCCTTCCGGATCGCTGAAATTGAAATAGGCCATGCTCCCGTGACGTTCAGGCTCAAAGAGTACGTTAGCTTTGTCCTTTAGATAGCTATAAGCCTCATCGATATCGGAAACCGCGAACATAATACGCGGGCTGTTCTTCTCCGACCATTCGGGATTTACCCGGTTGAAGGTGTCGGAATCAAGGACCAAGCCCGTCCCCGGAAAATCAAACCAATAGACAGGGCCGCCATTCAGCCTTTCCTCTCTCAGGGGCAAGCCCAGCAATCGGTTATACCAATCAGCCGCCCGGCGCAAATCGGTCACGTGGACGAATAAGCTAGCTACCCGATTCTCGATTGGAAGCCGGTTCTTCCTGCGGATCGGAAACCAAAGCTCCATAACCGATTCAGGATCATAATTGCCTTTATACCTGTCATCGTAGTATTCAAACTCTACACCGGGACCGCATTCATATTCGGAATTCGGAAGCCAAACTTCACGATAATAACCGAAAGCTTTGCCGATCTCATTAATGGGTCCGCGCCGCTGAACAACGCAGTAGAGCCCGCCGGGAAATGACTCGGTCGTCATGCTGTCGGGAATATCCTCAAACGCAGACACTCCCGCTGCGGCGATGTAATCAAATGGCTTGCCCGGTTCCATATCCGGCCCAAAAACGCATAAACCGTAATTTCCGCCATTATAGTGGCGGATTTCGCTTGCCCGCGGATTAAAGCGCTGCCATAGAAGAGCAATTTCATTTTCCGAGGGTGGAGTATGCTGAGAGGGGGTAAAACGGATTTTTTGTCCTACAACTTTGAACGGCTCTTTCCAGACGATTCTTGTCTCAAAACTCATTGATTGACGCTCCCATCATATTGGTTTGCAGTTATGAATATCAACGTACGTAAATCGGTTCCCTATCCGAAATTCGAATGGTCAGCCCTTCCGGAGAACGGATGTGAAAACGGCAAAACCCGTCCTGTTCCAAACCCTCTTCCGATGTGATTCCTTTGTCCTTCAATTGCTTGTAAACCTCGTGAATATTGTCGGTCTGAAGAGAGTAGTAGGGGTATCCTTCCACAGCCCTCAGCGCTTCTAGATGTACCGGTTCATCCATTACGATCATCGTAACGATCGTCTCTCCTTCCCCCACCATCAAATCGGCACCCTGTCCCCAGTGATTGTACAGCTGAAGTCCGAGTTTATCCGTGTACCACCGAATAGATGCCTCCAAATCGATAACCGGTAAAAACACTGCCAATACCCGATGGAACATCGGCGGTAAAGCGCCTTCATGAGGTGTGTGATATAGAGAAGATTCCTTCTCATGACAGATGCCGATGACATTGCCGTCTCCATCCTTCATCTCGCTGACGTTCATATAAGGAACGTTCATGATTTCCGTTGTTTCGATTCCCCGGGAATGAAGCCATTCCAGATGAAGGTCCTCCCAATGGGTATAGAAATTAAAGCAGGGAACATGTCCTTCGGCATGCAAATGTGGCTTGGGCTCAAAGGAATCCACCTCCACAAGGGTCAGTAACGCCTCCCCTTGATGCACCCTGAGGTCAATTTCCCGATCGCGTTTATTCAACACTTGAAATTCCAGCTCTCTCTGATACCATTCCGCCGCGCGCTCAGCATTCGGTACAGGAACCATCACTCGGTCGATCCTATTGAACATTCATAATCCCCCTAATCCTTGATCGGCACATAAACATCGACTTCACTAGGCCATTGCGGATTGTCGAAACAATAGACTTCGAAAGCCAGTGCACGTGAATTGTTTTCCTTGCCGATATCTCTCAAATAAGAATGAATGACTTCATAAGGATCTTGATCCGATCGGGTTTGGGCATAAGTGTGTGCGGGAAGGGTGAAGCCGATCATTCCTGCAGGGACATCCGAAATCTCACTTACTTCCATGCAGAAAAAGTAAGTAAAAAGCACTTCGGATGTAAAATGCGGACAAACGTATTCTTGCGGATTTACAACTGCTTTGATCTCATGTCTTCTCCCCATGAAAATCTGCCTTGTTTCATCGATTCTTTCCGGTTGATGAGCTTGAAACGGCGATGTTACCGGAATACCCACGAATTTCTTCTCCTCTAATGAGATCAATTCCACCTGTTTGGACAATATCTCTCTCCTCCTTATGAACCTACTCTTGTTAAACGATGAATTCACTTCAAACCATACATCTCTAAGAAAAAAATTTAACCGCTCACCATAAGCACATTGCCATCGGGATCCTGAAAGGTGAAATATAAGCGGCCGGCCACCGCCTTAATGGCATTAATCCTTGCGCCGCTTACGAACAAACGCGTATAGGCTTTGTAAATCTGATGTGGATTGTGACGACGAAAAGCATCGATTACGGCCTCCAGCAAATGGATGCTATCTATTGAATTCGAGCGTTTTCCGACAACGGGGGGAACCGCGTCGCCCCTGCTTGCCAACTGATGCAATCGGCTGCGCGAACGGGATAGGGCGACCTGAACGGAGCCTTCCATCGCGCCAATGTGGTTGGCTGTTTCTTTGGCCGTAAAGCCGAACACGTCGCAAAGCAGTAAAATAACAAAGGGTTTGGGCAGTAAACGGTCAAAAAGGGCTTCAAGCAATTCCTGCGTCGAGTATAGGGGGTGATCACATGAAGCGGCTTCTTGATGAATTTCTTCGAGGGGTACTTGAGCATGGCGCTGTTTACCCCGGCAAATATCAATCCAAATGTTCTTGGCAGTGCGAAATAAATAGGTTTTATTGATAACCTGATCGGGTTGCGCTGTAAATCGAGTCATTACCTTAATGAACGTATCTTGAACGATATCTTCGGTATCCCAGCTATTCCCGCACAAAGAACGGCAATAGCGGAGCAAATCCGGTCGTCGTTCAGCGAACCAAACCGACATTTCTTGCTGGCGGGAACGTTGAGAGAAAGAAGTATCCATTGGCGTAAGTTCCGTAAATTTCTGGAAATAAATTGCGATATGCGAATATATATTCGCCTTTTTGTTGAAAAATCCTTCTTATATCGTCTAAGAAATATTTAATCTTGACTTTGTATCGACTGGTACGCCTGAGAAAAGGAGCGCCCGCCCTATCGATTGGTAAAATTTATGAAAGGTTTTCACCCGGTATAGCTGATAGACTTTGAGGTATTCCAAGCCTAAGTCCACATCGGACGCGGAGAACCCATTAAGTAGTGGGGTGAAGCCGCATTTCTTTGCGGCAGGGCACTCTTTGACCCTAACCCGGCAGCTAACTTCGCAGGCAAAACAAAGGGAGGAAACGCATTTCATGAATAAGAACTTCAAAGGTCTAAAGAAAACTCTTCTATTAGGTACGTTGGCATTAGCCGTCTCCATTCCTGCGGGAGTAGGCGTTGCATCCGCTGCAAGCAAGAATACGAAGACGATAGTATATAGCGGTACGTTGACGCAAGTCACTTCTCGCCTAGGAATTGACCTGAATATTCTGCTTCAATATTTGCAAGGCAGGTATCCTGTCGTATCTAAACCGGGCAGCGGCAATGGAAGCAATGGTTCGGGTCAAGTAACGCATCCGGCTAAACCAGTCGTGCCTTCCAAACCGTCTCAACCGAGACAGGAAAGCGGTAACACAGGCACAGGCACTGGTACTGGTACTGGTAACACGGGAACAGTTGCTCCGGCATCGAGCTTTGCCACCCAAGTCGTAACGCTTGTGAATCAGGAACGCGCGAAAGCGGGTCTGAGCGCTTTGAAGGCGACGAATGCCACATTAACGAAAATGGCGCTGGACAAAGCAAAAGACATGTACAACAACGGTTATTTCGACCATAACTCACCGACTTATGGCTCACCGTTCGATATGATGAAGAAATACGGAATAAGCTATCGCTATGCCGGCGAAAACATCGCCAAAGGCCAGCGTACGCCGCAAGAAGTGATGAACGGCTGGATGAACAGCCCCGGCCACCGGGCCAATATTCTTAACGCTAATTTCACAACCATTGGCGTAGCTTATTATAACGGCGTATGGGTTCAAGAGTTTATCGCATAATTGAATGAAACAAACAGACAGGCTTTGCCAGGGCGCTCTATGCGCCTCTTGCAAAGCCTGTTTTAATGGTATCACAAAAGGAAATGACCGCCCCTTCGCTAGGATAACGGTCATTTCGACTAACTCCCAACAGCCGTCCCAGTTTCACACGAATTACTCGATTTTATCGACTAACTCTCAACAACGGTCCACGTTTCGCACGAATTATTCGATTTTATCGATTACTCGAATAGGTTCCCCTACCATACACGGATACCGCAATTTACCGAACTGCCTTATTAGAGCTTTACACCTTCAGAACGTCATGGTCCACATAACGCTCGCCGTTGATTTCGCTAATGACGTTGATGGCTACTTTCGCGCCGTCTCCCGCGGTGATTATCGTATGGACGCTCACCCCTGCAGCCGTACCGGCCGCCCAAATGTTATCGATGCTCGTCTTCCCTTCGGAAGTAGCCACGATTACCGTCTTGATTCTCGGTTCCGTTCCCGGTTTCGTGCGCACGCCGCTCGCTTCCGCCAAGTCCGCGAATAATCCCGTTGCCAGAATGACATGGCCTGCCTCGTAGGTTTCCCCCTCGGTTTCGATCGTAATAAACCCATCGCCGGCGATTAGCTTCGTTGCTTTGACATTCACGAAATCCGCTCCGAATTTGGCTGCTTGCTTTTTGCCGATCGCTACAAGTTCGGGTCCGGCGATTTCAGCAACTCCGTAGTGATTTTCCACCCATGCGCGTTTCGTGATACTCTGGTCGCTGTCGATCACGAGCGTTTTCTTGCCAGCTTTTGCAGTGAAAATAGCCGCACTTGCACCCGCCGGACCGCTGCCGATAATTGCGATATCATACATAAATGTCACTCCTTCATGGGATATAATGGCACTACCCCATTGTAACATGTGGAAACCTCACTTTCAAAAAGTTAGGACCCCAGGAGATGTACGAATTTTTCGTTTACTCCCGCTCCTTCAACCGTTCAACTCCGACCGTCAGGGTTTGAACTGGTTTGGGACCTACTTGAACAGTAGCCACGCCGTTAGCAACATCGACCTTTTCGATCCAAACGGATGGCCCGTCATCATCCAGATGAACCTCGAAATTATCGGACGAATTGTAAATTTCCTGCGCTCTCTCCGCGTTCATGGGTTATCCACCTCCATCGTGTCGGTTGTCGTTTCCGATATTAACCCGTTGTGAACCGTAACTTGACCGCCCCCGAGTCCTTCGTTAATCATTCGGTCGATATCCATATCGTATGCGTCTTTTCCCTCGTGAATCGAGTCCTGTTCGTTTTCCGAATCCATTGTCTTTTGCTCTCCTTTGCTGCTGGCTTATAACCCTTTCCAATATTCCCTGCGCGGTTGATTTCCATGCGTAGTGGGGACGCTATGGACAACAAAACGCGCAAAGGAGCTTCCAGCCATGCATACCGTTTGGAAAGGCGCCATCAGCTTCGGCTTGGTTCACGTACCCGTTAAGATGTTTACCGCTACCGAGGATAAGGACGTGCATTTACGACTCATTCACAAAAGCTGCGGTACCCCGATCTCCAATGCCCGATCCTGTCCGCATTGCGAAAAGGCGGTCGAATGGGAAGAAATCTCGCGAGGTTATGAACATGAAAAGGGACGGTTCGTGCTATTCGAGCCGGATGAGCTTGATGCGATCAAACCGGAAAACACACGAACGATACAAATCCTCGATTTCGTCGATCTGACGGAAATCGATCCGCTGTATTACCAGAAGCCTTATTATCTGTCTCCGGATCAGGCGGGCTCTGGGGCTTATAATCTATTGCTGGAAGCGATGCGCCAATCGGGTAAAATCGGCATTGCCAAGATCGCGATCCGCAGCAAGAGCAGTCTTGCCGCCATCCGCGCCGTAGGCAATTGCATCTGCATGGAAACGATGCATTATCCGGATGAAATACGCTCCCTTCAGCTGGTGCCGAATTTGCCGGAGCAAACGACCGTTAATGAACGGGAGCTGACAATGGCTAAGCTGCTTATTGATCAGCTCTCGACTCCGTTCGAGCCAAGCAAGTATACCGATGATTACCGGATTGCCTTGCAGGATGCCATTCAACGCAAAATCGCTGGCGAAGGTGCAGATATCGTTACGGCTCCGGCGGCAGAGAGAACGAACGTTATCGACCTGATGGCCGCGCTTCAAGCGAGTCTGGAAGCCACCAAACCTGCTGCCAAACCCCGCACCTCCCGCGGGCGCAAGAAAGAGGGAGCCGTTCCATAAGCTCTGGGGAGAAGGATAGATACTTGGCTTTCTGTCCCCGCATCACAAATGCGGGGTTGCTGGGTTTGCTGGACGGAAATACTAAATTTAGATGGATTTCATGCAAGTAAATTTGCTACTTTTACCGTACTGGCTAGACTAATTGGATTTCATACATCTAATTTGAATCAATTAAACGGTTTTGCACTATATAGAGGATATTAGATGTATGAAATCCCACTACCTTCAAGAAACTGATCTTTCTAGAGAAGCTATATGTAGATTTTCCCACTATTCGCACATGGAGAGGGGCAGTTGGGTGCCGATAGGGGTTCATAAATATATTTAAGTAAAACGGCTTTGCCGTCCTTAAGATGGATTGTATCGTGTATAAAAACCGCCCTCACATTGCCGAAAGGCAATAATGAGGGCGGTTTGCGTTCCTTCAATTTACTTATGGGTTTCTATACCGTGAGCGGTCTCCGGCAGCTGAATCCAATTGCTTGACCAGTTCTGGATATTATCAAAAAGAGGAGCAAGGGCGTAGCCCTTATCCGTTAATTTATATTCAATGCGCACTGGAGTTTCCGGATAAACATCGCGTCTGATGATTCCCTCAGCTTCAAGCTCCTTCAGACGTTCCGAAAGAACCTTACCGCTTAAGTTGGGCAACGATCTTTCGACGCAGGCGAATCGCTGTGGACCGGATAGCAACTGGTACACGATCATTGCCGTCCATCTCTTGCTTAAAATTTCCATTGCTTTCTCAAACCGAGGGCATAAATGCTGTGGATCCATACTCATCACCCCATTCTTGCTATTCATTATACTCCTTAAAGCGAATTCAGACAAACTCACTTAAGTTAACTAAGACACTTGACGAATGTTAGTGATTAAATTAAACTTCATTACATAAAGTAAGTTACTATAAACGCAACCATCGAACATTATTATGATGACTGTTCTGGGAACCGTAGTGGGAATTCTGGTTTTCGCTGCCGTAGGCAGCCTGAAGGCTTTCCGAATCATCGCCATTATTGCGTTTATTCTACTTCTTTATACCCCATTTTCCGTAGCTAACGCTTCGGCATCATTCATCGTCGTTCTGGAAATCATGCATGTTACCACTGCAATTATTACCCTTGGTGCCGCCGGTTATAAAGCTCGTACCTAAATACGGAACAGAACGGAGGCTGAACTCTTTGTTGCCTAGTTTATTCATCAACCACGGATCGCCTATGATGATCAAACAAGATTCGGATTACACCCGCTTTCTAGCGGATACGGGCAGAAGGTTTGCGCCCAAGGCGATCGTCATTTTCAGCGCCCATTGGGAAGAGAAGGTCACTACTATTTCCTTCGCCGACGGTCCCCTTGAAACGATTTACGATTTCTACGGCTTCCCGGATGAATTGTACCAGTTGGCCTACCAGGCGCCGGGTTCCCCGCAAGTGGCAGAGAAGCTGGAGCAAATGTTCCATAACCATGGGATCGAAACAAGAAGAGATGCCAAGAGAGGCCTTGATCATGCCTCTTGGGTGTTCTTGCGACATATGTATCCCGAGGCTGATATACCGGTTGTTACTATTTCGGTTAACCCCTTCTTATCGGCTGCGGAGCAACACAAAATCGGTGAAGCTCTTCAGGGGTTAGGGGAGGAAAATATCCTCGTCATCGGCAGCGGCACCACGATACACAATTTCAACTACATTAAGATGGGTCAGCAGCATCCGGAAGATTGGGCTGTGGAGTTCGACGATTGGCTGATTGATAAGATCCAAAGCAAAGACCTGCAATCACTCGTTAGCTATGAACAGCTAGCTCCTTATGCGGCCCGTGCGGTGCCAAGAGCTGAGCATTTCGTCCCGCTTTTTCATGCGTTGGGAAGCTCAAAAGGCGCAGCGACTCCACGAGTGTTGTATCGGGGTTATGAAATGGGTTCATTCAGTCAAAGCTGTTTTGAGTTTTAGATCGCAAAAGTGCTTGAACGGGGAGTTATCCCTGCTCGAGCACTTTTTTTGTAATGACCGGGAGATACTAAAGATACTACATCGCGGAAGGAGTATCGGATGGCACAGCAACGAACGATTGTGAAGCTAGGCGATTTCGAAATTGCGATATCGCACCCTGACAAGCTAATTTGGCCGGAAGCCGGAATAACGAAGCTTATCTATGTGCAGATACTTGCCGAATTATCGCAATACCTGCTCCCATATACCTCTGGCCGCTACCTGACGACAATCCGTTTTCCCGAGGGCATACACGGTACTTCCTTTTACCAGAAAAATTGCCCGGGGCCAACGCCCGATTATGTTCGGATAGCGCAAGAGGGCAGCATCCGATACGTTGTCATGGACTCGTTGCCTACGCTGCTGTGGATGGGGAGCTTGTACAGCTTGGAATTTCACGTTTCCTGCGATGAGATCGATAATCCGCTGCCCGGTACATGGATGCTCGATATCGATCCCACATTGGAGGTCGAACCCCGCCTGATGGAGGCAACAGCGCTTGTCGGTCAACAGCTCCGCTCGCTCGGACTCAGCGCCGTACCCAAAACTTCCGGCGCAACCGGCGTGCAAATCGTCATGCCTATAGAACGCGGTCCGAATTTCGACGATCTGAGGCGGTTCGGAAAGTTCATTTCGGAATATCTAGTTACTCAGCATCCCAAGTTATTCACTGTCGAACGAATGAAGAAGGATCGCGGGGACCTTATTTATTTGGACTATCTCCAGCATTACGCGGGCAAGACGCTTCCCGCTCCTTACTCTCCCCGCGCCAGGCCCGGTGCCACGGTGTCCACCCCGCTGACCTGGGAAGAAGTAAATCTAAACGTCAAACCAACCGATTTCCATCTGCATAATATTAGGGAGCGGATTCGCAATCTCGGGGACCTTCTGCATTCTGCGCCTCGGCAAAATTTAAAACCCATCCTCGATCGTTTGCCGCGCAGGTAACGTCGTTTTACAGCAATGGGGAAAGAATACGCGCCAGCGCTTCCTTTACTTTCTGCTTCTGCGAGCGCTTGCGGAACTTATTCGGAACCATCTCGATGCTATCTTTCATGTCTTGAAGAAAATCGGATTCGATCCGGGCGATCGCTTCGGGCTCGAACAGATGCGCGTTGATCTCGAAATTGCTGAAGAAGCTCCGCAGGTCCATATTCGCCGAACCGACTACGCCCACAAGCGAATCTACGACTAGCGTCTTGGCGTGAATGAACCCTTTGCGGTATTGCCATACCCTGACTCCCGAGTTCATCATCTCTTCCACGTAGGACAGTGTCGCCAAGTGCACGAGCCACGTATCCGGTACGTACGGAATACAGATCCTGACGTCCAAGCCGCTTAATGCCGCATCGTGCAACGCCATTGCGATGCTTGCGCTTGGAATGAAATACGGGGTCGTAATCCATATCCGCTTCCGGGCCGACGTTATCATCGCATAGATGGAATCATGAATAGCGTCGCCCCGGCGGTTCGGGCCCGCAGGTACGATCTGCACCGGTTCCGTATTCATGCAGCCATGCTCCGGTAAGTACGATGGGCTATCGGGCCTCTCTCTCGTCGCTAACTCCCAGTCTTTGAAAAACACTTCCTGCAAGCGATAGACCGAGTCGCCTTCCAGTTGAAGATGGGTATCCCTCCAGAAACCGAGTTTCGGATGTTTGCCAATATATTCATCCCCCACGTTTATCCCGCCAATAAACCCTTTTAATCCGTCTACGACTACGATTTTCCGATGATTGCGGTAATTCATCCTTTTTTTCATGAACGATAGCCTCAAGGGAAAGAAACAAGCGCAGTAGACGCCGCCGTCGCGCAGTATGCGCACATAGGAATCCTTTAACGTCACGCTTCCGATTCCGTCGTAGAGAAACCGGACTTCTATGCCTTCCTTCGCTTTCTGGATAAGCGCCTGCTGAAATATACGCCCCGTCTCGTCATCTCTTACGATGTAGCTAGACATGTGAATATGATGCTTAGCCCCCCTAATCGCCTGAAGCATCGCATCGTATGTATCCTGCCCGTTGCTGTAAATTTCGACGCGGTTTCTGCCCAGAATAGGCAAGGACCCGCCTTTGATAAGTCCCTTGAACAACCGGTGCTGTCCCGCGAAATCCGGATCGGGCAGGTCGGAAGGTCCCGTTAATATCGTGCTTAGCCCGAGTATGCGCAATCGCCGCTTATCGTTTAACAATCCGCCCCGTCTTGCCTTCCTGCTCCTGCGGTACTCTTGGGCAAGAAAGTAATACAGGATGAACCCGACCAGAGGAAATAAAAACAGGATGAACAACCATGCCGTCGCATGGGCCGGCCTGCGAAATTCGAGCAGCAAGATGGTAGCCGCTTGAAAAATAAAGATGAACAAAAGGATACTTAACGCCAGCACAATCATGCAAGTACCTCGCCGTCTCTTAAAAATTTATCAGGAATGAAAGAAAGGTTTCAAGAATAAATAGCAATAGAACGGGTTTATGCTCGAAAGAGGTCTGAAGCCGAAAGGAGAACCGATGGCACATAGAAAAAGGAAGCCGAAATGGTCGCTGCTCCTCCTACGGGATGCCGATCATCGGGTCAAGCAATTTCGGGTGTCCGGCAGAACGGTCGTGTTCCTTCCTGCCGCTGCCGCGTTGACCGTTGCGGGTTGTTTCGCGGCATTGGAGCTGCGGGCGCACGATCGGATTCACGATCTGGAATTGCGCCTGGCCAATGATTCCGTTCAACACAAGAACACCATCGCCGGCAAGAATAGAGAAATTGACTCTTTGCAGGGCAATCTTAGCATTCTTAACGAGCAAACCGATGATTTGAAAAGCAGGATGGATGGTTTGAACGAGCTGGAACTGAAGCTCCGGCAATTTATAGGCAAGTACGGAGATGGCTTGTCCGATCCTTCCGGTGCCAATCTCCCGGCTTCCGAGGTGGCGGCATCCGCATTCTCCGTATCGAATCCGTCGGCATTCGAGCAGTCAACCCCATCCGACAGCCTGTCAGCCGCGGCGATGGAGTCGAAGATCACCGATTTCTCCGAGCTATCGCAAATGCTGGACGAAATGGCGGTCTCGATGGAATCCAGCCTTCGCAAGGCGGAGCAGAAACGCGTCGAGATAGACGCAATACCCTCCAGGTGGCCAACGGTATCCCGAAAGTTAACCTCCGGTTTCGGTTACCGGCGCGATCCCATTACGGGGAAATCCGCCTTTCACGCGGGAGTAGACATTTCCGGAGATATCGGAGACCCAATCTACGCTGCGGGAGATGGAAAAGTTAAGGAATCAGGGTTCGATCGCACACGGGGTAATTATATCATCATTACCCACCGAGATGGTTTGGAATCATGGTATATGCATTTAAGCGTAATCGGAGTCAAATCGGAGCAGCGGCTTACACGCGGGGAACTGATCGGCGAAATGGGCAATAGCGGCCGGAGCACGGGACCGCACCTGCACTTTCAAGTTGTCGTCAGCGAGGAACCGGTTAATCCGCTCCCTTATTTGCGACTGGTGAAGGAGGACTGAAAAGGCATGTTCAAGGACATTAAGAAGCTTTCCCCGAACATGACGGACACCTTGATCGGGGCTGGAACAGAAATGGATGGACATCTGAAATCACAAGCAGGAGTCAGGATCGAAGGGGTTTACAAGGGAGACATCGAGAGTAAAGGCGATATCGTAATCGGAGAAGGCGGCATTGCGAAATCCAACATTAGCGCCCGCGACGTTACGATCGCAGGAAAAGTGTTCGGGGATGTCCATACCCTCGGCAAATTAATCATCACCGCTACGGGGCAGCTGCATGGCAACTCCCATGCAGCAATCCTGAACGTGCACGAAGGCGGCATACTTAACGGTTCAAGTCAGATGGAGCGCATGGAAACGAAACCTGCCGGAATCGCATCCGACGGCTCCGGCTCGGGCGGCAATTCGGATAAAAAGACGAAGCAGGCGGGGTAATTCTACGACGAAAAAAAGGGATCATCCTGCATGGTTAGAGGATGGTCCCTTAGCTTCTCGGCGATTTGCTTTTTTTATGCGACGATTTACAGATTACTCATCGCTGTCTTTGTTTTTATTATCATCGTCATGTATGGTAATCCAGGCAGTAAACGTTAACCCCAGTTGGGCCCCGCCCGTAGGGGATTTCAAATAAATTTTGAACATCTCCTTCGGTTCCTTCAGTTTATCATCGATAATGGGGATCGTGATCGTTTTGCTCGTTTCACCGTCTTCAAAAGTGACCACCCCGTTGTTCGCGACATAATCCTTATTTTTTTGTGCATTGGCATTGCAGAAACAGTACTTAACCGTAACTTTTCCGTCACTTCCACCATGGCGTTTGACATTCACCGTAACTTCGCCCTTATTTTCTTTCGCTTGATAAGACCAATTGTCAAACTGCACAATTCCGGGTTTCTTCTGAGGCTTCTTGTCGTCTTTTTGCTCTGCCAATACCGGAGATGCAAATGCAAGCAGCAGCAGGGCCGTGGTTCCTAGAATGACCGTCTTGCGAATGAAACCTCGAACTTTTCCCCAAGAATCATTGACTTTCATCGGTTAGTCTCCTTTTATAATTCCGTCGATTCTTCCACTTTTCCCGGCGCTTTCGTCTTCCAATAAAATAAAGCGTAACCTGCATATTTGAGATATTCCCTGTATGTCGTTCGCCGTGAATATTTGTTGTCCCACCATTTATCGGGTTGAAAATGTCTGGTCTCGGCGGTGGAGTAATTTAACGAAATACCGGTATTCGCATAAACGCGGTCAAAAATGAGTTTGGATCTGCGGCTATGAAAATCGCTGGTCACCACAATTGCCGACTTGAAGTTGTAACGGAGCATCAATTCCTTGGTGAATAGGGCATTGGTATATGTACTGTGTGCCTTCTCTTCCACGATAATGGCAGATACAGGAAGGTGCATTATGGAACGACTTCGGCCTCGTGTCCACTCTTTGAAATTGGAAAGCATGAGATATTTGCCGTACCCCTCTTCGAATAGTGAAATTCCTTTTTCCAATCGCCCGACTCCGCCGCTTAACACGATGATTACGTCGGATTTAATAGGCTGCTGCCGTATGACGAGCCAATTCCCCGCTTCTCGGAAAAATAGCCCCATCGTGAGAGCGGCACCGATTACGATGAACCAAACGCAACGTTTTAACCACAATCTCTTCACCTTATGCCGTTGCAGCGGGAACATGGATTCCTCCTATTTCTCAACTTGGTCGTTTCCCCTGTGTCAGATTCCTTATTCCGTTTCTTAACCTCAACATATGCTGTAAGTAGCGAAAAATAAAGGAAGGAGGATGCATATGCCAAGTGCGGATTGGATTAACGTGAAAGACTACGGAGCACAAGGCAATAATTCGACGGACGATACGATTGCTATACAAAAAGCGATTGATGCAGCCAAAGGAGGGGTCGTATATGTCCCTCAAGGAAGTTATGTAATCAGCAACACGCTGATCATCCGTTCCCCTATGACATTCATGGGTGCGGACAGCGAAACATCGATCCTAAGAATGGTGACCGCCGGCAAAGACGGATTGCAAATCCGGCACACCCAAGGTGTGACGGTTACCCGATTACAGGTGCGAGACATCACGAATCTCGGCCCCAACGAGAGTCGGGCCATTCATGTGTTGGCATGTCAGAAAGTGATTCTCGAACACTGCAAAGTCGTCAATACAGACGATTCAGGCATCCGCATAGGATATGATGGTTCGACTAACTCTAAAAATTGCAAAGTGCTTTATTGTTATATACAAAATGCAAGCGAAGGCTCCGGAATTGAATTAATGAAAGCCGAAGATTCGCTCATTGAAGGCAATACCGTAATCGATAGCCGCGAGCATGGCATTCGGGTATGCGGAGCCGTCCGTTCCATTATTACGGGCAACAGCGTAACCAACAATACCGTCTCAGGCATTTCATTACAGGGCTTTGGAGGCAGCGGGCTTGTAACTCAAAGGATCGAGCGGATAATCGTCAGCAACAACATTTGCATCGGAAATTCAAATGGCAGCGGCATTTCCGTCTATAACAATGTCAATAGAGGACTTGTCTCCAATAACCATATCGCGGATGCCAAACTGGGTATCCGAATCGAAGATCCGAATGGTCACGGAAATCAGGATATTCAGTTTACCGGCAACACGATCAGCGACTGCACGACCCCTATCGCCATTAAAGGAGAACAGAAGCGCTTGACCTTCCGCAACAATTTAATCGTCGGCTTTGCTCCTAACGGAACCTCTACCGCCTACGCTTTCGATTTAACTGCTCTCAATCGGGAAATGACCGGAATCATCATCGAAAATAACGACATCGTGAACGGCAGCGTTAACAACGTACAATCCGCCGTTAGAGTATCGAGGCTTCCCGCAAGCAGCACGGTATCTATTCGTTACAACAATATGGCCTTGGCGAAACCGGCCAATTCTCCCGTCGTTGTCAAAGAAAGCAGTTCCGGTACGGTGATCACTACGTTGGGATCGACCGAAACCAATACCGTTCTTCCCTATGGCGGTGTCATCAGTTAACGATCACTCGATTTTGCCGTAACTGCGCCAAACGCCGGGGGAACCATCTCTCACGCATATCCATCCGATAAACCCTCCAACGGTAGGTTTGGCAACCTCGATTTTCTCACCCACATACCAGTAACCTTTTGCGGGCGGCGCGCTTCGCCGCCCGTTTCTTCCGAGATTTCCTTCCAATAAAGTGGTGGAATTGGCGGAACCGGACAATTTAATCGGCTGAGCTAAAGCCGTGCGGAGATCGCATTGTAATATCCGATTATCCTCGGAGTTATTGATCATGATCAAGTTGGCCGACTCAGGAACATTCCCTTTCCGGTTCCGAACAGTTGGTTGAATATATTGGATCGTATTGCCATTGGATAAGTTCTCTATCCTTACTGGCGTTTCGGTAGATTGCAAAAAACCGCCTCCGATATAACAATCCGTAGTATGGTCCCGCATCCGGACGGCTCGTAAATTAAGGTCAGAACGATTTTCCTGCGGATCAAATTCGTTCACAGTTTCCAAATGCCGAATATGTATCCGGGTCGAACGCTGAATATGGACGAATTCTGTTGCGAATGCACCCCGAATGGAAGCAAACTCAATCGTAATGTCGTGATACCGGTTCAGAAAATCGTCATGCTGTACGTCAAAGTCGATCGGAGTCAACCCCCGTCCCGCCTTAGTTGTATGCAGGAGGAGGCAACCCACATGAATCTGATACACTTCGCCCCGGCGGGAATTGGGTATGCCGTCTTTCGTCGCGTCCCACATTTTAAAATACAGCCCGCGTCTGGTCCCATGTGCAACGATTTCTCCGACCGAAATATTGTAGATGTCGCCATCATAAACTTCCGATCCTATGGTGAACGCCCCATAACAACCCATAGCATGAATGCTGCCGATTTGGATGTTATACGTAGAAGCATCTACGCCTTTCTCCTCCGTATAAGCTTTGACAACCACCAAATCATCGGAGTTGTTGCGACCGATAACGGTACCGATCGTCACATCGTGACAGTTCATTAATGACAATCCGTCGCGTGTACGCGGATCATCCACTATGAGCGTTTCCAACGTGATTGAATGAGATCCCCCGCGCAGCACAAAGGCCAAGGAATTGGACAAGCCAACCTTGGTCAAGCCGTTAAACTCCAAATGATCGCAGGAATTCACTACGACAGCGTTGGTCGTGTCTTTGGATAAGGAGTCCGTCTGTAAGTTGGTAAAGGACAATTGAGAGCAATCCAACATGGATACAATGGCATTTGATGCTCCCGCAAGATGCAGCAGTTTGGCTTCCGGATGAAACGTCAGCGTTTTATTTTTTATTTTTGTCAGTCGCAGCGTCCCACTCAAACCATACACGCCTTTTGGAAAATAAATGCTGTGTTCCTTTTCTAGTGCCTCGATGATCGAAGTACGGTCATCGCTTACCCCGTTGCCTTTGGCACCGTATTCAGTTACCGAAACGCCTTTCTCGCGAAACGGTACTACTGCGGGCATGGCGGAAGATTCAACCGTTGTGCTTGCCGCACTCACATCGGTCTTCCGATCCTTCAATAACGTTACTCCGGCAATCATGCCAACACCTATCGCCCCGAGTGAGGCCAGCACCTTACGCCGGCTAACTGCTTCGGTCCATAATTTATTCTGCTGATCACTCATTTGGACCCCTTCTTCCCTCATGTTCGTTTCTAAGAATAACCAAATTGGCTACCGAACCGCTCGGTTCAACTTGAATATCTTTAACAAGATTATCGGATACTTCGTTATCTGTAATATTGATATTTTCCATAGTTCCCGGACCGTTAATGAGCCGTATACCATATTGTTGTTCGATAATATTTGCGCTTTCGGGTCTATTGGTTATAACATTGCCCGTAATGTCCACCGAACGGATTACACGATATTTATCATAGTCCGCCAACAACAAACCTCTTTCGTTATTATAAATTTCATTGTCTACCACACGAGCGCCTTGACAGCTGGATAACTCGAATCCCGAATCCCCATTTCTTTGAATCAATGCCCCGGAAAAATCGATCAATCCTTGTGGAACATTTAATTGAATGCCGTCTCCGCCATTATCTTGAATGACGTTTCTTCCGGATACGATGACTTTGTCGGTCGTGCTTTTCCGATTTCCTATCACGATTCCATGACGCGCATTTTCGTATACTTGATTATTCACCAGTTCGACTATTGGAGCGATATAAACGTAAATGCCATCACCTGTGCTCCCGCTCACTGTGCTATTTTTGACAGTAATACGATCGGTTGTACCGACATCGCGTATTGCAGCTTTAGTTCCCCCAAAGAAGATACAAGCATCAAATGTGATCGATTCCCCATCCAAAAAAGCCAATTGGGAAGCCGTTGTATTCTCGAATTTGGTGCCGCGGACATAAATATCGCGGGAACCGCGCACATCATCATCGTCTCCGTGAGTGGTTAGGCCCAAGCTATTCCCCCGATCCACCAGCACTTTATTGGTATTGCCACTGAGAATGAACTCCCCTCTGGTTATCGCAACATCCCTCAGTACAATATCCTCAGCCAGTCCGTATAAACTATAAACCTGTAAGTCATCAGCCTCCACCCTCATTCCGTCCACGGTCAACCGCCGAACCGTTTCCCCTCTGGAAGGCTCAATGTCAAACGCTGCATTTGTTTGGCCACTTAACGCCGATATCCGAATTTGGGAGAAATACAAATCGCTTCCTCCGACGATGGCAATTCCGTTACGGGACGCTTGCTCTACTGATACGTTCAATACGACGATCTCATGAGTTCGTCCTGCCGAAGATTCCTTTATATAGAGGCCATCGCCTCTTTCCCCGCCATTCCAAAGCGGACCTTTAATCTGAACATCCACCAACCCGATTCGGAAACTATCGTTAATGCGGATTCCGTGGTTCGATTGGCCATTCGTGTGTTTCACTTGAGTCTGGTTTAGGATAAGACTGGAGAGAATGACATTGGAGACGCTGTCCGCAATAATCAACGGAACGTTGCTTTTTAGTTGAATCCACTCCGTTCCCGCTCCAGCGCCAATAATGTGCACATTGCTGTGCAACTCCAGAGATCCTCGAAAACCATATTTACCCTTAGGGAAATACAGAGTACCTCCGCCCTTGGCATGCAGCTGATTCACCAACTTCTGGACGCGGGCCAGCACGTCTCTTCCATCTTTAGCGATTCCCACTTTGGCGGTATTCAGACAGCCTTTTCCGCAAGTCGCATTAAAGCTGCTCACCGTATTCTTCCATGCGTCTAGTGCTTTTCCTCCCGCTCCGGCAGCCGGAGCGGGAATCACAGATAGCACGAGCGGTTCACCGAACCAATCCGCATACACGGATTTTATTTCAGCTTGCGTTCCCCACATCGCCCCAACCGATACGGTAGCTAAAATCAGAACAGCCATCCCCCACAAACGCAACGAAGAGTTGCGAAACCACCATTTCTGGTTTGACATTTTGTAGCTTCCTCTCGATTGTTTTCCGACAAGACGCTCGTGCTGCTCAAATCGCGGCAAGCGGTACAGCTATGGCCGACCCCGAATTTCGAGCTGCTTGGCGGTCTTGCTGGGCGATGTAGTAGCTAAGAGTCTTGGCAAGCCCTTCTGCAAGGGAAGTTTCCGGCCTCCAATTCAATAGATCTCTAGCTTTATCATTGGACAAGCAGCTGTGAACAATATCGCCAGAGCGTTGCGGGAAATATTGTATGTGATGCCTTTGCTGTGTAACAGTTTCCAACACCGAGACCAGTTCATTTAAGCTGACGGATTGACCGGTTGAGACATTAACAGTTACTTGATTGCCCCGCTCCACGGCGGCTACATTTGCGGCGGCCACATCCTCTACAAAGACGAAATCCCGGGTCTGCTCTCCGTCTCCATAAATATGCAGAGGCTGCCCTCGAAGGACACGGTCTACAAATAAGGATATGACACCTCCCTCACCTTTGACGGCCTGCCTCATGCCGTAGACATTGGAGTATCTGAGAATACAATAATCCAAGTTGTGCAGTCCGGCAAACGTTTTGATATAAAACTCAGGAACATACTTGGAAACGCCGTAGAACGAAATAGGCGCTTTGATTTGACCCTCTGTAATCGGCAGCATGGCGGGATGCCCGTATACCGCGGCAGAAGAGGCATACACAACTTTACGCACACCTGCGGCCGCACAAGCGTTCAACAATTTCAACGTTCCAATAATATTAATTGCGGCATCAAAATCAGGATCCTTGAGTGATCGCTGGACATCGATTTGAGCCGCTTGATGGATAACGACGTCAGGGCGTTCGATATCTAATATATCCTCAAGCAGCTCCGAACGAATATCCATGGGATAAAACGTCGCACCCGAGGGAACGTACTCCCTCTTGCCTGTCGATAAATTGTCGATGACGACCGTTTCGTATCCAACTTGGAGGCAGCGTTCGACAATGTGTGAACCAATAAATCCTGCTCCGCCTGTAACCAGCACTTTTACCATAGAATGGACCCCTTTTATTCAAAATAAGAAAATAGTATTCTATTAGACCGCTGAGGCAGCTGCAACCGACCGAATGATGGGCCTTCCAACGCTGCAATAGGTAAACCCGTGCCTAGCCATTTCGCTGAGCTCGAAGCAATTACGTCCATCCACGATGACGGAAGTTTTCAATAAACCGCGGATTCGAACCAAATCCATCGCCGTAATTTCTTCCCACTCGGTTAAGATAATAGCGGCATCCGCCCCTCTCACTGCATCGTATACGTCTTCGGCGTACATAACACAGTCGGGAAGAAGATTACGGGCGTGCGGAACCGCAATGGGGTCGAACGCTTTGATGTTGGCCCCGTGCCCAATCAAAGCCGGAATAATGTCTAGGGATGGTGCGTAACGCATATCGTCCGTGCAAGGCTTGAATGACAAACCCAGTACAGCGAATGCTTTTCCTTGAAGGGAACCGAAAACTTCCGTCAATTTATCCAATAAACGTTGGCGTTGGAGTTGATTAATCTTGATGACAGAATCGATAATCATAAATTCATAACCATGATTCGATGCGATATGCCGAAGCGCTTCCGTATCCTTCGGAAAGCAGGAGCCGCCATACCCGATGCCTGCCTGCAAAAATTTCGAGCCGATGCGGTTGTCCATGCCAACTCCCGTCGCTACAGCCTCAACGTCCGCTCCCACTTTTTCACAAATGTTTGCTATTTCGTTAATAAACGAGATTTTTGTCGCTAAAAACGCATTGGCTGCATACTTGATCATCTCGGCGCTTTCCAAATCCGTCTCAAACATTTGGGTCATAAAGGGCTCGTGAAGCTCTCTTACGATTGCCGCAGCCCGCGCGCTTGCAGCCCCTATAACCGCGCGTTCCATGTTCAGGCAATCAGCCACTGCTGTCCCTTCGCGCAAAAATTCTGGATTGGAAACCACGTCAAACGGCACTCCGCTATGGGGGCGGGTTTCGGCAATCCAGCCCATTATTCGCCGACCGGTACCGACAGGAACTGTGCTTTTGGTGACAATGACTTTATATCCGTTCAAGTTTTCGCCGATCGTTCGGCTAACCGCTTCCACATAACGCAAATCCGCTTCTCCCGTTTCCGACATTGGCGTGCCGACCGCAATATAAATGACTTCCGCTTCCTGGATGGCACCGGAAATATCAGTCGTGAAGGAAAGGCGGTCAGCTTGCCTATTCTGTCGGACAAGCTCCTCCAATCCCGGCTCATAAATAGGAATGATACCTTGGTTCAAACGTTCGATTTTACCGTAATCGACGTCGCAACAGATGACGTAATTTCCTTTTTCAGCAAAGCAAGTTCCGGAAACCAAACCGACATATCCTGTTCCCATGACCGCGATTTTTCTCATAGAGCTGCAACCTCCTTCATGAGATAATCCGCCATTTCCGAAAGCTCTTTTTCATAAAGGCTTTTTATAATGGCCAACACATCGTTTCGTAAATCTTCGCGCTGAAGAGCGAAATCCAAAGTCGCTTTGATGAATCCAAACTTGTCGCCCACATCGTAACGGACGCCCTGAAAGTTATAAGCCAACACTGTCTGAAGTTGATTCAGCTTTCCTATTCCGTCCGTCAGCTGAATTTCTCCGCCGGAGCTCGGCTTCAGTTCCTCTAGAAGATCGAAAATTTCCGGCTGCAAAACGTATCGGCCCATAATCGCATAATCCGAGGGGGCCATTTCGGGTCGCGGTTTTTCCACCAATCCGCTCACCCGCACAACATTAGGGGCAATTTCCATCCCGTACGGCTCGATAACGCCATATTTGGACAGTTGGTCTTGAGGTACGCGTTGTACGCCGACGACCGACGATTCAAACCTTTCATAAACGTTTAGCAGTTGCTTTAGGCACGGCGTTTCCGATAGGACAATATCGTCCCCCAACAGGACAGCAAACGGTTCATGCCCAATGAATTTTCGTGCGCACCAAATCGCATGGCCCAGCCCTTTGGGCTCCCCTTGCCGAATATAATGGAGATTGGCCATTTTACTAATGGAACGGATTTGTTCCAACTCCAAGTATTTCCTCTTTTTCTCCAACGTTTCTTCCAGCTCGAACGATACGTCGAAATGATCTTCAATCGCTCGTTTGCCGCGTCCGCTCACGATCATGATATCCTCTATGCCGGAAGCGACAGCCTCTTCGATAATGTATTGAATGGTCGGTTTATCGACAATAGGCAGCATTTCTTTGGGCTGTGCTTTGGTAGCTGGCAGGAACCGAGTTCCCAGTCCCGCCGCTGGAATAATCGCTTTACGTACTTTCATGACTTTCACCCCTTCGGAAAAGTTAAAATGCGCCTTTACGGAATATAACCATGGCTACCGTTTTCAGAAAAATCCATAGGTCCAAACGAAGCGAATAGTTGCGGATATAGTATAGATCGTGACGGATTTTTTCACCGTGAGCGATAAGGGATCGACCGTTCACCTGGGCGTAACCTGTCAACCCGGGCTTGACCAGCAGCCGTTTTCGCTGCATTTCGTTGTATTTTTCCGTTATTTGCGGTACTTCCGGCCGCGGTCCGATAAGACTCATTTCCCCTTTCACTATGTTGATAAACTGCGGCAACTCATCCAAACTCGTTTTCCGTAAAAATGAACCTAAGGGTGTAATGTTAGGATTTTCACCCGACTTGAACAAGAAATCGTCAGGCACCCCATTACTCCAATTATGAAATTCGATCTTAGCCTGATTTGGCGTCACCACTTGTTGATTTGCAGGTTTCATTGTCCGGAACTTGTAAATGGTGAACGAGCAGCCGTTTTGTCCTGTTCGTTGCTGCTTAAACAATACCGAACCTCCGTCCACCACCCGAACGAGAACCGCGATCGTTGCCAGGATAGGCGAGAGCAGTATCAGTGCGAGCAGCCCCCCGCACAGATCCATCGCTCTCTTAGCACGTTTGTACGAGATAAATCCGGGATGGCGCAAATCCAACTCCAATTCCAATTCCAACGAAAATGGACCTTGCGAATTCATGCTCATTTCTCCAACCTCCAATGGATATTAGTTCATATCTATAAGCCTACTTTAAAGAAAAAGGAAGCCCTGCGTTCTCCGCCGGAGAGGCGGTACGCAATAGCTCCCTGTAATAGCTGTGTATCCTATAAGCAACCAATTCTTCTGTAAATTCTCGTTGAATGTATGTTCTACCCAGCTCCCCGCAACGGCGCCTCAATTCCGCGTCTTTCAGCAAGCGAGCCATCGCTGATGCCAATTCATCAACGTCACCTAATGGAACCAACAGCCCCGTCAAACCGTTATCCACCAGCTCCCGAGTGCCTAGCACATCCGTTGCCACAACAGGTTTGCTATAAGCCATTGCCTCCATTAGTATTCTGGGAATTCCCTCTTTATCCGAGGTAAGCGCCACAATATCCGCCAAACAAAGGAATGGCGCCAAGTCCGTTTGATGACCGACGATCTTAACCTGAGACGCTAAACCCAATTGTTGTATTTGCTGCCGGATATCGTTTTCCATTTCACCTTTACCTGCCAAGAGACAGACAAAATCCATAGAGGTAAGCTCCTTTAACAAGCGAAGCCCCTTTAATAGAAAATCGTGATTTTTGACAGGCTCGAAACGTGCGCCTACGAGCAGGATGGGCACACCGGAAGGAATGTCCCATGTTTCTCTCAACGTATCCAAGCACTCAGCGTGAACCGAAGCCCGCCTTGCATCCAAAGCTTTCAGATCCACCCCGTTCCCCTCATAAAAAACACGGGCTTTAGGTGCATATGCGGATATTTGAGACAAGTCTTCCCGGTTTTGCGAAGCAATAGCATGCCCGAACCATGCGCCGACCTGCTCCAGAAGGCGATAGAGCATATTTTTCAACTTGCTTTGCCCTGTAAAAAAAGGAAGCCCGTGTGTCGTGTGAACAATGAGAGAAATCCCGGAGATCCGGGCCGCAATCCGTCCGATTATACCCGCCTTGGCGGTATGCGTATGTACGATGTCGTAACGTTCCTTTCGAAACAATTGGGACATTCGCCAGATTGAACGAATGTCCCGTAACGGCGATATGCTCCTCTCCATACACACAAATCGGAGTGGAAATCCGTAGCTTTCCATCAATTCGGGGTCATAGCCCTCATCAGATGAAATCAAGTGAATTTCGTAATCCAGAGACCTCATTATAGCTAGTTTGTCGGCCAATATTTTATGCGACAAAGCTGTCGTGCATACATGCGCCACTTTCATCTTTCCTCACACCTCAGCTTTTGCGGCATAATACATGACGTACCATTCAACAAAGCGGGATAACCCCTCTTCCAGGGTCGTCGCGGGTTTAAAACCAATCGCATCGCGAAGCTTGCTGGTATCGGCATACGTCTCCACAACGTCTCCTGATTGCATAGGCAACAACTGCAGCTCCGCTTTGCGGCTCAACAATGACTCCAAAATCGAAATAAACTCCATCAGATCGACCGGTTGATGATTGCCTATGTTGTATACCCGGTAAGGCGCATAGCTGGAGGAAGGATTAGGCTCCTGATCGTTCCATGTCGGATTCGGTTCCGGAATGACATCCAATATGCGTGCAATGCCTTCGACGATATCGTCAATGTAAGTAAAATCGCGCTTCATCTGCCCATAGTTGTATACTTGTATCGGCTGTCCCTCGGTGATCCGGCGAGCAAAGGAGAAATAGGCCATGTCAGGCCGCCCCCAAGGCCCATAGACCGTAAAAAACCGTAACCCCGTCGTGGGCAAGCTGTACAGGTGGCTGTAGGTATGTGCCAACAGTTCATTTGCTTTCTTGGTCGCGGCATACAAACTGACGGGGTGATCCACAGGATCATTTTCGGTAAAAGGCATTTTGCTGTTTGCTCCATACACGGAGCTGGAAGAAGCGTAAATCAGATGGGGCGTTTCATAATACCGGCAAGCTTCCAAAATGTTCGTAAAACCGACCAAATTAGAGCTGATATAAGCTTGGGGATGGCTTAAGCTATAGCGAACGCCGGCCTGTGCGGCCAAATGAATGACACGCTGGAAGCCATGCTCCCGGAATAGATTCATGATGCCTTCCCCGTCCTCAATCGGCATCCTTACGAAGGAGAAGCGGTCGTATTTCATCAGCCGTTCCAGACGCGCCTTTTTCAAGCCCACATCATAGTAGTCATTGACATTATCTAATCCAACGACCTTATGACCATCGCGTAACAGTCGTTCTGAAGTATGATAACCAATAAATCCGGCGGCTCCCGTAACGAGAATATTCATGATTCTCACTCCCTTATCCCTTGTGTTTATCTAAATTCATTAATCAAACAAACTGGTGAAAAAACTCCTTAATTTCCGAACGATACCGTTCCAAGCCAAACTTTCGTTCTACATGGCGTTTAGCCTTCAGTCCCAATCTAATTCTTGAGTCTGCGTCGGTTAGCAGTTGGGTCAACGCATCTCTAAGCTCCGTCACTGATTCCTTGGCGACCAGCACCCCGACTTCCCGATTTTCGATAATCTCCTTTGTTCCTCCCACGTCCGTGGCAATTACCGGCAGCTCGTGTGCCATCGCTTCGATGAGCGTACGCGGCAGCCCTTCCGAACGGGAAGGAAGCACCAATACATCTATGGCGCTTAACACGCAACTAATATCGGAACAGTAACCTAGATAGCGAAAATCCATCCCATCGTTGCCCATTCGCCGGTGCAGCAATTTCCAGTACTCTTCGTGACCCTCGCTAACATCCCCGGCAATCAGCAAGGTGTATTTGTCGGAACGCTCCGTGCCCGCCAACGCCTCTATAAGCAGATCCAATCCTTTTCGCGGATTGATAGATCCGACAAACCCGACGACGGTTCGGTCGGCTGGTATGTCGTATGCTGCTTTCGCTTCTGATTTGGTTAATATGTCGTACTGATCAAACTTAAAGCCGGTGTATATGTTTGATATTTTGTCCTGATGCTTCATTACGAGAGAGTCCGGCAGTCCGCTAATGACCCCATTTGCGATAGTAATAATACGATCGCTGCAACGGAAAGCGAGCCGTGTCAGAAAACCGTATCGTAAGTCTGTTCGAACATAATAGACTAGTTTCTTGCGCAGGATTTTGGCGGCAGCAAACGAGTAAAGAAAGGCACGTAAATCGTTAACGTAAATGATATCCATATCATGGCGGCGCAAATAACGCAGCAACCGCAGGTTAAACAACGCCATTTGAAACAACGCCACCCCCTTGAACCAACAAGAAGAAATCTGCAACTTGCCTCCGAGCATATTTGCATGTCGTCCAAGCGGAATAATATCGACATCCATATTTCTTTTTCCGAGCTCTTCCTTAAAGTTGCCGTATCCGGTAGTAAGCACGCGGCATTGATAAGAATCGCTCAACTCGTGAATCAGCCGCACCAAGCTTTGCTGGGCGCCGTAGAACGAATTATAGCGGGATTCAATAAATAGGATTCCCTTGGACATAGCGGTCACCTCCGCCAATCGTTGATTTCTCACGAAAGATAGAAGTAAGCATGATTTCCAATCCGAAAATCACAGCTACAACCCCCATCATCCATAAAATACGAATTTGTGCGGAGGTAGCGAACACATTAGACACGGACTGAATAATTAAAGCATAATATACAATGCCCAGAAGCCCGTACTTGCTTCGATTCCGTTCCAACACAAACTTCCGATAAATCCATTGGATCAACCATCCCGTGACAAACGCCATAAGGATGACTCCGAGCCAACTGAAATTGTAAAAAGCCCAGCCGTATGGTCCCGGCGGCAACCCCCAATAATCGGAACCCATAAGTTCATGACCGATGACGCCCGTCTCGTCAATGATCGGTTTATCCGCCCATATAGATCGGGGAATCGGTGCGTATAACAGATTCAATAGAGGCTGTCCGTTACCATATTCCACCTGGCGCAGTTCCAGTGACCCAACCAGCGCCGGCATAATATCCGCTGTCTGCAACTGGTTAGCCGCTTGAAACATAGCGTCGCGAAACGACATCGATTCCATTTGCAATTCGCCCTTCATTCGCAAATTTCCCCACAGCAAGAAGAATAGAATGCCGCCCGCTATAAACAGTAAAATGCGAATCCATCCGATACGAGAGCGGATATAGTGATAGCCGATCAGAAAAGGAAGCAAGGTTCCAAGCACGGCGGCACTTCGTCCCCCGAACATCGCCATCATCAGGGTGCCTGTAACAGCCATGGAGAAAGCAAACTTCGGTTTGCCAGCCGTCAGCAGAAGCAAGGCAGCAACACCGGCCAGTGAAACAGCATTACGCAGATAGCCAAGCCCCGCGTACGCCTCGCGGCGGTTCACCATAGCATCCAACATGGCTCCAATTCCCCCCATCCGTTGAAGGGTGTACAGAAACGCGAGCACGGCAGTTCCGAAGAGCAGATAAGAAATGACCCCTGCATACCGAAGCCCTTGTGTTTCTTCATGAATTTTTGAAGACAGGATCTTCGAGGCGCGCCTGAATGTCGGAAACAAATAACCTATGTATAGCAGTAAGTACCAGACAATAATGATGAGAAGGGATTCCATAATATACCCCGGAGCCTCAGTCTGGCTCCACAGCGCATACCTAACATGAGGACGTGACGAAGATTTGTCTACAAAATTAACCAACACAAAAGCCTGGAGTCCCGCAAATAGCAGAAAGGGATGAAATGCGTCCTGGACAAAAAATAAAGGCAGGCACAACAAACAAAATGCAAGGGATACCATAACCGTCAGCGGATCGATGTCATTTCCGAACGCCCAAAGACAGCCCCCCATGACAAGAAACCCGCCTATCGCCGCAGCTCCCAAACGAAGAAGAACGCTTTGCCTGGACAATCGCGCCGATGGATCGACAGCAGAAGCAATGTCGATGACTCTCATACCCATTTTCCCTTCTCGGCCAATAAACCTTCATACATCCGCTGCGTAGCCTCAATCGTACATTGTATAGTAAACCGCTGCTCCACGATTTGACGTCCTTTTCTCCCCATTTCTTTCCGCTCATCCGGATGCAGCGATACCATCCGAAGCAATACGTCCGCCATATCGCGTCTATTCCCGGGAGAGACAAGAAATCCGCTTAGCCCCTCCTCCACCACCTCCATTGTACCGCCGGCCCGAGTTGCGATTACCGGAACGCTAGCCGCCATCGCCTCAATGACCGCATTGGGAAACCCTTCCCAAAGCGAAGACAGCACGAATGCATCGCATGCATGCAGCAGTTGCGGGACATCCCGCCGCATTCCAGCAAACAGGACACGGTCAATAATACCGAGCTTCTGGGCCTTTTCCCGCAAGGTAACCTCCAGGGGGCCATCTCCGATCATTAGCAAGGTACAGTTTGGATTACGCAACAGCATATCGCCAAAGCTCGAAATAAGGCAGAGTTGATCTTTCTGAGGTACTTGCCGACCAACATGGATAAACAGAAAGTGATTGTCCGGAATACCGAATTCCCGACGGACCCGTTCCCTCTCCGTTCCTTCCGGGCAGTGGAACTGATGTAATTCAATTCCGTTATAAATGACCTGAAGTTTGGCCGATTTTGTCGTCCCTCGCTTAACCTGAGTGAGGCCTGCCGATTTGCATACTGCTGCCACTTTGTCCACCATGAAGTCCGTTATGCCCAAAATTCGCTCCCTCCATTTACCGCCGATATTCTCATTTCGAATAGACGAAATGATGATTGGGACACCTGCTATTCTGCCTGCGATACGACCCAGCAGATCGGCATGAAACATATAAGTTTGCAAAATGACAGGCCGCTCGCGTATCAACAGGGAAATGAGCTTGTAGAATGCGAACGGGTTAGGGAAGCGGCGCCGTAAATTTAAGCTGTACACTTCGCTCCCTTGCTCTCGCAAGAGATCGCTCACTCCTCCGGCAGGCAGCATGGATACGACGATGGAGCGATATTGGGTTTTATCCAAATGTTTGACGGTTTTGTACAGCATCAGCTCGGCCCCGCCGGTATTCAAACCTGTAATGAGGTTGAGAACGACTTTTTTCTTCAAGTCCGTCACCACTTTTCAAGAATTCACGCAAAAAAGATAACACGATTCCAAACAACATCCAGCGGATAACCCACCATGGAGAAGCCATCGTTCCTCCGGTTCCGAAACCGGAAATGATTAAGCTTACCATTAGTCCAACCAAACTGAGCCCGAAAGCCGAGAATGAAGCATCCTTATGCCGGAAGCAGCTCCAGGCGGTCTTTAGTAAACAAAGGAGCACCCATATATAGCTGAAGGCGTAAATAATGCCCCCCTGCGCTAAATAGGTCAAGTAACTGTTATCGGAACCGACCCGGTAAACGGCCGGCGCATATAATCCCACGCCCCAGGGATGCCGCTCGAACAGTTGGATCCAGAAACCCCAGGTGACTTCCGATCGCCCTTGCAAATTTTGCAGCTTGGGATCCTCGTAATTTCCTTGCGCAAGCGAAAGGAGAGACAGCATCCGCCCTTGCAGCGCTTCAGACTGGGAGACGAACCAACCGATTCCGATGAACAAAATGAGCAAGGTGATAAAAACTACCGCTTTTCCTTTTTTCCTCATTGCCGGAGAGGAAGAAGCACTAAATTTGAGAACGATTAAGAATATTAAAGTCGTTACGCAGGAAATTAGCGTAGTACGCCGATAGGACATGGCGATCATCGCCATACCGGTCAAATATCCGCTCCACAACCAAATCCGGGACGGTATTATGATTCGACTGGTTACCTGTCCTGTTCCTTGGATTAGGAGCCCATAGGACAACAAGGTTACCATGCTTCCTAAGGAAGCTAGCGAAAACGGCGCATCCGTGAATCCGGTCGCCACATGACTGACGGAAACCTCCCTTCCATCCGATTGAAGACGTATCGGCTGCCAAGGAAGCGACGTGTAAGAGGGGGAGTTGAAGTTGATTGCGCAAAATTGAATGAGAGCATAACCAAAATGAAGAAAACCGCAGGCTAAGACGACTTTAATCAGGAAGGCAGGCGTTATCCTTCGTTGTTGCAATCCATCATAGGTCAGCCATAGGGCCGTTACATAAATAAGTGTTCGAAAGGTAGGCGCAATACCGCGCAACAATTCTCCGGAAGTAAAGTTGCCGAAAAAAACCCCCAAGAGTGTACATCCGACAGTCAATATAAGAAAAAATAAGATTACCCGCTGACCACCCCCGCCAAGCGATAACGCGGGAAGCTTCAATCCTTGGGTCAAGCCAACAATGAGCCAGCCGATCAATACCAGATCCACGACTCGGAAATCCATGGGCAGCGGTATCCATACCGCAAGAATGGTATTAAACAAGCTGGTCAACACAGCGGCCGCCGCAAAAACTTTGACCCCATTCATCCGAATACAGCTCCTTGCTGCGTCTGCTTCCAAGCCTCCTCCGCTTCTGGAGTTAGCAGACCGTAAAACTGTTCTACTTTCCTGCACACTTCATCCGAGCTAAATCTCTTCTTCGCGTGATGGGGAGCTGTCTCTGCCATCTTCTGCCTCAGAGCATCGTCCGTGAGCAGCGCAAACATCTTTTCCTTCAATTCATTTATCTCGTCAGGATCGCACAAGAGCCCTGTTTCCTGCGGTATCACAGCTTCCGGCACGCCTGCAACAGAAGTGGCGACAACAGGAACACCCGAAGCCATAGCTTCAATGATGACCCGCGGAAAAGCCTCTCCATGCCGTTCGCTTGTGAGTACAAGCATATCCAGTCCGCGAAAGATATCGGCAGTATCCTCACGATAACCGAGATACGAGAACCTAGAGGCAAATCTTGCATTCTCCGTCATTGTCCGTAGTTTTTTTTCATATGCGCCTTCGCTGAAATCTTCGCCCACCAAAATGAAATGTGCGTTCACGCCCCGCCGCAAACAAGAAATCGCAGCTTCCACAAACCATTGGGGCCTTTTGCGGCCGACTAAATTTCCGACGAACCCCACCAATAACCCGTCTTCCGGAAATCCCAGTCTTTTGCGGTATTCTGCCTTATTGCCGGGATAAAAACAGCTTAAATCCACCCCGTTATGAATGGTTACATTGGGTGGAAGTTGCTTGAAACGCGAGAAACGTATGCGATTATTCTCAGCTACAAAGATTAGACACTTCGCGAGACGCAGCCGCCACGAATCCATCAGCCAGTTGCCCCGTTCTTGCCGGATGTGCCACACAACAGGAATTTTCAACCGTTTGGCGGCCCAGCCCCAAGCCAATAAAGAACGGTCGTCATTAACATGAACGATATCCGGACGTTCCTGAAGCAGAACCCGACGCGCACGACGATACAATCTGATGTAAGCCGGAATAGACATCATTTTCCCCCATACACCGGACGCTTTTGATATTCGGCGTACCGATGAAGCGGGAAACCCGTAGTCATGAATGGGCAGACCGAGACCTTGAAATAGCTGAGCTCCGCTTCCCTCCCCAGGCAATGCCATCATGACATTCCAAAAAGGGGATTGGCCCAAAGTTTTGGCTAGCAATGAACCGGAAACGACAGAACCTCCGATGCTGAAACCGGAATATGGAAACAACACTTTGATCGGTTTCATAGGCCATTCACCAGTCCTCCTCCGATACCGCCATTCTCTTCTTCTTTCCTTGCCACGTGGCTGATGACGTATCGGTATTTGCCGGATGGTCCGGGTAAAATTTCCTCCACGAATTGAATGTCGACTTCTATGCGGTCCTTCAAAGCAAGACGAGTTTGTTCTATCATACGGGCGATATCTTCTCGAGCGCGTTCCGTTAACTGTTCTGCACCATTCTCCGGCACTATCCGGAAGGTGATCCGTTCGTACGACTCTTGAATGACTTGAAATTTGCGAACCCATTCCACATGAAAGAACATGCGGATAAAAAAAGTGCCATCCACCTTTTGTCCTGCTCTTGACACGAACAAATCCTGTACCCTGCCTTCAATATGCGACAATAAGGGCCAATGACGGCCGCATGAACAAGCGTCTTCCGCCCATGCCCCTCGATCTCCGATACGGTAACGAATAAGCGGCATGGCAAAGTTCGTTAGTAACGTAACGACAATTTCGCCGACCTCACCAGGCTGGCATGGCGTTCCGTCTTCCCGCAAAATTTCAACTAAATGTGTCATTGCACTTACATGAAGACCACGGTGATGATTGCATTCGCTGGCGATATCACCGACTTCACGAGATCCGTATCGGTTGAAAATGGGAGCTCCAAATACCTCCTCAAGTAGTGAGCGGATGTCGGGATACAACGTTCCCGCCGTCGTCATAATGGATACCGGCGAATGAACTTTCAGCCCTTCATTATGGATATATTTAGCAAGTGCTTCAATGCTCTGCACATAGCAAAGCATTTGATCCGGTTTATACTGATTGATGCGTTCAACGTACAACGGCAAGTGGTTTTTCCCCATTCGGAAGCTGTTTAATTTCATCCTTCGGTTCACAAGATCCGCCAGTTGATCGCCCCATGACTCTTTGCCTTTGAATAGATCACGCTCAGATCCCCACAACCAAAGCTTTTTGTCTCCCAATTTGATTCCAGTCCATTCATCGAATAAAAACTTGTTGGCGCGAGCTGTATCACGAAACGTTTGATCTTGAAAAATTCTAACGGGCTCTCCGGTTGATCCTCCCGATGAATTCCAAATGGCATTAGAGAGATGTCTTTGAGCTATCAGATCATTGGATCGGCGTTTGACCGTTCTGCGATCAAGCAACGGAATTTCATGGAATCGCTCGCTCCGAACGATTCCGTCAACGGCAATCCCATGATGATCGAACATCTCGCGATAATAGGAGCAATGAGCATAAGCATGCTGCAAGAGATGGTTAATACGCTGCGCTTGCTCTTCTCTCCATTTTGTATCAGGCATCCATTGGCGCTCTCTTTGCTGTAGAAAGAGCGGCCAGGGATCCCATCCTTTTAGCCAACTCCCGGTTCGGTACAGCCCTTCATAGAACCTACGTGACCTCATGGGGGAATCGGCTCCAATTCCATCCTTAATCGTTTTACCCTTCACTGACTTCATGCCTCCTGCGAAGTTGTCCGGCGACCGCAGCTTTGAAACCATTGCGGATACCGGCGATATCCAATATCAATGCCATTATGAGGTATATCGTCGCTCCCAATGCTACTTGAATTAATAAAGGGCTAAAACCAAACCACGTACGAATCGGCCACAGTAGAAGAGCCATGCAGGCAGCAGCCATAATCACTTTTCCCCATTCTTTCCAAGGCATTGGAATTGGGAACAGTTTTCTCCCCATGAAATAACCTAAAATACAAGCAACGATATAGGAGATTAAGGTAGCGGTCACCGAGCCTGGAATGCCCCAATTAGGCACCCACCAGAGGTTTAACAATACGTTAAGCACAGCCGCGCATACCGCCGGCACAATCTGCAAACGGGTATTTTTATAAAATTGAAAAGCCATATCGAAATAATATATTTTCATGCCCCTTAGCAATGCGGCAACACTGATGATTGGGATGATATAGAGGGCCGCCGACTCAAATGATTGACCAAAGCACACTTCGACGATATTGGGCGCCAGAACGATAAGGCCCACAGTCGAAGGGACCGCCACTGCCACTAGCATCACACCGTTTTTGCGCATTTGTATGGATGCAGCTTCTTGTCCGCTTTGCTCAAAGGCACGCAACACAATCGGGACAGCAGATAAATTAACGATCATCATGATCGTCATAAGAGAGAATTCGCTGAAATCGAAAGCAATGGAATAAAGACCGGTGGCATCGGAACCATGCCACATCCCGAGAACGATTCGATCCGTATAATGGATAACGACTCCGAGACTAAAGGAGATCGTAAGAGGCAACCCGTAACTTATCATCTTCTTGATCAGAATGCGGTCAAAAGACATTAACCGTAATGGGCGTGACCAGAGTCGGATCGATGGCCACAATACGGACAACAACACACCCAACAGCAAACCCAATAGCAGGCCATTAGATTTCCAATGCCATACGCTTAACAGAAACACACTGACGAGCAAGGTCAGCATTGATTTAGAAAACATGAGCAACCCGTATAAAGCAGGACGGAGCTTGGAGCGAAGCAAGGTTAAATTTAATTCAAACCAGGCTTGCAGCCAACCGCACACCGTTGCTAGAAACCATAAACTCCCTAGCTCATAACGCCATCCTACAGAAAGAAAACCGATTAAACTTATGCAACCCGTGATACCTACCAACATAAAAAAACCAAGTCCGACAGTGCTTAGAGTGCGTACACTATCTTCTTCGGTCCGATCCGATGGCAGGAACCGCAGCATACTGAGCCGCAGCCACTGGAACACTACGGAGTTCATAAATCCGCTTGCTACCAACACCAGTGCGTATTCTCCATATTCCTCGGGACTCAATAAATGAGAATACAGAGCAAGCCCTGCGAAGGTCAGTAGACCCGGAAGCCCATGGGAAAAAAAATAGATAACCGCATGTCTTGTCAACACGTACCATCATCCTCTTCATTTTCAAAGAAAAAGAAAATAATCGGGCATTAAACCCACCCTCACACCACACCACTGTCGATATACGTCTAAGGCGCTTTAGCGCCCACAGTGTGGTCGAGTACCTCCGATGATAACGGTACAGGAGATATGACCGACGCCCCTGCAATTGGGACGTGAAAGAATAGTGTATAAGTTACTTTGAAGCGGAAGACCGACCGTAGTAGTAACTATAAAGGGCTCGTTCCGCAACACGTTTCTTACCGTTTAGAACAACGCCCAGCAGATGGGAGCGAACTCTCTCCAACTGATCTTTAGCTTTTTTGACTTGATGAGTTTTGGACTTGGTCGCATGAACGACTAGAATGACGCCATCGCACAGAGATGCGATGATTTGAGAATCCGTTACTGCCAAGACAGGCGGCGCATCAATTAAAACGATGTCATATTCTTCTCTAAGCTTTGCGATCAAAGACGTCATTCTTTTTCCTGCGAGCAGGTCAGTGGGACGAGTACTCTCCGATCCCGAGGGCAGCACGTACAGATGGCGGATGTTTGTATCCCGTATAACATCATTGATCTCATACGGATGACGGAGGACGTTGCTCAACCCTAGATGATTGGATATGGCAAAAATGTCATGTAGCTTAGGCCTCCGCAAATCGGCATCAACAATAATCACTTTTTTGCCTTCTTGGGCGTAGGCAATCGCGAGATTTACCAACGTGGTCGTCTTTCCTTCTCCAGGCATGGCGGATGCGCAGGTCAATACTTGAAGAGAACCTTCCTCTGCCGCAAAATGCAGATGAGTCCGCAGCGCGCGATAGGATTCAGCAATGGGCGAGTACGGATTGATTTCGGTAATAAGCGCCTTCTTATTGTTGTGACGCAGCATAAGCCTGTTCCCCGCCTTTTCCGGCAGCTGTCACGTTGTTATTTATCACCGTAACAGCTGCCTCAATGGATTTCATTTCCAATGCATCTTTTGTTTTCTTTGGACGGTAATCTGCTCTCTTCATCTTTCCGATCACAGTCAAAATGGGTAGACTGAGCAGCTGTTCCACTTCTTCATCGCTTTTCACGGAACTGTCCAGTACTTCAATCAAGAACGACAAACCAATACCCAGCATGGCTGCGAGCACCCCTGCGATTACGATATTGAGATTAGGATTTGGTTTGATAGGGGATGGACGTTCATCCGGGTTAGCCCTCGTTAAAATCTCCACATTGTCAATCTGCATCAATCCAGGTATTTTCTGGACAAATTTCTCGGTTACGGCATTAACGATTTTCGCCGCTAATGGGTACGATGTGCTCAATGCCGTCAAAGTCATGACCTGCGTATCATTAACTGAACTAACTTTGACCATCTCTGACAGTTGGTTGACTTTAAGGCCAAACTCGGGATGCTCCTTCACGACTTCTTCCATGACCCAGGGTGTTTTGATAATTTCTTTGTAAGTGGTAATCAGCTGTATATTGGCGTTCAAATCGTTCCAATTAAGCTCCCGGACACCTTGGGTTTCACGGATTTTGTTGACAATAACTTTTGTGGAAGCGTCGTAGACTGGTTCCATGTAACGATCCGTGTAATACCCGGCACCTACACTGAACAGAAGGACGAGTACGATTACGATCCAAGCCCTTTTGACCAGGATGCGCAGTATTTCTTTAAGATTTAATTCCACATTTTTTCCTCCTTCTATCTCATCCAGAACCGCCGTCTTCTTTGGGGACGTACCGGTTCTTCAATCCACATGTCGCCTCCTTTGGCGAGGGCCTCAGCGTTGCTTTGCAGCATGGAGGCCATTTGTGAACCGATTTCCCAGTTCACTCTTGAATATGCTTCTCTCAGTAGGAACCCCCGCGTTCGGGTGTTATGGGCATCGGTTGCCAGTAGATGTATCCAACGATTTCGGCACATTGACAATGCCGTCGCCTGTATCCGTTTGCCCAGCAGCCCAAGCAGGGACGGCGCTGTAATCTGAAATAGAACGCCGCGTCCGACCCATTCATAGAGCTGTGAAGGATCTTTCAGCAGGGCAAGGTTTCGTTCCGGATGCGCAACAACCGGAATCATTCCGTGTGACTTAATATCTTCGATAAAAGGGCCGAAGAAATCCGGAACGGACCGCGAGGGTAATTCCACCAGCAGGTACCTGCTGCTGCCTAGAACGCGCAGATGCCCGGCCAATTGCTCTTGTTTATAGAAGCGCGTTAAATGAACCTCTTGACCTGCAAGCACCTGAAGAGGAATATCATTCTCTTGTAGCCGAAGGTTAAGCTCTTGGACCTTTGCCTCGACCGTTGCTGCCGGGTTAAAATAATCTTTTTTAGCATGATGAGGTGTTGCAATCACAGTGGTAATTCCGTTATGTATGGCCATTCTAGCCATTCGCATCGCTTCTTCCATCGAATCGGCCCCGTCGTCAACGCAGGGTAAAATGTGACAATGTGTATCAATAATACGCCCGACCCCCATTCAAGTCCCAAGATCAAAATTCCGATATATTATTTCACCTAACCTCTTTAATCGATACAATTTGTATCTTTTTACTATCCCTACTCTACGATACAGTATGTATCATGTCAAGAGGGAAATTGTTGCTTTGGTCGCACAAAAAAAAGGAGTGCTCGCAATTGCGAGCACTCCGTTAAGAGGACGTATATTATACTAGAAGTCTTTTTTAAGAAGTACGTTATTACCGGAGCTTCTTGCAACGTTATGTTTACTCGCTTGACGATTTGCATATCCGATAATCTGGGCCGGAACTCCCGCGACAATGGCATAATCCGGCACATCCTTTAGAACAACGGAATTGGCGCCGACTTGAACATGGCTGCCGATTCTAATGTTACCCATCACAATACATCCCGCATATAAGGTGACGTTGTCACCTATTCTAGGATAGGAACTGTGATCGGAAGGATCACCCTTTGCTCCAATGGTCACGTTCTGATAAACGGTCAGATGGCTTCCGGCTCGCGCTCCTTTTCCGATGACGACCCCAACCGAATGCATGATACGAAACCCGGGTCCGAGATCGGCTTGCGGTGAGATTTCAGTACCGTGTAACGTAATGTTTAAGTTCCATAGAACCTTCGACCACCACTTCCAACCTCTACGATAACTCTTTCGGCTCCATCGGGAGAGCATTACCGCTCTTAATTGCGGATTTGCTAACGCAGACAACCCTTTTACTTTGCGATTATTCCATTCTCCTATTTGTAACTCTCTCTCCATCTCCATCTCCGTCCCCAAACCCTCTCTTTGACATTGGTTCTGAAACTCAATTCCAATTGTAGTGGATAGAGCTTGCGGAGAGTGCCGAACGATGGAGGTAAAAGTACGTATTTCACAGAAATTTTGTCGAATCTATCACTTTTACGCGAATACCAAAATACAGTTGCATCGGCAAGTAGATAGAGTATAATCATTTTATGATACATAATGTATCAACTAAAAATGCAGGGGGAGTCCTTATCGTGAAAAAAATGTTGGAAGAAGTGTTTCTGCTGCGAGCGATTGCCTGTTTAAGCATAGTTTTGTTGCACAGCATAACCCGGACTTATACCAACGAAGATGGGATTATAGAATATTTAAAGCTGCTGTTAGCATTTGGGACACCTGCTTTTGTATTTATCTCCGAGTTGGTACTCGCGCATTCTTACCCTGTACATACCCCGAAAGGCTTTCTAGTTAAACGAATTCGTTATATTTTACTTCCCTATTTCTGCTTTAGCTTAGTGTATTTGTTCTCTGATACTATTTTTAATGCTGGAACTGACCGACCCTTTATCATTAATTTAATAAGATTTAGTTTTTTAGGCGAGTTTTCTGGTTATTTCGTACTCATTATCTTTCAGTTTTATTTGTTGCATCTGTTTTTCCAAAGATATATATTCCCCAAATTCCGTCCAATAACGGTATTGTCAGTCACAGCACTTCTTAACTTTACTTACTTAGGATTGTTTAACCTCTCCCCGATACCTTCCAGTGTTTTTGGCGTTTATATGTGGGAGCGGCTTTACACAATGATTTTTGTCGGCTGGATTTTTTACTTCGCCGTTGCCTATTATTGCGGCCGATACTATAAAGAGATGTTGGCTATCCTTCTCCGTTGGCGTTATGCTTTAATTGGATCCGTGTTGTTTACTGGGGCATTGGTACTCTTCACTCTGGAGCAACAATGGATCAACATTGTCTCCTCCAAACGGATGGACATGGTATTGTTTACATTATCCATGGTGTTCATGTTATTATTCGTCTCGTCTCAGCTTAAGCGTATTCCCGATTGGATCGTCCGGATAAGTCAAACTTCTTTCGGTATCTATTTGATCCATCCGATTATCTTATCGTTCTTGCAGGTTGGATTCCGCAAGGTACCATTCTTACAAAATAGCATTGCTGGAGTCGTTATACTGATGATTTCGGCTTTGCTGCTATCTATCGCGGCAGTCTATATCGTTAATTATCTGCCGTGGGGATCTCATGTAATAGGAAAAATAGGTGTTGGAAACAAACCCTCAAAGCAAAAAATGCAAGAAAGCAGAACGGTGGCAACCGCTCCTTGATTGCCTTTTACATGTCATGTAAACAGTAAGTCGTGCACTCCCAAGCGTACAAAAGGCTTTGCAGGCGAACTCCTGCAAAGCCTTTTTAACACTTCCTTCTGCCATCACCAGCACATTTAAGCTGAAATATCCCGTTTCCTGAACACCGTCCAGGAGACTAGGTTAAATACGATGAAGTAAACGGCAAGAACGGCTAGGGAGAAGCCTAATGTTGTCGGGTGATTCGGAATAGGCCCTTCTCCCCCGTTAATGTAAGGAGTAAGGTCGAGATGCATGAACAGCACATACTTTACCCATTCCTTATCCGCCATCGCAAACAAGCCAGTAATGATATTGCCTGCAAAGAGGAATGCAATCGATAAGCCGATGGCCAAACCGCTGCTGCGAAATGCCGATGACATCATAAATCCGAACGTTACGATGATGATCAGACTAATAAATTGAAAGAGATAAAATTGCAGCACATATTCCCAATTAGATATGCCCGGGCTAAGATCTATAGATAGATCTTGAGCATTCGAAGAAAACCCGAACACCGCCATATTGACGAGCAGCGTAACGATGAATGCTGCAATGGCAAATGCTATAGCAAACATGATCGTTGATAAGTACTTAGATAACAGGATGGCTGAGCGGCTCCATGGACGAATCAATAATAACTTGATTGTCCCCCAAGTAAACTCGCCCGCTACGGTCTCCGACGCAATGACAACCGTAAATATAGTGATGAGGATAAACAATACGTAGGATTCCGTCATCATCATACTCCAGTTCGAGGTTTCATCTCCTCCGCCAGCAAGTAACACTAATAGGGAGATTAGCGGCGGAAGTAAAACAATGAACCCTAGCATGATCCAAGTCCGAACCCGGCGGTAAATCTTCATGTTCTCGTTCAGGATCAGATTCCAAAAGTTAGCCAATCGTCTCACTCCCCGTCATCTCGAGGAATTGGTCTTCCAACGATTTCGTTTTCACACGAATTCCATAGACGTTAATTCCGGCTTCAACCAACCGGCGGTTTAGAGCAGCAATGCCATTGCGGTCAGCGGATAACGTTAGCATGCCATCAACGATTCTGCCTGAACCTTGACCTTCTAGGATTCCAAGCGCAGCATCCGGATGATCTACATCGAATTGCACTTCTTCGGATGCCTTTGCATCATCGCTTTGGCCTTTTATAGAGCGAACGTCGATGATCTGACCCTTCTGCAGAATCGCAACGCGATCGCACATTAATTCCATCTCCGACAACAAGTGAGAAGAAACGAGTACCGCGGTTCCTTCATCTTGAGCCAAACGACGCAAATAATCCCTCAGCTCTCGGATACCCGCGGGATCCAATCCATTCGTCGGTTCGTCAAGCACCAATAGCTTAGGCCGATGCATAACCGCTTGCGCTACGCCTAATCGTTGGCGCATCCCTAGGGAATACTTCTTGACCTTGTCATGAATCCGGCCTTGAAGGCCTACGAGCTCGATGACCTCTTGAATCCGCTCTTTCGTTATGGAAGGATTCATTCGGGCATAGTGCAGTAAATTCTGGTATCCGGTCAGGAACTTGTACATCTCCGGATTTTCTACGATGGCACCTACATGGACGATCGCTTTAGGGAAATCATTGCGAACGCTATGATTCACAATATGGATATCCCCCGATGTCAATCCCATCAATCCGACAATCATTCTTATGGTTGTCGTTTTTCCGGAGCCGTTAGGTCCAAGAAAACCAAATACTTCACCCGGGTATACCTCAAAGGACACGCGATCGATAATCGTTCGTTTGCCGATGACCTTGGTCACGTTCTGCAAGCGAACGATAGGAGCCTGTGACATGAGCTTTCCTCCGACATTAGGATACATACAGAGCAATTATACCAATAAGAGACAAGAAAACCGAAATTTTATGTAAATTTTATCTGGAATAATGCTCGCAATGAACGCAACAGCCAAGCGGATAAAGCACTTTATAAAATCCCGTGCGGAATACAACGCCTGCTTGTTCCATCGTTTTCAATTGATTGCATTTGATGCAGAAAAACAATACGGTTTGTTCCATGTCGACCTCCTTATTTTATACGTAATGTTTCATTTATATACATTTTGTATCACACTTAAAAGATAGGGCACTCCCTGAGAACTGTCAAGTTATTTTGTCAGCCGTTGTGGATTTAAGTCGCAATAAGGTGTTGGAGAAGTTGCTCCTGAATTTTCTGACGATCCTCGGGCTTTACTGTATAGTAATAGATTCCGTTAATGATTTGACCCTTGCCGTTCAAGGATAAAGTTTCCACGCTCTGTATTGCCGGGCGGTAATTCAACGCTAAATCAATCATATTTTGCGAGGTCAGATTTGTTCGGACATACTCGGACAGATTCGACAAGAGACGGGGCAACTTGGCAATCGAATTCACGCTTGCCACCCTGTCGACGGCATCGATTAGGATTTGTCTTTGTCTCTGGGTCCGGCCAAAGTCTCCTCGCGGATCCTCCTTGCGCATGCGGCTATAAGCCAATGCTTCCTTTCCGTTCAAATGCTGCTGACCTATCGGAAAGGATAATCCCTCGTAATCAAATCTCATTGGATTATCAATATCAACTCCGCCTACTATGTCAACAATTCTAACTATGCCTTCCATGTTCGTTTTCATATAATAAGCAATCGGTACTCCTAATAAACGCTCTACCGCTTCGACTGCCAATGAAGTTCCGCCAAAGGCATAGGCATGATTGATTTTGTCGTACTTTCCTGAATGGGGCATAAGCACTCTCGTATCCCTCGGAATGGATATGGCGACTGCCGTTCCCTTCCTTGGTTGCACGGTCAATAAAATCATCGTATCGCTCCGCCCGCTATCCCTCTCTCTTTCATCTACTCCGAGCAACAGTATACAAAAAGGATCTTCATCCGATAAATTCGGATGAAGCAATTGTTGAGCCCCCTCTTCGTTAATGAAAGCATTCGATTGGGATGGGTCCTTCTGGACGGCAGCGGCTACAAACTGCGGCTCCGTTTCGAAAACCGGCTCAACCCATTCCTTCGAAAGAAGAGGTTCATACATCGCATCCATTGCTTTTTGCATTGAATACCAGAAGTAACCTCCGCATATTAACACAACTATAAATAGAGATAATACGGGATACAGAACGAGTTTAATAGCAAGGGCCCGTTTCAACGCTATTCTCCCCTTCCCATTACTAAGATGTAACATCTAATTGTCTAAAATGCCCATCATTGTTCCGATCGGATATTTTCCGATATAACGCCAGAATATGGGGACTTGACACTAGCAGCGAATGTAAGTATTCATTAAGCCTGTACTGGAATGTTTGGCGCTCCAATCCAGTCATTTTCCAGCATCCCCCGTATATATGGATTCCCTCTTCTTGAGTCGTACGTACGATATTTGCTTTTAATTGCGTTGTATACTTCCCGAATTGAAGTTTAATCAACCATTCTACATCCTCGCGCGGAGGAATCCGCAGATGGGTTTTGAATTGACAGCCTCCCGCGCTGATGTTGTAGAGAAGAATACGCTGCGTACGACTTCTAATCTCTCTCTCTTTAACGCGACACAGGGATATCTCCGAAAATAAGGGGGAATTTAACTCGAAGCGGATATGCTTACGCCGGTTCAATTGCAACTCCTCTTCCATATCATCACCAAACCTCAATTTTGATACAATACGTATCATGATAATTGTGTTTAATGTACGATACAAATTGTAACGTGTCAACAAAAATATTATAATAACTGTATATTTCTTATGGTTATATCGATTATCGAATGGATAATATAATATTAAGAGAAATAAATGTGACATTTTGTCGCAATGAATGCATTTGTAGCGTTTCCATATTATGATGAAATCAAAGACCATCCTGGGAGGTATCTGATGAACATCGGCAACCGTCTCGCTTTCTTAAGAGACCAACGCGGTTTGACACAAGAAGAACTGGCTTCTTCCCTTGGCATTTCGCGAGCAGCATTATCCCACTATGAGAAAAATCGCAGGGAACCCGATACGGAAACTTTGGGCAAAGTGGCGGATTTATTCCAGGTTTCACTAGATTACCTGGTTGGAAGAACCACTCAAACCACAGTCACATTGGATTCCGATGTGCGCAAATTCTCGGACGAGCTTGAGTTGGCAGACGAAGAAATTCTAAACCATTTCGCCCTTACGATCGATGGACGCAAACTGACAGCGGAAGAAGCTCGCAGATTTATTGCCTTTGTCCGCGCTGAGCGGAACATGAATGGATAATCTTATAAACAAATAAAACCTCACGGAAAGGGTGCTATTGCATCCCATTTCCAGCTGAGGTTTTTGCGTTGCGAATTATGTATGCTATCTAGGATTGTTGAACCGGGTTCTTGTATTCTTCCGGCCATTTCTCCATCTGAATACCCATCTGTTCCAGAATCTTGCGGATGTCAATTTCCAAAGGTTGATTACCTACGTTCGTCCCCATCGGCATGTCCCTCTCCATCTCCGCTCCCAAACCCTCTCTATGATTCCGGTAATAAAACACTAAATTTAGTATAGGGTATAGGTCTTGCGGAGGGTGTCGAGCGATGGGGCACGACTGACGAATTTTATTCGGAAGTTTTGTCGAATATGACCTATTTTAGACGAAACAACTGAAAATTACTTACATGGATATGATTGGTTATATTTAACGCAAATGAACCAGTCCTCGAGATCGGGCTAGTTCATTTGAGGTTTCGTTCAATCCACGAAAGGATCAATTTCTTAAACTTACCGATATTCATAAAAGCAATGATAGCGCTCGGGCTCTCCGGTGTCATCTCGTCTTCGAAATAAACAACTCCGCGCTTCTCATCGAACGCTTTGATTTTACTCACGTTGACCAAATTGGTCCGATCCAGCCTTTCAAAACCAATATCTTCAGTATGCTTGGCATACAAACTGAGTGACGGAACGAGAGGATAAACCTTGCCCTGGGATGTGTAGAATACAACCGCTCCATCTTCTGTCTGAATATAATACACATCTGCCATATCCATCATGATGACTTCGCCTTCGTTTTTCCGATCCCTTGTGACAGGTTGCTCCATACACTCACTCCAAATAATTTTCCCTTGGCAGATGACGGCTGCCGTGATGATCCGACAGCCGCCCCCCTTTGTTTCTTACTTCTTCAGCAATTCGGAAGGCACTTCTGGGCGATGACCGGCGACCCAACAAGCAGTGGTAACAAATACGACCGCGGCTAGACCTAGCCCTCCAGCCATTAAACTTGCCAGCTTATTTTTCAATGAGTTCACCTCCTTTGAAAGGTAATAAAGTTAGAGACACAATCAAAAATGAGACAGCTAATGTTTCCGATATAAAGAACAGATTGGAGGCAACAAGTAGCAGTCCTGCATACTTCATGACGATAAGCGTTTTACTTGAAATTCGTGTCTTGTTCTTTAAATCGGACGGAGCATATTTCCATACCAATAGCATGCTGACTACGGCACATATGTAAATTGCTAGTGTATTTAATGGAATTAATGGAACTATCGTTACAGCTGCCGTTGACACTGCTATGCACAAAGCCGGAGAACGAAGATGGTAACCCCCTGTTAAATTCCTTAAAACTGCCATCGCCAACAAAGCGATGCAAGTTTCCTTGAACTTCCCGTCGATTAAACCAATGCAGAGGCATAGTAGTACGGTTATTCCATTCGTCATAAGCGACACAAGCGCAAACTTCATAACTTCGCGGCTGACATGCTTGCGATCATTATGATCGTATACATACCCGCTGATCCGATCGGAGAGGGCTTCAATCACGGTTTCATCTCCTTCTTGAAGGCCACATTCAAAATCACCAGCACCGTTATCAAACAGATTGCTGCAAGCGCATTTAATAAATATCCCATGTTTAAAACAACGTACGCCACTCCGGAAACGAAAAAACAACCTGCAATCGAAACGATTAACAAAATGAGATTCAAACCTTTCATTTCCACCTTATCATCTATACGATCCGGTACAAATGAAAAACCTATTCTTCTCTTTAGCAGTCCATAAGCAAGGCCAAATGCAACGGTCGAAGAACCAATCTGAAGAAGCTTGACGTTAAGATACGACCCAAGAATTTCCTCCTGGGTGAACCATATTTGCAGAAAGAGTATAAGAATTGTTTGGATGACAATATAACTCAAATAACCGGATACAGCTATTAGCAACGAATAAAAGGGATGAATGCGGAATATCCGCCATAAGAAGATGACGACCCAAAACAACATGAAGATTGGAGTAATTGCATCATAATGGAATACGAAGCGCAGCAGGTAGGACGTTTGGGCGATCACTACCGCCGCAATTAAAGCAGGTATAAGATAACCTTTGATCGAAAAACGAAACATAGACAACATCAACGCAAACCCAGCAATCGTTTCATACACATTCACTGAAAAATCTGATAAAAACCGATCCATCATGCAGCCCCCTGCGATGTGTGTATTCGCTTTCAGTTTACACCAAAATTTGCTAGAATGAAAGAATTTTAATAGAGATGCGGGAAAAACGCCAATCCCCTTATCAGCCCCCGGCTTCTCAGTAAGATCAACGTTATCTATAAGAACGTATGTATTTTATCTAACACGTCTTCTACGACGATTTGAGGAACTCTATCTTTAATTTCGATATGACGCCCGCGCCAATCTAAGCTCTTAACTTGATCACAGAGGATAACTCCCTCGATATCCAGACCAACCGGCAATAACACTTCGAAGGGATAACCCTTTCGCTTGCTCGAGATCGGGCAAACAACCGCAAAACCAGTGCCGAAATTGAACTCCCGGAGAGATAATACGATGCCCGGCCTCCTTCCGGCTTGTTCATGTCCGGATTGCGGATTGAAATTGAGGTAAATCAAATCCCCGCGTTCTGGAGCCGAGTGATTCACCAAAGTTCATCCCCTTCAGGCTTGCCAAAATCAATTTCTTTATGTTGATTCTCGGGTGTGATTCCGGCTAATAATTCCTCTAGCGTCGGCTTCGGCCGTTTTGGGCGGAGGATAATTTCATTATTATGCAGCAATAGTTCCACTTCCGAGCCGTCGCTTAATCTTAACTGTTCTGCAAACGGACCGGGAATCCGGATACCCAAACTATTTCCCCATTTTTGAACCTTCACTATCTTCACCCTTTGCCCTTCATTTGGTTTCATGTTATCACCTTCCACCGCAATAGTATATACATAGTATATTCTTAGGGCTTATGTTCATCCATTTGCACGAAAAAACGCCGACGAAAGCGTTTTGATCGCTTTCATCGGCGTTTCCAACCTTCTCTATTCGTTCAAGCTTAGTTGCCACCAACGCGGGATAAATCGCGCATGTTGGCTTCGAAAGCTGCCAGAAGCGCTTGCTCGCCGCTCAGCCCTTGGGCTTGAACTTTGGCGATTTGCTCCATCATCCGCTTGTAGTCTTTCGGGATGACTTTCACGAATTTGGCAACAATGCTGTTCCAATCTTCCAGCACCTGGCGCCCGAGGTCGCTGTTCGTGAATTGAACGTGTTTTCCGATCATCGCGCGTACTTCGGCGATCTCGGCTTCGTCTTCAAGAGACTCAAGCGCAACCATCTCGAAGTTGCAACGGTTTACGAATTTGCCATCCCAGTCGATAACATAGGAAATGCCGCCCGACATCCCCGCCGCGAAATTGCGGCCGGTCTTGCCCAGAACGACGACGCGTCCCCCTGTCATGTATTCGCAGCCGTGATCGCCCACGCCCTCGACAACGACATTAACGCCGCTGTTTCGAACCGCGAATCTCTCTCCTGCAGCGCCGCGGATATAAGCTTCTCCGCTCGTGGCTCCGTAGAACGCCGTGTTCCCGATAATGACGTTGTCTTCGGCCTTGAATGTCGATTTAGCTGACGGATAGATGGCTATTTTACCGCCTGACAACCCTTTGCCTACGTAGTCATTGGAGTCGCCTTCAAGCGTCAAGGTCATTCCTTTAGGAATGAACGCTCCGAAGCTTTGACCTGCCGTTCCTTCGAAATGGAACTGAATCGTGTCGGCCGGCAGCCCGTCTTTCCCGTATCGATTCGTTACCTCCGCTCCGACGATCGTGCCGACGACGCGATTGGTGTTCTTGATCGGGAACGTTCCTTTGACGGGCCGCTTGCTATCTAACGCAGGTGCAGCCGCTTGAAGCAGGGACTGCATATCAAGCGATTCGTCAAGCAAGTGATTCTGGCCTTTCGCATTATAACGGAAAGAGCCTTCCGGCAATTCCGGCATATGAAGCAGCGGAGTCAGATCGATTCCCTGCGTTTTGTAATGTCTGATCGCGATTTTCGTGTTCAGGCGGTCTACGCGCCCGACCATCTCCTCGACGGTGCGGAAGCCAAGCTGGGCCATGATCTCGCGGAATTCCTGCGCCACGAATTTCATGAAATTGACAGCATGATCCGGATCTCCCATGAACTTCTTGCGAAGCTCCGGATTCTGTGTAGCGACGCCGACCGGGCATGTATCCAATTGGCAGACGCGCATCATGATGCAGCCAAGAACGACAAGCGGAGCGGTCGAGAAGCCGTATTCTTCGGCACCTAGCAACGCGGCGATCGCAAGATCGCGTCCGGTCATCATCTTGCCGTCGGTTTCAACGACGACGCGGTCTCGCAGGTTGTTCAGGATGAGCGTCTGATGCGTCTCCGCAAGACCGAGTTCCCAAGGCAAACCCGCATGACGGATAGAACCGATCGGAGACGCTCCCGTTCCTCCGTCATAACCGCTGACGAGGATAACGTCGGCGCGTCCTTTGGCAACGCCCGCGGCAATCGTGCCAACGCCCACTTCGGATACGAGCTTAACGTTAATGCGCGCACGCGGATTGGCGTTCTTCAGATCGTGGATTAGCTCCGCCAAATCTTCGATGGAATAAATATCGTGATGCGGCGGCGGGGAGATGAGACCTACGCCAGGCGTCGTACCCCGTACTTCCGCTACCCATGGATACACCTTGCGTCCCATGAGTTGTCCGCCCTCTCCAGGCTTAGCGCCCTGCGCCATCTTGATCTGAATCTCTTCCGCGTTGGAGAGATAATAGCTCGTTACGCCGAAACGGCCGGACGCCACTTGCTTGATTGCGCTGCGGCGTGAATCGCCGTTCGCATCCGGAATATAACGAGCCGAATCTTCTCCGCCCTCGCCGGAATTCGATTTACCGCCGATTCGGTTCATCGCGATAGCAAGCGACTCATGCGCTTCCTTACTGATGGAACCGAAAGACATCGCACCGGTTTTGAACCTTTTGAAGATTGCTTCGATCGGCTCTACTTCCTCGATTGGCACCGGAGGCTGATCGAAGTTGAATTGCAGCAAGGCGCGAAGCGTACGGACTTGCTCGTATTCGCCCTGAACGAGCGCCGAATATTTTTTGTACGTTTCGTAATTGCCGGTACGGGTTGCCATTTGCAGCGTATGGATCGTCTGCGGATTAAACAGGTGATCTTCCCCGTCTTTGCGCCACTGGTAGTCGCCGCCGGAATCCAGCTCCCGCTCGGCTCCTTCTTGAACGGAGTACGCTCGACGATGAGCGGCAAGCGTCTCTTGCGTTATCACGTCAAGGCCGACTCCTTCAATCCGCGAAGGCGTCCAAGTGAAATACTGGTCGATAACTTCCGTGTTCAGGCCGATGGCTTCGAAAATCTGCGCGCCGCGATAAGATTGAATCGTTGAGATTCCCATCTTGGACAGTACTTTCACGACGCCCTTGGTAGCCGCTTTAATAAAGTTTTTAACGGCTTTCTCGTGCGATATATTACGGAGCATGCCTTGGCGAATCAAGTCATCCAGCGTCTCGAAGGCGAGGTACGGATTGACCGCACTTACGCCGTAGCCGAGCAGCAAGGCGAAATGATGCACTTCCCGCGGCTCTCCGGATTCAAGGAGTATGCTTACTTTAGTCCGCGTACCTTGGCGGATCAAGTGGTGATGAACGGTCGAAACGGCAAGCAAGGAAGGAATCGCCGCATTATCGGCATCCGTACCTCGATCGGACAAGATCAGAATATTGTGCCCTTTGGAGATCAAGCGATCTGCCGCTTCGCAGAGCAGCTTGAGCGCATCGCGCAAGCCTGCTTCCCCGTCTTCCGCCGGGAAGAAAATCGGCAGCGTGATCGATTTGAAGCCGGGACGGTGAACGTGCCGCAGCTTCGCGAACTCTTCGTTAGACAGGATCGGTGAATACAGGCGGATCTGGCGGCAGCTTTCCGGTTCCGGATTAAGCAGGTTCCGCTCAGGACCTACCGTCGTGTAAGTCGAGGTAACGATCTCTTCCCGAATGGCATCGATCGGAGGATTCGTCACCTGCGCGAACAATTGCTTGAAGTAATTAAACAGCCGTTGAGGCTTCTCCGAGAGCACGGCCAACGGGGAATCGTATCCCATGGAAGCAAGCGGCTCGACGCCGGTAAGCGCCATCGGCTCCATGATTTTACGGATATCCTCGAATGAATAACCGAAGGATTGCTGGCGCTGTTGAACCGTATCATGATCCGGTTCAGGCAATTCCGCAGCTTCCGGAAGCTCCTCCAGATCAACCAAATGATCGTTCAACCACTCGCGGTACGGATGCTCGGTGACGATGGAACGCTTCACCTCTTCGTCGGAGATGATGCGTCCTTCCTTCGTATCGACGAGCAGAATCCGACCCGGACGCAGGCGATCCTTCAACACGATATCCTCTTGCGGAATATCAACGACACCAGCTTCGGAAGCAAGAACAATCAGATCGTCTTTCGTTACGTAGTAACGGGCGGGACGCAAGCCGTTACGGTCAAGAATAGCGCCGATTTGCACGCCATCCGTGAAGCCGACCGCGGCCGGGCCGTCCCAAGGCTCCATCAAACAAGCATGATATTCGTAAAATGCTCTTTTGTCCTCATCCATGTGCTCGTCGTTCTGCCACGGTTCCGGAACCATCATCATAGCGGCATGGGCCATGGAACGACCGGATAGATACATGAATTCGAAAGTGTTATCGAACATTGCCGTATCGGAACCGTCCGGAGCGATGACCGGCTTCACTTTATCCAGATCGTCTCCGAACAAGTCCGAATTAAACAAGGTCTGGCGCGCATGCATCCAGTTCACGTTGCCGCGCAGCGTGTTGATCTCGCCATTGTGAATCAAATAGTGGAACGGATGCGCTCTTTCCCAGCTCGGAAACGTGTTCGTGCTGAAGCGGGAATGAACGAGCGCCATGGCCGTAACCAGTTCCGGATCGGATAATTCGGTATAAAAATGACCCACCTGTTCCGTGGTCAACATGCCTTTGTACACGATTTTCTTGCTCGATAGGCTCGGGAAATAGAACATGTCCGCGCCTTCGATGCCGCTGTAACGAATGGCTTGTTCCGCGCGTTTCCGAATGACGTACAGCTTGCGTTCAAAGGCCATGTCGCTTGCCAACGCAGCCGAGCGTGCTATGAAAGCCTGACGGACGAATGGCTTTACTTTCTTCGAGGATTGGCCCAACGTATCATCATTTGTCGGAACCGTGCGCCAGCCCAGGAAGGTTTGCCCTTCTTCGGCGACGATGGCTTCGAATATCTCTTCGTGGTTTCGACGGACGGACTCCTCTTGGGGGAGAAAAGTCATAGCGACGGCGTACTGGCCTTCTTCCGGCAACGAGAAGCCAAGCTTGGCCGTTTCCTTCAGGAAAAAGCCATGCGGAATTTGCAACAAGATACCCGCGCCATCACCGGTGTTCGGCTCGCTGCCTTGACCGCCGCGATGTTCCATATTAAAGAGCAAAGTCAGCGCCTGTTCAACGATTTCATGCGATTTCCGACCTTTAATATGCGCGACAAATCCCATGCCGCATGCATCCTTCTCGAACTGCGGGTCATACATCCCCTGCTTGACAGGCAGTCCTTTACGCATCTCTATCATATATATCAACCTTTCTATACGCTTGTTTGAGGAAAATAAATATAACGGCTTCAAATCCCGTCCCAAATGACCTAGAATAAAGTTACTGGAAAAAAGCTACGGAAATTTCCGGGGATTTGAGGATATTCGCGGTTTGTCGTGGCGATTATTCATAAATATTCATTTTGATTATTATATTATTTTAACATCACCGCGAGACGTATGGCAATTTAATATTTTTATGGTGCCGATAAGCATTGTTTACTGCCACAGGTATTCACAGCGAAATTTAGGGAGGAATTGTCCAGGATGAACATGTATTTACGCAAAACATTAACGCTTGCCATGACTGCAATAATCGCTTTAACTACGGTATTTCCAGCAGCAGCGGCCGATAAGGAGATAACATCCAAAGACGCCTACCGGATCGTGGCGCTCGGAGACTCGATCAGCGTAGGCTACGAGCCGGGAATGACCGCAAGCTCCGTTCCTTATGGGTACGTCGATCGGCTGTACGAACAAGCTCTATTCCACGGTCGTTCCGAATTAGTCAACTACGCAATCATGGGATTAACGACTCCGGGACTCAGCAACTTATTGCAAGGTGCAGCTGACGCTAAACCGCTATCCTCTGCCGATTTGCAGGATTCGTTTGATGATCGCGTTATCAAGCATGCTGACGAGATAGCGAGCAAAACATCGGATATTGCCGCCGATCTCGCAACAGCCGACTTAATCGTTCTGACCATCGGCGCGAATGACTTCGGTACTATTTTGAAAGCGGTTAGAGATCAAACAACGGAGGATGCAAGGCTGACGATACAGAGCAGCTTCGATAGTGCACTGAATAAATATACAGCTGATTTGGATAAAATGATTCGTCAGTTACACGGGCTAGCCCCGAATGCGCAAATTGTCTTAGCGGATCAATACTTGCCTTTATTTGCCGGGCACGCTCTGTACCCCGATTTGCTTGCAGCTGTCGAGAAGCTTTCCGACCAAGTCGACATTTTTACGGAGCAGTTGACCAAAGAGGGCATCAGCGTGCAAGCCGCACACATATCCGATAAATCCATAAGTAACTACTTTAATGCATTCGATGGATTCGACACTCATCCGAAACAAGCCGGTTACGAAGCGATCGCGATTGCATTTGCGGACGTAATATGGAAGCAGTATCTTAAACCTGCGACGAGAGCGGCGGATGTACCGCTATCGGTCATCATTAACGGGAAAGAACTAATTAGCAAACCGACAGTCGTGAAGAATACGACTTTCCTTGGCTTAAGGGACGTATCGAACGCTGTAGGAGCCGATTTGGAATGGATCCAAAAAAAGCAAACCGCCATATTTCGTAAAAACGGACGGGAAGTAAGCATTACGATCGGCGCCAAGACGATGATCGTTAACGGCATAACTCAACCGCTTGATACGCCTGCATACGTAAAAGATAAGAGTATCTATGTACCGCTTGCCGTCATCATTAAAGGGCTGGACTATCAAGTCGTCTTCCGCAAAAGCTTGCTGACCGCCTTTATCAATTCCTGACCAAGTACAGTTAGTATAACCAATATAGACAAAAACAAAGGGCTCCCTTCGATAATCGAGGGATCCCTTTGTTTGTTATGTTTTAGATTTTGATATCAATATTGCTGCCGAGATGAGGTTGTACGCTTTGTTGTAGCATTTGAACGAGTTGTAGACCCTGTTGCTCAGTTACATCGAGAGACTTAGCAAGTACAGCTATTCCCACTTGGTCTTTAATCGATCCGCTTGGTACGGATCCAACACTGCTAATGCCGCTCATGATTTCACCTCCCTCCTACTTGACCGAGATGCGAATCGTAACCGTCTTACCGCCAAACGTAGCTTTGATCATTGCGCTGCCTTTGCCGATTGCTTTAATCTTGCCGTCGATGACCGTGGCGACCGCAGCTTTGGAAGTTGTCCATACCGCCAGCGCGGTAACGTTGGCGGTCTTCCCGTTCTCATAGAGAGCGGTTAATTCCACGCTGACTTGATCTCCGACAGCAGGCTGGAACGAATTTGACGAAGCCGTCAGCTTAGATAACTTCGCCGTAACCGTATAAGGAATCTCCAAGCTTTTTCCTTGAATCGTTGCGGTAAGCTTGCCGCTTCCTTCCGCCAGCCCTTTAACTGAAGCGCCTTTGATCGTTAAGTGTTCCGGTGTCGAAGCACTCCAGTCGATCCGGGAACTAAGCGTTACTATCTTGCCGCTTTTCGTCGTGCCCGTCACCTTGATCGTTTGCGATTTGTTCAGGGTTAAGCTGACTTTCGTTGGAGCGATAAGGAAGGAAGTAAATTCCTCTTCCACCGTTACTTTAATCTTTACCGTCTTATTCAGATAGGTACCGGTTAAAGTAGCGGTGGCAGGCAATAAACCCTTCATCTTAGCCGACTTGACAAGCAGGTTCGTCGTTGAAGATTTCCAGACGATTTTATCGGAGATGGGAGCTTCCTCCCCGTTCTCGTAGATGAGTTGAACCGTCGGAAGGTCTACCTCTTTACCGATGACTACGCTCATCGTGTCGGTCGAAGGGATCATGATAAGCACTTTATTGTGAACTTCAATAGTAAAGCTGTCCGTTTTGAGTATTCCGGATTCATTCTCGATCGTTGCGGTTAGGACAGCTTTTCCTATTTTCAACGCTTTCCATTTGCCGTCTTCAATGGATACGACATCCTTACCTTCCGCATCAGTTGACCATTGAACCAGCTTGCTAATATCCTTAGTATCTCCGGACAAGGTTATTCCCGATACCTCGGGAAGCGCAGCCGTGTCATCCACGAAGGCATCTACAGAATCCTTGGAGATCTCCACTGTATTGATCGTAGGAAAAACGCTTATGGATATTTCCTTGGACAAACCCTTGTAACTCACTGTTACTTTGGTCGTGCCGACGCCTTTCGGTTCAATATAAACCTTAGAGTTCTCCGTCTTCATTCCCGCAACCGACGGATCCGCGACTTTCCATTCGGTAGCCGAATCGGTGGTTACTTCACCTAAACTCGTTGTTCCTTTATACGCTGTTGCAGTCACCTGAACCTTAGGGGAGTACAGAGTTATAGCGATCGGTTTGTCCGGCGTTACCTGCAGAACCTCATAAGGTGCTCTTACGATGAAAGTTACCGCATCCGAAATGCCGAACCGCTTGGCGGTCACGATTGCCGTACCTACTCCAACGATCGTCACCTTTCCTTCCTCCACCTTGACGACTGTGGTATTGCTCGACGTCCAAGTTGCAGTTGTAGTAGAATCCGGCAATACACTCGAATCCGATCTTACAACACCAATCGCTTGCAGGTTTGTTACCCCTTCACCTATTAGCTTCTCAATAGAACCCTCGATACTTCCGCCACTCTCGTTTTTGATATCAATCGAAGTAAATGGCGACCTCACGGTTAATGCGATCGTGTCCGATTTCCCTTTGTATTTCGCGGTGATCGTAACCGTACCGGCTGTGAGCAAGGTGACCGTACCATCGGCAACCGTAGCGACGCTGGAATTGGAGGTTGTCCACTGGGCATCCTCTGTCTCGTTCAGCTCGGTTCCTCCTTCTTTAGATACCCAAGCCGTGAGATTCAGAACAGTTCCGAGATCGATATTCATGGAAGCATCTGCAGCCGTACCGCTATTTTTAAGCTTTAACTCATCGTACAGAAAGTCTGCCTTTACCCCGAACGAGGTCGTGTATCCCATATATTTGACAGTAATGGTTGCGGACGATACGACGCCTGTTGCGGACAGAGCCCCTTTGTTGACCTTTATTGACGATGAAGATGAGGTCCATACCGCGTCCTCCGTTACATCTCTTCTTGTTACCGTTCCGCCGGTAATGTTGGCGTATGCTCTTAATGAGACCGTTTCGTGTTCAACATACAATTGGATGATACTTGGCGGGGTACTTGAGCTGCTGTCCAACAGATCAATTGACGTAACCTCTTCCGCGGCGGAAGCGACTCCGCCGAACGTGCCGCCGATTAAGGCGAAGACGAGAAATAATGCGAGAATACGATTATTGCTGGGACGGGACGGCAGGGATTGATGTTTCGCTGTTTTACTCCACATATTCATTTTTAAGCGGATCCTCCGTAGGCATTTAATCATTTAAACACTCTACCTTTATAACGGTTCCGACAGTCAATTCCTGAAGATGGAAATTGAAAATGACTTGTTTACTGTACAAAAAAACTGCTCCCTAGGTCGGAAAGACTAAGGAACAGTTTAATGTCCATCGTATGTTTTCTTTAACCCGGGACTTAAGGGCAGTCCTTACATCCCGTAATCTTTGCGCAAGCTTTCCAATTGCTCCAAGCAGCGTTCCGACCAACGCTTCAGCCGGTCTATCCGCTCCATCTCGATGCCGAGAGCCGTCTGCAAGGTTTCCCGGTATTCGGGAATCGCTCCCGTATACGGTTGTGCCGTTTGAATGGGCACCCATACCTTCTCCGTGTAAGAGAGCGCTCTGCGCTCATGGAACATGGCCACGTCAGGATCATAGGAGCTGTGCAAATCACCCTGCGTTGGATGCTGCAAAACCGCTAACACCTTAACCAAAACCCGCCGATCATCTCGATCGATTGCTTCTCCGACATAATCCCCTGTTTTATATGCAATTTTCACAATTTCCGGCAAAGCCTTAGTTTCATTCATTGTAATCTTTTCCTCCTTGACCTTATTTCTTATTATTGTACCACTTGTTCCAAGTCCCGCTTCAGCGTAATATGGAAGTAGGTAAAGTGGAGGATTATTTCTTATGCGTAAAAAACGAGTTCTGCTGCTTTCCGAAGGTTTCGGTACCGGACATACACAAGCCGCATATGCGCTCGCGGTCGGGTTGCGCCAGCTATCGCCGCGGATCCAGACGCGCGTCATTGAGTTGGGCACCTTTCTGAATCCCATTATCGGCCCGCTAATATTGTCCGCCTATCGCAAAACCGTAAGCAAACAGCCCAAGCTGGTCGGAAGGATGTACCGTAGCGGCTATCATAAATCATTAAACCGAATGACGCAATTCGCGCTGCACCGGTTGTTCTACAATCAAGTTTCAGATGTCGTCCGCCAGTTGAAGCCGGACTCCATCGTCTGCACCCATCCAATTCCCAACGCCGTCGTCAGCCGGCTGAAACGCTTGGGACTGGATGTCCCTTTGTATACGCTTATAACGGATTACGATGCCCATGCCACATGGACCAATCCTGAGGTTAACACATACCTTGTCAGCACGCCTGCCGTTCGAGATAAATTAATCGCGCGCGGCGTACCTCCCGCTTCGATTGAGGTAACGGGAATCCCCGTCCACCCGAATTTCTGGCACCCTCATGACCGGGCCGAGATTCTATCGCAATTCCGGCTTAAGGATATGCCTACCGTGTTAATCATGGGCGGAGGTTGGGGACTTCTGTACGGAGAAGAACTCGTTGAATATATGGCCTCTTATGCTGATAAGGTACAGCTTATTCTTTGCATGGGCAATAACGAGAAGGCGAAGGAAAAGCTGCTCTCCGATTCACGGTTTCAACACCCGAACGTCCATGTAATCGGATATACGAAGGAAATCAGCAAACTAATGGACGTCTCGGATCTGCTTGTAACGAAGCCCGGCGGAATGACTTGTACGGAAGGCATGTCCAAAGGCATTCCGATGCTTTTCTACGAGCCTATTCCGGGCCAAGAGGAAGAGAACGCCGAATATTTCGTCACCCACGGATTCGGAGAATTGATGACGAACAACGAAACGATCGACCGCTGGTTCCGCTTGATTCAAGAGCCTTACGAGGCTTACCGGCACAGGGATACATTGCTTGCCTTGCGCAATGCGGAATACCACCCTGCTAAGTGCTCTGAAGCGGTTCTCGCTTTGATGGAGTAGGCATTACCAAACAAACAAGCACCTGCGACCCCCTTCATAGGGTCACGGTGCTTGTCTTTTATTCCGTATTTGGTTTACAGCGCGCTGCCTCCGAACAAGAACCGGTACTCCCAATGCTTGCCGGCAATGCTATCGATCCGGACTCCTCCGGAGGTAACGGAGTAGGTTTGCAGCAATTTTCCATCACCCAGATAGATGCCCACATGGGAAATATTTTCGGAGAAAGGACTTTTGCCTTCATAGCTGGATGCTTTCGTACCCTTGTAATCCATGAAGAACATCAAATCTCCGCGTTTAAGGGAATGCCAGTCGGCCGTAACCGCGTTCTTGCCCCGTACGTAAGCACCTTGCCGGCTCGAGCTTGCCGGAAGGACGATATTCAATGCATCCTTGAACGATTGACGCACGAAATCCGAGCAATCGAATGTCGTTGTCGTATTACGATCAGAGCCGTATTCGTAAGGAGTACCCAGATACTTCATCCCCGCCGCAATGACCTTCTCCACTTGCTCGCTTGCTGTCGGCACGGCCGGCTCTACTGGCTTTGACGGCTGCGGAAGCGCTTCTGTCAGCTTCACATATCGCTCTTTGCTGCTCACATAGCCGGATGTACCCGACGCGTCCTTAGCAGCATACCAATAGCTGTTGACCACGCTTGTTATAATAATTTGTTCATCTTTCTGCAGATATCGAATTCGATTGCCCTTTGTGGAGGGTTCCTTACGAAACGATACCGATCCGACGATAACCGCATTCGCTCCTGCTAATCCGGAATCAGACTTATTAGCCGCCGCGAAGGTTGGAACGGAGACGAACAGCATCAGCGATGCAATCAACAATAACAATCCTCTTCTCAATGCACTCGTCCTCCTATGGAATCGACGATAGGAGCAGCATGCACTCCTTCTTATCTATTATATTTGGACAAACCATCGCTTCCATAAGCCGGCAATCCCAATTGAATTTCCTCCATGGGAGAACAGTTCTAGATTCCTATAGGCATAGAGTATGAGAAGTAACGCCAATCAAGGGGAAAGCAGGTGTGGTTAGGAATTATTTTCCATACAAAAAAAACCGCTCATGGCGGTCTCTGATGGCATACTTTTGAGTAAACGTAAGAATATCGTTGACAAAGTCGATTTTAACCCGTTCCAATGGACCTATACATCGGGCTCCACATGGACATGAACGTTCATGATTTCGTGTTTTCGCTTCATTCTTTGTTCTATCGTATCGCATATCCGATGGCTGTCCACTAAAGAAATGGATGGGTTTACGGCGATTATAACATCTACAAGGACGGTACTCCCGTGAATTCTCGCCTTGATGTCTTTAATGGCTTTAACGCCATCCGTCTTCTCCACCGTCGTCCGCAAACTCATCAACTGCTGGACGTCAAACCCGTCAGTTAATGCGAGCGTTGCCGAAGAGAAAATATCCCAAGCGGTTTTCATGATGATGCAACCGACGGCAATAGCCGCAACCCCATCGAGCCAAGGAAGCCCCAGCCGAGAACCGAATATGCCGATGGCCGCACCGATACTCACAAACGCATCCGAGCGGTTATCATGCGCCGCCGCCATTAATGCCTGATTGCGGATTCGACGAGCGAGCCTCACATTATAAGCATAAATAGCGAACATGGCAGCCGCGGCGATGAGAGCTACCCAGCCTGCATTCAGGTCGGGAGAAACCAACTCCCCTCTCCACAATTTTCGCACGGCGGCAATCAGCACCTGGAGGCCAACGGTTCCCATGATGAAGGATGCAAGAAGCGCCGCTATCGTCTCTGCTCTTAGATGACCGTACGGATGATCCTGATCCGGCGGCTTACGGGAGATACGAAGGCCGATCAGCACGGCAGCCGATGCGACAATATCGGATACGTTGTTGAAGCCGTCCGCCGTTAGAGCTTCGGAAGCGAAGATCCAACCTGCCGTCAGCTTAAAGGCGGAAAGCACGAGATAGGCTCCGATGCTGATCCACGCGCCTTTTTCCCCTTTCTTGATATCGCCATAGACGTCCATAGTCACTCCCCCTCCTCCAACCCATTATCACACAGACAAGCCAACATTTATGCCATCGCAATAGTGTATCCTTACCTGTTCGCCTAGAAACGCTGCATCACTAAGAAACATTGAAATGGGCAACGACCGTGCTCGCTTGAGCGGCGTTGGTAGGCTTAGTGATGGTTATAGTCGCTTTTTGCGACTATGAGCAGCGATTCCGCGGTCACTTGCTATTGCCAGCTTTATTAGTTTTTTGCGACTACGGCAGCAAGCAGCCTTATAAATAAAAGGAACCCTCAGGATCCCCTTTGAACAGAATCATGGCGCCAAGGCCAGAAAACTGCCCTCACGGCTCGGGAACGTAATGATCCCGATTAAAAAGTATCTCCGACCCGCTTCATATGGTTCCGGGCAGCGGCTAAGCATAGGACATATAATTTCTTTAGGGTCTATTTGAAAAACCGTTTCTCGAAATAAAAGGAAAAAGTCCTGTTATTATTAAGCGAATCGTCATAGTTGGAGCAAATAAATGGTTATGTACAGTTAATAGTCCGAGATCTACAGAGAATTCCCTTTTGATGAGTAATTAAATGGACTTATACAGTTAATCTTTAAATAGAGGACATCTTAGTCCTTTTAACTGTAGATATACAGTTAAATGATGCCCAGTAATGGAGCTGCACTAGTGAAATAGGATCTAGATTTTTCTTATTGTCTGAAATAGGGCAGCCTCTAACCCTGGATTTTATACTTTGATATGTCAAAAAACGCCTGCCGGATCACCGGCAAGCGTCTTCTGGTCATTTAGCTTCTTCAGGTATTAACCGAGCACGAAGCTCCTGCACTTCCGGATGCTCCAAGTACTCGTCGAAGGTCATCATCCGATCGATAATGCCGTTTGGCGTGATCTCTATGATCCGGTTGGCGATTGTCTGCATGAACTGATGGTCATGGGAGGTGAAGATGATAGGACCGTCAAAATCGATCAGTCCGTTATTCAGCGCCGTGATGGACTCCAAGTCCAAGTGGTTCGTCGGTTCGTCGAGCAGCAGCACGTTGCCGTTCGTCAGCATCATGCGGGAAAGCATGCAGCGAACTTTCTCGCCCCCCGACAAGACGGAGGCTTTCTTCAATGCCTCGTCGCCCGAGAACAGCATCCGCCCAAGGAAACCGCGGATGAAAGATTCGTCCGGGTCTTTCGTATACTGGCGAAGCCACTCAACAAGATTCATGTCTACCCCGTCGAAATAATTCCCGTTTTCTTTCGGGAAATACGCTTTAACAGCCGTCACGCCCCACGTTACCGATCCTTCTTCCGGCTCGCGTTCGCCTTCGAGAATCTGGAACAGCAGCGTCTTCGCGTGGCTGTAAGGGCCGACCAAGGCGATTTTGTCGCCTTTATTGACTACAAAGTTGAGGCCGTTCAGAACCTTTTCTCCTTCAAGCGTTGAAGTAATGTTCTCTACCGTCACGACTTGCTTGCCCACTTCGCGCTCGGGCTTAAAGTTGATGAACGGATATTTGCGGTTGGATGGACGGATATCGTCCAAAGAAATTTTGTCCAATAGCTTCTTACGGCTCGTCGCTTGCTTGGCCTTGGATTTATTCGCGGAGAACCGTTGGACAAATTCCTGCAATTCCTTGATCTTGTCTTCCTTCTTCTTGTTCTGATCCCGCATCAGTCTCATCGCCAGCTGGCTGGACTCGTACCAGAAATCGTAGTTGCCGACGTACATCTGGATTTTGCCGTAATCGATATCCGCAATATGCGTGCACACTTGGTTCAGGAAGTGACGGTCATGGGATACGACGACAACGGTACCTTGATACCCGGCCAAGAAGTTCTCTAACCAGTTAATAGAAACGAGGTCCAAGTGGTTGGTAGGCTCATCGAGCAGCAAAATATTCGGGTTGCCGAACAAAGCCTGGGCGAGCAATACGCGAACTTTCTCGTTGCCGTCAAGCTCCGCCATCTTCTTGTCATGCAGTTCCGGAGTAATGCCGAGGCCATTCAGCATGCCTGCCGCTTCGCTCTCTGCTTCCCAGCCGTTCATCTCGGCGAACTCTGCTTCAAGCTCGCCAGCGCGCATGCCGTCTTCGTCGGAAAAGTTCTCTTTCATATAGATTGCATCTTTCTCTTTCATTACCTTATACAGGCGATCATGGCCCATAATGACGGTTTCCAGCACGTTAAAATCGTCGTACTCGAAATGGTTCTGCTTCAGTACGGCCAGTCGCTCTCCCGGGGTAATGAACACGTCGCCCGAGCTTGACTCCACTTCTCCGGACATGATTTTCAGGAAAGTGGATTTACCTGCGCCATTGGCTCCGATCAAGCCATAGCAGTTGCCGGGGGTGAATTTAATGTTAACATCTTCGAACAGGGGGCGTTTGCCGAAACGCAGGCTTACGCCGGATACGGTAATCATGAGTCTTATCCATCCTTTACTTGGGTTTTTCTAGATTATGGCTTTCGAAACGCATCGTTTCGCCGTGCTGCAGCAATAACAGCTTCTCTTCCGGAATGCCCAGATGAGCTCTGGCCGCTTCCAAGCGCTGCAGGGCTTCGGCAGGCGTATCGTCCGAAAGCTTGAATGCACCGTAATGCATAGGTACGAAATACTTCGCTTTAACGTCCAGGAAAGCCTGCAAGGCTTCTTCCGGACTGACATGCTGCGACGCCATAAACCATTCCGGGTCATAGGCACCGATAGGCAGCAAAGCAACATCGATATCAAACTTGCGCCCGATTTCGCTGAAGCCGCGAAAATAGCCGCTGTCTCCCGCAAAATAAATCGTCGGTCCGTGATCGATCTCCAGCACCCAACCGCCCCAATGGGAAGTATTCATATCCCAAGGATTGCGGCGTGTCCAATGCTGCGCGGGAACGAAAGTAAACTTGACCCCATGGAAAGAGACATCTTCCCACCAATGCAGCTCCTGAGCTTGAAGAAAGCCGCGTACGATCAACTTCTTCCGCAGACCAGCGGGTACGATCATCTTCTTAGGTCCTCTGAGCCTGCGTAGAGACGAGACGTGCAAGTGGTCGTAATGCGCATGGGAGATAAGAACAACATCAACTGACGGCATGTCCGATAATTCGATGCCGGGCGGCGCAAGCCTCTTTTGAAAAGCCATTCTCCGGGCCCATACCGGGTCGGTGACGATATTCAGGCCCGCCATCTGTATGAGAAACGTCGAGTGGCCAATCCATGTAATGGAAGGCTCGCTGCGGTTATGATGCAAGAATCTAAGGTCCGGTGCCACGCCGGGTACGCATTCACCGTATTCTTTATTGCGCAGCTTGCGAAGCCTGTCTTCACGCCAGCGGTCGAATTGATCTTTGGATGCTTTGCCCGCACCGATAGAGTCCAAGTTACCGAAGCGTCTCCTTAGCATGAAATCCCTCCGATGATGTGCTCATGTATACTATAGCAGGAAACGCCGAAATGTACCAAGGTAGTAGATAAAAACGTTAATCAGAACCGGCTGTTTTGCCGATTTTCTTGCCGTAAAATCCGAATTGAAAATAATATAATAGAAATACCACAATGACGAGCAATGCTAAAACCATGAAAATATTACTGTAAGCGAGTCCAGCATGGTCCCCGAAGAGAGGATTCAACCGGATCGTCGGCTCTCCGTAATCCAATATTTTACCAATCACTGATGCGGATACGGCACCGGAAATAAATGCGTTCATCGAGAACAGCCCCATTCCCACGCCCGTCTGATCTTTGGCGAGCGTTCCGGATACCGTTTTCGATAACGCAATTTGCATGAATGTCTGCCCCAGATTACCTAGTATCAAAATGAGCATGATCAGAATCGGAGACAACCCTGCGAACACCGATAACAATGTGAGACAGGCAAATAACAGGCTGCTTGCAATATAGGCCAGGTAGTTGCTTCCTTGCTCATCGGCAAGCTTTCCTCCCCATCTGCCCATCAATGCGGAAGCGGCTGCGGCCGGCAGCATAATAAAGCCGATTTCCGCCGGAGACAAATCGTTAACTTGCGTTAGCAGCTGAGGAGTAAGGAACGGAAGGCCCATAATCACGCCCGTGTTAATAAACGTGATTACCAAACCTAACGAATAAGCCCTATTGCGAAAGAGTGCCGGTTGGATAAACGGATTCGAAGCAGACCGTATACGTATGATAAACAAGACAAACAAGATTACCCCGATAGCGAATACAAGGCCGTTACTTAAAGTTACCCCCAAAAGCAAGGAAGCAATCGTCCCGCCCAATAATCCACCGCCAACGTAATCGATAGAACCCGAACGGCTTTGTTGCTCGTCTAGATACTTTCGGTAAAAAGGCAACGTGAGCAATACCAAGCCTGACAAACCGAATAACAGCCTCCAGCCGGCGAAGCTCGTTACTAGTCCGCCTACAATAGGGCCTATGGCACCGCCAAGCGCGAGGCCGACCGCTACTATTCCGAGCGCCCGGCCTCTTTTTTCCATAGGAAAGTACCGCACCGGAACGATCATCGCGATAGCCGGAATAACTGCTGCTCCCGCCGACTGAAGGATGCGCCCGGCCACAACCATCCAATAGGCTTGGGCAAACAGGCCGACTATCGAGCCCAGGGTGAAGAAAATGAGACCGAATGTAATGAGACTCCTCAAGCTATAACGATCCGCCAATTTTCCGTATATGACCGTGCCGATGGCGTAGACAACGAAATAGGCCGTTATCACCCAACTGACTTGGGAAGGCACAAGATCGAATTCTTCCGAAATCCTTGGGAGTACCACATTAAACATCGTAGCGTTCATTACGGAAAGGATTAACGTGAAAAATAAGACGCGAAGTAATTTGTCTCCATTATTACGTTCGTTATCGGTTGATTGTGTCATTGTTAAGTCTCCTTTTATGTTAGTTATCAGTAACTAACATATTAAATAAAAATAGTCGATAGATAAGGCCAATAACCTCAGGGCCTCAGCCCTCTCGCGAAGGTCTGTACGCCGTACTCTATAAATTCATCTATTTCCGTGCTCTTTATGCTTGGATTGCAGCTCATGAAATAACCGAAATTCATTGTCATAAAAGCAGTGGCTTGAGCAGACGGATCCGTATCCACCATTTTTCCTTTGGCCTGCATCTCTTGAAAATAGCGGGTTAGAAGTTCCTTCAGCCGCCCGGGATTATGCTCCGCAAGCTCCGTAATCCAGGGCATCGTATTCCTCTCTTGAATGGCGATGTAAGAGATGGCCTTGTTGCGGCTCATGCTCTCGTTATAAGTCTTCGCGATCTCCTTCAAATCCTCGTACAAATCCCAGACGATCAGTTCCTCGAACAGCTTCTTCATCGGCTGAATATACGAATATTTGCGGATGGCCGCTTCAAGCACGCCTAGCTTCGTTTCGAAATGCCGGAAAACCGTCATTTCGCTCACTTCTGCAGCCGCGGCGATCTCTTTCATCGTGACGGACTTAAATCCTTTGTCATGGAAAAGCTCGATCGCTGCGGATAGAATTTTGTCCGATGTACTTAATTCCGCCTTCATCCTATCACGTCCCATCTTGATGTTAGTTATTACTAACATACATAACTTAGCATTGCATGAATCTGCTGTCAATGGGCTCCATATGATTATTAGCACATTGAAAAGCCCTCCACAATTCCCGCTTCGGGAATCGGAGGGCTTTCGATCATGTTATTTCATCGCATCAACGGACGGTCAAGCTCGCCCTGGATTTGCGCCAAGCGAAGTAAAATAGCTGCTGCGTCAGCAACGGTAACCTTACCCTGAGGGCGAAAAGCACCGTCTTTTGTGTTCATCAACCCCAGCTTCAACCCCAGCTCCACTGCACCCGGTTCGGTGATTGAGTCCGCATCCCTCAATTGCGTTAACGATGACGCCTCTTTGCCTAAACGTGCTGCCAGCTTCTCGTAACCCGTTATTTTCGCTAAATAGGCTGCTAATTGATCACGGGTAAGCGCAGCATCCAGATTAAGCTTCGTGTTCTCGTTTGCGGTTAGCCACCCCGCTCCGATCCAATGATTCACGGCACGGTAATAAGGAGATTTGTCGTCGACATCCGCGAACGGCTTCTCTACCGATCCGTAATCATAAGTATTTCTCTCGTTATAAGGATTCATCGCCAACGACACCATTCGAATGAATTCTCCAGTCGCAATCGTCTTATTCGGATAAACCTTTCCTTCTTTGTCCGGTGTCAACACCCCATGCTCGACGGCAGCCTGAAGCGCCGTTCGTGCCCAATGGGAATCTATATCGGCGGGATTGGTACCCGCAGTTAATCCGTTAGAAATCCCGTATGGGGAAACTAATTCGCCGCTGACCGCATTTACCGCACGGTAAAACGATTCCCCGTATTCCAGATCCGTCGGAAGGTAAGCAAGCGTCATTGTAACGGGAATATATTTACCCGAAGGCCCAATGTTGTACCCCCCGGATCTTACGTAAGCTAATTCCATGTCCGTGGCTGCCAGAACCTTGTTTTTCGCTTCCTCGGCCGTTAGCTTCGCCACTAATTTGTCTAAAGATTCGGTAGATCCGATTCCGGCCGGCGCATACATCCCGACCAAACGCCCTTCATTGTTCAAAGTCAAGGTCACGGTACGGGATTGCATCATCAAATCCCGATAGAACCGCTGATAAGTCAGGCTCACGTAACCCGTATCCGGATCGGTCATCGTTGTTGCGGATGAATCCAATCTCTTGTAACTAGCTGCATCCGGAATGTTGCCATGTACCCATTTATCGGCGATTTCGATCGCTTTATCTTTCGGCAATGCAGGTGCAGGAGCTTCTATCTCTTGCTCTCCGGCGGGACCGTACCGATCTGTGTAAAAGGATAGCAACTGTCCGGTTTCCGCATCTACCTGAGCGCTGCGTCCATCGTAGAAACTGTTGTTGTCCTTGCCCCAGCGCAAATGCCACGTATCGTTCGCTCCGTTTCGGCCTTTGTTCAATTGCTTGCTTTGAATCGAATATTCTTCCGGGATATCAGCGATAGCCTCGATCGACTTAATTGCTTCTTCCGCGGTTACGGAGTGGGCTTTGTAGGGTTCTCCTGTTGCTTGTATTGAGACAAATTCATCCGGTTTGCTTGCGTCTGCCACCTTGTTGGACTCATCCGTCCACTGTCCGGTTTGGGCATCGAGCATTTTTAAAGGCAATGCCGGTACATAAACAAGATTCCAATGTTCCGGCGCGCGATCCCACTGATAACCGTCCGGAACGTAGGCAAGCTTCAATTGCAAATCTTGCTCCCATTTCTTCTTCGCTTCCGCCAGCGTCACCTTGGGTTTGGAAGATGGATAAGCTGAGCTATTATTGGAATAGTAAAAATTCGTAACGTTACCGTTGCCGCTTACGGTAACTTGAGCCGACTGGCCTTGAACCTTCACGCCTTCATGGCTTGCTTGGAAGGTGAAGCTGTACTGCACAGGACCAAATAACGGCGTTAAAGCCCATTCTTTATTGAAGTTGGATTCCTGCAGCGTCTGCGAATCAAGCGACGAAACTGCTTGAGCGATGAACTTGCGCGCCAGTTCTACTGCCTGTTTCTTGCTAACTTTCGGCGGGTAAAACGAGGGCTCTGACAATAGTTCATAAGGCATACCCATGTTTAGCAAATCGCCCGTAACGGCATTTACATCGCTCGAGAAACCGTGGGAACTGTTCCCTCTTTGAATCGACCAAGAAATTTGCCATACCGGATCTCCATTTTCCATCTGGCCCGAGTTTCTGCCGTCCGTCAGGCTTGCGCCGCTCATCTGCGCATCCTTCAACACGGGAAACAGGGCTCTCAGTTTCGCAACGGCTTCCTCTTCGGTGACTTTGACTTTGGCGGGATCGACGACACCGGACGATGAGCTTGATGGGGCCTCCGCGCTTGCGGCTGCACTACCCGAACTGAAGGAGCTTGCCGCTCCGACGACTGGAACCGATAACATTGTGAATATCATTGCCGCAGTTAGCGTTCCAACAGCCTTTACCCGGTAGTTATGGAAAGACCGGCGCCGTTGTGGGAAATTAGACATCTGTTTCATCCTCTCATTTGGGTTGACGCTCATCGACAACGTACCTAAGGCAGGCATTATTGATGATAATGTTATAAACGTTACGGAAAGTAAATCGTTGCCACTTTTGATTCAACTTTAGGAAAAATTTAGATGAGAGACTGTTTGTTTTTGGCAAAATGATGGCGATTGAGGTATTGTGGAGAAAATGAAGAAAGCGAGGGGAGTTCCATGAAATTGTTATCTATCGAGCCAACCCCAAGTCCAAATACAATGAAGCTTAACGTTGATGTTCGGCTCGATCCCGGCGTTCAACTGAATTACGGCAAAGAATCGACGACGGCAGTCCCTCCGTTGATCGAGAAGCTATTGGAAGTTCCCGGAGTCAAAGGGATTTTTCACACATCCGATTTTCTTGCGCTTGATCGCAGAGGCAATGCGGATTGGGCGACCATTCTGGACGGGGTAAGGGAAGCATTCGGAATCGCGGGGGAAGGATCTCTGTTCACTGCGGCTCCGGGGACGGAAGGATTCGGGGAAGCGCATGTCCGCGTGCAAATGTTCCGCGGCATTCCGATGCAAATCCGCGTGCGCAGCGGTGGGCAGGAATTTCGGGCGGCGATGCCCGAGAGGTTCTCCCAAGCCGTCTCGGAGGCGGCGGGCTCCACGATGATCCGCGAGCGCATGCTTGAGGAGCTGGGCGTTCGATATGGCGAACCTCAAGAGGTACTCGACGAGGTGCAGCGGGAGCTGGAAGCCGCCTATTCCAAGGCGCGGCTGCAGGATTTGGTTGAGCAAGCGAAGGCCGCCGGACCGGAAGCTGCGCCACCCGCTCCTCCTGTCCCATTGAAGGGAGAAGAGGTGCTGGAGGCGCTCGATTCGCAGGATTGGCGGGAGCGATATGCGGCGCTAGAGCGGTTGAAGCCAGGACCGCAGGATTTACCGGTACTGGCGAAAGCCCTGCGCGATAGCCAAATGTCGGTAAGGCGGCTTGCCGTCGTCTACCTCGGCGATCTGCGTGCTCCCGAGACGATGCCGCATCTGTTCATTGCACTTAAGGACACTTCCGGCGCTGTTCGCAGGACTGCGGGAGACACGTTGTCCGATCTCGGCAATACGGCTGCGATCGGCCCGATGGTTGAGGCGCTTGGCGATTCCAATAAGCTTGTCCGCTGGCGGGCCGCACGCTTTCTCTACGAAGCCGGGGACGACACGGCATTGGAAGCGCTGCGGAGGATCGCGGACAGCGAATCCGAATTCGAGGTTCGGCTGCAGGCCGAGATGGCGGTCGCCCGCATCGAGCGCGGCGAAGAAGCCGCCGGCTCCGTCTGGCAGCAAATGACTCGCATGCGGGAGCAGGGGCAGGAAGATTCCTAAAGCGGAGTAGAATAATGGTGAGGAAAAATAAAGTTATTTATAAACGCAAGAAACGAGGCGATCTCTAAGGGAGACGCCTCGTTTTATATCGGAAAAGACTGGGCTATATGTCGCCCGATCGCTTTGAAGAACAGTTCTACAAATTGACGGCCTGATGACCTCCGTTGTAACGTATATATTAAAACGGTCTTGTTTTCAAGGAGGTAAAACATGGATTACATTTCACCGAAAGAAGCTTCATTGAGGTGGAGCATTTCAGAACGGCCCATCCAAAAATTGTGCGAGGAAGGCCGGATTAACGGCGTAGTTCGGTTCAGCAAGGTATGGGCAATTCCCAAAGATACCATAGCGGCGGGTTATCGTCATACCGTCGGGCTTATATCGGACGGCACGGTGACGGCTGTGGGTGATAATAAATATGGCCAATGTGATGTAAGCGGCTGGCGCGATATTGTGGCGGTTGCGGCGGGTAATGCTCATACGGGTAATGCTCATACAATCGGGCTTAAATCGGACGGCACGGTGGCGGCTGTGGGTTGGAATAAGCATGACCAATGCGATGTAAGCGGC
>FWWL01000500.1_pt1 | contig 108408 bp, 106 predicted proteins | sample 2228331 | NCBI WGS metagenome assembly FWWL01 (sample SAMEA103939775, study PRJEB20133) | metagenome | reverse complement strand
GCCGGCCATCCCCAGAGCCAGCTCGATGACCTGCTGCCATGGGCCTATGCGCCTCAGCCGCTCAAGGCAGTGGCCTGAGAACAGCGCTTACTCTATACTCGCCGGTCGTGCCGGCTGCGCAGATTGACACCTTTCAGAGCCAGGGCTGGCCCGCCCCCCTCGCCTGCCTAGAAATTCTTAGGCGCCGGTGCTCGATCAAGCCAAGGTTGCCCCAAGACCGGCGAGCTCTTTGTGCATAGCGTGAGGAACGGCCAGCCCCGGCGGCGGCGCCGAATCGCTAGCGAGGCCCATCTTTATATTGCGGAGCAAGGTTGCGCATCCTTAAGGACCGCCGAGCCGAGTCGACGCTAACATGTCGCGCGGTAGCTCCTATCCTTTTCTATCGATCGTCGCCGGCGGGCTACAGATTGGTTGTACGAGTTCCTGTAGCTTGCTCTTGAGCGGCTCGCCCTGAAATACTGATAGGGTCCATATCTGGAAGCACACTTGTTCGATCAGTGACACAAGTTCGTCCACCGAAAGAGTATCGCCATTGCAATGTCGAACAAACCGCGTTCGCATATCGTCGAACGATCGATTAACGGGGTGAGCGACTTCTCGGTCCATACCCAATATCGCAATACCGGCAGCTAAGGAAGCTACCAGCCTCAAGGCGGTCGCAGCGGCTTCATGGGTTGGCATTACCCGTAGCCCGGCTTCAATTTCACAATCTATAGGAGCCCGAGGCACGGTATCTCCAACTGTGAGATTTACAAAAGATCAAAAGGAGGTTCTCAGCTACGATTGATGGCTCGGTTGAAGCGAAACTCTGGCTATCTTATAGAGATTTATCGACCTAGAACTCGTCCAGCATGTGGAGGCGTGTGTGTTGACGACCTTCGTCATCTGGAGTGTCACCGCGCGTTCCGCCCTAATCTTAGCGAGTACGGCGTGCATCGTACTCAACGCTAAGGAAAATTGCCCAGATGCGCAGCCCTGTGCCCGAGTAGGGACTGGAACTGTGGGAAAGACATCGATGTTTTGATCCCTTCATTTCCGCGTGAATCATCTATCCTGTTGAAAGCGCGGCCGCAGGGGCATTGAGTGCAAAGACAACTCCATGCGGCTGATACTCGATTGTGGCACTGCCCTCGAAATAGCCTGCCAAGGCCTTCTCGATCATGCGCGATCCAAAACCCTTCTGGGACGGTGGGACTACGGGCGGCCCGTCGATCTCCTGCCATTGGAAGCGGAACTCGTCGTCGCTCACGTGCCAGGTGACCGCCACTCGTCCATCATCATGTCGTAGCGCACCGTACTTTACGGCGTTTGTTGCCAACTCGTGCGCGGCCAACGCCATTGCGAGCGCGCATTTCGACGAGAGCTCGATATCTGGGCCGCGCATCTCGAAGCGCTCCGTCGGCCCGTGCGGGCGAAGCGCGGCTTCGAGAAGGGGTCTGAGGCGCGCCTTCTTCCAAGCCGTCTGCGTCAGTAAATCCTGCGCCTTGGCCAACGTATCGAGCCTTGACATGAACTTGTCACGAGCGGCGTCCACTGCGGGGCCGCCTCGCAGCGACTGGGCCGCGATCGCTTGGATCATCGCGATCGTGTTTTTCATCCGGTGCTTGAGCTCAAGGGTGAGCAGACGCTGCCTCTCCTCCAATTCCTTTCGCGCGGTGATGTCGATGGCGGTGCCGATCGCCCGGACGCAGACGCCCTGGTCGTTGAACAAGCCCTTGCCCTTCGCTGCGACCCAGCGAACCTTGCCATCCTCCTTGCCGATCGTCCGGTACTCGACGTCGTAGATCGCGCGGACGGAAGGGTCGAGCGCGGTCGCGAACGCCACGCAAGTGGCCTGAAGGTCCTCCGGGTGGAGCCCGGCGTAAAAATCGTCCATGCTGCAAGGCCGCCCCGGCGAAAACCCGAACATTGCCCTTGTGCGGTCATCCCAACGCAGGACGTTCGTCGTCAGGTCGAGATCCCAGGTGCCGACGTCAGCGGCCTCTATCGCCAGCGAAAGGCGTTCCTCGCTGAGAGCAAGTTCCAGCAACGAGTTACCGGCCTGCATGTTTGCCCCCTGACCAGTAAAGATGGGCTGATCGATCAAGCATGATGTCAATCAGGTCTCCCACGCCACCGGCCCGATTTACAGGATCTTGCTGCGATTTACGATAACGATTCCGGCCCCAACGGGCAATGCTGATGTCCGGTCGAACGGATACACCGCAAACAGGAGCCAGCCGTTGATCAAAGCGAAAGATGCGATCGTCTCGCTAGATTTCCGGGACGAAGGCAAGCATGCCGACAGCCACATCACCCACGCGTGGAATGGTTTTTCGGTCGAGCGGGTCGTGATGGCCGGGAGCCGGGAATTCGCCTACGATTGGTCGGGAGGCGCTCATTACCTGGCCATGCATGACTTGAAGTTGATGGACGGCGAGATTGCTGTGTCCGACGTCCAGCCTCGCCGGCGTTTGGATCTGCGGGACCGCCTGACAATGGCCCCCAAAGGGTCTCGCGTGTCCGGCTGGTCATCGCTGGTCAACCGAACGAACTCGTTTATCGCGCTGACTTACGATCCAGATGTCCTCACCAAGGAGGTCGAGCAGGCCGGATGGCAGACACCGCCGGCACCAATGGTCTATTTTTCCAACCTTGCGCTACAGTCCACCATGGCCAAACTGCAGGGCGCCATAGAAGACGATGATCCACGCGGGAGCGCCTATGCGGAGACGCTTGCCCTACTGGCGGTCTTCGAGGTGAGCCGGATGCAATCTAAGAAAATCCCAGCCGTCATTCCCGACAGCGGAGTGTTGTCTCTTAGACAGCAACATCTCGTGACTGAATTCATAGCCGAAAATCTGCATCAATCATTGTCACTAGCTGAGGTTTCGTCCGTCGCGGGATTGTCGCGGTTTCATTTCTCGCGTGCGTTCAGGCGGACATTCGGGAGATCGCCTCATGCCTACATCCTGGAAACCCGCATTGACCGCGCCAAAGCAGCACTGATGGCAAGCGAATTGCCTATAGGCACCATCGCCAGTCAGTTCGGTTTCAGTACACAAAATCATTTTTCAGCTGCATTCAAAGCTGCGGTCGGCTGCACACCCAGCCAGTTTCGGCGAGCCTTCAGGGGGCGCTGAGCTATCGTATACACAACGGACCCAGGCTCCGCCGGCGGGAAACGAGCCGACACGCTGGGCGCGTTGAAGGCCGTTAAAAAAGGGCGGCGCTTCGCGCCGCCCTTTCGTCTTCACCACCGGTCATAGCCGTGACGACGGTATCCGTGGGCAGGAGCCCATGGAGGTGGTCCCCCATAACGGTGACCGTAGCCCCCGCCATAGCGCGGACCGTGACCATAGCCACGGCCATAGCGCTGCTGGCGCATCGTCTCGCGCATGATCATGTGGCGCCGTTCGGCTGCAGCCGACCAAGCGAACTCGGCGGGCGCTTTGTTGAGATGCTGGGCCATGGACTGCGGCAGCGACTCAGCGGATTGGGCTGGAGCTGCGAATGCAGCGCCGATAGCCAGAACACCGATCACGAACAAATGGCGCATGGGTGTCTCCTTTCGATGAGACACCTAATCGCGACCTCCTGCAACAGGAGGTGAACAACCTCGTCAGCCGCCATTTAGGAGGCAGTTTCCCTCGTTTCATGGCTGCGCGCTCTCCGGAAGAGCATAATGTCTGGACAGTTGGCGGATCTCGCCCGACCGCCCGTCCAGTAATCGTGGCCCCTAGCCGACCTTTGGGACGTCAGCTTTCCGGACACCTTGTTCGAGCGGTGACTGGAGTTGCCCCATTTACGTGGACTGTTCACGGCTTGGGCGGGTCAAGTCAGCTCATGATGAAGCCTTTCGTATTCGATGGGCGAGAGGTATCCCAGCGCCGAATGGCGGCGTGAGGGATTGTAGAAGCCTTCGATGAAGTGGAAGACGGCCATCCGCGCCTCGCTGTGCGAGCGGAAGCGATGCCGATCGAGCAGTTCGCATTCCAGCGTCGCGAAGAAGCTCTCGCACATCGCATTGTCGTAGGCGTCGCCGACCGAGCCGGTCGAGGGCCTGACGCCGGCGTCCTTGCAGCGGTTGCCGAAAGCCAGCGAGGTATATTGCGAGCCTTGATCGCTATGGTGGATGACGTTGTCGGGCTTGCGCACGGCGAGCGCCATGTCGAGTGCGTCGAGCACGACTCGGGTCCTGAGGTCGGCGGAGAAAGCCCAGCCGACGATCCGTCTGGACCATGCGTCCAGCACGACCGCCAGGAACAGGAAGCCGGCGAGCGTGGGCACGAAGGTGATGTCGGCGACCCACAACTCGTTCGGCTTCTCGACGAAGAAGTTGCGACGCACAAGGTCGTTGGCTGGCCGATGATCGGGATTGCGCTTCGTCGTCGTAACGCTCCTGCGCCGGCTGGCGCCGACGAGCCCGGCGGCGCTCATCAGCCGAGCCACGCGCTTCTTGCCGATCGCCACGCCCTCGGCTTTGAGTTCGGCATGGATGCGCGGGGCGCCATAGGTCTTGTACGAGGCGCCATGGATCGTGCGGATCTTCCGCGTGAGATCAACGTCCCGGGTCGCCCGCAGCGACGCGGGCCTGCTGCGCCAGGCATGATAGCCTGACGCGGAGACCTTGAAGACACGGGCCATGGTCTTGATCGGAAAGACGGCCTGATGCGCGCTCATGAACCGGAAAACCCGTTCGGGTTCGCCTTGCTCTCCCGCGCGAACCAGGCCGCCGCCTTTGACAGGATATCGCGCTCCTGGCGCAACCGATGGTTCTCACGGCGAAGGCGGATCAGTTCTTCACGCTCGGCGCTGGTCGGGCCGTCGCTGCGCTTGCCGGCGTCGCGCTCGGCCTGATGAACCCAGTTGGCGATCGACTGCGCGGTCGGCTCGAACTCCCGGGCAAGCTCTTCAGGCGTTCGTCCGGATCGGACCAACTCCACCATCTGCCGCCGGAACTCCGGCGGATAGGCACTTCGAAAACGCGGCATCGGACACTCCAGAAAATGACTTCAAGGGTGTCCACAAAACCGGGTCAACTCCAGGGCCGAGATGTCCTTGGCGGCCTCGCCGGAGCGCTGGGCGAGGGTGCGGACCTCGCTCGCCACGACAGCGAAACCTTTGCCGGCATCGCCGGCGCGCGCGGCCTCGACCGCGGCGTTCAGCGCCAGCAGGTTCGTCTGAAACGCGATGTCGTCGATGACCCGGGTGATCGCCTGGATCTTCTGGGAGGCATCCTCGATGCGGGCCATCGCCCTCACGGCCTCTCCGGCGATGTCCCCACCGGATTGCGCTGCGGCGGTCGCCTCCGAAGCGAGGTTCGCCGCGGTGCGGGCGTTGTTGGCGGAGGCCTTCACGCTCGCGGCGAGTTCCTCGGTCGTCGCCGCTGTTTCTTCGAGGCTGGAGGCCTGTTCCTCGGTCCGCTTCGACAGATCATCGGCGCCCGACGAGATTTCCTTGGCGGCGGTGTCGATGCCCTGGGCCGCGACCGCGACCTGGCCTACGATGCTCGACAGCGTGCCGATGAGCTGGTTCACCCCCTCGCACAGGGCGGCATTCTTGGCGTTAAGATTGTGAACGGCGATCCTGCGCGTCAGGTCCTGAGCCCTAGCGGCTTCGACGACCGTACCGACTTCGGCGATCGCGAACTCCATCTGCTCTTCGTTTTCCTTGCTGGCAGTGATGTCGGTGGCGTATTTCACCACCTTCACGGGGGCCCCCATGGCGTCGAGGATCGGGTTGTAGCTCGCCTGGATCCAGACGACCTTGCCGCCCTTGCCGATGCGGCGATAGCGGCCCTCCTCATACTCCCCGCGCCGCAGCTTCTCCCAAAACTGCCCATAGGCCGCGCTTGAGCGATCCTCCTCGCCGACGAAGATACGATGATGCCGCCCGACGATCTCGTCGAGCGCATATCCCGTCGTGGCGAGGAAATTGGCGTTGGCGTGCAGGATCTTGCCCGTCAGATCGAATTCGATCACCGCTTGGGCCTTGTCGAGGGCGGCGAGCTGGCCCTGCATATTGGCGATCTGCGTTTTGTGCGCTGTGATGTCGGTGGCGAACTTCACCACCTTGCGGACCTTTCCACCCGGATCCTTCACCGGCGTGTAGATGGCCTGAAGCCACAGGCGCGCGCCGCCCTTGCCGATCCGCAGGAACTGGGCCTGCATCGCCTCGCCGGCCGCCAGTCGCGTCCAGAAGCTCTGGTAATCGGGACGGACCCGCTCTGAGGCTTCGACGAAGATCGAGTGATGCTGGCCTTCGATCTCGGTCAGGGAGTAGCCCACTGTCTTCAGGAAGAGGTCATTAGCCGACAGTATCTTACCCGAGGGAGCGAACTCGATCACCGCCTGGGTGCGCCTGATGGCGGCTGCCTCGGCGGCGAGGGTACCCGTGTTCATGAGATCGCGAATCGACATCGTTTTTCCTCCGCCGAGTGCTCCTCATAGGCGCACTCGCGTTCGCAATTTATGTTAGACCTGCGATGGCCGACGAATGCTAACGTTAGGTCATGCCATTGCGTAAAGGTTGATCTTTAATGTCCAGTAAATGCCCGAGGTTCCTCCTAGCGCGCCTCCAGCTGAATTGAGCATGGCTTCGATGCATGTCAGCATCGCGAAAAGAGGGCATTCCCTCTCGTTTTTGTCAGGCGACGTCTATTCCCAGCCGGGCGTAGCCTCTGCTGTTAGCCCTTGCCGCCGGCTCGCGGCCTTCCGATCATGTTGGGCGTCTCGGCGCGCGGGCCGCAATTTTTGCTCGTTTGTAGGGTGACGCACTTTATGCTTGTGATGGTGGCGTCCTCCATCTGGCGGTAAACCTGTTCAACGTGACTTGACCCTTGACGCAGCGAAAAGTCATCGATCTCACGCTAGAGCGTCGGACGACGGTCTCGCGCCTCTCTGTGAGCACGCCGACGCTGACGACGGAGCACGTCGAAACCGTCAATCCCGTCGACTACGAATTCGCCGTCAAAAGCGACATGCATTATCTGGCGCTGCACGATCTCGTGTTCCACGACGCGTTGATGCGGGTCGAGGGAGAGAAGCATCGCCGCGGTCGTGACCTTCGAGAAACCCTGACGTTCTTTCCGGCGGGGATCGGCGTTGAGGGCTGGTGCAAGCCTTGCGACCACAGGCAAGCGTTCACAGCCATTTACATCGACCCCAGCGCCGTTCCTGAGACGATCGGGTCCCAGCCCTTCTGGCAAAGGCCGGAGATCTATTTCCGGTCGCCTGAACTGCTGCGCACCTTGACCCAGCTGAAGTCGGTGCTGCAGGGCACGCTGCCCTTCAAGGAAGTTCTGATCGATGCGCTGGGGCAAATGGTGATCGCCGAATTCGCAAATCGGCAGTTTAGCCAGACGCCCGCCCTTCAGGTAGAGCGCAAGCTGGACGACGCAGAACTGCGGCGGCTTGAGAGCTACCTCCAGGAAAACATCGCCGACGATATCCGGCTTGAAGACATGGCTGGCGTTTTGGGCATGAGCAAGTTCCACTTTATCCGCTGTTATCGGTCGACGACCGGCCGGACGCCGTATCGCTCGTTGCTGGACCTGCGCTGCAAGACCGCCGTCCGAGAGCTAAAAGCCGGAAGGTCCGCCGCCGAGGCGGCTGCCGTTGCTGGTTTCGATGGGACGGCGCAGATGTCGCGATCGCTGCGCGCGACGCTCGGAATCACCGCCCGCGACATACGGTCGTGACAGTCGAACACGTGCCTCCCGGGGGCAACGCGTCCGAGAGATGTTGCCCCAGGTATCACCTGGCGCGTGAGCTAGAAGTTCTGCTTCTTGACAGCGACGTAATGTCAGCAAGTGGCGCATCTCGCCCGAACCAGCGTCCGACGCTTCTGGCCCCTTGCGGACCTTAAGAAGGTCCGCTCCTCGGCAATTCAGTTTGGATATTGGCGGCGAAGCAGGGCCTGGCCCTTAGCGGTCGCTCGGAGGGTCCGATTCCTGGCGGCACAGCCTAAGCGGCTCCTCCTCGACCACCATAACGACGGTCTTGCTCTTGAAGTCTCAAACCGCCTCTAACCCGCGGTATCGCAATTCGAGCGGAATGGAATAGTTCGGTTTCGAATCGAGTTAAATAGAGTCACGGCCGTTGGACATCGGCCAGGCTCGCCGCGAATTCTGCGATTAGCCCCGTGGGCAGCCACCGCTTTTGGACACCGCCTTTGCCCAGCAAGCCCATCTCGATCAGGCGCGATCCGAAGCTGCGCCGGGTGGGCTCTGCGACCAGCGGACCGCCAAATTCTTCCCAACGAACTCTCAGCGTCGGCTCGCCGCCACTTTCGTCGATCAGCCACGACAGGTCGACCCTGCCAGTCGGCAACGATAGTGAGCCGTGCTTAGTGGCGTTCGTCGCTAGTTCGTGGAGCATAAGCGAGATGGAGACCGTCGCCTTCGGGCCGAGTTCGATGTCCGGGCCCGATGCCACGATCCGACCGTCGTCGCCATGGAGTGCGAGCATCGGCCTGACGACGCTAAGTAGGGAAGCTGCCTCCCAGTCCTGTTGAAGCAGCTGGTCGTGTGCCATTCCCATGGCCGCTATTCGCTGGCTGAAGGCGGCGACGGCGTCGCGTTCAGTCACGCTCTTCAGCGTTTGCATCGCGATGGCCTGAACCATTGCGAGGGTGTTCTTCATGCGATGAGCGATCTCGGCATTCAGCACGGCCTGTTGGCGCTGGGCCTCGTCGCGATCCCTCAAAGCCTTCCTCAACTCCAACTGCCGCATCACCTGGCGTGCCAGGACCCTCAGTGTATCCTGCTGCAGGTTGGTCAGGTCGTGGGGCTTGTAGTCGAGGACGCACAACGTACCGATCGCGTGCCCTTGCGCGGTCTTCAGCAAAGCCCCGGCATAAAAGCGCAGCCCGGGCTCGCCGGTGACGAGGGGATTGCAATCGAAACGGTGATCCTTGGTAGCGTCAGGAACGAGCAGAAAGTCCTCTTCGATGATGGCCTTCGCGCAGAACGAGCTGTCGAGCGGCGTCTCCCGCACTCCAAGGCCGACTTCGGCCTTGAAGAACTGACGACCTTCGGCGATCAGGTTCACGACCGCGATTGGCGTGCCACAGATTCGAGATGCCAGGTCTGCGATCTCGTCAAAGTCGCGTTCCCTCGGTGTGTCCAGCATGCCGTAGCTGGCCAGCGCCGCCAAACGCTCGCTCTCGCGTATCGTGAAGTTCAAGAACGGTTCCCAACTGAATGGATCGGCTGGCTTAGTCGCATTATCGGGGCGGCGAGCAAAGCGCTTTTGAAGCTGCCCACCTCGCGACTTGCGACTGATGTCCGGTTAACATCAGCTGTCGCGGGTCGGATTATCGCAAATCTCTCCCGGACTAACTCTTCGTCGATTGCGGCGCAATCGGCACTGGCACACGGCTGGCAATTTTGACGCATCTGGCCCCGCCGAGTGCGGCTCGGCGGGGTTTGCTCTCTTTGGAAGGTTTGATGGTAGAACTTACGCGGTTCGGCCCGGATCGACGGAGCTACGCGAGCATGCGAACGTCAGGCTCTCTCGCCCATTGCCGTGTGCGGGCTGGAGCGAAGAAGCCGTCGACGGATTTGCCGAGCGCCACGATGCCGTCGTCGGGCTCGACGCCTGCCTTGTCGAGCAGGGGCTTGGCCTCCGCGCTATAGCCGATCGCCTTGAGATGGCCGAAGGCGTCCTTGGCGAAATCGATCGCCGCCCCTTCCTTCATCAGCAGGGCACAGCCATCCTCGGACAGCACGATCGCCACCGCGTCGAAGATGACCGACGGCGTCCCGGCAAGCTGGCCATCCGCCTTGAGCGCCTTGCCGCCCTTGAGCGTCACGCCGCCGATCTTTGGCGCGACAATTTTAACAGTCCCACCCTCGCTCTCGACCGAAGACTTGATGGCGGCGACGATCGCGCCGTCAGCCCCGTCGGAGACGAGAATGCCGACGCTGCGGCCCTTGAGTGTCTCCGGGTATTTGCCGACGATCCTCAGCGCGGGCGAAGCGTCCATGTCCACGGGCGCGACGGCAGCCGCGGATGCCTTGGGCAGTGCCATGGCCAAGCCGTCGGCGACACGCTGCGCCAGCGCCTCGTCGACATTGACGAGATTGGCCATCACACGATTGCGGACGTGCTCCAGCGTGACCTTCGAAAGCTCGAAGACCAGAGCAGTCGCGATATGAGCCTGCTCGGTCTCGCTCTGCGAGCGGAAGAACAGCCGCGCATGGCTGTAGTGGTCGGCAAAGCTCTCGGCGCGCAGCCGAACCTTGTGCTCCTCGACGGGCACGGGGGCCGTGCGGAAGCCGCCAACGGGGTCCTCGCGTGGCCCACCCTCCTCGCCGGCCTCGGCGAGGCTGTTGGGCTCGTAATTGGCACGCCCCTTGAACACCTGCGTCTGCATCTGACCGTCGCGCTGCAGGTTCTGGAACGGGCAACCCTTGGCCTTGTTGATCGGCAGCTGGTGGAAATTCACCGTGCCCAGGCGCGAGAGCTGCGTGTCCTGGTAGGAGAACAGGCGGCCCTGGAGCAGCGGATCCTCGGAGACGTCGATGCCGGGCGGCATGTTGGTCGGCAGGAACGCGACCTGCTCCGTCTCGGCGAAGAAGTTATCGGGGTTGCGGTTCAGCACCATGCGCCCAATGACGCGGATCGGCACCAGCTCCTCGGGGATCAGCTTGGTCGCATCGAGGATGTCGAACGGCAGGGCGTCGGCGTCCTCCTGGCTGAGCAACTGCACGCCGAATTCCCATTCCGGGAAATCGCCCTTCTCGATCGCTTCGAAGAGGTCCCGGCGGTGATAATCGGGATCGGCACCGGCGATCTTGACCGCCTCATCCCAGCAGGTCGACTGGGTGCCGAGCTTGGGACGCCAATGGAACTTGACGAAGGTCGGCTCGTCCCTGTCGTTCAGCAGACGGAAGGTGTTGACGCCGAAGCCCTCCATCATGCGCAGCGAGCGGGGAATCGTCCGGTCCGACATCGCCCACATGATCATGTGGGTCGATTCGGGCATCAGGCCGATGAAGTCCCAAAAGGTGTCATGGGCGCTGGCGGCCTGCGGATAGCCGCGATCGGCCTCCATCTTCACGGCATGGATCAGGTCGGGGAACTTGATCGCATCCTGGATGAAGAACACCGGGATGTTGTTGCCGACGAGATCCCAGTTACCCTCTTTGGTGTAGAATTTCACCGCAAAGCCGCGCACATCGCGCGGTGTATCGACGGATCCTGCACCGCCTGCCACGGTCGAGAAGCGTGTGAAGAGCTCTGTCTTGACACCGACCTCTGTCAGGATTTTCGCGCGGGTAAATTCCGCAAGCGACTCCGTCAGTTCGAAATAGCCATGCGCGGCGGAGCCGCGCGCGTGGACGATGCGCTCCGGGATGCGCTCATGGTCGAAATGCTGGATCTTCTCGCGCAGCACGAAATCCTCGAGCAGCGTCGGCCCGCGGCTGCCGGCCTTGAGCGAGTTCTGGTTGTCGCTGACGGGAACGCCGTGATTGGTGGTCAGACGGCTGTCAGCCGCTGACGCCGCTTGGTGCAGCTCGCCTCCCTGGCCGAGCGTGGCGTCCCCATTGACCGGCTTCTTCGATTTCATGTGGTGCCCCATCGTCCGAAGCCTCCAAACCGTTTGGAGGTTACCGCTCGGACCGACGGTCAACGTCGGCCGCGCGTTACCGTTCCCAGCCGACTTGCGAATTATTGCTGAACGCTGTCTAATCTGCGGCGGGTGCCATTGCCTACCAAGTTGAGATGGAACGCTCTGCCGGTCCTCTAGTTGAGAGCGCGCCGCCAGGAGTCGGCACCTCATGCGAACCATAGCTATTGTTGGCAGCGGCCCGAGTGCGATCTACGCTGTCCAGCGCCTAATCGATGGCAGTATCCCCCTTCTGATCACCTTGTTCGAAGCCGGGAAAACAGCAGGCGTGGGTACGCCATATGATCCACGGTCAAACTCCGTAGACATGTTGGCCAACATCGCCAGCGTTGAGATTCCCCCTGTGGGCGAGACGCTGCTAGAGTACCTGTCAGGCCGAAACGACGAGGAATTGGACGCAATCGGCGTCAGCCGCGACGGGTTGAGCGATCGCGAATTCTATCCTCGCATCGCCCTGGGAGCATACTATCGGGACCGATTGGCAGTTCTGGCAACCGTAGCCGCAGCGCGCGGCCACTCCGTTTCGGTGATGACGCAATGCCGTGTCGTTGATGTCATCCCTCGGTTCAATGGCGTCGAATTGCGTCATGTCGCGCACGGTGGGAGGCCTCGGAGCCTGCTCGCGGACAAAGTTGTTCTTGCGACGGGCCATGTGGTGCCGCTGGCGCAAACGACGCGAGGCATTTCCAAGGTCGTCGATCAGAATGCGCAGTCGCGCCGAATCGGCATCATCGGATCGTCCCTTTCAGCTATAGATGTCGCGGTTTCCGCTGCCTCCGCCCGTGGCTCATTCGCTGCAGGCAAATACATGGCTGATTCCACCGCCCTGCCGTTTTCGATCACGATGATGTCGCGCGGCGGTCGGCTACCCGAGGCAGATTTTTTCTGCCCGCTGCCGTCTGAGAACGCCGAAAACTTTACCGAAGAGGACGTGTTGGCCCTTGTGGAAACCCCGACCGGCGCTTCTATTCTCGATCGGGTATTCGCTCGTTTTGCGGACGTCTTAGCACGGCAGGATCCGGAATACGCGTTGCGTATTGGTCTTGCTGGGTTGACGGCCGACACCTTCCCCGCAGCCTATTTTGCCGAGCGCGACGCGCATCAGCCATTTGAATGGGCCAGGCTCAATTTGGCAGAGGCGACGCGCAATCATCGCGACAAGCATGTCGTGGCCTGGCGCTATGCTATTCTACGTTGTCACGAGGCATTCGCGAGCTGCCTTGACGCGCTCAGTGATGACGACTTGGCGCGTTTCAACCGCGGTCTGAAGCGCGTTTTTGCCGACAATTACGCGGCTGTCCCACCGCGCTCGATCGAGCGCCTTTTGGCGCTGCATGACGCCGGAATTCTAGATCTGGTGAAGCTCGACGATGATTATGACATCGCCTTCGACGAAGAAACGGGCTTTTCGCACGTGTCGAACGGCAGCTCGACCCTGGTGTTTGACGAGATCATCGACGCGCGCGGTCAGGCTCATGCAGACGAAGATGAATTCCCATTTCCGACATTGCGAATGGCATTAAAGGCTAACAGGGATCTCGATATCGACCGGGACGAAGGCGCCGTATCCGTCGACGCCAGCTACCGTTTAATTGAGGGGACCAATTCTCTTCGTGATATCTGGTGTCTGTCTCTTCCGTTCCTGCTCGAACGGAGGCCATTCATTCAAGGGTTGACAAGCGCGGCCGAGATGGGGAAAGCCGCCGCTGAAGCCATTCTTGCCGATGTGGAGCACTCTTCGCCGGTGCGCGAAGAGTCTGCGCTAGCCGAACTGGCAAAAACCGTCGCAACCACGCAGCCGGTCATGATGGCTAACAGTGCCGTGTTGCTGATCCCGAACGGCCAATAAATCATGGTCTCTGACGGGCATTTAAGAATTTCGTATTGAAGCTCTCGTCCGGATGATCATCGCTGGAGCTGAATAGTGCCATTGGGGTCAGGTCGGGCGAAATGCCTTAGATGTTCATCATCGAGAGACGCGCCTGTGACAGGCAGTGCATGACCCAGCCGCGCAGCGAGACGCGAATGGGTCACGGCAAACGTCCAGACGACGGCACTCGCGGCAGGCGGTTCTCCGCAGCCGCAGGCTAGCTCAACCAAAACTAATCTGACGGAACCGCGAACCGTTTTGCGGTGAGGTTGACGGTTAGCCGCATTTCGCGTTTCCTTGCCAACGTCTCCGCGACAAGCCACCGGTGGCGCCTAGCCTCGGCAGGACCTCAGCCTTCGGACGTCAACAAGCCGTAGACGTGGCCTTGATCCCGATTCCGATCGAGCGCGGGGCGTTGGCCGACAATCGAGCGACTCCAAAAAGACCTGGGGTCATGATGACTGCAGAACAGCAATCTGAAATCGCGCCCCTGGCCGGATGTTCAAGCACAGGCAGCGCGGAACCGGCGAGGGGTTTGGCCTGTTATGCGGCCAAAGGCGGTCGAAAATCGCGCGTGTGATGAAAATCCTAATCGAGCTGAGATGTCTGCGATCGGCAACTTCGATGTCGCGAGTAACGTGGCGGCGCGGCTCATTCTCGACATCAAAACATGCTGATAGGGGGACCGCCCAAACGTTCGCGTAAACGATCTAGCAAAATGAAACCGGCTGAGACCGGCTGCATTAGCTAAATCCGTGAGGCTGATTGGTGATCCCATTTTCGAATTGATGTATTCAGTAACGCGCTTCTGTTGTTCAGACGACAAAGTGCCACTTCTATCGATATTTTTCTGCACAAAATCGGGATACATTTGCAAAATCAAAAGCAATCCTAGCGTCTCACTGAGCAGCGCATTGTCTGAATCGTTAGACCGAACCAGCGCTTCAATACGCCCAAGCGTTTGTGCGATACGTTTGTTTTCAATGTAGAGCAACGGTCTTAAATCACCTCCATAAAAGGAGCGTTCGATCTCAGTTTCCGCCAAATCAGGCTCAAATACCACTGCAGTATATGACTGGTCTGGGCGCAATATCTTGGACCATCCTTTAACTTCGACCCCTTTAGGCGCAAAAGTTAGTCGATTGCGTAGGTCCTTCTGCGTCGCACGCGCTTCGCCGCTGAGGTCAATCTCTCCGTCAGACAGCACAATGTCGTGTAGAGCGAGGTAATGGGACTCGCCGTGCCAACTGTAGTCAAAGCTGCGCGGTGTGGCGATGGTGACGCTGTCGAACAGGAAGCCGGTCCATTGCTTGCGGAAGGCCATGTCGGGCCTTGGCGCGTCCTCGTGAAACGACAGAGTGACGCTGTCGGCGGTCATCTTCACGGTCCTCTTCGCCCTCCGGAAGCCGGTCGTGGTGCGACCATGTCATTTAACGGTTGTGGCTGACAACCACGATGCTAAGCAACAATCCGAAAATCGCCGTGTGTCATGAGCGCGCAGGTGCGGGCAATGAGCGTTGGGGGGTACCTTGCTGACAAACGAGTTGAGTGACACCCACTTCATGCGCAGCCTTCTGGCCGCATCGGACGATTGCATCAAGGTCATTGATCTCGACGGAGCGCTTACCTTCATGAGCGAGGGTGGCCAGCGAGTTATGGAGGTGAGCGACTTCAATGCCATCGCCGGCTGCCCTTGGCCGGACTTCTGGCAGGGTGACGAAAACGCCAAGGCCAAGGCCGCAATCGAGGCTGCCCGGAATGGTCGAAGTGCGCGCTTTCAAGGTGCCGCCAACACGGCCAAGGGTAACCCGCGCTACTGGGACGTCCAAGTCGGACCAATCATCGGCCCCGACGGCGAGCCGAAGGCGATCTTATCGGTCTCTCGGGATATCACCGAGATCAAGGAATCGGAGGGCAGGCAGCAGCTGCTCTCGCTGGAGCTCAAGCATAGGATGAAGAACACGATCGCCATGATCCAGGCGATCGCCAATCAGACCATCCGCGGCGGCCCGGACGTTGACGTGCTCAAAGACGCGTTCGTCGCTCGCCTCAATATCATGGGCTCGGCGTTGGATCTGCTGACGCAAACCTCATGGGACCGGGCCAGCCTGCAATTCCTCGTCGAGGAATGTTTGAAGTGGCAAAATGATCGGTCCCGGTTCCGGATCGAGGGGCCTGAGGTCGAGCTTTCGTCGAGAACGGCCCTGGCAATGGCCCTGGCCCTGCACGAACTGGCAACCAATGCGACAAAGTATGGTGCCCTTAGCGAGCATGCCGGCCGCATCGACGTGACTTGGTCAGTGACCGATGGGGAGTTCAAGTTCGAATGGCAGGAGAGCGGCGGCCCCCCGGTTAGACCGCCGACAAAGCGCGGATTCGGTTCGCGACTGATCGAGCGGGCTCTGGCGGGTTACTTCAACGGCGACGCAGTTATGGACTACCGCTCGCAAGGGGTGGTGTTCCGACTCCGGGGACCAATCGATGCTCTCACAGCCGAATGATCATGCTGCCTTCCGGAAGGTGCCGATAACCTCGGCAGGGAGATAGGGCTTCTTTAAGTAGGGCACGCCGCCCGGCAGCTGACCGGCGGCGGGGACAACGCGACCGCTGGCAACTACGATCGCAATCGGCGGCCACATAGACCTCACGGCGCGCGCCAGCTTGATGCCGTCCATGGAGCCAGGCATCTCGATGTCGGTAAACATGATGTCAACGTCAGCTCGGATCGTCAGGACAGCCATTGCCTCGTCCGCATTGGTTGCTTCGACGGCCTCAAATCCGGCTTCCTCGATGAAATCGACCGCGTCCATCCGGAGAAGGGGCTCGTCTTCCACGATCAATACAACCAGTTTAGACATGACGTTCCTCTCAGTACCAGCAAGCCAACTGCGGTCAGGCCCTCATTGTTGCCAGCGAACAAAAAAGAATATTTTGACAACGATTGTTGAGGAAAATTCGGCCGAGTATCCCGGCAGGGTGAGGTTGCCGATGTCGCCACGCGTCGCGGATTAGGCTCTCGCCCCATTTGCTACAGCAGAGCCGGTGCTGAGCTCGAACGTCCGCTTCATGGCAAGCCCCCAACGTCCGCAGTTGGCGCAATCTCGTCCGGAAGACCGGCCAACGATTTTGCCGTGGCGCCAGCAGTTGACCAGCGCAGCTTGCTGGATCAATGAGCGAGCTTTAGCGTCACGACGCCCGCGATGATCAGAGCGACTCCGGCGAAGCGCATCACCGAAGTCGGATCAGCACACCGATGAGGAACGTGCAGGCTGTACCGATACCGGTCCAGATGGCATAGGCGGTCCCAATCGGGATCGTCCTTTGTGCCAGCCAAAGCAGGACGCCGCTGATCCCCATGAAGGTCACGGCGACGAGAATGACCGTCGGTGTGCGAATACATCTGCGCGCACCCAGGAGTACCAAGGGCCCCGTCATCGATGCGAGCCGCGATCGCGCCGCCCTCACGCATCTGCATAGGCCCTGAGACGATCGGAAACGGCACTTTCAGAGCCATCATCCTCTCCAAGCCTTCGATGCCTCATGACACATCTTTTCCGCTAGCTCGGCCTCCAATGTCGGCGTCAGCAGCTTGGCCGCATCATGGGCCACACCGAGCCAGGTCTGCTGGGCGATCGGCTGGTACTCGGCGGACTGGCGCTTGAGGAACAAGATCCGCGGCACATCTGCCGGATAGAGCGCCGGCGTGAGCTTCACCTGGCCCTTCTTGTTGAAGAACATGCGCTGCCAGTTGAGGCCCGGGAGACGTGGGTTCGCCCGCTCTTGCGCCTTCCTGAGCGCCTCGGTTCGCGCGCCGATGCCGTTCTTGACGACCATCTTCACCGGCGGGCGGGCGATGATCGCGTCCACCTTGCGGCCCTTGACCGTGATCTGGCCCGAGAAAACGCCCCACCGCTTTTGGGCTGCTTTGCGCTTCTTCCAGGCGAGATCGTACGCGTCTCAAGCCTCGTCGGACATACCGCGGACACGCTTGGGCTTCTTCGGGATCTTCTCATCACGGCGAGCCAGGATGCGGGCGGCGGCGCCGGCAGGCAGTGCACCGCCCTTGCTGCGAATGCCCATCGTCTTCGCGATGTTGTCGGTCGAGGGCAGGCAGACGTCCTTGCGGGCCAATCCGACGTCGCCAGGCCTACGCACGTTGGGGCCATTGCCGAACACGTATTTCAGGTAGGTCGACTGCGCGGGGAGCACCACCATCGCCGAGCTCATGGTGTCCAGGCTGGCACCATCCAGCCTGGATCTGCGGAACGAGATGCCCCGCTTGGTGAATGGCGCTGGGCTCGAAAGGACCTTCGGGAGCTGTCCAGAGAAATCCCTGGCTGCGACCTCGGCGATGCGGTTGAGCGCGTATTGGACGGCGCGAGGAAAGGTTTTCGCACCGTACGCCTCGAAGCGGGTGCGCATACCAGCGACGCCACTCAGGTCGACGCTCATCGCGAGGTCGAGTCGGCCGGTTGATGCGGAAAGCGATTTGGGGGCGCGTACCATCGAAACACGATGGCAGTCATCGCGATCGGAAACACCCCACGCTATGACCTGGCCCAGACATGCAAGGGGGCTGAGGATTTGCCCGCCTCAGCCCCGTAGCACGTCGCCGAGCGCGTGGATCAGTGCTCGACTGGTAGGAATATACGCTGCTGCCGTGAAAGTCGCAAGCGGCAGCAGCGGCCGCATACGAAATCCCGGCCGCAAACGAAATCCCAGGCTTTCTCGAAATCCCTTTTCTAAAATCTTCAAACCCAATCCCGACCACTGGATCGAAGTCGAGTGCGGCGATTCCGGAGGGAAGCGGAGGGATCGCCGGGAGCAAGCCTGCGCCTTCAGTCCGAAATCCCTATAGGAATCTTATATCTATATAATGCAAAAACGTGAGAAATTTACATCGGCTTTTTCAGCGCGGAAAAGCGCCGCTTTTGGCCGATTTTATTGACAATTCTCGGGGCGGTCATTATCTCAAAAATTGTGTGTTAAATACATCGGGTTCACGTGATGAAAATCGCCTCGGTTCTGGCTCGGTCCATGCTGCTCGGCGCGTCGTCGACGGTCGTCGACTGGCGCATCGTACTGACCGCTCTCGGCGAGTACGAGCGAGGTGCACCTGCTGACGTGCCACCCGACTTGATGAGGTATAGGGTCAGGGCTTCGATCGATATCGAGGACGTCCATATTTTGGCATCGCGGTACTCCACGAGATCGCTGGGCGAAGTCGCTAGGAGAATTTCCTCACAGCACGTTGTTGTGCCTGAGATCCTGGAGACGGCCAACTCTCTCCAGGACTGCGCTACGCCGGGGGTCTTTCAGGTGGGGCTGAACCGCCTGGGGATGGATATCCTGATCCCGGGCCCGCTGGCCTGGATGACGGCTGATGCGAAGTCGGTCGATGATCAGGTCGAGGTGGACCCGGCCGCTCTGCGCGCGATGCGCAGCAGGTTCGGCATCATGCTCTATCTCCGAGCACTGGGCTGGCGGCACGCCGCAATGACTGACAGGCGAGCTGGGCGCATTCCGGCGCGTCGAGCGCCGTCAGGCCGCATCAAGATACGCGTCCCACTGGAGCAGCTGGCCGGCTCGATTGATGGCCGTGACTACATCCGCGACAAGAGCACATTCGAGCGCGGCGTGCTCGCGCCGGCCATGCGCGATCTCCGAGAGGCTGGTATCGAAATCACGCGTACATGGCCTGAAAAGCGGGTTCTTTCGCTCACGATTGCCTTCCCGCAGGACGAGATCAAGGTGCCTGCGAATGTCCGCCGGCCGGGCCAGCTGCCTCGGGTGCCCAAGGACCTGCGTGGTGTGCTGGTCGCGATCCAGGCTGGCAAGATGACCATCGACGCCGCCGTCGAACTGCTCGGCGGCAACAAGCGGCTTGATGTTGACACGGTCGCGAATTTCACGAGGGCGGCGGCCTGAAGGGTCTGCATGTCGACGTCCGGGAGATCCTGACGCTCTGCAAGCTCATCGATATCGATCGTTCAAGGATTGAAATATCGGTCCGTTGAAGAATAATTCGCGAAGCCTTGAGCGTTCAAGGTTCAATAGAATTGGCCTTCCCGATGGTGGTTTCTTCGAATCTCGAAGGAATGACGAGGGACGCGGCCGACGTTTTGGCTGAAATGCGCCTTGTCTGATCACGGTATCCTTGGCATCTTCTGGTCGAGTCGATCGATGAATTTGCCCGGATAGCCCTGTGACCAAGTCCAAGTCCAAGTCCCGCGCCGGTTGCCTCGGTTCCCATGGAGCCTATGCCTGGAAGGGGTCGACCGCCTTAAGCCCGGAGCGCGCTGCTGCCCTGAGGGCTGAGGCTGGTGAGATGCTGGATGAGATGCGCCAATCCAAGATGGCCGCCGGTTCCGTGTCGGCCGGCAGCTCAATGACCGCGGACGCGGCTTCGATCGAAGCCGCGCTGGCGGGGCTGGTCGACGTCGAGACCATGGACAAGATCTCGGACCTGATCGTCCGGGCGCCTGCGGCACAGGTGACCGGGATGCTCGCTCTGGCGAGGCTTATCAGGGAGGGGCGATCATGAGAACGCGTATCCTCGCAGCCGTCGCTGCTGTCTCGGTCGCCGCTGCTGTCTCAGCCATCGCGCTGGACCGTCCGTCCACGCCTGAGTTCAATGCCGTCGGCACTCCCGAGCAGCTCCGCAACGTCCTCGTCGACCTTTGGGCAGATGACTGCAATCCGTGCGTCGTCCGCGGCCAGGCCTGGGCTGACGGCGGGTATCAGGAAATCTTCAAGCGCTCATCCGGCATCCTGCAGCAGCGTGGTCAGCGCATGATCATCGATGGCGACTGCAGCTCGCAGTGCACGGTGCTTGCCGATCGCCTGCGCGCCTCCGGGTCTGTCTGCGTAACGCCCCGCGCTCAGCTCCGGGTGCATATGGCCTGGACCGGCTACAGCGACGTCTACCCCGAGTACACGCCGGATTTTCTGGCCTATCTCGTCTCCGATGTCGGCCTGCCGTCTGCGAAGTCCAAAGACCTCAACACCGTGCCGCCTGAGGGCCTGGCGCGCTTCTTCCCATCCTGCGAGGTCTGATATGCGGCACATCATCTCCCACATCATCGCTCACAAGATCGAGGCTGAAGTCGACGGCTTTATCGCCACTGCTACGGTCACGATCTGCCGCCTCGAGGAGAACGAGATCGGGGACACTATCAAGGTCCCGGCGCTCAAGTTCGACGTCCAGCACAAGGTCGACGACATCCAGGCTGCCATCACTGGCGTGCTCAAGGATGCATGCGCGCAGGCCCGCGAGGTGCTCGTGAAGCTCGACGCCATGCAGCCGGATCCTGTCGTTGTCGCGATCGATACCAAGCGGGCCGAGCTGGCTCAGCTGAAGGCACAGCTCGACCGGCAGGCCGATCGGCGGCCGCACCTGAGTGTTGCGCTGACCGAAAACGCGATCGAACGCGTGGAGGCCGAGATCAAGCATCTCTCGACTAAGCTGGCCGCATGACACACGGCATGTCGAGATCAGATCTCGACGACGTACCTCGGGTCAAAATCTTTGCACTCGCGCGTTCCGTTAAATGGATGCGGATATCCGGCCGGGTTTGAGAATATCATCGTCTTCCCGACGTTGTACAGGTGATGGTTGTGATCGTGTCCATGAACCCAGAGAGCCGGCTGGTATTTCTCGATCATCTCGGAAAGATCTGACGCGTAGCAAGGCGACAGCTCGTCATCGCGGTACATCGGGATGATCGACTGTGGATGCGGCGCGTGATGGGTCACAACCACGGTCGGGCCATCGTGAGGAATGGCGAGCTCGCCCTCGATGAAAGCCCGATCAGCCTGGTGCAGACCTTGGATGTAGTGAGGTCTGACAGTGTCCTTTTTCCCGTCTATGACGACCTTGATCCGCTTGTAGTCATTCATCTTTCGGAGCGCAGTTCTGCGCGCGTAAACGGGCCTGTTGTGCAGGTTATAGTCCGTCCAGAGCGTGGCGCCGATGATCCTTACGCCATCGATGACGACCGCCTCCGGATCCAGAAAATGGACGCCAAGCTGCTGGGCCCGCTCCCATCCGGCTTCGCGAGCGCCCACCATTTCATTCCCATAGAATTCATGGTTTCCGGCGACGAAGACGATCGGTTTTCCGCCGAGGTTGTCATCGCGCTGCCGTGCCAGCCATTCAATAGAGCGCGTGATCGGCTTCCAGATGTCACCAGCAAAGATCGCTATATCGAAAGTGACGTCCTTGGGGCAGTCGAACGGCGCACCGAACTCCATGTGGAGGTCGCTCATGATCAAGAATTTCGTCATCAGGCCCTCATTTGCCCTTCAATTGCTGCTGTAGCAGGCTCGCCAGTAGCTCTATGGCTGCCTGTTCTCGATCTGGAGGAGACAGGCGAAAGTAGCCCTCGAAGGTAAGCAGCCACCGCCAAAACCGGTCGTATGCTATGACTTCGTACGTCTGTGGTTCTGCCCCGTTCTCAATACGCGCGGTCAGCTCGACGCCGCTGAGTTTCCAGTCGACGAGCAGTGGCCTTGAGGCCAGGTGATCCTGGTCAGGCTCTCCGCCCGCATCGAGCTTGCGCACCTCGCGCTCCAGGAAGCGCTCACTGACCATGATCAGACACCTCGCTGGGGGTGCCGAGCCGATAAAAGCGCGACAGCGTGCGAGCCCAGCGCCGGTCAGGATCCAGCATGTAGACCTGGCTTGAGACGAGGGGGCCGCTTCTTATCGTCGGGTGGCCTGAGACCCTCCCTGAAAGACAGATTGCCTGGTACGGCGCGGTCGACCACCCCTCGATCACCGGCGCGTCAGCCAACAGCCTTTCAGATGGCGGCAGTCCAGCCAGGACGGCGTCGATGTCGTCGCACATAGCTCGCATCCGACGCATGACCTCGATCGAGTGATGATAGGCGCTAGGGCTGAGCTGCATGGATTGAGGGCCTGGTTCTTGATGAAGGGGTGGATTGCTTTACGAAAAAGATGTGCAATCCATGATTGAGAGGGATAGATCGAGAGGATCGACTCGGTGATCCATAAGGATCGAAATGCCGATCCTTGAGCTGGAGATTTTCGGTGGACGGATCAGGCTTCAAAAAGGCTCTGGAAGAGCTCGGCTACACCCAGTCCAGTTTTTCGCGCGAATTCGAAATTGGACTTCGAACCGTGCAAAATTGGGCCCGAATTGGTCCTCCCGCGTTTGTCGAGCCCTTTCTCCTCAGCTATACGCGCACGGCGATACGCCCGCCGGATTCCCAGGATTGGTCTGATCCGGAAGCCGCTGCACGGCAGAGTGCAGCGGCCCTGGACATGGCATTGCGGCTGATGATGCGTCGCGGCGGCCGGGCGGGGTGGCCCCGCGCCATATTGTTGGCCGGCATTTCGCACTGGATGGCAGTCCAGATCGCGTCCCGACAGTCCGAAGAATACCGGGGCGATTCCTAAGAATCGGTTAACCGGCCCGTGATCAGCTGCGCTAGAGCTGCGCAGCTCGATGTCGGCTGCCTGGATCAACCGAAAGGATGTTCAGTTGCGCTTGCTCGCGGGGTCTCGGGAGCACGGTCGATAACAGGGCATTATCGCGCGTCTGACCCTGAAACGGAGAAAATCTGTCGACTTCCGCTTGACTTTAAATCGTAACTGACTACGTTATGAGTGTGGCCAAGCCGGTCCACTTGGAGAGTTGCATGCGTATCAAGGTGACGAACGTCGACGACGAGGAAGCTCGCGACACAGCGATCAGGGCCGCGCTGATGCAGGTGAACGGGGGCGCGACCTCCTTCACGATCTTCAGGGCCGCTGATGTGGTCGCAAAGGCCTGCGATGCGCTGAAGCGCATGGAGGCCGACGGCATGACCCGGAAGATGATGGCAAAGGCGACGATCAGCTACCGCCCTGCAGGGCCAGCCGCGAAGGCCTACCAGTACGGCGCCCAGTCGACGCGCATCACGCTGCGCGTCGCTGCCGACGGAAAGACCGTCCACCTGGTCGGCGTCGAGAAGGTCAAGGTCTTCCCGCAGCAGAGGGAAGAGAACGCGATCGCCCTGACGGCCGAGAGCCATGCGGCGTGGGTGCACGGTGTTGCTCAGTCCTACGCCATCCTGAAGGAGACCTCAGTCCCGGCAGCTGCCTGATCTTTAGACTGAGTTCTTGAGCCCTGTGCGTGGAGCAGTGATGCACTATGCATAGGGCTCGATCGCGGCTGGGGGCTGATATGGTTAGAAAGAAAATCCACGAAAGCGCATCAGCGAGAGCGACCGCTGCCGTGCAGCGCCTGAAGGCCTCTGGCGGTAGCCGGCGGACTTATATGCTTGACGCCGAGACGACCCAGGCCCTGGAGCGTCTGAAGAAGGACTTTCAAGGCACCGAAACCGCACTGGTGTCCGGTATCATCCGAAAGGCAGCTGAGGACCTGCCGCCTGCGTGATGGCGAACGCCGGAGTAACGAGGGCGTTCGGGATGTTGGTGCGTGATGGCGACACGTAAGGGCTCGGGGAACCGGGCCCTTTCGATTTCGATGTCATACCTACACAGGAATTCGGGAAAGCCCGAACGTTTCCGCCATTGGGTGCCATGGCGCTGTGTCAAATTTCCATGGTGAGGCAGTGCTCGATCAGGGCATCGACCAGCAGCGTATCGTGCTCGTCGGCATGGGCATTGACGGCATCGAGGTCGGCCGCTCGGATACGGCGTTCAGCCTCATCGTGACCCATCGGGCGCCGGCCTCCCGGTAGCGTCAGGCGGGCCAGCCGATCGAGCGCATCAGCCGCGACACCGCGCAGCTTCGGAGGATAGCGCTCCGCTGCGGGCTCGAAGGCCGGGACGTGCGCGGCGTCGCGCCAGGCATCACGCAGGCCGAGGCGGGCGCGGACCGCTTTCGCGCTCGCCTTGAAATCGAAACCTTCGCGGCGCTGCAAGATGTTGACCGCTTCGATCAGGATCAGTCTGGGATCCATGAGGGGCGTCGAAAACGCGATGCTGACCCGGTGCTCGCCGTTGGACTGCGCATGGATGACGAAGGCAAGCGCCTCCGCGATCGCGGCATCGACGTCGCGGCTCAGCGGCTCGCGGTAGGTGTTGCGCCGCTGCCGGTAGGCCCTTGACCGAGCCGCGGATCCCCGGGCCCGAGCGGACCTGGTTGCGATGTCCTGAGCCTGCATGTCCGTCCACCTGTGGTCGCCGTCACGCTAGGATCGCGTGGTGGGATGCAAGGGACAAAGGCGGACGCTTAAGGGGCACAAGAGGGACAGCTCGTGTCGCAATTCGCTACTTAAGGGCGCAATTTGTCGCAATCCGCCACTTAAGGCCGGAATTCTGTGTGCTAGGTTGCCCGCGGCAGGGCAGGGGGCAGGGATGGCATCAGAGCAGCCGGCGAAGGACGATCTATTCCGAGGCCGCGACAATGATGAGGAGCGCGACATCAGGAAGATGTGGCGCGAGTTCATCAAAAAGCAGGATGAGCGGAAGCTCGTGGAGTGGCACGAAGGCGCGAAGGTCTTCGCTGGCCAGATTCATGAGATCAGGAAGGAGTCGATGAAATCGTCCGTTCAGTACGGGCAAATCTTCGTTCGCTTCGCTTTCCTGCTCAACGGCGGCGCCATGCTCGCGCTGCTCGCGTTTGCGGGAGCGCTATATGGCCGGGCCGACATCGCGGCCGTTGCGATCGCTTTCTCCGCCAAGCTGCCGACGGCATTCTATCTGTACTCGGGTGGGCTTCTCGCTGCCGCACTCAGTGCCGCTGCCGGTTATCTGAACTTCCAGTACGTCTATGCCAGTCACTTCGACGAAGGACACCTGTTGCGCTTTCTGCAGGCGGGAAACAGCTTTGCGGGCTTGGATCAGGCAGCGGAGCTTGCGAAGTTCGACAAGATCGACCGGAAAATGTCCATAACGGCCAACTTCGGGATGTTTTTCGGCGGGCTATCGCTTGTCGCGTTCATATGGGCCACCATCCTCGTGGCCCGCGCCTTTGCTGTCCTCGGCGTTTAGCGGCGCGGCATTTTCGAGAGGTGCGAGTCGCGCCGACTCGGCTAGATGTTCCTTTTTCGTTCTCACGAGAGAGGCATCATGGTCCGTCCCGATCCACCACCGATCCTGCTCGGCGAGCTTCGTCAGGAGCGCATCCAGATCATGGCCCGGTGTGGAATATGCTCCCGCTTTGCGATGCTGGATCCCGAGCTCATCGCCCTGCCAGACGAATCCAGCATGGACCGCGTCGCTCATGCACTGAAGTGCGGCGGCTGCGGGCGGGCAGGCGGTAACAGCGCGCATCCGGATCCCAAGGCTTGGGTGCGATACCTGCGGCGATCGGGCCAACGGCGTCGGGAACCGTGGTATGCTCCCATGATCCGGGATGAGCCGGAGGCCGACAGATGCTGATCCTCGATATCGGAGCCGAGATGAAGGTGAAGATCGTGACGCTGCCGATCGAGCAGTACGAGCAGGTGGATGCATCCCAGCCGAACGAGCAGGTCGCCTTCACGCTCGATACCGCTTCGCCGGAAGATATCGAGCGCCTGATGGCTGGCTTTCAGCAGATCATCGATCAGGTCGAGAGTCGGCGAGTGATCCGGGATGAGCCTGGGGATGACCGTCTCTGATACTCGATCTCTGCTAGAGGCGCGATTGCCGGCTCAACTCCAATTAGATACCCATTAGTTCTGCTGCATATTCCGTCGAGGGCTGAGATGTTCCTGATTGCACCGTCGGCCTCGACGATAGGCTATGTCTTCGGGAACTTTCTCGTCATCTGGATCATCGTTTACGCCTTCACTCTGGGGCGGAAACGGCAAGCGAAGCATCCAGAGGGGTACTACAAGAGGATACTGGCTAGCGGTCTGATCGTCGGTGCGCTGTACCTCGCCGTCAACCAGGCCAAAATCGATAGCTATGGCTGGAAGGTAGGCGTTTTCGTCGTCACCACCCTGGCAGCGTTGTTCGTCAACTTGGTCGACACCTGGCGGCCGTTCTCCCGGATCCGCGTGAAGGCGGTAGCCGTCGTCGGCAACACGGTGGCGGTGCTGATAGCCATCATTATGGCGTCGTTCGCAATCGGTGCCGCATACGAAAATGCCACCTCGAGGCGTGAGTTCGTGGAGGGCCTGCGCCGCGGGATGGCGACGAATCCGAGCGCCGACATCCTGGCCGCGGTGCTCGACACGGCGCCGGACCTATACGACAAATTTCTGCCCTATATGTCGAACGAGCGCCTTCGGGCGGACAGAGCATCATTCGAGAAGGCGAGCGGCGAGATCTTCGGGGGCTACATATCCGACGCCAGTCGCCGGATGGACGATGCGACGATGGCGAAGCTGCTCAGCCTGAACGCGGACATGATGCTCGCGGCCCATGCCGAGGCGCCGGCGATCTGCATTCAGGTTCAGAATTCAGGCACGGTGCCGCCCCAGGCCCGCACGCCCCGTCTGCAGGCAGCGTCGAAAGCCTACGCCGCGGCGATCGGGGAGGCGATCAGGACCTTCCACGCCGCGCCACCGTCCTCCCCCAAATTGCCCGACCAGCAGGTCAACCAGCTGATTGCACAGGCCGCCGGATCGGAGCTGCTGCAGCGCTTCCAGCGCACCTCCGATCCTGGCCAGCAGTGCGAGATCGAGGCGTTGGTCCGGAAACGGGTGAGCACGCTCGGGGGGGCCCAACAGGCGGCTGTCGCGAGACATATCCTCTTACCGTGACGGGAGTGGTCATGTGGCCCTTTGATCGAAAGCCTGAGCCAGCGCCGCCGTCCAACGAGGCCAGCCCCGAGGACCTCCAGGCCGCTGTCGCGATCCAGCAGCGCTGCAAGGTCGGAGAGCTCTTCGCAGGCCGCTTAACCGACCCAGATGAGGACTATGAAGCCCAGTTTGGGCACTACTCGGCTATCCGATCACAGGTGATCCTCGCCCTGGATCCGATAGTCGACGACTTCTGTCGGGGTTTTGCCGCGCACAACGTCATCTCACTATGTATGGCAGGCGGCGAGGAAATCCTGGCTCGTGCGATCCTCGTGTCGGTGCGCGACGATATGGTCCGCGAGCAGATTTTCGAGCAGTTTCCGCAGCTGCAGCGAGGCCTGTAGACAGGTGGTGAAGCGGCAGTTTCTGACGAGCTATCGCGGGAAGCTCACCCCCGATCAGGTCGCGGAAGGGATGAATCTCGCAATCGCGACGGCGGCCAGGCTGTTGCGAGATGCGAGGCACCTGTTCGAGGCGCAGTCATACGCCACAGCATGCTCCTTAGCGGCCCTATCGATCGAAGAGAGCGGAAAGATCGGGCTATTGCGGGCCCTTGCGATCGCCAGCGACGAAAAAGCGCTCAAGGAGGCATGGCGAAAATACCGAGATCATCAAGCCAAAAATGCGATGTGGGTTTACCCAGATGAGGTGAAGAGAGGTGCGCGACGGTTGAGCGACATGATGCCGATGTTCAACACGGACAGCTTTCACATGTCGGTCCTCGACGGTGTCAAGCAGATCGGCTTTTACTCAGATTGCTATGTCAAAGAAGGCCGTTGTGATTGGGCGGATCCAGACGCGCTTATAGACCGTGACTTGGCCGCCAAGATCATTTCAGCGGCAGCACTGCTGATACCGAAAAAGCTCGTGGCGTCTCGGGAAATAGAGCTGTTTGTCGAGCACGTTGGCCCACCGTTTTCTAAAGGCAGTGATTTCATCGAGATGAGAGAAGGGATCATTGCCTATCACCTAGCAAAAATCCGAGAAGGCCTTTCAACCGACGACCCCGTGGAGACCGAGGAGTTCTATCGCGATTTTTTGCGATAGAACGCCCCCCGCCGTGCGACGGGACTATCAGTAAAGTGCACCTAAGCGCTGGCTGGCGGGGGGATCTCCGACTGTCTGTAAACCGGACTTAAGGAAGGCGGGACCGCTGGCTGACTGTCTGTTTTTCGGACCTAAAGGGTTCGAATTCCGTCCCAAAGCGCCGTTTTTTAAACAAAATGGCGCTCATCCAGCTGGATGAGCGCCTCTTAGGTCCACTTTTCGACAGCCCTTAGGTCCGGATTTGTGCAGCCCTTAGGTCCACTTTCCGACAGCCCTTAGGTCCACTTTCCGACAGCCCTTAGGTCCACTTTTCGATAGGCGGTTCTAGTGCCTCATGCCGGCCGGCTCGAAGGCATTGATCGAGCCCAGTACGCGCGCCAGTCCGAGCTGCACGGTCATGACTACGGTCTCGAAATCCGGGGCCCGTGCAGCGATGTCGGGCTTTTCTCGGAGCATCCGGAGCCACCCGGCCTTCAGCGCGTCGCGTCGATCCGGCCCGAGGATCAGCCACTCTCGCGGGGCATCGGGGAGTTCGTGGCCGTAGGCCTGGAAGGCGTTGACCAACGCCCTCGCGATCATGTCGAAATCGGTACCGGACTTCGACATGATCAGCCAGAGGTCATAGAAGTCCCTCATCCTGGTGATTTTGCCGCGGTGGCGCCACGCGGCGTGCAATTTGTCCGCCGCCATGCTCTCCACTGGCACGCACATGACCTTGAAGCTCGGCAGGCCGTCGACGATCGCGGGCCACTCGACCGGCACGAGCGGCAGATTGCAGTACGAGTCGATCAAAATGTCGGACTTGACCGGGACGACTGCACCGCCGACCTGTGCGCGGACTGCGAGCCTGACGCCCAGCAGCTCACGGTCGTCGTCGGATGTTACGCGCAGCGTCGACAGATCGAACATCACACCGTCGTCGCCGGGAGCACCCAAGATCTCGATGAGCCTGTCCGTGAGCTCCTGCACGGTGCAAGTGAAGAGGCAGCTGATATCGACATCGCTTGTCGCTCTGCCGTTGATAATGTCCATGTTTTCATGCATCCACATTGTCATTCCACCCTTCAGGGCGAATTCATCAGCGTATTCAGACATGAAGATTCGCCTGACCATTGCCGACTGTGCATAGACATCGAGCAAGCGCTGGACGCTTTTGCCGGTGTTGCGTGACTGAGCCTTGATCTTGACCAGGGCCTTATTGCCGATATCTGTGATGAGGGCGGGATTCGGGTTCATGACGTGTCCTGCTGCCGCAGATCGTATGGGCAGCAGGACGGGCATCCCTGCTCCCTGAGGGCCGATCATCGGCCTCAGGGTTAGGGTGCTCGGGGGTCATGAAAGTCACAAAAGCGGGTCTATAGACCATACCCCTTCAGCTGCAGCGTGATCGTCAGGGGCGCGATCATATGCTCGATCCCAAAGACCTGGCTCAGTCGGTCGAGCTCCATCGGGTCGAGACCCCTCTCCATATATACGACTATGCTCATTGCCGAGCTCTGCTCGCTGCCCATCCGATGAAGGTCGACGACGGTCCGTGCCGGTGATGTGATCGGGACGGGGTAGCCGGCGACATCGAGGGTTTCGATGCCCTCCGACAGAGCTTCCGGGCGCCTGGTTCGCACAGCCCGGACCGGCGGGCCGATATCAGCCCTGGTCTTTGAGCCGTAGGGGACGAGGATCGAGATCGCGTCGGGCATTACATCGCAGAGCTCGTGGATCTGAGCTGCGCTCTCCAGTGCGATCACGCTGCTGGGGTAGGCGCACGTCACAACAGCAAGCTCGGCCTGCCAGTGTTCCGCTGCATCGGGCGCTGCGTAGACGCCGCGGTCCATGCGGACCAGGTCCCCCCGAATGACTGCGCGTGCGATTGACTCTGCACGGTAGCCGGCGGCGATCAGGTCGCGGCGGGCCGCGAAGCGCTTGGCGTGGATATAACTGGCGATTGCCATGTGACGTCCTACTCACAGAGGAGCCTGTTGTGAGTAGGGCGTCACACGCTCGTTCGCAAGGCACAAGTCGGGTCCGGCAGTGCCAGAGGCAAACCGTCGGCGCTCTTGTAAGCATTAAGTCGCCCGCTAGCTCTGGGTGGTGGCTCCTCGGCCTTGTCAATATTCGACAAACTCACGCGCCTGGCTGGGATCAGCGTATAGATCGTTCAAAAATTGAAATATCGAATTTCGTAATTCTTTGATCAGCTTGACGGATCATTGAATCCGCGAGAGAATCGAGCATTCAAATCGTCTGGGACAGACCTGTGAACGCTGCGCCGACAAGGATCGTGACCACCCGCACCATGAGGCTGTCGATCGTCAGGGCCGTCGAGGAGCAGGGTGTCGTGCTGAAGGACCTGGCCGTCGAGCTGGGCGTGAGCGCGGCACAGGTCTGCAAGGTGCTGAGCGGGAAGAGCCAGAGCCCCCGTATCTGGGAAGCCCTCGCAGCCAAGCACGGCTACCAGCCTCACGGCGAGCACAGCTGGAATAGGGCTGCCTGACATGATGCTCCCGCCGCCGCCCCGTCGTCCCACCCCGCAGATCCGTCAGCCCCAGCCCGAGACGCGCGAGCCCGCGCCGGTCGCCGATCGCCAAGTCGTACACCCCTCAGCAACGGTTCAGGCACCGGTCCCGACCCGCCGTCTCCCGCCGCCGCCCGCTCGCCGGGTCGCCGCTGCACCTGCCACGCGCGATGCCCCGTCCGTTTCTGCTCGCCCCGCCTCGACACCGGCAGCTCGGCATGGCGGAGGGCTCGCGGCGCTGGCCCGCAGCCGGCCTGCCGAGCGCGATGACGATTTGGTAACCCGAGCCGACGACGTCTTCCCTGGCGACCTGCCGTCTCGGCTGCCTCAGCAGTTGCCAGATCCTCCAGCGGTCAGGGCGGTGCTCGATCGCTTCCCGCAGGCCGCGGTGACTTACATGCGCGAGTTGGACGACGGCACGTCGGTCGAAGTGAGGTCCCGCGGCCGCGATTGGAAGCCGGCGCCTCGCCCGATTCCTGGCGTCAAGCGCCCGACCATGCCGCCGGCCTGGGTCGACCAGATTCCTTTCTGAGGACAGACATGACGCCTGACACTCTGATCCCGGCCTTTCGTGGCCACCTGCTTGCTGACACGATCCGCCGCGAGGGCGGCTACCCCATGTCACTCGACACCCTGCGGGAGTGCGCAGAGTGCGTCGATATCTTCATGACCACGGGCCAGGTCGATGTCTACTGCCGCTGGGTGCTGCCGCTGCTGGCCTTCGACCATGAAGGTCTGGTGGCCTTTCTGCTGAACGACCTCTCCAAGGCGATGCCCGCCGGCTTCCGCGAGCTGCGCGACCTCGTCGACAAGATCCACGCGCACGATGCGGGTCTCGCCGGTTTCATCGCCTTTGTCGGATCCCGCGCCGCCCAGAAAGCCGTCGCCGATGGCTGTGCCGATCCCCGCGGGGTCGCATTGGAGGGGTCGATGCTCGCCGGCCTGTACGACGAGCTTCGCCATCAGACCGCGCAGCTGGTCGCCGATTGCGAGGCTGAGATGCCGGGGACTGCTGCGTGAAAGGTCTCATCCGCTCCGTTTCGGGTACCGTTGTCACCGCCGTAGTGGGTGATGGCGCGCGCATCGACGAGGCCGTCTTCGTGAGCCCGGCGTCCGATCCGACGCCCAGAACCGCATTCTTCCAGGCAATCGCATGGCTTCACGCGAATGGCGTGGTGACACCGTTTGGCGATCCTGATGGCCCCTACGTGTCGTCGACAGCCCTCCGTCAGATCGGCGCCTCAGGCCTGATCTGGGGTTCGCCCTTCACCATAGAGTGGGGTGGCGAAAACCACGGCCTGCCGCACCTGCTCGAACCACAGGGCGACTCCGAGGAGCTCGCGTACGAGGCTGCCTGGTATGCGATGGTCGGGATCATGGCTGAGTGGAAGGCGCGCCGGGAGCGGGCGGCGTGACCTGGGTCCTTATCGCCACCATCGGCGTTCTGCTGATCTGCCTGCGTCACGGCGTCGGACGGATCCTGCCTGAGCTCATCGCCGGCCGCGTCGCCGAGCTCCTCATCGCAGACAGGGCCCGCCGCGAAGCCGAGGCCCAGGCGACCTATGATGCCTGCGTCGAGCGCTCCACCAAACCGAACACCAGGATCCACTGACCATGCGCCCGCAGCTGTTCCTCGATATCGAGACCATCCCTTGCCAGGATCCGGCCTACCGTGAGGCGCTTGCCGGCCAAGCCGAGTTCCAGGTTCCCGACTCGATCGGCGAGATCAAGGCGGCCGGCAATTTGAAAGACCCTGAGAAGATCGCAGCCGACATCGCCGCGAAGACACTCAAGGCAGAGGCGGACCTGGTTGAGCGCCGGGCCGGCGTCGGCGCCGCGATTGAGAAGGCCTGGAGGAAGACCTCGCTCGACGGCACGTTTGGGCACGTTGCGCTCGTGAGCTGGGGCTATGTGGGCGAACCGATTTCGACAGAGGCAAGCCTGATCCGCGACGGCGAAGCCTACCGGCTGCCGGCGACCTTCGAGGAGACCATGGCAGCTGAGAAGGTGGCGCTGACCTCCTTCTTCGCTGCGATCGAAGACGAGGCCAAAAGCCACGGCTGTGCGCCGGTCATTGTCGCACACCATGCGCCGTTCGACCTGCGCTTCCTGATCCAGCGCGCCGTCGTCCATGGCATCCGACTGCCGCACTGGTGGCCACGCGATCCCAAGCCGTGGTCGCCGGGCGTGCTCGATACCTCGGCCGTTTGGGGAGGTCGCGAGGGCATCAAGCTGGACACGCTATGCCGGGCCCTCGGGCTCAAGAGCAAAGGCGACATCGACGGCGCCGCCTTCTGGGATGCTTGGTCCGGCGGGCGCCTCGAGGACTGCATCGCCTACAATGTGGACGACGTCGAGCGCCTGCGCGGGATCGTGGCCCGGCTGGAGACCTCGATGGGTGGTTCGATCGCTGCCTGACCAAGTTTCCGATGGTGCGCCCACTCATCGGACCAAACTCCCGATGAAGGCGCAATCCACGTCTACTTTCGGATCGAAATGACGCGATTCTTGCCCTGACCGCTGATCCTTCTGATGCTCAAGGTCATCCAAATCGATCCTCACAGGAAGACCATGATCACCACTCGCAAGTACCATTTCGACGTCGAGAAGGCCGTGGAGATGCGGCTGACCGGCATGAGCTGGGCCGAGATCGGCCGTAGCCTCGGCGTGCCCGCCGGCAGCGCTGAGTTCGCATGCCGCAAGGACGCTCGCATCGCTGGCATCAAGCTGAAGCGCGGCACGAAGCGCAGGCTGGACACGGAAGAGCTCGTTGCCCTGCGGCTGCAGGGGCTGCGACTGAGCGACATCGCTGAAAGGGTCGGATGCACGGCCGCCGCGGTCAGCATCCGCATCGGCCGCGACCCGCGCGTCAAGGGCATGGTGGTCCACGTGGCCGAGCCGGCCGGCCGTTTCCAGAAGGCAGCGTAGGCCCCGATCAGGCCGCCGGGCGCTGCTCCACAGCGCTCGGGCTGGGGCGGGTCAGGTCCCCAAGATCGAGCACGGTGTCCAGCTTGTAGCGCTTGCGGTCGATCGCCTCCCGCAGCGCTTCCACGTCCGACAGCAGCGGATTGGCCGCGAAGGCTGCCTGGCATGCCTTCTCCAGGAAGGCAGCCCAGTCGCGCATCATCGCCTTCTTCTCGTCGAGCAGCACATTATAATCATAGGACTGCGCATCGACGTCGTCGCCGTCGGAGCCCTCCATGTGGTCGAGGATGAGCTTGCTCGACTTGCCGAGGTATCCCATCTGCTTGATGTACGTCGAAAAGGCGCGCCGGATATCGTGGGGCGAGCAGTCCACGCCCGGGAGCGATGCCAGCGCGTGCGTCAGCGTCGACTCGTTCATGTGGCCAAAGCGACCGGGCTGATTGGCTGAACGCCTGCGAAACTGCGGGAAGATAAAGCGGGAAGGGGCCTTGGGCCGGGTCGCGTAGTCGATGAGCTCCTCCAAGGTGCCGCTGACCTCGGGCACCAGCGGGACAACATGATCGGCCTGGGATTTCCGCTTGCGAGCGGTCTTCCGGAAATAGGGCTTCATGCTCCACTGCCACCCACCGTCCGTCAGGAAGAAGTCCGTCGCAGTCGCTGAGACGATGGCTCGCCTGCGCTGAGCCGTATACATGAGCAGCGTGATCGCCGCCGAGATCCGGCCCTCCAGGACACCGGTGCGAGCGATGGCCACGAGCGTCCCGAGCTGCTCGGGCGTCGGCAGCTTCTGGACCTGGATCTTCTTGGCTGCTTCGGGCGACCCGGCCTCGATCGAGGGGCGCTCGGGAGCCTTGACCCGGCGTAGCAGGTCGACGGTGAGTCCGGATTTTTCTTCGCGAACCGGCTCAGCGCACCAGTTCCACATCGATTTCACGGTCCTCAGCGCGCCCTCGGCGGTCGGGATCCCGCGCTTCGAGATGGTCTCGATCGTGGCTGCGATCTCGGCGCGGGAGATGGTCGCGATGTGTCGATCGAGGTACTCGTCGAACTCGCTCATGTGCAGCTTCTTGCGGTAGTCGGCGATCGTCGCGAGGCGTCGGGTGGACTGCATCCAGAGAAGGAAGGCGTCGCGCGCTTCCTTGAAAGTCCAGCGCTCAGCGGCAGCCTGCTTGGCCTTGGCGGACTTGGGCTGGACCGGCTCGCCAGTGAGCATCGACTGGATGTGAGACGCAGGATCCTGGCCCTGACGCATCATCTCGCGGACCCTGCGTGCCCGCAGCCTGGCCTCGTCAATATCTACCTCGATCGCCGGCCCAAGATCGTACCGGATCTCGCGCCCAGACAGCCGGCCTCGGACCGACCAGCGGACGCCGGAAGGACGGATCCGGAGCTGCAATCCTGGGGTCTCTGCGTCGCTCCGATCGGCCGTCAGCCCGAGCTCGGATTCCTTGAGCGCGGCTTTGATCGTGGCGGCTGTGATCGAACGGCGACCTGGTTGATTGCGAGGCATCTAAGGCGTCCCGTGGTACATCGAGACCCTTGCTAAACCGCGCTTGCGACCGGCGTCCAGATACGACCCAGACCTCATCCCCGAATTTTCTGGGTCGTATCTGGGTCGTGGGTCGCAAGATTTCGCGACTTTTAGCGGGACGTGAGAGAGTGCCGCGCTATTGGTGTTTTAATCAATGATATCAGTAGCTAGGGTATTGTTTAATCCACCTGTCTAAGCAGATGACTAAGTGGAGAGCAGCTGACTCTTAATCAGCGGGTCGTAGGTTCGAGCCCTACATCACCCACCACGAACCTTCTCCGACATCTCTGACGACCCGGACGCAACGCTGCCTCAGCGGTTGCGCAGCATCTGGTCCGCCCAGAGCCGCGTGATCGGCCCCTCCGCGCCCTGGACAGGGTCGGAAGCCGGGAAGCTGAGCACGGCGATCTGCTTCAGCATCGCCGGCGTCGCCTCCTTGCGAACGATGTCCGCGCTCTGGCCCGGCGGATAGGCGCCGACCACCAGAAAATCGTCGGAGTGCCGCAGGCAGCGATGGCCGGTGCCGGCCGGCAGCAGCAGGACGTCGCCCGCGCTCACCTCGATCCGCCGCCCGCCCTCGCCACCCAGGACGAGTTCGGCCGAGCCCGCGGCGATGCCCAGCACCTCGTGGCCCTGCGTGTGGTAGTGGTCGAAATCATAGATGCCGTCGCGCCATTGCGGCGGCCAGCCATTCGCCGCGAAGCGTCTCTCCATCTCGGCCGCCAAATCCCCGGCATCGGCAGGGAAGGCGGCCTGGTACAGCACGAGCGGCAGGCGCGGATTGTTGGGCACGAAGCCGCGCGCCTCGAGATGGATGGCCGTCGTCGTCATCGTCATCATCCGCAACCTCGCTTCTGGCCTGCGGAAAACGCCTGCGGCAGTCGCCCGTTCCACAGCGCGGTCGGAGGCCCGGGACAGGCGGGATGATGCCGAAAATCAGGGCAGATCCCCGTGGGACGGAGCCGCCTCGGCGCTTGTGTGCTGCATGGCCTTCCTATAACCGAAACGCGGACGGGGCCTGCTTGCAGAACAAGGCGCCGCACGGGAATTGGGAGCACCGACGTGAAGGGACTACTCCAGCTCAGCCGTGTCATCGACACCATCAACGAGCAGATCGGCAAGAAAATCGCCTGGCTGATCCTCGTCGCCGTGCTGGTGGCTGCCGTCAACGCCATCATCCGAAAGGCCTTCAACGTTTCGTCGAATGCCTGGCTCGAGCTGCAATGGATGCTGTTCGGCGCTGTGTTCCTGATGTGCGCGGCCTGGACGCTGAAGGTGAAGGAGCACATCCGCATCGACATCGTGAACGGCCTGCTGCCCAAGAGCGTGCAGCGCTGGATCGACCTCATCGGCCACACGCTGTTCCTGATGCCGTTCTGTATCCTGATGATCTACCATTCCTGGCCGTTCTTCGTCCGCTCCTACGCCATCAACGAGCAGTCGCTCTCGGCCGGCGGTCTGGCGCAGTGGCCGGCCAAGGGGCTCGTCGTCATCGGCTTCGTGATGCTGGCGATCCAGGGCGTGTCCGAGATCATCAAGCAGGTCGCGATCATGCGCGGCCATCTCGAGGATGACGAGACGCTGCGAGGCCATGCCGCCGCGGCCGAAGCCGAGGCGCACCGTCTTCTCGAGCAGGCCAAGCAGCAAGGGGTGGCCTCGTGAGCAACCCGAACGACCGCCGGATCGCCGCCATGACCGTCTCCCGTTTCTCCCGTGCCGCCGGTCTGCTGCTGGCGCTCTCGCTCGTCGCCTTCCTCGGCCTCCACACCGGCGAGGCCCAGGCCGCCGGTCTCGGCGATTTCCTGCGCGTCAACATGGCGCCGGTGATGTTCGCCGCGCTCGTCGTGTTCCTGCTGCTCGGCTATCCGGTGGCCTTTGCGCTGGCCGCGAACGGCCTGCTCTTCGCGATCGTCGGCATCGAACTCGGCCTGTTCCAGGAGAACTTCCTGCAGGCCATGCCGGAGCGCATCTACGGCACGATGAACAACGACGTGCTGCTGGCGATCCCGTTCTTCACCTTCATGGGCCTCATCCTCGAGCGCTCGGGCATGGCGGAAGATCTGCTGGACACGATCGGCCAGCTCTTCGGGCCGATCCGCGGCGGCCTCGCCTATGCGGTCATCTTCGTCGGCGCGCTGCTCGCGGCCACCACCGGCGTCGTCGCGGCCTCCGTCATTTCGATGGGCCTGATCTCGCTGCCGATCATGCTCCGCTACGGCTATGACCGGCGCCTCGCCACCGGCGTCATCGCGGCGTCCGGCACGCTGGCGCAGATCATCCCGCCCTCGCTCGTCCTGATCGTGCTGGCCGACCAGCTCGGCCGCTCGGTCGGCGACATGTATGAGGGCGCCTTCATCCCCGGCCTCGTGCTGTCGGCGATGTATGCCGGCTACGTCTTCCTGGTCACGATGATCTATCCCAACCGCGCGCCCGGCCTGCCGGCGGAGGCGCAGACGCTGCGCGATGCCGACGGCCAGACCCGCCGGCGCTCGCTGCTGGTGATCACGATCATCGCCTTCGGCGCGGCCTACGCGATCATGAAGCTGTTCACCAAGGTCCAGGCGGGCGCCGATTTCGTCATCCTGACGATGTCGATTGCGGTCACGATCTCGTTCATCATCGCGATCATCAACAAGCTGCTCGGGCTCAACCTGCTGTCGCGGATGACCGAGCAGGTGATCTTCGTGATGGTGCCCCCGCTGGCGCTGATCTTCCTGGTGCTCGGCACGATCTTCATCGGCGTCGCGACGCCGACCGAGGGCGGCGCGATGGGCGCGGCGGGCGCGATCCTGCTCGCCTATGGCAAGAAGCGCATGACCTTCGAACTGCTGAAGCAGGCGGTGGAATCGACGGCCAAGCTCTCGGCCTTCGTGCTCTTCATTCTGGTCGGTGCGCGCGTCTTCTCGCTGACCTTCTACGGCGTGAACGGCCATCTCTGGGTCGAGCATCTGCTGGTCGGCCTGCCGGGCGGCGCGACGGGCTTCCTGATCGTCGTCAACGTGATGGTGTTCCTGCTGGCGTTCTTCCTCGACTTCTTCGAGCTCGCCTTCATCATCGTCCCGCTGCTCGGGCCGGCTGCCGAGAAGCTCGGCATCGACCTGATCTGGTTCGGCGTCATCCTCGGCGTGAACATGCAGACCTCGTTCATGCACCCGCCTTTCGGCTTCGCGCTGTTCTTCCTGAGATCGGTGGCGCCGAAGGACCGCTATCGCGACAAGGTCACCGGCACGATGATGGAGCCGGTCACCACCGGCCAGATCTACTGGGGGGCGGTGCCCTTCGTGGTGATCCAGTGCATCATGGTGGCGCTGGTCGTGACCTTCCCGCAGATGGTGATGCACTACAAGGCATCGGCCGTGCAGCTCGACCAGAAGGCGATCGACAAGCAGTTCGACTCGATCCAGATCCCCGGCATCGGCGGGCCTGGCGGTGGCGGATTGCCGGCCTTCGACCTCACCGCGCCGCCCTCCTTCAAGTAGCGGCGACCGCAGTCCAGACAATCGAACGACGCCGGTGCGAGCCGGCGTCGTTTTCATTTTCGCGAACGAAATGGCGGCTGGCGCGTTGCCTCGCGAAGCGAGGAGTTGCGCATGAACGATCTGCAGGCCCAGGCCGATCCGGGCAGCACGCCCGCCATCCCGACGCCGCCGCCGGAGGCCCCGCCGCTGACGCCGGGCGAGGTGCCGCCGGCCCCGCCGGTCGAGATGCCGCCCGACGAGGCGCCTCAGGGTATCCCGACGGAGCCGCCACCGGAGCTTCCGCCCGACGCCCCGCCGGAAGCGCCGCCGGCGACGCCCTATGACATGCCGCCGGATCGCGGACCGCGTCAGCCGATGGAGTAGGGATCAGACCGGCGGAGCCTCGCCCGAGCCGATGTCCCAGTAGAGCCCTGCCATCAGGCCCAGCGCCTCGCGCGCCAGCTCGACGGGCACGTGCTCATCGGGCGCGTGCTGCGAGCAGCCGGGATAGGAGTGCGGCACCCAGATCGTCTTCAGCCCGAGCACCTCCGCGAAGATGTCGTTCGGCAGCGAGCCGCCGAGATTGGGCAGCAGAGCCGGCTTCTTGTTCGTGCTGCGTGCGATCGAGGCGAGGGTGAAGCGCACCCAGTCATCCTCGGGGTCGAGCCGCGTCGCGCCGAACCGCTCCGTGCCGGGCATGATGATCTCGACCATTTTGAAGCCGTGGCGGTCGAGATGGCGGCGCAGCGCCGGCACGACGTCGGTCGGGTCGATGCCGACGACGAAGCGCAGCGCGCAGCGCGCCCAGGCGCTCGGCGGCACGGCGTTGACCGGCGTTTCCGGCACGCCTGACTTCATCGCCAGCACGTCGAAGGAGCACCAGCCGAAGACCTGTTCGGCCGGCGACAGATCGGGCTCGCCCCAGCCCGGATCGATCACCGGGCCGTCGGGTCCGCCGTCGATGACACAATCCGACACCGCCTCGCGCACGGCGCGCGGCAGCTCCTTCGGCACCCATTCATGGATGCGGATCTGGCCGGTCGGGGAGGTGATCGAGGCGATGGCGTGGGCGAGCTGGATCGCCGGGTCGGAGAGGATGCCACCCCAGTTGCCCGAGTGATGCCCGCCTTCGCGCGCCACGATCGACAGGTCGAAGGTGATGACGCCGCGCGCGCCCAGGAAGACGGTGGGCCGCTCGGCATTCAGCCGCGGCCCGTCCGAGGCCACCAGCACATCCGCCCGGAACAGCTCCGCCTCGTCGGCGCAGAGCTCGCGCAGGCCCGGCGAACCGGATTCCTCGCCCATCTCGATCAGGTATTTGGCGTTGAAGCCGAGCTTGCCGCGCGATTCAAGAACGGCGCGCAAGGCATTGATGTTGATGACATGCTGGCCCTTGTTGTCGACGACGCCGCGGCCATACCAGCGGCCGTCGCGCTCGGTCAGGGTCCAGGGCGAGAGGCCTTCGCTCCACTGCGCGTCGAGCCCGCGAATGACGTCGCCATGGCCGTAGCCGAAGATCGTCGGCAGACTCTCATCCTCGATGCGCTGGGCGAAGAGGAAGGGGCCCTTGGCCTTGGGGTGGTGCAGGATGCGGCATTCGAATCCCAGCCCCTCGAAGAGCGGGCGCATCTCGCGCTCGAGATACTCCTTCAGGACGGGCGCCCGGTCCGGGTTCTGGCTTTCGGTCGGCATCGCGATGAGGCGGCCGAGGTCGCTCTTGAAAGCGCCGGTGTCGAAATAGTCTTGCGCATGCGCGATGGCTTGGGCGCGGGTCATGGAAGCTCGCTGTCTGTCAGGCCGCTGGATGAGGCGGTCCCGTTGCCGGGGCCGCGACGCGTTGATACTGCCATGCCCATGCAAGAATCGGCCACCGGCGATGGCGCGCGACGGCTGTGCGCCCGATGACGGACGCGGAGCGGCCGATGGTGCCGCATGAGCATCAGCGCAGCGCCTGCGCGGCGATCCTCGCGGCGCGCGCAGGCGGAGCGCCCGGTTTCCTGCTCGGCGACCTGACGGGGCTCGGCAAGACGCTCTCGGCCTGGCTCGCGCTCTCGGCCATGCCGGAGGACGAGATCCTGGTGATCTGCCCCAAGGGCGCGTTCCCGCAATGGCGGCGCACCATGGCGCTGTCGGGCCTGCCGCCGAAGCGCGTCACGCTGATGAACTTCGAAAAGACGAAGTCGCTGCTGGCGCCGCCGCCGGATTCGAAGAAGCGCTCGGTGCGGGCGAAGAACAACGAGCTGGCCAAGCTCGGCGTGCCCAAACGGATCTGGCCGCTGGTCGTGATCGACGAGGCGCACCGCATCCGCAATCCCAACTCGCAGCAGGGGCTGGTCTGCCGGCAGATGGCCGCCGCCGCCTCTTTCACGATCTATCTGAGTGCGACCGCCGGGCAGTCGCCGCACGAGCTGTCCTATCTCGGGCCGCTGCTGGCGCGTGCGGCCGACATGCCGAGCGCGGATCTCGACGGGTTCCGCCAGCTGATGAAGCGGCTGAAGATGGGCAAGGCGAGGGGCCGCTGGAAGAACTGGAGCTGGGAGCCCAACGAGGCCGACCGGGCCCGGATGGCCGCGCTGCTCTATCGCGGCCCGCGGGCGATCGGGCTGCGTCGGCGGCCGGAGGAGATCGCCGGCTGGCCGGAGGTGCAGCGCGAGCTCGCCCCGGTCGCGCTGGATGCCGCCGCACGCAAGCTCTATGAGGCGACCTGGCGGGAGTTCCGCAAGGAACTCGGCCTCGCCGGCGGCTCGACGCGCAAACCGCAGGGCTGGGCGGCCGATCTGCGCTTCCGCCAGAAGGCGAGCCTGCTGCGCATCCAAGGCACGGTGGATTTCTGCGACGATCTGCTCGGCAATGACGAGCAGGTCGCGGTCTCCGTCGCCTTCCTAGAGACGAGCGCGATGCTGGCCGATGCGCTGCGCGGGCGCGGCTGGCGCGTCGGCGAGATCAATGGCGAGCGCTCGGGCCTTCAGAACGAGGACACGCGGATCGCCTTCCAGACCGGGCAGCTCGACGCGGTGATCTTCACCGTGACGGAGTCGATCTCGCTGCACCGTGGCGAGATGCCGGGCGGCGAGCGCGAGCGCTCGCTCGTCATTCACGACATGCGCCACAGCGCGATCCAACTGCAGCAGATCGAGGGGCGCTGCCATCGCGACGGCCAGCACGCGACGATCTTCTACGCCTATGCCGAGGACACGGTTGAGGAGGCGGTGGCCGCGACCGTGATCCAGCGCATGGCGGCGATGGAGGGCCTGGCGGGCGACGACACCCGCCTGCTCGAGGCGATCGCCGGCATCGTCGAGAGCCGGGCCGCCTGAGGGTCTTCAGCCCTCCGAACGCGGCGGCCCGAGATCGGCGAGGCGCCGCCTGACGCGCTCGTCGTCCAGCAGCGACCCCGCCTCGCCGTCGAGCCGGTGGCGCCAGTTCGGTTTCTCGGTCGTGGTGCCCGGCACATTGGGCTGGGTGCGGATGCCGAGCGCGTCCTCGATCGGCAGCAGCTTCAACGTGCACGGCGTGCGGGCGATGAAGCGGATCGCGGCATCGACCACCGGGTCGGTGTCCTCCGGAGCCGGGCGTTCGCCCTCGGCGACGCCGGCCTGCTGGAAGGCGCCCCAGAGCAGGCCACGGTCCCAGGCGCGGATGCCCTCATGATCGACGCCGTCCTCCGCCGGCTCGAGATCGCTGCCGGCCCACCAGCCGGCGGTGGGGACGAGGTCATGGGTTGTCGTGAGAGCCGCAGCACCGGCATCCCAATGCTCGGGGGCAATGTAGCCGTGATCCGTTCTCTCGAAGCGCAGCACGCGCAGTCCGGCGACGCCCTGGCGGCGCAGATCGTCGCGGAAGCCGTCGGGGAGGGTGCCGAGATCCTCGCCGATGACGATCGCGCCATGGCGCCAGGATTCGAGCGCGACGAGCCGGAACAGCGTCTCGGAGGGGAAGGCGACATAGGCGCCGTCCAGCGCGGACGCCGCCTCCGGCACCAGCCAGAGCCGGCTGAGCCCCATGACATGGTCGATGCGGATACCGCCGACATGGCGCAGGCTCGCCCGCAGCGTCTCGATGAAGGGCGCGAAGCCGCTGGCTGCCAGACCGCGCGGCGAGAAGGTCGTCAGGCCCCAGCTCTGTCCTTCGGCCGAGTAGTAGTCGGGCGGGGCGCCGACGCTGAGCCCGCCGAGCACCTCGTGCTGGCGGCTCCAGGCATGGCTGCCCGATGCGTCCATGCCGATGGCGAGATCGGCGATCAGACCGACCTTCATGCCCGCCTCGCGACAGGCGCTCTGGGCGGCGCCATAGGAGGAGGCGGTGAGCCATTGCAGGAAGATCTGATATTCGACTTCGGTTGCGTGCTCGGCCGCAAAGGCCGCGACGGCCGGACCGTCGGGGTCGCGGAACGGGGCCTCCCAGGAGCGCCAGCTCCAGGCCCGCGGATCCCGGCGCAGCTGGGCGGCGTGCAGCACCTCGAAGACGGCGTGGGAGCGCAGCAGCGGCGTGGCCTCCGCCAGGGCCCGATCCAGCGCCGCACGGGCCTGGCCGCCGCTGCCGTCGGGTGCGCGCAGGGCCTCGAACAGCGCGCGAAGCAGCCGCTGGCGCAGGATTGTCGCGGCCGGCCAGTCGATCTGGCGCAGCGTCGCGAGCCGGTCCATCTCCTCGCCCAGGCCTTCGCGCGCGATCACCTCGCGCAGCAGCGCCTCGGGCAGCACGGCGGTGGGATCGGCGTGGAGCGGGTTGTAGAAGAGGCGGGTCGAGGGCGAATAGGGGCTGAAATGCTCGGGCGAGGCACCGTAGAGCGCGTGGACCGGGCTGATCGCCAGCGCATCGGCTCCGTGCGCCGCAGCCTTTCTCGCCAGCGCCGCGACACCGGCGAAGTTGCCGATGCCACCGTCCTGCGGCGAGCGAAGGGAATAGATCTGGGCGGCGAGGCCGAAGCCGGCCCGCCCGCCGTTCAGATCGGCGAAGGTGATGCAGCGTTCGGGCGCCGTCGCGATGATGAAATCGCCATCGTCGCGATGGACCGTGTGATAGCCGGGCCGGTCGAAGGCCGGCAGTGTCAGCGAGCCGTCATAGCCTTCCTCGGAACGCACGGTGCGGCGGGTGCCGCCGTCGAGCGTCAGTTCCACCGGGCTTCCCGCCTGGGCGGCGACCGGCAGCACGACGGTCTGCCCGGTGCGGGCCGTGGTGAAGCGGGACTGGGCGGAGAGGTTCGCCCCGGCCTCGACGGTGGCGAGCGACTGCCGCAGATCGGCGTCGGTGCCGGCCGGCAGGCCGAGCGCCTGCAGGATGAAGCGCAGGCTCTCGGCCGAGACCTCGCGCTCCGCCCCGTTCTGCTCGGTCCAGCGCGGGGCGATCCCGGCCTTGACGGCGAGCTGGCGGAGAATGTCGTCGCTCATGCGGGGCTCCGCTTGCAGGTTCGGTCAGGTCGGGGTGGCGGCAGGGCGGCGGACCATCATGCGTCGCCAGGCGGGGGCAGGGCGGGCGGAGCCGCCGACGCGTCGTGTTCCAGAACGAGCAGGCCGAGTGGCGGCAGCGTCAGCGACAGGCTCTGGGCGCTGCCATGGGCTGCAACGGCCTGCGTCGCGACCGCACCGCCATTGCCGAGGCCGGAGCCGCCATAGACCTCCGCATCGCTGTTGAGCCGCTCCCGCCAAAGACCGGCATGCGCGACGCCGATGCGATAGTCGTGCCGGGGCACCGGCGTCATGTTGGCGACGACCAGAACCTCGGCGGCTCCCGGACGGCTGGCGCGGCTGAAGGCGAAGACGGCATTGGTGCTGTCGTTGGCGACGATCCAGGCGAAACCCTCGGGCCTGTGGTCGAGCCGGTGCAGGGCCGGCGTGGCGCGGTAGAGGGCGTTGAGATCCCGCACCAGGCGCGAGGCGCCCTGCCGGCGCTCGTCATAGGGGTGAGGCCAGGGGAAGGGCGCGTCGACGGACCATTCGTCGTCGGCGCCGAACTCGCAGCCCATGAACAGCAGTTTCTTCCCCGGATGGGTCCACATCATCGCGAGATAGAGCCGCAGATTCGCGAAGCGCTGCCAGTCGTCGCCGGGCATGCGCGAGATCAGCGAGCCCTTGCCGTGCACGACCTCGTCATGGGAGATCGGCAGCACGAAGTTCTCGGAGAACGCATAGACGAGGCCGAAGGTGACGTCGTCGCCGTGATAGCCGCGATGGACGGGGTCGTGCGCGATGTAGCGCAGCGTGTCGTGCATCCAGCCCATGTTCCATTTGAAGTGGAAGCCCAGCCCGCCGTGATGAACCGGCCGCGTCACGCCCGGCCAGGCGGTCGATTCCTCGGCAATGGTGACGGCGCCGCGGCCGCGCGCGCCGACCAGCGTGTTGAGCTCCTGGAAGAAGCCGACGGCTTCCAGATTCTCGCGGCCGCCGAGATGGTTGGGCACCCATTCGCCCGGCTTGCGGCTGTAATCGCGGTAGAGCATCGAGGCGACCGCATCGACGCGCAGCCCGTCGAGATGGAAGGTCTCGATCCAGAACAGGGCCGACGCGATCAGGAAGCCGCGGACCTCGCTGCGCCCGACATTGTAGATCAGCGTGTTCCAGTCGATGTGGAAGCCCTGACGCGGATCCTCGTGCTCGTAGAGCGCCGTGCCGTCGAAGCGGGCGAGGCCGTGCTCGTCGGAAGGGAAATGCGCCGGCACCCAGTCGAGGATCACGCCGATGCCGGCGGCGTGGCAGCGATCGACGAAGCGGGCGAAGGCTTCGGGGGGGCCCAGCCGCGCCGTCGGTGCGAACAGGGCGAGCGGCTGGTAGCCCCAGGAACCGCCGAAGGGATGCTCGGTGATCGGCATCAGCTCGACATGGCTGAAGCCCATATGCTGGAGATAGGGGATCAGGCGCTCGCTCGCCTCGTCCCAGGAGCCCATCTGGCCCCATTCGGTGCGAAGCCAGGAGCCGACATGGACCTCGTAGGTCGTCATCGGCGCCGTCATCGGGTCGGCCCGCTCGCGGGCCTCCAGCCAAGCTGAATCGGTCCAGGCGAAGGCCGGTGCTTCGGCGACGACCGAGCCGGTGCGCGGCGGCAGTTCGGTGCGCCGGGCGAGCGGATCCGCCTTCCAGGGCAGCGCCTCGCCCGAGGCGGAGATCAGCGCATATTTGTAGACGGCGCCGGCTTCGACGCCCGGGATGAAGAGTTCCCAAATCCCGGCGCCGAGGCGGCGGCGCATGGGGTGGCGGGTTGCGTTCCAGCCGTTGAAATCACCGACGACCGCGACATGGGCGGCATTGGGCGCCCAGACGGCGAAGAGTACGCCGGCGACGCCGTCGATCTCGCGTAGATTGGCGCCGAGGCGCGTCGCGAGGTCGAAATGGCGCCCCTCGGCGGCGAGATAAAGATCGTCGTCGGAGAGCAGCAATCCAAAGCTGTAGGGGTCTTCCGTCTCGGTGATGCCGCCCGGCCAGGCGGCGCGAATGCGATAGGGCGCGCCCTGCGGCAGCGCCGCCTCGAACAGGCCGTCGCACTGCCCGACCATCGGCAGCGCCCGGCGCTGACCGCCCTCATCCACGATCAGTTCGACATAGTTCGCGCCGGGCAGGAAGGTGCGGACCAGATCGATCTCGTCGTGACGGTGCCGGCCGAGAACGGCGAAGGGATCGGGATGGCGGCCTTGTTTCAGCTGTTCGATGTCGCGCCCGGGCAGGCTGGGCAGTCTGGGCGGCATCGGGCGCGTCATCCGGTCGGGCTCCATCACGAAAGCGACTCCACCCGCGGCGGGGAATCGTCGATGATGCAACGCAGCGAAGCCCGCCCGCGTTCCGCGCTACGGCCTGCATTCTCCGGCGATTCCCACCGCCCTCCAAGGGCAGGGAACCATCGGCAGCCGGCATGGTTGTCGCACTGCAATGCTGGCATTTCAGAGGGAGGATGCCGAATGAGCCGGGAGCAGACCATCCGCGACGTGGCCTACGCCATCTGGGAGGCGGAAGGCAAACCGCAGGGCCGCGACGCCCAGCACTGGCGGATGGCCGAAGAGCGTGTCGCCGCCAGCGGCGGCAAGGATGCAGGCGCCAAGGCCAAGGCACCGGCGAAAAGCGGGGCAACGGGATCGGCCAAAACGGCAGCGAAAACGGCCGCTCCCGCCAAGGGCAAGGCTGCCGCCGACAAGGCGGCCGAGGCTGCGCCCGCCAAGTCCTCCCCCAAGAGCCCGGCCAAGGCGGCTTCGACCAAGGCCAAGCCCTCGACGTCGAAGACCTAAGAATCGGGAGCACAACGCTCCGAAGCCGGCCGTCTCACGACGGGCCGGCTTTCGTCGCTGGGCGCGGTCGGCCCAGAGCGGCGATGGGCCGCCGATGCAGTCCAACAACGGGTGATCCGGCCGGTCGCCGCAACGGTCGGCTGTGCTCCGACGATCGTGAAACGATTGCGCCGGCCGCTCTCAGCTGGCCAGAGCCCTTGCATAGACGTCAGCATAGCGGCTGGTGGGGCCGCCCCAGTCGAAGCGCTTGGCCATGGCGTGCTGGCGCATTTGCAGGAAGGCGGCCTTCGAACGGAAGGCGTCGAAGGCCCGCGTGACGGCCGAAGCCAGCCCCGCGCCGGTGAGCGAGGAGAACAGGAAGCCGGAGCGTCCGTCCTCGATCGTGTCCACCAGCCCGCCGGTGCGATAGGCGATGGGCAGGGCGCCGGAGCGCTGGGCATACATCTGGCTGAGCCCGCAGGGTTCGAAGCGCGAGGGCATCAGCAGGAAGTCGCTGGCGGCAAAGATGCGTCGCGCCTCCGCATCGTTGAAGCCGATCCGTGCCGCGACGGCCTGCGGGTGGCGGCGGGCGAGGCGCTCGATCGCGTCCTCCAGCCGCGGCTCGCCGCGGCCGGTGACGACGAGCTGGCCGCCATTGCCAATGATGGTTTCGGCCGCCTCGATCGAAAGATCGATTCCCTTCTGGTGGACGAGGCGCGAGATGATCGAGAACAACGGCCCGCGCGAGGGCGGCAGCTCGAAGGCCTTGCGGATGTCGGCGGCGCTGCGGCGCTTCCATTGACGGATGCCGCGGTTGGCGTCGGCGAGCGGCGAGGTCCAGCTGTCGTCGATGCCGTTGACGATGCCGGTCAGCCGCCCCTCGTCCATGCGCAGCCGCAGCAGGCCGTCCAGCCCGCAGCCATGCTCGGCGGTGGTGATCTCCCGGGCATAGGTCTCGCTGACGGTGGTGACATGGGAGCTGTAGTAGATCCCGCCCTTGAGGAAGGAGATCTTGCCGTGGAACTCGGCGCCATTCACCGAGAAGGCGAGGTCGGGGATGCCCAGCGCCCCCATGCGGCTCGGCTGGTAGAGCCCCTGATAGGCGAGGTTGTGGATCGTCAGGATCGAGGGGGTGGCGAGGCCTTTCCAGCGCATGTAGCCGGGCGCCAGAGCCGACGGCCAGTCGTTGACGTGAACGACGTCGGGCTTCCAGTTCGGGTCGGCCTCGCCGGCCGCGATCTCGGCAGCCGCCAGCGACAGGCGCGCGAAGCGGATGTCGTTGTCGGGAAAGTCGCCGCCGGAATGCGGGCCGTAGGGAGAGCCCTCGCGGTCGTAGAGCTCGTCGCAGAGCACAGCATAGATGGTCAGGCCGTCAGCGGTCCTGAAGCGTCCGAGCGACCAGGGCGGCAGGCCCGCCGTGCGCGGCATCGCGCGGACGATGTCCATGGCCGGACTGGCTGAGCGGACCTGGCGGAAGCCGGGAAGCAGCACGCGGACGTCGCAAAGGCTGCGCAATTGTCGCGGCAGGGCCATCGAGACTTCGCCGAGGCCGCCGGCCTTGATGAAGTCGCCCATTTCGGAGGTGACGAAAAGCAGCTTGGTCGAGCCGGGAAGACGGGCCGTAGCTTCCGCCAGCCCGTCTTTGACGACAGGGGCGTAGGTCAGCGCATGACCCGAGGTCGAGGGCCCGCCGTCGGTCCCGGGTTCCTTCAGCGTCTCGGCCATTCCGCATCCCCCAGGCAGCTGTGATCCCCAACCCGTTCGGCGGTGCAATGTTCCTCGGTGCACTGCAAAAATTTCATGCAAATTCGGGGCCGGCTGCCGGAACCGCCCGACGCCCGGTCACGTTGACCGGTCTGCGGCAGGCTCGCGACGAAGATGTGACGGGGGGAACGCGGCATGATGCCGCCGATCCCCGTCCGGCCTCAGCCGATCAGGGGATCCCATGTCCGACGGCAAGGCCACGCAATTCGACGTCCAAGCGGGCGACAGCACCGATCTGGGAGCCGTCCATGACGGCGAGGGCACCAATTTCGCGATCTTCTCGGCCCATGCCGAACGCGTGGAACTGTGCCTCTTCGACGAGAGCGGCGAGACCGAGACGGCGCGGATCACGCTGCCGGAATACACCAACGAGATCTGGCACGGCTATTTGCCGGGGGTGAAGCCCGGGCAGCGCTACGGCTATCGCGTCCACGGCCGCTTCGCGCCGGAAGAGGGGCATCGCTTCAACCCGAACAAGCTCCTGCTCGACCCTTACGCCAAAGAATATGCCGGTTCAGTCGACTGGAACGACGCCCATTACGGCTATGTCGTCGATGCCGAGCCCGAGAAGGATCTGACCTTCAGCGAGCTCGACAGCGCGCCCTTCATGCCCAAATGCGTGGTCTGCGACTGGCGCGCCGATCCCAATCCGCCGGCGCGTCCCGTCATCCCCTGGGACCGGACGATCTTCTACGAGACCCATGTGCGCGGCTTCACCAAGCTGCATCCGGCGGTGCCGGAGGATCTTCGCGGCACCTTCGACGGGCTCGGCGAGAAGGCGGTCGTGGATTACATCAAGAGCCTCGGCGTCACCTCGGTCGAGCTCCTGCCGGTGCATGCCTATCTCGACGACCATCACCTCGCCGCCAAGAATCTGACGAACTACTGGGGCTACAACACGATCGGCTTCTTCGCGCCGATGCAGCGCTACGAAGGCAAGGCGCATCTCGCCTCCTTCCGCGACATGGTCCGCAAGTTCCACGACGCGGGCCTCGAGGTCATTCTCGACGTGGTCTACAACCACACCGCCGAGGGCAACGAACTCGGGCCGACGCTCTCCTTCAAGGGCATCGACAACTTCGCCTATTACCGGACGATGCCGGACGAGCCGCGCTTCTACATCAACGACACCGGCACCGGGAACACGGTCAACACCAGCCATCCGCGCGTGCTGCAGATGATCCTCGATTCCCTGCGCTACTGGGTCGAGGTCATGGAGGTCGACGGATTCCGCTTCGATCTCGGCACCATCCTCGGGCGCGAGCCGCATGGCTTCGACCAGCGCGGTGGCTTCTTCGACGCGATCGGCCAGGACCCGGTCCTGCGCAAGGTGAAGCTCATCGGCGAGCCCTGGGACATCGGTCCGGGCGGCTATCAGGTCGGCGGCTTCCCGCCCGGCTGGGGCGAGTGGAACGACAAGTATCGCGACACCACCCGCGCCTATTGGAAGGGCGAACCCGGCATCATCCGCGATCTCGCCGCGCGCATCACCGGCTCGGGCGACATCTACGATCTGCGCGGGCGCCGGCCCTGGGCGGGCGTCAACTTCCTGACCGCCCATGACGGCTTCACGCTCAACGATCTCGTCTCCTACAACGAGAAGCACAACGAGGCGAATGGCGAGGACAACAAGGACGGCCACGGCCACAACCTGTCCTTCAATTTCGGCGTCGAGGGCCCGACCGAGGATGAGGGCATCATCGCGGCGCGCGAGCGCCAGAAGCGGAACCTGCTCGCGACGCTTCTGCTCTCGCACGGCACGCCTATGCTGCTGGCGGGCGACGAGCACGGCCATTCGAACCGCGGCAACAACAACGTCTATTGTCAGGACAACGAGATCGCCTGGATGCGCTGGGAGGAGCTGACCGAGCGCGACCACGCTCTGACCCGCTTCGTCCAGCGTGTGACGCAGCTGCGGGCCGACCACCCGATCTTCCGGCGCGCCTCCTTCCGTGACGGCTGCCTGCTGCGCTGGGTCAATCCTGCCGGCGGCGACCAGCAGGAAGAGCATTGGGACGACGAGGGCGTGCTCGCCATCGGGCTCCTGATGCACATGCCCGATGTCGAGCAGGGCGGCGATGAAGCCCTGATTCTTTTTAACGCCTTCGACGGTGATGTTCCCTTCAAGATTCCGCCGCGGATCAAGAAGGGGTCGTGGTCGGTCGTGCTCGACACCGACACGGGGCCGGGGTCCGACGAGGGGCGCAAGGGGCTCAAGGCCGATGCCGAGCTGACCCTGTCGCCCCGCTCGCTGATCGTGCTGATGTGACGTTACACCGGCTTCGGTGTGCGCCGAAGCCTGTGGCCCGGCGCCCCTTCCGAGGATTGGCGATCAGGGCTGCGGAATGGCGCGCTGATCTCTGCTTCGCGGTGTCCGGGGTGACTTGTCAGGCCTCACGTCGGGGCCCGCTCTAGGCCCGTACGCCTGCCGAACAGGTTGACGCTGCGGGCCGGTAAGACATCGTCGCTCCCCTCCATTGCCGAGCAGATGAGGCGCTGCCATCGCTGAGACGGCCCGTCGGGCAGGGAGAGCGTAACATCGTTCCGGCTGCGATTGACGGCGATCAGCAAGCTTTCCCCGTCGCCGTTCAGCAGCAGGCCAAATGCGTCGAGTCGGCCCCACTCTTCGTCGGCGATCGGCATGCCGTCCGGCCTGAGCCAGCGGGCGTCGGGCGGCGCACCGGTTCCGCTCAGGAAGGTCGAGGCCGACAGTAACGGGTGTTCGGCCCGCAGCGCGGTCAGGTCGGCGACGAACGCCGCGAGGTCTCTATCCGCCCCTTTCCAGTCGAGCCAGAATTCCCGGTTGTCCTGGCAATAGGCGTTGTTGTTGCCGTGCTGCGTCCGGCCGAACTCGTCGCCGGCCGTCAGCATGGGCACCCCGCGCGACAGGAAAAGCGTCGCCAGCAGGGCGCGGACGTCGCGAGCGCGCGCGGCCAGGATTCCGGGATCGTCAGTCGCGCCTTCGATCCCTCCATTCCAGCTGTGGTTCTCGTTCTCGCCGTCGCGGTTGCCCTCACCATTGGCCTCGTTGTGCTTGCTCGCATGGGAGACGAGGTCGGCCAGGGTGAAGCCGTCATGGGCGGCGACGAAGTTGATGCTCGCCAGCGGCCCGCGATGGCGCGGCGCAAAGAGATCGGCGGAGCCGGCCAGCCGCGTCGCCAGCGCGCCTGCCATTCCCGCGTCGCCCCTCCAGAAGCGGCGAATATCGTCGCGGTAGCGGCCGTTCCATTCGGCGAAGGGCGCGGGGAATTCGCCAAGGCGATAGCCCCCGGGCCCGATGTCCCAGGGCTCGGCGATCAGCAGCGCCTGCGACAGATCGGGGTCCTGCCCGATCGCGGCGAAGAGCGGGGCATCCTGGGAATAGCCCGCATCGGAGCGGCCCATCACCGTGCCGAGATCGAAGCGGAAGCCGGCGACGCCGAGGCGGCGCCAGTGCCGCAGCGCGTCCATCGCCATGCGCACGACCGGCGCGCGGTCGAGCGCCAGCGTGTGGCCGCAGCCGGTGTCGTTGATCAGCCGGCCGGGATCGTCGGTGGCGTGGCGGTAGTAGATGGCGTTGTCGAGGCCGCGCAGGCTGATCGTCGCGCCGAACTCGTCGCTCTCGGCGGTGTGGTTCAGGACGATGTCGAGAATGATGCCAATGCCGGCCTGGGCATAGGTCGCGCAGAGCCTCGCGAGATCGGCTGCGCCGTCCGGAGCGAGTCGCGGGTCGAGCGCGAAAAAATTAACGGGGTTGTAGCCCCAGGCGTTGCTGAGCCCGAGCGACGGCAGATGGCGCTCATCCATCCAGGCCGCGACCGGCATGAGTTCGACATGGCTGACGCCGAGGCCGCGAATATGGTCGAGCACGGCGGGCTCGCAGAGCGCCGCCAGCGTGCCTCGGATGCGCTCGGGCACGGCCGGGTGCCGCATCGTGAAGGACTTCACCGCGAGTTCGTAGATGAAGGCCGGGGCGCGGTCCGGCGCTTCCACGGCTGCAGGCTGCGCGCCGCCGACGATGCCGCGCGGCACGAGATTGGCGGTATTGGTGCCATGCTCGGCCAGACGTGGGTCCCAGCGGAAGGGGCGGTCGATCCGCGTCGCATAGGGGTCGACCAGCAGCTTCGTCGCGTCGAAGCGGTGGCCCTGCTCGGGCTGCCAGGGTCCATTCGCCCGGAGCGCGTAGCGCAGGCCGGGGCCGGCGCCCGGCAGCAGCCCATGATGGATGTCGCCGCTGCGGCAGGGCAGGGGCAGGCGGGCTGTTTCGGCCTCGCCCGTCTCGTCGAAGAGGCAAAGGTCGATCCGTTCGCCATGGCGGGAGAAGACCGCGAAGGTGACGCCCGCCGCGCTAGCGACCGCGCCGAGCCGGGCGGGCAGCGGGCAGGCGACCAGCGTAGGCCTCGGCACCCGCCTCAGCCTCCGGCCGTGGCGTCCGGCGAGGTCGGCACGTGCCAGATCCGCTCGGCATATTCGCTGATGGCGCGGTCGGCGCTGAACCAGCCGCAATGGGCGGTGTTGGTCACGGACATGCGCCACCATTTGCCCTGGTCGGCCCAGAGCGAGTCGATGCGGCGCTGGGCCTGGCGATAGCTCTCGAAATCGTTGAGCACCATGAACCAGTCATTGGCGCGCAGCCCCTCGACGAGGCCGAGATAGCGGTCGCGTTCGCGCGGCGAATAGGCGCCCGACGCCACCGCATCGAGCACGCCTTCGAGATGCGGCGTGGCGGCGATGACCTCGCTCGTCGGGCGGGGATTGCGCTTGGCGGCCTCGACCTCCTCGGCCGTCATGCCGAAGATGACGATGTTGTCGGCGCCGACGCGCTCGCCGATCTCGATATTGGCCCCATCCAGCGTGCCGATGGTGATCGCGCCGTTGAGGGCGAACTTCATGTTGCCGGTGCCCGACGCCTCCATGCCGGCGGTCGAGATCTGCTCGGAGACGTCGGCGGCGGGGATGATGACCTCGGCCGCGCTGACATTGTAGTTCGGCAGGAAGACGACCTTGAGCCGGTCGCGGGTGGTGATGTCGTTGTTCACGACGACGGCGACATCGTTGATCAGGTTGATGATCGCCTTGGCGGTGCCGTAGTTGGAAGCCGCCTTGCCGGCGAAGATCTTCACCCGTGGCGCCCAGTCGCGATAGGGCTCGGAGCGGATCGCGTCATAGAGAGCGATCGTCTCGAGGATGTTGAGCAGCTGGCGCTTGTATTCGTGGATGCGCTTGATCTGGACGTCGAAGAGCGCGTCGGGGTCGACGGTGACGCCGGTGTCCTGCTTGATGACCTTCGCCAGCTTCAGCTTGTTCTCGCGCCGGATGGCGGCGAGGCGCTGGTGCAGCGCGGCGTCGCCGGTATGGGCGGTGAGGCGGCGGATGTTGCCGATCCGGTCGGTCAGATCGTCGCCGCAGACCTCCTGCAGCAGCTTCGTCAGGCCCGGATTGGCGCCGAAGAGCCAGCGCCGCGGCGTGATGCCGTTGGTGACGTTGGTGATGCGGCCGGGAAAGATCGCGTGGAGCGGCGCGAAGACCGTCTGCTCCATCAGCTTGGAATGAAGCGCCGAGACACCGTTGACGGTGTGCGAGCCGACGAAGGCGAGATGGGCCATGCGCACGCGCCGGCCGTGATGCTCGTCGATCAGCGAGATCGTCGAGAGATCGACATTTTCACCGCCGCTGGAGCGGCGTACCTCTTCCAGGAAGCGGGCGTTGATGCCGAAGATGATCTGCATATGGCGCGGCAGCAGCCGCTCCATCAGCGCCACCGGCCAGGTTTCCAGCGCCTCCGGCAGCAGCGTGTGATTGGTGTAGGAGATGGTGGCGCTGGTGATCGTCCAGGCCTCCTCCCAGGGCAGGCCATGCTCGTCGACCAGCAGGCGCATCAGCTCGGCAACGGCCAGCGAGGGATGGGTGTCGTTGAGCTGGATCGCGACCTTGTCGGCGAGATTGTCGAGGCGGCCGAACTGCCGATGATGCCGTCGCACCAGATCCTGCAGCGAGGCGGAGGTGAAGAAGAACTCCTGCCGCAGCCGCAATTCCTGCCCCGCCGGGGTGGAATCATTCGGGTAGAGCACCTTGGAGATCGCTTCCGCGCGGTTGCGCTCGGCGACGGCACCGACGATGTCGCCCTGGTTGAAGGCGTCGAGCGAGAGCGGGTGCATGGCGCGCGCCCGCCAGAGTCGCAGCGTCGTCGCGTCACGGCCGCGCCAGCCGACGACCGGCGTGTCGTAGGCGACGGCGAAGACGGTCTCTTCCGGCTCCCAGAAGACTTCGCCGGGCTTCTGCGCCGCGGTCAGCGAGCCGCCGAAGCCGATCTTGTAGGAGGCCTCGCGGCGCTCGAATTCCCAGGGATTGCGGAAGGAGAGCCAGTCCTCGGGCACCTCGATCTGCTTGCCGCCATCGATGCGCTGCTTGAACAGGCCGTGATCGTAGCGGATGCCGTAGCCGAGCGCCGGCACGCCGGTCGAGGCCATCGCCTCGAGGTAACAGGCGGCGAGACGGCCGAGGCCGCCATTGCCGAGCGCGGCATCGGGCTCGATCGTTTCGATCGCGGCGAGATCGACGCCGAGTTCGCGCATCGCCTGCGCCATCGCCCCGGTCAGCCCGAGATTGTTGAGCGCGTCCGCCAGCGAACGGCCGATCAGGAATTCGAGCGAGAGATAATAGACCCGCTTGCGGCCCGTCTCGTAGCTCTCGCGGGTCGAGCGGTGCCAGACATCGACGACATGGTCCCGCGCCGCGAGGATGCCGGCCGTCAGCCAGTCATGCGGCTGGGCGACGGAGGCGTTCTTGCCCAACGAATAGGTGAGCTTCCTCAGGATTTCGGCTTTGAGGGCCTCGACCCGCCCGGCGGTGTCGGCGGGGCGGGAGGCGTCGGAGGCTGTCTCGGTCAAGCGCTGTCGTCCCGGTTGTTGATCTGTGATCAGTTTCGAAGCTGGGCCCCGGCAAGTCCAGCCGAAATCGCCGCGAAGGTCGCGCCTTTATGGACGCGTTCCGGTTTCCTCGCGGATTTCGCTGCGGGTTTCCTGCCCGAGTTGCTTGGCGCTGGTCACGGCGGAGTCGGTCAGGCCGACGACGCTGGCCCAGGCGCTGCGGGTGTAGCTGCCCTGATGGGCGATGGCGTCGTAGCCGATCAGGATGACGGCGATGAGAAGCAGGATCCGGAACATCGGGTTCTCCTTGAAATGACGTGCCGCCCCAACGCGCGGCAGTCGTGCCTGTTCCGGAGAAGGCTGCCGCGACGAAAGGTCTCTGGCGGGCGGGCGCCGTCCACGCTATCTAGAACAAATAATGAACGAAAGGGCGCGGTGTGGCTCAGCTGACGGTGATGGAGAAGCTCGAGATCTTGAGCGACGCCGCGAAATACGACGCCTCCTGCGCCTCCAGCAGCACGACCAAGCGCAATTCGCTGAAAGGCGGGCTCGGCTCGACCACGGGGTCGGGCATCTGCCATTCCTATGCGCCGGATGGCCGCTGCATTTCGCTGCTCAAGATCCTGCTGACGAATTACTGCAGCTATGACTGCGCCTTCTGCATCAACCGCTCGTCGAGCAATGTCCGCCGCGCGCGCTTCACGGTGGAGGAGGTCGTCGACCTCACGCTCAGCTTCTACAAGCGCAACTATATCGAGGGCCTGTTCCTCTCCTCCGGCATCATCCGCTCGCCCGACTACACGATGGCGGAGCTGGTGCGGGTGGCGCAGACGCTGCGCGAGGTCCATGGCTTCCGCGGCTACATCCACCTCAAGCTGATCCCGAGCGCCAATGCCGATCTGGTGGCGCAGGCCGGCCTCTATGCCGACCGCGTCTCGATCAATGTCGAATTGCCGACCGAGGTCTCCCTGGAGCGCTTCGCCCCCGAGAAGCGGCCGCGCGAAATCAGCGCCGCCATGGGCGGGCTGCGGCTGAAGATCGAGGAGAGCAAGGCGGAGCGGGCGAAGTCGCGACGCGCGCCGGTGTTCTCGCCGGCCGGGCAGAGCACGCAGATGATCGTTGGCGCCGACGGGACGAGCGATGCCACGATCCTGCAGCGCAGCGCCCAGCTTTACGGCTCCTTCGGGCTCAGGCGGGTCTATTACTCCGCCTTCAGCCCGATCCCGGATGCCAGCCGCCAGCTGCCGCTGTCGGAGCCCCCATTGATGCGCGAGCACCGGCTCTACCAGGCCGACTGGCTGACGCGGTTCTACGGCTTCGAGGTCGGCGAAATCCTCGACGATGGCGCGGGCGGGATGCTCGATCTCACCGTCGATCCCAAGCTCGCCTGGGCGCTGCGGCATCGCGCGCGCTTCCCGGTCGACGTCAACCGCGCCGATCGCGAGACGCTGCTGCGCGTGCCGGGGCTCGGCACCAAGAGCGTCGGCAAGATTTTGGAAACACGCCGGTTCCGGCGCCTGCGGCTGGAGGATGTCGGCAAGATCGCGCGCTCGATCACGACGTTGCGCCATTTCATCGTCGCGGAGGGCTGGCGGCCGGGCGCTTCTCTCGACAGCGAGCGGCTGAAGCAGCATCTGGCGCCGAAGCCGCAGCAGCTCGCCTTGCTGTGAGCCCCGTCATGGCTCAGTCCGGCATCGTCGCGCGTCTCGACCATCCGGCCGATTTCGAGGGCTGGCGGCGGCAGGCGCGCGCGCTGGCGCTGGCGGAGGTGGCGCCGGCGCGGATCGACTGGCAGATCGGGGAGGAGGCGTCCGGGCTCTTCGCCGGGCTGGCCGAGCCGCCGCCGGTGCCGGCCAACGGGGCGGAGCTGCGCGTGCCACGGGAGTTTGTCGAACTGGCGCAGGCAGTGGTCTGCCATCGCGATAACGGCCGCTTCGACCTGCTCTACCGGCTGCTGCTGCGGCTCCAGCGCGAGCCGACGCTGCTGCATGTGATCACCGACGACGAGGTCCATCGCGCCCGGGCGATGGCCAAGGCGGTGCGGCGCGACCTGCACAAGATGACCGCCTTCGTGCGCTTTCGCGAGGTCGTCGGCCCCGATGGCGGGGAGGCTTTCGTCGCCTGGTTCGAGCCTGAGCATCACATCGTCGAGCGGGTCTCGCGCTTCTTCGTCGAGCGCTTCGCGGCGATGCGCTGGTCGATCCTGACGCCGCTGCGCTCGCTCCACTGGGATGGGACGACGCTGCATCTCGGGGAGGGCGCCTCGAAGGCCGAAGCGCCGAACGACGATGCAATGGAGGTCTATTGGCGGACCTATTACGCCAACATCTTCAATCCCGCCCGCCTCAAGATCAAAGCCATGAAAGCGGAGATGCCCGAGAAGTACTGGCGGAACCTGCCCGAGGCCGAACTCATTGCTCCGCTGATCGCCCAGGCTGGCCGGCGTGCGGAGGAGATGGTGATGAAAGCCCCGACCCTGCCACCGGAGCGGCATTTGCGGCAGAGCCAGCGCCAGCGCGAGGGGCTGGTGCCCGCCCCGGAAACGCCTGCGAGCTGGGAGGAATCGCGTGGCGCGGCGAAGACCTGCTCGCGCTGCGATCTCTGCCACAACGCGACGCAGACGGTGTTCGGGGAGGGGCCTCTAACGGCGCCGGTGATGTTCGTCGGCGAGCAGCCGGGCGATCAGGAGGATCTGGCGGGCAAGCCCTTCGTCGGGCCCGCGGGTCAGGTCTTCGACCGCGTATTGGGCGAGGCCGGGCTCGACCGCGGCCGGGCCTATGTCACCAATGCGGTGAAGCACTTCAAATTCACCCTGCGCGGCAAGCGGCGCATCCATGAGCGGCCCAATGCCGGCGAAATCTCGGCCTGCCGCTTCTGGCTCGGGCTGGAGCGGGAGTTCGTGAAGCCGCAGCTCGTCGTGGCGCTGGGCGCGACCGCGCTGCACGCCCTGACCGGTCATCGCGGCTCGCTCGCCTCGATGCGCGAGCGCGACCTTGTGCTGGACGACGGCACGGCATTGCTGGCGACCGTCCACCCCTCCTATCTGCTGCGCCTCCCCGACGAGGACACGCGCGAACGCGAGACGGCCCGCTTCCGCGCCGATCTGGAGCGCGTCGGGCGCCTGGTGCCGGAGATGAGGGCCGCTTAGGCGGCCCATCATTTGGCGGCCGGTCGTCATCGCGAGCGCAGCGAAGCGATCCAGAAGGTCTCGCTCTACGTCCCCTGGATGGCTTCGTCGCTGCGCTCCTCGCAATGACGACAACGGGTCGAGTGACTGCGATTGACCCGCAGCCCCTCCCGGTGTCCCCTCCGCGGAAACGAGACGAGGAACGCATGGGCGAGGAACTGAAGGGCAAGCGTGTCTTGGTGACCGGCGCGTCGTCGGGGCTGGGCGCGCATTTCGTGCGGCTGCTGGCCGGGCAGGGCGCACTGGTCGTGGCCGCGGCGCGCAGGGTCGAGCGGCTGGAGAAACTGGCGGCGGACTGCGCCGGGTTGCCGGGACAGGTGATGCCGCTGGCGCTGGATGTCGCCTCGGTGCCCTCGATCCAGGCCGGCGTGGCGGAGGCGGCGCGGCTGCTCGGCGGGCTCGATGTGCTCGTCAACAATGCCGGCATCGGTGAAACCGAGGCCGCGATCTCCGTCACCGAGTCGCAATGGGACGCGCAGCTCGACGTCAATCTGAAAGGCTGTTTCTTCGCGGCGCAGGCGGCGGCGCAAGTCATGATCGCGGCGAAGCAGGGCGGGGCGATCGTCAACATCGCCTCGATCCTGGGCGAGCGGGTGACGGCGCGTGTCCTGCCCTATGCCGTCTCCAAGGCCGGGCTGATCCAGATGACCAAGGGGCTGGCGCTGGAATGGGCGCGGCACGGCATCCGCGTCAACGCGCTGGCGCCCGGCTACATCGCCACCGACATCAACCGCGACATGCTCGAGAGCGAAGTCGGGGCAACGCTGGTCAAGCGCATTCCGAGTCGCCGCTTCGGCGAACCCGCCGATCTCGACGGACCGCTGCTGCTGCTCTGCTCCGACGCCGGGCGCCACATGACCGGGACGGTAGTCGCTGTCGATGGCGGGCATCTGGTCAGCGGGTTGTGACCGAAGCCGTCATGCTCGGGCGAAGCCCCGACCATGAAGGCTCTCAGCGCATGATCTCCTTCAGCCGCAGCAGCGAGATGCGCTCGACCTGTCCCAGCGCCGTCTCGAACTCGACCTCGGGCGTGCTCTGCAGCCGGGTCTCGAAGGCGGCCAGGATCGCGTCCTTGCTCGCGCCGGCCACCGCCATGATGAAGGGGATGCCGAAGCGCGCCTTGTAGGCGTCGTTCAGTTGCGTGAAGCGGGCGCGCTCGCCGGAGGTGAGCCGGTCGAGTCCGGCCGAGGCCTGCTCGCCGATCGATTCCTCCGTCATCTCGCCGGCCGCGGCGAGCTTGCCGGCCGCGGCGAGCTTGCCGGCGAGATCTGGATGGCCGAGCAGTAGCGCCTTCAGCTTCTCGCGCGGGGCGGCGCGCATCACCTTCACCATCGCCGCATGCAGCGTCGCGGCGTCGTCATGGGCGGGCGTGATCCCGGCCTCGAAGGTGGCCTCGGCGATCCAGGGCGCGTTCTCCCAGATCCGGCCGAAGACCTCGATGAAGAGCGCCTTCGGCACGGCAGAGGGGCGGTAGCCGCCCGTGGGCGGGTGGTGGCGGACCCAGTGGCGAGCGATGTCGAGCCGCGTCGCGACCCAGACATCGTCATGGCTTTGGACATGGTCGAGGAAGCGCGCCAGCGCCGCGGCCCGGCCCGGCCGGCCGACGAGGCGGCAATGCAGGCCGATCGACATCATCTTTGGCGCGGTCTCGCCCTCGGCATAGAGCAGGTCGAAGGAGTCCTTCAGATAGGCGAAGAACTGGTCGCCGCTGTTGAAGCCCTGCGGGGTGGCGAAGCGCATGTCGTTGGCGTCGAGCGTGTAGGGCACGGCGAGCTGCGGGCCCCTCGGCCCCTTGAGCCAGTAAGGCAGCTCGTCGGCATAGACATCCGCCGTGTAGAGGAAGCCGCCTTCCTCCATCATCAGCGGCGTCGTGTTCTGCGAGGTGCGGCCCTGATAGAAGCCGAGCGGCCGCTCGCCGGTGATCTCGCGCTGGATGCGGATGGATTCGAGGATGTCGGCGCGCTCCTTTTCGGCGGGCACGTCGCGGTAGTCGATCCATTTCAGGCCATGGGTGGCGATTTCCCAGCCCGCTTCCTGCATCGAGGCGGCGATCTCGGGATAGCGCTGCAGCGCGCTCGCCACGGCGAAGACGGTGACCGGCATGGCGCGCTCGGTGAACATCCGCCACAGCCGCCAGTAGCCGGCGCGCGAGCCGTATTCGTAGATCGACTCCATGTTCATGTGGCGCTGGCCCGGCCAGGGCGCGGCGCCGACGATCTCGGAGAGGAAGGCCTCGGAGGCAGCGTCCCCATGCAGGATGTTGTTCTCGCCGCCTTCCTCGTAATTGATCACGAACTGCACGGCGATGCGGGCGCCGCCTGGCCAGCGCGGATGCGGCGGGGTGCGGCCATAGCCCTTGAGGTCACGCGGATAGGCGGTGTCGGTCATGGGGAGCGGTGCTCGCAATGTGATTCAGGTTGTGATCGTAAGCGTCTGACAGGCAAGTGGGAAATGTTGTGCTGGGCAGCGGCGTCATCCGTCATTGCGAGCGGAGCGAAGCAATCCAGGGGCCATCGGGCACCATCGCTCTGGATTGCTTCGCTGCGCTCGCAATGACGGAAGGTCCTGACGACGCGGTTCGCGTGGCCGCCCTCAGCTCCCGCGATAGGTCGTGTAGCCATAGGGCGAGCAGTTGAGCGGGACATGCCAGTGCCGGCTGGTGTCGGCGATGCCGAAGCGGATCGTCACGGTCTCGAGGAAGGCTGGCTCAGGCAGGGCGACGCCGCGCTCACGGAAATAGGCGCCGATCGCGAAGTCGAGCTCGTAGAGACCGGGCTGCGTCGCCTCCGGCGTCAGCAGGGGCGCATCGGTGCGGCCATCGGCATTGGTCACGGTGGTCGCCAGCGTTTCGGCCTGGCCGTCCGTGACGCGGCGAAGCGTGACCGCCACGCCCGCGGCCGGGACGCCGCCATGCGTGTCGAGGATATGCGTCGTCAGTCCCGCCATGCGCGTCGTTCCGTCATCGTCGAAGGTTGCGGCGCTGCGCTTGCATGCCGCCTCGCGCCAAACGTAACTTCGGCGCGGGCGAAGTCCATCGTCCTGCGCGCCAATTGAGAGGACCACCGCGGCGATGCTCGACGCCTATCTGATGGAATGGGGCGGCATGCTGCTGCGCTGGCTGCATGTGATCACCGCGATCGCCTGGATCGGCTCGTCCTTCTTCTTCATCCATCTCGACGCGTCCTTGCGTCCGGCCGCCGACATTCCGCCGGGCCAAGGCGGCCGCGCCTGGCAGGTCCATGGCGGCGGCTTCTACGAGATGCGGAAATACCTGGTCGCGCCCGCCGTGATGCCGGCCGAGCTGACCTGGCACAAATGGCAGGCCTACTGGACTTGGATCTCGGGCTTCTTCCTGCTGGTCTGGGTCTATTATGCGCAGTCCGAGCTCTATCTGATCGACCCGGCGGTGATGCAGCTCTCGCCGCTCGCCGCGGGCGCCATCGGCATCCTGGCGCTGGTGTTCGGCTGGCTGTTCTATGACTGGCTCTGCCGCTCGCCGCTGGGCCGCAACGACGTGCTGCTCGGCGTGCTCGGCTTTTCCTATGTCGTCGCGGCGAGCTGGGCTTTCGCCTCTGTCTTCTCCGGGCGCGGCGCGCTGATCCACACCGGCGCGCTGATGGCGACGATCATGACCGCCAATGTCTTCTTCAACATCATGCCGGGGCAGCGGAAGGTCATCGCGGCGCTGACCGCGGGCGAGAAGCCGGACCCGAAATACGGCAAGGCGGCCAAGCAGCGCTCGCTGCACAACAACTACATCACCCTGCCGGTGCTGTTCCTGATGCTGTCGAACCACTATCCGGTCACCTATGCCAATTCGGCGGTGATCCCGGTGCTGGTGGCGCTGATCATCGTGGCGGGCGCTTTGATCCGGCATTTCTTCAATGTCCGCCACGCCGACCATGCCAAATCGCCCTGGTGGACCTGGGCGGTGGCGCTGGTCGCCCTCTGGCTCGCCTTCTGGGCGGCGATGGCGTCCTCGCCCGGCGGGCGCGAGCGGCTGGGGCTATCGCCACTGCCGGCGACAAAGCCGGTGATGCTGGCCGGGCTGCAGCCGCCGCCGGAGGCGGTCGCCAACATCGTCACGGGGCGCTGCGCGATGTGCCATGCGCCCGAGCCAAGCTGGCCGGGCATCCAGATCGCGCCCAAGGGCGTGCTGCTGCATGAGCCGGAGACGATCGCGGCTCATGCGCGCGCCATCCGCGTCCAGGCGGTGATGACCCACGCGATGCCGCCCAACAATCTTTCCGGAATGACGGCCGATGAGCGGCGCGTGCTGGCGGATTGGCTCGCTCAAGGGCGTTGAGCCGCACGGATTCTCCCATCGCCGCAACCAATCGCTTACCTAACGGAAAGTCGTGATCACGGCTGCGTGATTTCATTCAGTTTCGGTTCACCTCGTCGCGCGCATGGTTCGCCCACTGTCAGGCTGGACTGTGGCTGCCAATCCGGGGGGCCTCCGGCAAGGACGAGGGACCGGGGGGTCCGTTGGACGTGCATTCGAGACGGGTCGCAGGCTATGGTCTGGCGGCCATGGCCTTCATCTGTGTCTGGGCGGTACTGTGCTGGCCCTGGCTGTCGGGCGCGGTCACCATCCCGTTCGATGCCAAGGCGCATTTTCAGGCGCAGATCCAATTCCTCGCGCGAGCACTCCATTCGGGCCAGTCCCCGTTCTGGACGCACAACGTCTTCGGTGGCTCGCCGCAGGTGGCTGACCCCCAGTCGCTGATTTTCTCACCCGCCATCCTGCTGGCGGCGCTCGTTCCCTCGCCGAGCTTCCGCGCGGTCGATGCCTATGTGCTCGCCCATCTGCTGGCGGGCGGGCTGGCGGTGATGATGATCTTTCGCGACCGGAACTGGCATCCGGCCGGCGGCCTGCTCGCGGCGCTCGTTTTCGCCTTTGGCGCCTCGGCCGCTTGGCGGGTCCAGCATGTCGGGCAGATTGCGAGCCTCGCCTTCTTCGCCATCGCGCTGTGGCTGACCCTGCGGATGCTGCAGCGTGCCTCGTTGGCGGCGGGGGCGCTGGCGGGCTTCGCCGCCGGGATGATGATGGTCGAGCCCGATCAGGTTGCGCTCTTGGGCGCCTATATCCTGATTGGCGTGGTGGTGGCGCACTGGCTCTCGGGCGGCTGGCCGGCGTTCCGCGCCAGCCTGTTGCCGGGCTCCCTCGCCGCCGTCGTCGGCCTCGGCGTCGTGGCGCTGCCGCTGCTCTGGACCTGGCTTTTCGCCGAAGCGACGACGCGGCCTGCCGTGGATCTGGTCGAGGCCGGGCGCGGATCGCTGCATCCGGCCTCACTGCTCACCGCCTTCGTCGCGGATCTGTTCGGCGCGCAGGACCCGAAGGTCGATTTCTGGGGTCCCTACAGCCCGCATTGGGACGCCAAGGAGCTGTTTCTGTCGCAGAACATGGGGCAGGTTTATTTCGGTGCTCTGCCGGCGCTGCTTCTGGTCGTCCCCGGGCTGAGCCGCGGCTGGCTCTGGGACAAGGGCGTGCGCGCCTTCACCATCCTGTTCGCGCTGATGGTGCTGTTCGCGCTCGGCCGCTACACGCCGGCCTTTGCCGCTTTCTACCACCATCTGCCGGGCATCGACGCCTTCCGCCGGCCGGCCGATGCCACCTTCCTGATCGGTGCTCTCGGTGCGCTCCTGTCCGGCTACATGCTGCATCGTCTGTTCAGCGAGCCGCAGCCCGGTCTGACGAGACGCGACTGGCTGTGGGGTGCCGGCTTCGTGGTCGTGCTGGCTGGTCTCGCGCTGCTGGTTTCGTCGCAGCAGGGGCGGCTGGGGGAGGCGCTCAAGCCGGTGGCCTTTGCCCTGCTCTGGCTGTCCCTCGCGCTGGCCCTGCTTCACGGGCTGAGCCGGCTCAGGCGAGGCCTCGGCACTGTCGCGGCTACACTGCTCGTGGCCGGTGTCGTCGCGGCGGATCTCGGCGCCAACAACGGGCCGAACGAATCGACGGCTTTGGCGCCCGACATCTATGACGTGCTGCGCCCCGACACGCGCAACGAGACGGTCCAGGTTCTGAAGCGGCTGACGGCCCAGCCCGCAGGGTCGCCGCGGCGGGACCGGGTGGAGCTGCTCGGCATGGGCTTCGAATGGCCCAATGCCGGCATGGTCCACGGCTTCGATCACACGCTCGGCTACAACCCGCTGCGCCTCGCCGATTTCTCGGATGCGGTGGGCACGCGCGACACCATCGCCGGGCCGGATCAGCGCAAGTTCACGCCGCTGTTTCCGTCCTATCGCTGCCGCCTCGCCAATCTATTGGGGCTGCGCTACATCGCCTCGCCGCTGCCGATCGAACAAATCGACCACACGCTGCGCGAGGGCGACCTCCGGCTGATCGCGCGCACGAAGGAAGGCTATGTCTACGAGAACCCGCGGGCGCTGCCGCGCGTGCAGTTCGTCGGTGGCTGGGAACTCGCCGATTTCGACGCGATGAAGCAGAGTGGACGCTGGCCCGAGGTCGACCCGCAGCAGGCCGTCCTGCTCGATGCCGAGCCTCCGGTCGCCATGCCGGAGGGGCCTGCACAGGTGCGTGCGGACGTCACGGTTAAGCGCTACCAGAACACCGAGGTCGAGATCGAGGTGACGAGTTCGGCCGCCGGCTTCGTCGTGCTGAACGACATCTATCATCCCTGGTGGCGGGCACAGGTGGATGGGGTCGACACCGACATCCTCAAGGCGAATGTGCTGTTCCGGGCGGTTCAGGTCCCGGCGGGCACGCATCGGGTCCGCTTCAGCTTCCACCCGATCGAAGGGGCCTTTGCGGAGCTGCGCGAGCGCGTCGCCCCGGCCCCGGCCGAGCCGGCGGAGGAACTGCTGCCGCTGCCGCCGCTGAAGGAGGAGCCGCTGGTCGCCGAGGGCGACAGGCTGTTGCCCTCCCTCCTTGCCGCGCCCTCGCAGCAGGTGCGCGATTCACTGCGGCTGGGCACGCCGGCAGCGCCGGCGAGCCGGGACATGGTCTCCTCGGCGCTGGCTCACTGAGCCGCGCCGGGCTTTCGGATCAGGCGCCGGTGTCGCCGACCAGGCCGGCGGCGGCGATGCCCGCCAGCGCCGCAGCCTCGTCATTGTCGGACGTGTCGCCGGAGACGCCGATCGCCCCCAGAAGCGTGCCAGCCGCATCGCGAATCAGCACGCCGCCCGGCACCGGCACGAGCGAGCCGCCGACGGCATGGGTTGCCGCCTCGACGAAATAGGGCCGCTCGAGCGCCATCTTGTGCAGGGCGCGCGAGCCGATTCCCATCGCGACCGCGCCATGGGCCTTGCCGATGGCGATCTCGCCGCGTTTCAGGCTGGTGCCGTCCTGCGCAGCGAAGAGCTTCTGCGCGCCGCGTGCGTCCAGGATCGCGATGGTCAGCGGCTTGAAGCCGGCGCTCTGGGCATGGGCGAGGGCGGTGGTCATGATCGTCTGGGCCTGGGCGAGGGTCAGCATCGGTCTGCTCCGGATGGGAATTGCGCGGCGCTTGTGACAGTGCCCGCGTTCGGAGGAAACCCCTTTATCCATCGCTGGCCCGGAATGATCTGGCTTCCCGCTACGGCATCCCGGCCGCAAAATCACACCCGGTCGCCCGAGTGCCTTGAACATGTCATCGCAGTTGGGCTTGATGAATGCCCAACGACGGAGGAACGACATGGGCCTGTTCAGCTTCATCAAGGATGCCGGAGCCAAGATCTTCGGCTCGGCCAAGGCGGCGACGCCCGACGCATTGCAGAAGGAACTCGCCGGCCACGGCCTGCCCTCCGACGTCGCGATCAGCGTCGATGGCGACAAGGTCAAGGTCTCGGGCAAGGCGATGACGACCGAGGAGGCGGAGAAGATCATCCTCGCGCTCGGCAACACGGCCGGCATCGCCAGCGTCGAATCCGAGCTGATCGTCGCCAAGGAGGTGCCGGCGGCGGTGTTCTACACGGTCAAGAAAGGCGACACGCTCTGGAAGATCGCCGAGGAGCACTACGGCAAGGGCCAGGGCGCGAAATACACCGACATCGTCAAGGCGAACACGCCGCCGGTGAAGAACCCGGACCTGATCCAGCCCGGCTGGGTGCTGCGGATTCCGGCGCAGGCCTGAGTGCTTCGCATCGGCTGATGATGACCGCGCCCTCCGGGGCGCGGTTTTTTGCGCGCAGCACGTCCGCAGGCCAGACGGGGCCTTGACGGATTTGGTTGCGTCGGCAACGATCTCGTCGATCCAGAAGCGGGCGGGCCGAAAGGCCCAGACTCGCCGCCGGTCGTGCTAAGGTGAAGACAGGGCCGTGCGCAGGCTCCGGAGGGGGAGCCGCGCCGGGCAACAAACGACATCCTCGGGAGGGAAGTCATGAGGTTCGATCGCCGCCAATTGCTGACGGGGGCCGGCGCTGCCGTAGCCGCCCCGCTCGTTCTGCGTGCCACCCGCGCGAATGCGCAGGAGGTGACGCTGAAGATGCACCATTTCCTGCCGCCGGTTGCGGTCGGCCATGCCCGCTTCCTCAAGCCCTGGGCCGACAAGGTCGTGGCGGAGTCCAACGGCCGGATCAAGATCGATATCTTCCCGTCGATGCAGCTCGGCGGCACCCCGCCGCAGCTCTTCGATCAGGCGCGCGACGGCGTCGCCGATCTGGTCTGGACGCTGCCGGGCTATACGCCGGGCCGCTTCACCGGGCTCGAAGCGTTCGAGCTCCCCTTCGTCGCCAACAAGCGCGCGCTGGTGAACTCGCTGGCGCTGACCGAATACGCGCAGCAGAACCTCGCCGCCGAGCTGAAGGACGTGCACCCGATCTGCGTCTGGGCGCATGATCACGGGCTGATCCACGCCAACAAGCAGGTCAAGACGATGGAGGACCTCAAGGGCCTCAAGCTGCGCTTTCCGACGCGTCTCGCCGGCGAGGCGCTGAAGGCACTCGGCGCCAACGCCATCGGCATGCCGGTGCCGCAGGTGCCGGAATCGCTGGCGCAGCGCGTCATCGACGGCGCGGTCATTCCCTGGGAGGTGGTGCCCTCGGTGAAGGTGCAGGAACTCGTGAAGTTCCACACCGAGATTCCGGGCTCGCCGACCTTCTATGTCGCAACCTTCATCCTGGCGATGAACAAGGCGAAGTATGAAGCCTTGGCGCCGGACCTGAAGGCGATCATCGACCGCAATTCCGGCGCCGCTGCGGCCGGCATGGCCGGAAAGGTCTGGGACGAGCAGGCCATCGCCGTCTCCGAGATGGTGCGCAAGCGCGGCAACACCATCACCGTGATCGAGGAGGCGGAGGCCGCGCGCTGGCGCAAGACCACCGAGCCGGTCATCGAGGCCTGGATCAAGTCGACCAAGGAGAAGGGCCTCGACGGCGAGAAGCTGCTCGCCAGCGCGAGGGCCGCGCTCGCCAAACACGAAAAGGCGGCCTGACCGGGACGATGGCGCAGGATCGGGGGGAGATTGCGCCATCGGCGTTCGAGCGCGTGGTCCAGAGCGTCGCCCTTCTGGGCGGCGTGCTGCTGATCACGCTCTCGGTGACGGTGGTGATCAGTGTCACGCTGCGCTCCGACCTCGTCGGGGGGGCCGGCGTGCCGGGTGATTTCGAGCTGGTGCAGATGGCGACGGCGCTCGCCGCCTTCTGCTTCCTGCCCTGGTGCCAGCTGCGCCGCGGCAACATCTTCGTCGACACCTTCACACTCAAGCTGCCCGAGCGCTGGCAGCGCCGCATCGATGCGGGCTGGGACATCGTCTATGCGCTGGTGATGGCGCTGATCGCCTGGCGGCTCGCGGTGGGGGCGCGGGCGGCCTTCGGCACCGGCGAAACCAGCATGGTGCTGCTGGTGCCGAGCTATCTGCCGATCGGTTTCTGTGCCGGTCTCGCGCTGCTGGTGTCCGTCTCGGCCCTGGTCAGTGCGCGGCGCCTGCTGAGGACGGCGGCGTGAGCGGCTTCGCGATCGCCATCGCCGGGTTCGGCATCCTGCTCGCGCTGATGGCGCTGCGGCTGCCGATCGGTCTCGCCATGATGCTGGTCGGGGGCGTCGGCTACATCCAACTCAACGGGCTCGACCCGTTCCTGAACTATATCCGCACCACGCCCTACCAGATCTTCGCCAATTACACGCTGTCGGTGATCCCGTTGTTCGTGCTGATGGGCGCCTTCGCCGAGCGCTCGGGGCTCGCCGGCGATCTGTTCAAGGCCGCCGCTGCGCTGGTCGGGCACCGGCGCGGCGGGCTCGGCATGGCGGTGATCGGCGCCTGCACCGGCTTCGGGGCGATCTGCGGCTCGGCGGTGGCGACGACCGCGACCTTCTCGCGCGCGGCGCTCCCGGAGCTGCGGCGCTACCGTTACGATCCCGGCTTCTCCTGCGGGGTGATCGCGGTCGGCGGCACACTGGGCATCCTGATCCCGCCCTCGGTCATCTTGGTCGTCTATGCGATCTCGACCGAGCAGAACATCGCCAAGCTGTTCAAGGCGGCGCTGATCCCGGGCCTGCTGGCGGCCGCGTTCTACTGCGTCACGATCGCGCTGATGAGCCGCCGTCATCCTGACTGGGTTCCGGCGCAGCCGCGCATCGCCTGGGCCGAGCGCGTGCGGCCGCTGCTCGGCATCATCCCGGCTCTGCTGGTCGCGTTTGTCGTCGTCGGCGGCATCTATGGCGGCGTCTTCACGCCGACGGAGGGGGCATCGGTCGGCGCCTTCGTCATGCTCGTCATCGGCCTTGTGCGTCGCACGCTGACGCCCGCTGCGGTACGTCAGGCGATCCTGCAGACGGCCGAGACCTCGGCGATGATCTTCGCGATCCTGCTCGGGGCGGAGGTCTTCAACGCCTTTCTCGCCCTGACCCAGGTGCCGACGGCGGCGGCGGAGATGATCGCCGCTTCCGGCTTCGCGCCCTACACGGTGCTGATCGGGCTGCTGCTGTTCTACATCGTGCTCGGCGGGGTGATGGACGAGCTGGCGATGATCCTGCTGACGCTGCCGGTGTTCTTCCCGATCGTGACCGCGCTCGATTTCGGAATGCCGACGGACGATGTCGCGATCTGGTTCGGCATCCTCGTGCTGATCGTCGTCGGCATCGGCATGACCTGCCCGCCGATCGGCCTCAACGTCTTCGTCGTCGCCTCGCTGGCGCGCGACGTGCCCGTGACGCAGATCTATCGCGGCGTGCTGCCCTTCGTCGCGGCCGACATCCTGCGGCTGGGTGTCGTGGTGGCATTTCCGGCGCTCACCCTTTATCTGGTGAAGCTGCTGGAGTGATTGCGCCGGAGCCCGCCCGTGACCGTGAACGATCTCGACATCGACGACATCAAGGCCGGCCTTGCCGACGGCTCCATCCTGATCGTCGATGTCCGCGAGCCGCATGAATTCGCCGCCGGGCATATTCCGGGTTCGGTCTCGCGGCCGCTCTCGCGGTTCGACCCCGCGGACCTGCCCAACGAGCCCGGCAAGCGGCTGGTGCTCTCCTGCGCCGCCGGCGTGCGCTCGCTGCGGGCGCTGGAGTTCGCGCAGTCGGCCGGGCTCGATGTCGACAGCCATTATCTGGGGGGCTTCAAGGACTGGGCGATGCGGGGCGAGCCGGTGGAGCAGGGATGAGCCGCAGCGCTCCGTCCAGCCCGCCGATCTTGACGAAAGCTGACGCATGACGATCCAAAACGGTCTTTACGGCGCATTCTCCGCCGTCCTTCTCGCTGTCGCGCCCGGCGCCGCCGTCGCGCAGGCAACCGCCGCTCCGTCCGCACGCACGGCTCCGGCCCAGGATGCCGAGCTCCAGACGGCGATCGCCAAGTCGAACGCCTATACGGCGCTGATGAACCGCACGCTGCGGGCGATCCAGTCTTGGGAGCGCTATGGCAGCTGGGTCGATCTGAAGAAGGGGCCGACCGGCAAGGAGCGCTATATCGGCTACGGGCTCTACAGCCTCTACGACGTTACCGGCGAGATCCGGAAGGCCGAGGAGTTCCTGACGCGGGAGCCGAAGCTGCCGGCGATCGATGCCTCCGTCGCCGCCTACATCAAGGCCTATCAGGAATTGGCGCCCCTGATCACGCGGGCCGAGCGCTACTACGACCGCAAGGATTACCGCGACGACAATCTCGCCGAGGGGCAGAAGCTCCACGGGTTGATGGTGCCCGCGGCGCAGAGCTTCCTCGCCGAGCGCGTTCGGCTGGATGCGCTGATGCGCGACTACAAGAAGGGGCTCGACCAGCGCGAACTCGCCTCGGTCGAGCAGCGCGAGGGGCGCTCCGCCCGCTGGCAAATCCGCAATGTGATGATCAACGCACGGTCCGTGATGGATCAGATGCCCAGCAACGAGAAGCCGATCGTCGATCTGAAGGCTTTCAGCGCCACCGTCGCCGATTACGCCGCCGCAATCCGCGAACTCGACGCGTTCAAGGACAAGAACCCTGGCACGTCGCTGATGATCGACAGCCAGGCCGGGTCCTGGCTCGGCAAACTGCGCGATTTTTCCGACAAGCTCGCCAAGAGCAAGGGCGATGTCCGCCGTGGCGCCGCCAACGACGCCAACTGGATCGTCAACAACTACAACATGATGGTCAGCCTGTCGGAGACCGCGGCGCGGATGCCGCGGTAAGGGCGATGCGCTGCGTGCATCCCCGCGCGCGATCCGGCGGGGCTGACCGCGGCCCGATTCTATTTCAGTGTTTCATTCGACCAATCTGAGGGACTTTCGGCCATGCGCCCCATGAAATTCGGATTCGGACAGCCGGTCCGCCGCGTCGAGGATCAGCGCCTGACCACGGGGGCCGGGCGCTACACGGACGACACCGCCGTCGAGGGGGCTCTGCACGCCTTCGTCCTGCGCTCGCAATACGCCCATGCCACCTTCAAGATCCGCGACAAGGAGACGGCGCGGCGGATGAAGGGCGTCAAGCTCATCCTGACCGGCGAGGACGTCGCCCATCTCGGCGATCTGCCGTGCAAGGGGCTGATCAAGACGATCTCGGGCGAGCCGGTGAAGCCGCTGCCCGTGCCGGTGCTGCCGACCGACACCGTGCGCCATGTCGGCGAAGCGGTCGCCTTCATCGTCGCCGAGACGCTGGCCCAGGCCCGCGACGCCGCCGAGGCGATCGATATCGAGTGGACGACGCTGCCCTCGGTCACCGGGATCGAGGAGGCGCTCGATCCCAAGGCGCCGCAGCTCTGGCCGGACCGGCCGGGCAATGTCGCCTTCGAGGCCGAACAGGGCGACAAGGCGAAGACCGACGCCGCCTTCGCCAAGGCCGACCGCACGATCTCCGTGACGATCGTCAACAACCGCCTGGCCTCCAACTATATGGAGACGCGCGCCTGCATCGCCGAATACGACAAGGCGGCGAAGCGCTGGACGTTGACGCTCGGCAGCCAGGGCAGCCATGGCACGCGCGACATCCTCGCCAAGAACATCCTCAAGGTCGATCCATCGCGCATCCGCGTGGTGACGCCGGATGTCGGCGGCGGCTTTGGCACCAAGATCTTCATGTATCGCGAATACCCGCTGACCATGGTCGCGGCGGAGAAGCTGAAGCGCCCCGTGCGCTGGGTCGCGGACCGGACCGAGCATTTCCTCGCCGACACCCATGGCCGGGCCAATCTCGCCACCGCGACGATGGCGCTCGACAAGCGCGGCAAGTTCATCGCCCTGAAGGTGGATCTCGCGGCCGAGATGGGCGCCTATCTCTCGCAATACGGGCCCTTCATCCCCTGGGTCGGCACGACGATGACGCCGGGCTGCTACAACATCCCGGCCGTGCATGTCCGCTTCCGCGGCATCCTGACCAACACCATGGCGGTCGATGCCTATCGCGGCGCGGGGCGCCCCGAGGCGGCCTATCTGATCGAGCGGCTGGTCGACGCCATCGCCCGCGAGACGGGCAAGACGCCGGATGCCGTGCGGGCGCTCAACTTCGTCAAGCCGACCGAGATGCCGCACAAGACTCAGACCGGGCCCGTCTATGATTCCGGCGAGTTCGAGGGCCATATGCGCCGGGCCATGGAGGTGGCGGACTGGAAAGGCTTCAAGACCCGCCTCAAGGCCGCCAACAAGGCCGGCAAGATCCGCGGCATCGGCATGGCCAGCTATATCGAGGCCTGCGGCGGCGGCGGGCCCGAGAGCTCGACCGTGATCCTCGAGAAGGACGGGACCGTCACGGTGCTGATCGGGACGCAGTCGAACGGGCAGGGGCACGAGACGGCCTATTCGCAGCTCGTCTCGCAGCATCTCGACATCCCCATGGACCGCATCCGCGTGATCCAGGGCGACACCGACAAGGTCGAGACCGGCTCCGGCACCGGCGGGTCGCGTTCGATCCCCGTCGGCGGCGCGGCGCTCGACAAGGCGACCTCGATCCTCTCCGACAACCTGAAGCAGCTCGCCTCCGAGAAGCTCGAGGCCGGGATCGGCGACCTCGAGATCGTCGATGGGGCGGTGCGCGTCGTCGGCACCGACAAGGCGCTCGACCTCGCCGCCATCGCGGCACTGCCCGGAGCGACCACCGAGAAGCTGCGCGTCCACCAGAGCTGGCAGCCGCCGGAGGCGACCTATCCGAACGGCACCCATGTCTGCGAGCTGGAGATCGACCCGCAGACCGGCGCGACCGAGCTCGTCAACTATGTCGTGGTCGACGATTTCGGCATGACGCTGAACCCGACCATGCTGCAGGGTCAGGTCCATGGCGGCGCAGCGCAGGGCATCGGCCAGGCGCTGATGGAGGAGATCCGCTTCGACTCCTCGGGCCAGATGCTGACGGCGACCTTCATGGATTATGCGCTGCCGCGCGCCATCGACATCCCGAACTTCCATTTCGAGACGCGCAATGTCCGCTGCGTCACGAATGCGCTGGGCGTGAAGGGGGCGGGCGAGGCCGGTGCCATCGGCGCCTGCCCGGCGGTGATGAATGCCATGGTCGATGCGCTGGACCGGGCCGCTGGCATCAAGGCCATCGATATGCCGGCGACGCCGCTGAAGGTGTTCAACGCCCTGAAGGACGCCGGCTACCGGCTCTGACGCAAGGGCAGTCTTGCGTTCGCGCAAGACTGCTCACGCGAATGGCACTTGGCGGCGGCGGCCGGATCGGATGATCTGGAACGGTTCCAATCGGCGCCGCCCCGGCGACCGAAGCCTTCAGGGAAGCGCCATGATCCGCACCATCGCCGTCGCCGCCATTCTGGGACTGGGCGTCACCGCCGTCCTTGCCCAGTCGGATCCGATCACCGAACGCCGCAACGCGATGAAGGCCGTCGGTGCGGCGACGCGCGACGGCGCGGCGATTGCCAAGGGCGAGGCGCCCTTCGAGGCCGCGAAGGCTCAGGCCATCGCGAAGGCCTATGTCGACGCGGCCAAGAAGATGCCGGGCCTCTATCCCGACAACAGCAAGACCGGCGGCGAGACCACCGCGGCCCCGAAGATCTGGGAAGACCAGGCCGGCTTCAAGGCGGCCTTCGCCAAGTTCGAGACCGATGCCGCCGCGATCGGCACGGCCGCGGATGTCGCCGCCTTCCGCACCGCCTTCGGCAATGCGACCAAGAACTGCGGCAGCTGCCACGAGGTCTACCGCATCAAGAAGTGACGTCGGCCGCCGAGGCGGCCGAGGGAGCTTTCCGGCTCCGGTCACGTTGTGCTGACATGCGCGTGCCGCGGCCCTGGCCGCGGCACGTCTTGTCCGTCTTCCGGGGAGTCTCGAGATGCTGCGCCTTCGCCGTCTGCTGGTCACGCTGGTGGTGCTGGCGGCTGTGGGACTGGCCGGCTTCTACCTGCTCACCGACCCGCGCGTGGTCTCGCCATCGCCCGAGATCGGCGCGCTGGGTGCGCCCGACATCGAGAATGGACGCATCCTGTTCGCGGCCGGCGGCTGCGCCTCCTGCCATGCGACGCCGAACCAGGACGACAAGCTGAGGCTCGGCGGCGGACTCGCGCTGGAGTCGCCTTTCGGAACCTTTCACGCGCCCAACATCTCGCCCCATACGCGCGACGGCATCGGCAATTGGGGCGTTCAGGACTTCGTCGACGCGATGGCGGCTGGGGTCTCGCCGAAGGGGCAGCACTACTACCCCTCCTTCCCCTATACCTCCTACCGGTTGATGCCGCCCAAGGCGCTGGCCGATCTTTTCGCCTATATCCGCACGCTCACCCCCGTCGAGGGCCGGGCGCCGCCGCATGAACTCCCGTTCCCCTTCAACATCCGCCGCGTCGTCGGCGGCTGGAAGCTGCTGTTCTTCGAGCGCGGCGCCTTCCGGCCCGATCCGACGAAGAGCGAGGAGTGGAACCGCGGCGCCTATCTGGTGAACGGGCCGGGCCATTGCGCCGAGTGCCACTCCAGCCGCAACGCGCTGGGTGCCATCATTCCCGCGACGCGCTTCGCCGGCGGGCCGGACCCGGAGGGCAGGGGCTTCGTCCCCAACATCACTCAGACGCCCGAGGCGCTGGGCAAGTGGTCCAAAAGCGAAATCGCGGAACTGCTGAAGAGCGGCTTCACGCCGAGTTTCGACAGCGTCGGCGGGACGATGGCGGCGGTGGTGCGCAACACCGCGCAACTGCCGGAAGCCGACCGGCAAGCCATGGCGGAGTATCTGAAGTCGCTTCCGGTCGTGCAGGGCCCGTCGCGGCCGGTGAAGACGGGGGGGTGAGGAGGTCGTGCCGCTTCAGGCTTTCTCCGGCCATGAATCGGGTGTTCGCGGAAGTCTCTGCTCCGGATCGAGGACCTTCACCCGCGGGGCGTCCGCCTCATTCCAGCGCCAGAGCGCGACACAGCGCCCCCCAGGCGACATGAAGGACGGATAGACGACCCCGTCCCATGTCGCAGCCTGCAGACGAGAGGCGAGCCGATGAGTGGGCGGCACTTGGCCGGCGTCGCTTTCGAGGCGCCAGGCCGTCTCGTGGATCGCCGAGGTCAGGCCGATGGTCGCGAGGTTTTCTCGTACCGTCAGGTCGAACAGGCGGGCGCCGAAAACCTCCAGCATGGCGATCAGGGCCGGATGCTGCGTTAGCCCCTGATTGTACTCCGCCCAGGCGGTCGACATCTCGCAGGCGGCATAGAGGCATGGCTGTCCGACGGCGTTCCAGCGGCCGCCATAGCGCGCCGCTCCGTCTCCCGAGAGCGGCAGATAGGACCAGCGCGGCACATAGGCGCGCCACAAGACCCAGTCCACCGTCGCGCCGGGCTCAGGAATAGACACCCGCGCGGACCGATTCGAGATAGTCGAGCACGCGGTCGCTCTTGCCCTCGCGAACCAGATCATGCGCCGTCTTCCCACCCCAGCCGGGGAGGGGTTGGTGCTTGAACCAGATCGCCGCACGATCCTCGTCGCCGGCCATCTCGGCTGCCATGGCAATGATCCGAACCAGCGGGCTCAGGGCGGCGTCCACCTTGCGCTGGCCTGACTTCGCCGTGAGGGTGGTGCGAGCGACGCCGATCATTGCGGCCAGATCCGTCAGAGGCAGGCCCAGCTTTTCCGAGACGCGGCGGGCCGAGAGATAGGGCTGGCCGGCCTCGCGGAAGCTCGTCGCTCTCAGTTCCAGCGCCGGAGTCATGTCGCAAATCCTGCAGCCATTGATCAGTTGATGATCAATATGCGCTCAGGTTGGGGCGCAAACAAGGTTGACGTGCGGTGCGAGTGGACCAAGGCGCGATCGCCGACCGAGACCCTGCCTACTCCATCACCGCGGCCTTGAGGATGCAGACCATCATCGCGGTGCCGGGCTCGCTGCCGACGCAGCGGACGATGTGGCGGCGGTCGCAGCGGTAGCGCAGTGTCTCGCCGGCCTTGGCGCGCTGCACGATATCGCCGACCTCGACCTCGAACTCGCCGGAGGTGACGGAGAGCGACTCGATCGAGCCGCGCTGATGGCCTTCGGAATCGAGTTCGCCGCCGGGCTCCGACTGCACGTCGTACCATTGCAGCCATTCGACGGTCTTGATCCAGCCGACGATGGCGAGCTTCAGCTTGCCGTCCTCCGAGACCAGGATCGGCGTGTCGGCACGGGCCGTCTTCTCGATGAAGGGCTCTTCCTCGCCGCTGGAGAGTACGCGCTCGATCGAGATATCGAGCGCCTGCGACAGCCGCCAGATCGTCGCCAGCGTCGGGTTGGTCTCGTTGCGCTCGATCTGGCTGATGATCGACTTGGCGACGCCGGACTGTTCGGCGAGCTCGGAGAGCGAGAAGTTGTAGGCCTTGCGCAGGCGCTGGATCGTCTTGCCGAGCTGCCCCGAGATGACGTGAGCCCCGGAATCGAACTCGCGTCCGCCACGCTCTTTCGTCTCGATACCCATGTGAACCGGCCTGCCTCGCCTGTCGGATCGTTTGCACGATCGAACGAAAATGTTTGTCTCGCCGGACAATGCCTCTTGCCGTGGCGCGGGGCAAGCCGCGGCAACGCGGCGCGTGGCTCAGGTCGGCCGGGTCGAGCTGATCTCGCGCTGCTCGCGCTTGAGGACGCCGAGGCGCTGCTCGCGCAGGATAACGTAAATCCCCGAGGCGATGACGATGGCCGCACCGATCAGGATGGTCGAGACCGGCCATTCGCCGAAAACGAACCAGCCGATCAGCACGGCCCAGATCATCGTCGAGTATTCGAAGGGCGCGATCAGCGAAGCGTCGCCGAAGCGATAGGCCTGGACGAGGAGGATCTGACCCAAGCCGCCGAGGATGCCGATGGCGACCAGCATTCCGGCCTCGGTCAGGTCCGGCATTCGCCAGCCGAAGGCGAGCGTCGTCAGGCCGAGCGCGCTGGTCAGCAGCATGAAGTAGAAGACGATCGCGCCGGTGCTTTCCGTCTTCGTCAGCAGGCGCACCTCGATCGAGGCGAAGGCCGAGCAGAAGGCGCCGAAGAGACCCAGAGCCGCGCCCAGCGCCGGCCCGGCCTGCAAACCCTTGGACAGCACGCCTCCGGTCAGGTGCGGCGAGAGCATGATCAGCACGCCGACGAAGCCGATGGTGACCGCGCTCCAGCGATAGATCCGCACACGCTCTTTCAGCACCAGCGCCGCCAGCACGACGACGCCGAGCGGCGCCGCGTAGCCGAGCGCGACCGCATCGGACAGCGGCAGGAACTGCAGGGCCGCGAAGCCGCAGAACATACCAGTGGAGCCGATGACGCCGCGCTTGAGATGGCCGCGCAGATTGCTCGTCTTCAGCGCGCCCGGCAGTTCCGAGCGCCAGGCCAGCCAGATCAGCAGCGGAATCAGCGCGAAGAACGAGCGGAAGAAGACCAGCTCCCCGGTCGGATAGCGCGTCGACATGTGCTTGATGCCGGCGGACATCAGCGTGAAGGACAGCGCCGAGAGGAGTTTGAGGCTGATGCCGAGGAGCGGAGACAAGGGACCGGCGCAATGCGAGAGGGCGGGGGCGCCCCGCTTCGCCCTTCGTTAGATCATGTCCGAAAGGGGCCTCAAAGCGCGAAGCCTGCAACCCCGTCAGACTGTCCGCGGCGGGGCGGCGCGCTGGCGCCCGCCGCCCCGGTTTCCCTCGGTTCACACACTGAGGAGCGCTCGGCGGCTCCTCAGTGTGTGGGCTGAGCAGCCGCTGGCCTCAGAAGCTCCCCCGGAACGCCCCGCCGTCGATCAGGATGTTCTGGCCGGTGATGTAGCCGGCATGGGCGCTGGCGAGGAAGGCGCAGAGCCGGCCGAATTCGTCGGCCTCGCCGAATCGGCCGGCCGGCACGTCGGCGCGGCGGGCCTGCGCCATTTCCTCGACGCTCAGCCCCTTCATCGCCGCCATCTTGGTCAGCCCGCCCTTGAGCCGGTCGGTGTCGAACATGCCCGGCAGGATGTTGTTGATCGTGACATTGGCATGGGCGACCTCGCGCGCCACGCCGGAGAGGAAGGCGGTGAGCCCGGCGCGGGCCGCCGAGGAGACGTCGAGCCCGGGCAGGGGAGTCAGCACGCTGGCGGAGGTGATGTTGACGATGCGGCCGAAGCGCCGGGCGATCATGCCGTCGACGACGCGCTGCACCAGTTCGAGCGGCGTCGCCATGTTCTGGACCACGCCTTCGAGCAGCGCCTCGCGCGACACATCACGAAACCCTTTCGGCGGAGGGCCGCCATTGTTGTTGACCAGAATGTCGGGCTCGGGGGCGGCGGCGAGCAGGGCGTCCTGCCCGGCTTGGGTCGAGACGTCGGCGACGACGGGGATGACGGTCGCGCCGGTGCTGGAGCGGATCTGGCGGGCCGTTTCCTCGAGAGTCGTGCCGTCGCGTCCATTGATGACGACGGTGCAGCCGGCTTCGGCGAGCGCCTGCGCGCAGCCGCGACCGAGCCCCTTGCTGGAGGCGCAGACAATGGCCGTACGGCCCGAAATTCCAAGATCCATGGCGTTCCTCAGGAGGTTCTTATCGTCGAATGGCAGTGAGACCACGGATCGCAGGGCCCGTCATCAAAGCGCAACGCAAATCAGACACATGCCGGACGCATCGCAACAGGATGGGCCGGGTGGCATGGGCGACGAGGACGACGCGAAGCAGGTTCGCAGCATCTTCATCTCGGATCTCCACCTGGGCACCCGCGGGGCGCAGGCCGATCTGGTCCTCGAATTCCTGCGCGCCTACGACGCGCCGCAGATCTATCTGGTCGGGGACATCATCGATGGCTGGCGTCTCAAGAGCGGCTGGTATTTCCCGCAGTCGCACAACGACGTTATCCAGAAGCTGCTGCGCAAGGTCCGCAAGGGCTCGAAGCTGATCTACGTCACGGGCAACCACGACGATTTCCTGCGCGACTTCACGGGCCTGCAGTTCGGCGGCATCACGCTCGTCGACGAGATCGTCCACGAGACGGCGGACGGAAAGCGCCTGCTGGTCATCCATGGCGATCTGTTCGATCTCGTCGTGCGCAACGCCAAATGGCTCGCCCTGCTCGGCGACTGGGCCTACACGCTGGCGCTGGCCTCCAATGTCGTCGTCAACAAGGTCCGGCGGCTGCTGCACCTGCCGCATTGGTCGCTCTCGGCCTGGGCGAAGAACAAGGTCAAGAACGCGGTCAGCTATATCGGCGAGTTCGAGACCTGCCTCGCCGCCGAGGCGCGCCGGCACCAGGCCGATGGCGTCGTCTGCGGGCATATCCACCACGCCGCCTTCCGCGAGATCGACGGGCTGACCTACATCAACACCGGCGACTGGGTCGAAAGCTGCACGGCGGTGATCGAGCATCACGATGGCCGCTTCGAGATGATCCGCTGGCCGCAGGGTCGTCTCAAGGGCCAGGCGGCGGTGCCCGTCGTCGTGCCGGCGCGCCCGGCTCCGGTTCCGGCACTGGTGGAAGCCGCCTGATGCGGGTTCTGATCGCGACGGATGCCTGGCGTCCGCAGATCAACGGCGTCGTGCGCTCGCTGGAGCGCATGGCGGAGGCGGGGCCGGATTTCGGCGTCACCCCGAAGTTGCTGACGCCGGAAGGCTTCCGCCAGATCGGCCTGCCGAGCTATCCCGATATTCGGATCGCGCTGGCGACGCAGCGCGCCATCGCCGAGCGCATCGCCGATTTCGCGCCGGATCATGTCCATATCGCCACCGAAGGGCCGATCGGCTGGCTCGCTCGCGCCGTCTGCCTCGCGCAGAAGCGCGTCTTCACGACGAGCTACCACACCCGCTTCCCGCAATATGTCGCGGCGCGCTGGCCGATTCCCGAAAGCTGGAGCTACGGTTTCCTGCGCCGCTTCCATGGTCCGGCCGCGGCGGTGATGGTCTCGACCGCGACCGTTGAGGCGGAGCTGCGCCAGCACGGCTTCCACAACATCGTGCGCTGGGGGCGCGGCGTCGATCTCGCGCTCTTCCATCCGCGGCCGCAGAGCGTGCTCGATCTGCCGCGGCCGATCTTCCTGAGCGTCGGCCGGGTCGCGGTCGAGAAGAATCTCGACGCCTTCCTGTCGCTGCGGCTGCCGGGCAGCAAGGTCGTGGTCGGCGACGGACCGGCGCGGGCCGATCTGCAGCGCGCCTATCCCGATGCGATCTTCCTCGGGACCCGTGAGGGGGAGGATCTTGCCGCGATCTACGCCTCCTCCGACGTCTTCGTCTTCCCGAGCCTGACCGACACCTTCGGAATCGTCCTGCTGGAGGCGGCGGCGAGCGGGCTTCCGGTCGCGGCCTTCCCGGTACAGGGCCCGCGCGACGTCTTCGCTGGCAGCGGCGCGGCGGTGCTGGACGAGGATCTGCGTTCGGCCGCGCTGCAGGCGCTGCGGATTCCGCGCGAGATCTGTCTCGACCTCGCCGGGCGCCACAGCTGGCAGGCCAGTGCGTCCCAGTTCTACGGGCATATCCGGCGGGTGGCGCGGCCCCAGGCGGCGCCGGACACTACAGCCTTCGCGAGCTTGTGTGGCGCGGAAGGGCGGGAGCGGCACCGTCTGACGGCTTGAGCAGCGCGCGGAATCCGTCCCGCCGCTCGTGAATCGAGGCGATCACGAAACCCATGGGCACGCCGAGACCGACAAGAGCCGCTTCCGAGAGCTGCAGGCTGGCCTCGATCGTCTCCGGAACCGCGTCGTTGACGCCGATCTTGTAGAGATGGCGGGCATGGTCGGCGTCGCGGGCGCGGGCGACGATGACGAGATCGGGCCGCAAGTCACGCGCCGCCGTCACGATCGCGTCGACCGCACGGGGATTGTCGATGGTGACGATCAGGGTCGTGGCTTCCATGACGCCGCAGAGGCGCAGGAAATCGGGCCGCGTCGCGTCGCCATAGAAGGCCGGGCGGCCGGCGCGGCGCTGGGCGGCGATCAGCATCGGGTCGGCGTCGATCACGATGTAAGGTTGCCGGTGTTCCTCCAGCATGCTGCCGACGAGCTGGCCGACACGGCCGCCGCCGACGACGATGGCGCGCGCGGTATGGTCGCCGGGCGGCAGGATCTGCGCCTCCTCCGGCAGGGCCACCGGCACGGCCAGCGTCCGCGCCAGGCTGCGGGCGAGACGGGCGAGCAGCGGCAGCGCGATCATCGTCAGCGAGACGCTGGCAAGAACCAGGCTCGCCGGCGCCTGCTCCAGCAGCTTCGCCGCGACGGCGCCGCTGAGCAGCACGAAGGCGAATTCGCCGCCTGGGCCCAGCATGATCGCGGTTTCCAGCGCGGTCGCCTTCGACAGTTTCAACAGGCGGGCGAGGGCGTAGACCAGCAGGGATTTGGCGGCGAAGAGGCCGACCGCGATGCCGAGGATGGCATAGGGATGGGCCGCGATCTCGGCCGGATTCACGCCCATGCCGACGGTGAGGAAGAAAACGCCGATCAGCAGCGACTTGAACGGCTCGATCGTGACCTCGATGGCGCGGCGATATTCGGTCTCGGCGAGCAGCAGACCGGCGATGAAGGCGCCCAGCCCCATGGAAAGGCCGGCTGCGGCGGCGATCATCCCGGTGCCGAGCGCGATCAGCAGCGTCGCCGCCATGAAGCTCTCGGAGGAATCGGTCGAGGCGACCAGGCGGAAGAGGGGCCGCAGCGCCCGCCCGCCGACCAGCACGATCACGGCGATCGCGGCGAAGGCCTGGAGCAGGGCCTGGACGAGGCCCGCCAGCAGCGAGCCGCCGCCGCCCTGCGCGCCGAGCACGCTGACGAGGAAGAGCAGCGGCACGACCGCGATGTCCTGGCTGATCAGCACCGCGAAGCTGGCGCGACCGGCCGAAGAGGTCATCCGTCTCTTTGCCGAGAGGAGTTCGACCACCATCGCCGTCGAGGACAAGGCGAGGCCGAAGCCGATGATCAGCGCTGCCGTGGCCGGCTGGCCGAGTGCATAGGCGACGCCGCCGATCGCCGCTGCCGACAGGACGATCTGACCGAGGCCGAGCCCGAAAACGAGGCGGCGCATGGTCTTGAGGCGCTCGAAGGAGAGTTCGAGCCCGATCACGAACAACAGGAAGGCGACGCCGAGTTCGGCCGGGCCGGCCAGCGCCTCGGGGCTCGAAACGGTGATCGTGCTGAGCAGCGGGATCGAGGAGACGAGCCCGCCGAGGCCGAAGGGTCCGAGCAGCGCGCCGCAGGCCATGAAGGCCACGACCGAATTGATCTTGAAGCTCTTGGCGAAGGGCACGATGACGCCCGCCGTCGCGAGCACCACGGCAGCGTCCTTGTAGACGGAAGGGTCGACGGTGGCGGCCAAGAGGTGCCTTGCGATTCGGAAGGAGGAGGAGAGTGTTTCGACTGTGCGGTTTCGGCCGCGCCGACACAACCGGTGCGGCACGGCGCAAGGGCGAATTCTGCTTGTCGCCATCGGGGCTTAGCCGCCTGGCCTTGCGGGGGGGCGTCGCGAGGCGGTTTCCCGCCGGGCACATCCGGGGTAGCGTCCGGCGCTCGCTTTCAGAAGGCCCTTCCATGCGTTTCAACGGCACCGAGAACTACGTCGCCACCGAAGACCTGACGGTCGCCGTCAATGCCGCGATCCGGCTGCAGCGGCCGCTCCTGGTGAAAGGCGAGCCCGGGACCGGCAAGACCGTGCTCGCCGAGGAGATCGCCGCCGCGCTCGGCGCGCCGCTGATCACTTGGCACGTCAAGTCAACGACCAAGGCGCAGCAGGGCCTCTACGAATACGACGCGGTCAGCCGCCTGCGCGACAGCCAGCTCGGCGACCCCCGCGTCTCGGACATCGCCAACTACATCCGCCGCGGCAAGCTCTGGGAGGCCTTCGTCGCGCCGGTGCGGCCGGTGCTGCTGATCGACGAGATCGACAAGGCCGACATCGAGTTTCCCAACGACCTGCTGCTCGAGCTCGACCGCATGGAGTTCCATGTCTACGAGACCGGCGAGACGGTGCGCGCGGCCCAGCGGCCGGTGATCATCATCACCTCCAACAACGAGAAGGAGCTGCCCGACGCCTTCCTGCGCCGCTGCTTCTTCCACTACATCCGCTTCCCCGACGCGCAGACGATGCAGGCCATCGTCGAGGTGCATTTCCCCGGCATCAAGAAGCGGCTGATGGAGGAGGCGCTGAAGCTCTTCTTCGAAGTGCGCGAGGTGCCCGGCCTGAAGAAGAAGCCCTCGACCTCGGAGCTGCTCGACTGGCTGAAGCTGCTCGTCGCCGAGGAGATGACGCCGGAGATGCTGCGCGAGCGCGATCCCCGAAAGCTGATCCCGCCGCTGCACGGCGCGCTGCTGAAGAACGAGCAGGACGTCTCGCTGTTCGAGAAGCTGGCCTTCATGACCCGCCGCGAGGGGCGCTGAGGGGCCTTTCAGGGGGCATTGGCGCGACGACGCCAATCCCTCTTTCGCCGCCCATTAACTTTCTGTTAAGGAGAGCGGCGTTCCTTGCCGGTGACGAGGGGCCGCCGCTTGCGGTGGCCGCCGCCCGAAATCAGGAGGCCGCCGCTCGATGCGCGCCAAAACTGCTGCCGAAGCCGTCCGTTCCGCGGGCTTTCTCCGCCACCGCCCCAAGGCGATCCCGCTGCTGATCGGACTCGCGGCTCCGGCGCTCGGCGCCTGCAGCCTGTCGCCGGTCGAGACCGCCGCGACCAAGCCGACCCCGACCGCCACCAAGCCTCACGAGAAGCGCAAGCAGGCGATCGAACTGGCCAAGGCCGATCCGCGCGAGAAGGAATGCCTCGTCCGCGCGATGTATTTCGAATCGAACCGCTCCAGCGAGGCCGGGCTTCTCGGTGTCGGAACGGTGGTGCTGAACCGGGTCGAAGCGGCCAACAAGCCCGAGACGATCTGCAGCGTCGTCGGCGCACCGCGGCAATTCGCGCCGGGCGTGCTCACGCGGTCGATGTCGCCGCGCGACCTGCCGAAGGTGGCGGCTGTCGCCGAGGATATCCTGGCCGGCAAGCGCAACGAGGCCGTCGGCAACGCCAAGCACTTCCATATGGCGGGGCTGCGCTTCTCCTATCCGAACATGCATTATGTCACCGTCGCCGGCGGCAATGCCTTCTATGTGAAGGGCGAGCGTCCGGAGCGTCGCCGCATCGAGGAGACGGGCTACCAGCTCGCCGGGACCTCGACGCCGATCGCGACGAGTGCGTCCGCCGTGCCGACCTCCTTCGCCAGCGCGCCGCTCGCCTTCGCGCCCCCGGCGCCGGCCACCGTCGCGCCGGTCGCGCTGGCGGCGAACGTGCTCGTCACCGCCCCGCTGCCGCCCGGTCGCCCGATGGATCTCGGGCTGACCCGCAAGACGGCGTCGGTTGCGGCGCCGGCGGCCCGGCCGGACGCGCGGCTCGCTTCGCTCATGCTGGAGAGCCGCGGCCTCGACAGCCGGGGCCTGCGCGGCAGCCTGAAGCTCGATTGAGCGCGCGCCAGCTTCAGGTCCAGCCCAGCAGCGGCCGACCGCGCAGGGCCGCCGCCAGCGCCATTAGCGTGATTCCCGCATAGGCCGTCGCGAAGAGCGCGACGGCGGCTATGCTCCTTCTCGCGTGTCGCGTCGCCGTCCAGACCAAGAGCCCGAAGAGCGGGACGATCTGCAGCGCGTGCAGGCCGAGGAAATGCGGCACGCGCAGGTCCCCGATCTCCAGCGACCAGCCCAGCAGGGGCAGGGTGGCATGGGCGGGCGGCACGGTCCCGACATAATGGCCGGTCGGGCTGCCGCCGAGCGCGAAGCCGCTGACGAGCCCGAGCAGGGTGGTCAGGCCAAGGCCGCCGATCAGCGAGAGCCGCAAGGGCGCGGGCAGGGCGGCCGCGTCGCGCCGCGCCAGCCCCCAGGCCAGCACCGCCGGCGCCAGCGTGAACATCACGGCCGCGATCCCCATCGCCGTGTAAAGCGCCGCGCCGAGGGCGTCGTCGGCATTGTAGTGCGAGGCTTCCAGGCGCGAGGCGCGCCAGCCGATATAGAAGACCTCGAGAAACAGCGGCACGATCACTGGCCAGATCAGGTAGCGCCCGGCGAGCCCGGCGCGAAAGCGTTCGCTCGTCAGCGGGACGAGCAGGGCGAGCGTCGCCAGATAAAGCGCGATCGAAATCTCGAACTTGAGCGGCTTGATCCAGGGATCGACGCCCTGAAACAGGCGCGGGTCGATCAGCGCGGCGAGCGTCGTGGGGATGGCGAGCGCCAGCATTGCCAAGGCCGCAGCCATCAGGCGCGGCTCGATCTCCAGCGCCCGCAGCCAGGCCGGCAAACGCGCCTGCAACCGCGCGATCCGGTCCTCCCGCGCGGCGCGGATGCTCGCCTCCAGCCAGACGTAGGCGAGCCAGCCGAGCGGGCCGAAGAGAAAGGTCAGCAGCAGCACCGGCACGACGAGGCCGTGCGGCACGGCTTCAGCCTGCGAGCGCCGCAGGATCCAGCTTCCGACCAGGAGGTCGAAGGCGAGGTAGTGGACCCAGCCGGCCAGCAGCAGGGGGCGGGAGCCGAAGAGCGCGGCGACCTGGTCGAGCGAGCCGAAGCCGCCGCTCGCCCCGTGCCAATGCACCGCGACGAGAACGACGTAGCTGAGGGAGAGGATCGCCGGGATGACGAGGCCCGCGAGGCGCCGCGAGAGGCCCCGCCAGCGCGGCAGCAGGATCATGCTCGCCCAGCCTGCCATCGCCAGCGCGCCGGCGGCGGAGAAGGCGGCGTCGAAGTCGAGCGGGCCCATCGCGATCTCGGATCTGTACAGTGTTAAGTTGTCTCTGTGGCGTAAGGCGTTATCTTGATGCTGTCAAGATGAGCGGCTGCGGCCGAGGGAGGCCGGCGGCATGGCGGAGAAGCGCGGGGCGGGGCGGGATGGCTATCACCATGGCGATCTGCGCCAGGCGATGCTCGACGCGGCCGAGGCGGTCTTGGCCGAGCGTGGCGTCGGCGGCTTCACCTTGCGCGAATGCGCCCGACGGGCGGGGGTCTCGGCGGCGGCGCCGGCGCATCATTTCGGCAATCTCGCCGGGCTCCTGACGGCGGTCGCGACGCTCGGCTTCGACGACATCTCGGATGCGATGGAGGCCGCCGCGGCGCAGGCGAGCGCGACCGGCGGCTGCCGGCTCGCGGCGATCTGCCGGGCCTATCTGGAGACCGCGCTGGCACGGCCAGGCCGGTTCCGCGTGGTCTTCGGCCGCCGCGAGCTGGACACGTCCGATCCCGAGATGCAGCGTGCGGGAACGCGGGCCTTCGGCATCCTCGTGGCCGAGACGCGCGCCCATCGCGCCGGGCCGGCCGCCCCACCGCCTGGTCCTCCGCCCGAGGGCACGGCGGCGGCGCCGGACTTCGCGGAGATCCTGCTGGTCTGGTCGCTCACCCACGGCTTCACGACGCTGCTGATCGACGGCCAGTTCGACTTTCTCGTCGGGCAGGAGGGAACCGGGACCCTGCTCGACCTGTTCTCGGGGCGCCTGATGCAGTTGCTGGTGGCGGCGTTGGCGCCGGATTCGACCCTCGCAAAACGCCGGTATGATGGTTAGATGCCCGCTATGCGCCGCCTGATGCTCCTCCGCCATGCGAAGTCGAACTGGCCCGAAGGCGTGGCCGATCGCGAACGGCCGCTCGCCACGCGGGGGCGTGAGGCCGCGCCCGTGATGGGGCGCTATCTCGCCGAGGAGCTGCTCTTGCCGGACCTCGTGCTGGTCTCGCCGGCGCGCCGGACGCAGGAGACCTGGCAGCTCGTCGCGCCGATGCTGCCGGAGAAGCCGGCGGTGCAGCACGAGCCGCGCATCTACGAGGCCAAGACCCAGCGCCTGCTGGAGGTGGTGCAGGAAACCGAGCCGGTGGTGCGCACCCTGCTGATGATCGGCCATAATCCCGGTTTCGAGGAACTGGCCGCCCTGCTGACCGGCCATGGCGACCGCTATGCGGCCTCCCGCATGAGCCAGAAATACCCGACCTGCGGGCTCGCCGTGCTCGATTTCGCCGTGGAGGACTGGCGCGACGTCGCGGCCCGCGGCGGGCGGCTCGACCGCTTTGTGACGCCGGCCTCGCTGGGCGAAGGTCCGGACGAGTGAGCCCGGCCGCATCGTGAGCGAGCGCTCCTATCTCGACGAGGCGCGCAACGCGGCGCTGGCCTTCGGCGATTCCCTTCTCGGCATGGCGAAGCCGCGGCTGCGGCTCGGCGTCACCGGCCTGTCGCGCTCGGGCAAGACCGTCTTCACCACGGCGCTGATCCAGAACCTGATCGAGGGCGCCGCGCTGCCGGTGCTGAAGGCGGCGAGCGAGGGGCGCATCGCCCGCGTTCGCCTCGTGCCGCAGCCCGATCCGGATATTCCGCGCTTTCCCTATGAGGCCCACCGCGCCGCGCTCACGGGGCCGGAGCGGCGCTGGCCGGAGTCGACGCGGCGGATCTCGGAGCTGCGCGTCGAGATCGACTATGAGCGCGCCGCCGGCTGGTTCAAGGGGCCGGCGACGCTGACGCTGGACATCGTCGACTATCCCGGCGAATGGCTGCTCGACCTCGCTTTGATCGGTCAGGACTACAAGAGCTGGTCGCGTCAGGCGGTGGGAGACGCGCGCAAGGCGCATCGCCGCGAGGCGGCGGCGGCTTGGCTGGCGGATCTGCCGCAGCGCGATGCGGCGGGGCCGCCCGACGAGATGGCCGCGGAGGCCGCGAGCGACCTGTTCAAGGGCTATCTGGCGCGGCTGCGGGCCGATCCGGAGGCGGTGGCGGTGACGCCGCCGGGGCGCTTCCTGATGCCGGGCGATCTCGAGGGCTCGCCGGCCCTGACCTTCGCGCCGCTCGATCTCGGCGCCGACACGGAACCGCAACCCGGCACGCTGGCGGGGCTGATGGCGGAGCGGTTCGAGGCCTATAAGCGCGTCGTGGTGGCGCCGTTCTTCCGCGACCATTTCGCCAGGCTCGACCGGCAGATCGTGCTGGTCGACGTGCTGGCGGCACTGGATGCCGGGGCGCCGGCGCTGGCCGATCTCGAAACCGCGCTGGGCCAGGCGCTCGCCGCCTTCCAGGTCGGGCGCAATTCCTGGCTCTCGAGCCTGTTCGCGCCGCGCATCGAGCGGGTGCTCTTCGCCGCGACCAAGGCGGACCATGTCCATCACGGCAGCCATGACCGGCTGGCGGCGGTGATGTCCCATCTCGTCGCGCGGGCGGCCTCGCGCGCCCAGGGCGCAGGGGCGCGGGTCGAGGCGATGGCGCTCGCCGCCGTGCGCGCGACGCGCGAGGTCCGCATCAAGCAGGGTCGCGAGGAGCTGCCCGCCATCGCCGGCGTGCCGGAGGCGGGCGAGATCGTCGCTGGCGAGGTCTTCGACGGCTTGAGCGAGGCCGCGATCTTTCCGGGCGAATTGCCCGAGCGGCCCGAGGCTGTGTTCGATCCCGCCGCGAGCTGGCAGATCCGGGCGCCACGCTTCCGGCCGCCTCTGGTGGCGCCCGATGCGGGCGGACGCACCAAGCCGCCGCCGCAGATCCGGCTCGACCGCGCCTTCGAGTTCCTGATCGGAGACCGGCTGGCATGAGCAAGGCGCCGCGCGCGATCCGTCTCGATCCGACCGCCCCGGATGGCGGCCTCGGTCCGGCCGTGAGCCGGGGCGACGTCGCGATCCTGCCCGAGAGCGAGCCGATCGACGTCGTCGAGCCCGCTGCCGTCGCCCCCGTCAAGCGGCGCTGGTCCTGGGGTGGTCTCTTCGTCGCCGGGCTGTCGGGCTTCCTGGCGCTCGCTTTCGGTGTCTGGGCCGAGCAGACCATCGCCTGGCTGATGAGCCAGAGCCCGGTGCTGGGCTATGCGGCGCTGGCCTTCGCGGCGATCGCGGCGCTGGCGCTCGCCGTCATGCTCGGCCGCGTGATCCGCGACATCCTGCGCGAGCGCAAGGTCGAGGCGCTGCGGCTGCGCGCGACGGCGGCTCTGGCGGATGGCAGCGTCGAGACGGCGAAGGCGGTCGCGGCCGAGCTGACGGCGCTCTACGGGTCGCGGGCGGAGACGGCCAAGGGGCGGGCGCAGCTCGCCGACAGCCTGCCGCAGCTCTTTGCCGCCCGCGACGTGCTGACGGTGGCCGAGCGCAACCTGATGGCGCCGCTCGATGCGCTGGCGCAGGCGCAGATCGCCCAGGCGGCGCGGCGGGTCTCGCTGGTGACCGCCGTGAGTCCGCGCGCGCTGATCGACATCGTCTTCGTCCTCGTCGCCTGCGCGCGGCTGCTGCGGACGATCGCCGGCATCTATGCCGGCCGGCCGGGCACACTGGGTCTGCTGCGCCTGGCCCGCCAGGTGCTCGGGCATCTGGTGGTGACCGGCGGCATCGCGGCGGGCGATGCCGTGATCCAGCAGGTGGTGGGGCAGGGGCTGGCGGCGCGGCTCTCTGCCAAGCTCGGCGAGGGCGTGCTCAACGGGTTGCTGACGGCGCGCATCGGTCTCGCGGCGCTGGCGGTGTGCCGGCCGCTGCCCTTCGTCGAAGCCTTCCCGCCGACATTGGGCGACGTCGCCGGCGATCTCGGCTCCTGGGGCGGCAGCAAGGATTCCAGCGTCTGATCCCTGCGGGCAGAGGGTGCGCCCTCCCGGCAAATTCTGCCGGGGCAGGGCGGATTTGACCCGGCGGAAACGGTCCCGAAACACTTCCGAAACCATCCAAGTCCCTGAAAAATAAGGCCCCGCGCCGTGGCACATGGCGTGCACTAACCGCCCCGACAGTTGAGGGCCGCCCGATGAGGGCGCCGGTCGAGGTGAGGGTTACATGGGCGTCTTCAGTGCGTTGACCACCGCGGTTTCGGGTATGACGGCGCAGTCCTATGCGCTGGAAAACATCTCCGGCAACATCGCCAATTCCCGGACGGCCGGCTTCAAGCGGGTCGACACGACGTTTTCCGATCTGGTGCCGGACTCGGCGCTGAACCGCCAGCTCTCGGGCTCGGTCGCGGCCTTCAGCCAGGCGACGAACTCGATCCAGGGCGATCTCGCCGCCACCCGCATCGACACCAACGCCGCGATCAACGGCGACGGCTTCTTCGTCGTCGACCAGCGCCTCACCGGGCTCGGCAGCAACACCCAGTTCGCCAACACCAACCTCTATACGCGCCGCGGCGATTTCGACTTCGACGCCAACGGCTATCTCGTCAACGGGGCCGGCTACTATCTCAAGGGCCTGAAGATCGACACGGTCACCGGCCAGCTCATCGGCACCCAGCCCGATGTGCTGCGCATCACCAAGGAGCAGTTCCCGGCCAAGGCGACGACCTCGATCGAGTATCGCGCCAACATCCCCGCGAAACCCGGCACCAACAACGCCAATTCCAATCCGACGGTCGCCGGCTCGGAGCTGCTGAGCCCGACCGGCTTCACCAGCAACCCGCTCTCGACCACCCAGGGCGGCACCGGTATCGTCATCGGCAGCGAGATCACCAACTTCCTGAACCAGTCGATCCCGGGCGGGTCCGTCACCGTCTACGATTCGCTCGGCAAGGCGACGAGCGTCGAGCTGCGCTGGGCCAAGACCACCAACGCCTCGGCCGGCCCGCCGGCGACGGTCGACACCTGGAACCTCTTCGTCGCCGAGAACACCGGCGCGACGGGCGGCGCCACGGCCTATCGCAACGCGAACGTCGACGTCACCTTCGGCGCGACGGGCCAGCTGACCGCGCCGGCGACCGGCAACATCACCCTGCCGACGATGACGATCGCGGGAACGACCATCACCGGCATCCAGGTCACCACCGGCGGCAGCGGCCTGACGCAGAACGGCGACGTCAGCGGCCAGATCGACGCCCGCTCGATCCGGCAGGACGGCTACACCGCCGGCACGCTCGACCGCACCTCGATTTCGGCGAACGGCCAGGTCATCGGCACCTTCAGCAACGGTCAGGTCGTCGCGCTGGCGCAGCTTTCGGTCGCGCGCTTCAACGCCGACAACGCCCTCAAGAGGCTGGATGGCGGCGCCTTCGAGGAGACGATCGAATCCGGCCCGCCGATCATCGGCCTCGGCACCTCGCAGCTCATCGGTGGCAATGTCGAGCAGTCGAACACCGATATCGCCGACGAGTTCTCGAAGATGATCGTCACCCAGCAGGCCTATTCGGCCAACACCAAGGTGATCACCACCGCGCAGGAAATGCTGCGCGACGTCTTCAGCATCATCCGCTGACGGCTTTCGGAGCGGATGAGGCGCGGTCCAGAAGGGCCGCGCGGCAAGACAGGAGCCGACGATGGGTCTAAGCACCTCCCTCAACACCGCGATCTCGGGGCTGAACGCCACCCAGATCGGGATCGGCGTCGTCTCGCAGAACGTCGCCAATGCGGGCACGGCCGGCTATGTCCGCCGCGTCGTCTCGACCTCGGACAGCCTGGCCGGTCTGACGATCTCGACGCAGACCACGCAGGTCCAGCGTCTGCTCGACAAGATCGTCCAGCACCAGCTCTGGCAGGAATCCGCCGGCGCCGCCTATACCTCGACCCGCGCCGACATGCTCGCCAGCGTCGACAAGCTCTATGGCGCGCCCGGCAGCTCGACGGCGCTCGACACGATCTACAACGGCTTCACCTCGGCGCTGCAGGCGTTCCAGAACGATCCCTCCTCCTACAGCCTGCGCACCTCGGTCCTGGACAGCGCGACCCAGCTCGCCAGCCGCCTGAACACCCTCTCCAACGGCGTGCAGAGCCTGCGCTCCGAGGCCGAGGCGGGGATCTCGGCCGGCGTCACCAAGATCAATGATCTGCTCAACGCGCTGACGACGGTGAACGCCCGCATCGTCGGTTCGCCGAACGATCCGGCGCTCGCCAATCTCAAGGACCAGCGCGACCTGATCCTGTCCGACCTGTCCCAGTACATGGACATCAAGACGAGCGAGGATGCGCGCGGGTCGATCAGCGTCGTCACCGGCGGCGGGACGCAGCTCTTCGACGGCCGCCCCGCCGTCGTCTTCAGCTTCGATGCGCGCTCCGGGCTGACGCCCGACGACCAGTGGAGCAGCAATCCGGCGCAGCGCGGCGTCGGCACCATCACCATGTCGACGCCCACCGGCGGCTCGCTGGATGCGATCGCCAACAAGACCTTCCGCTCGGGCGAGATCGCCGCGCTCATCGAGATGCGCGACACCACGCTGGTCCAGGCCCAGGCCCAGCTCGACGAGATCGCCGCGCAGCTCGCCAGCGCGCTGTCGGATCGCGAGATCGCGGGCACCGCCGTCACGGCCGGCGCGGCCACCGGCTTCGACGTCGATCTCACGGGCCTTCAGGCCGGCAACAAGGTGACCCTCGACTATGCGGTGACGCCGGGCGGCGCGACCCAGCGCTTCACCTTCGTGCGGGTCGACTCGGCGGCCTCCCTGCCGCTGCCGGCCTCGGCCGGTGGCGACGCCAACAACCGCGTCATCGGCATCGACTTCTCCGGCGGTCCGGCCTCGGTCGCCGCCCAGATGCAGACGGCACTCGGCGCCGGTTTCACGGTTTCGAACACCGGCTCGGTGCTGCGCATCGTCGATGACGGGGCGGCCGGCACGCGCGACGTCAAGGCGCTCACGGCCCGCCCGACGGCGACGACGCTCTCCTCGGTCGGCGGCAGCGCCGAGCTGCCCTTCTTCGTCGACGGGGGCGCCAACGGCGCCGCCTTCACCGGCTCCTATGACAACGGCTCGCAGACGCTGGGCTTCGCCGGGCGCATCCAGCTCAACCAGGCGCTGGTGGCCGACCGCTCCAAGCTCGTCGCCTATGAGCCGACCACCGCCCAGGGCGACACGACCCGGCCGAAACTGATGCTCGACCGGCTCACCAGCAGCCAGCGGGCCGTCACCAACCGGCTCGGCCTCGACGGATCGACGGCCACCACCAGCGTCACCGTCTCCGGCCTCGTGCAGCGGGTCGTCTCGACCCAGGGTCAGGCGGTCGAGACCGCCAAGCGCCTCGACGAGGGACAGCAGGTCGCGCTGGCGGCGGTGCAGAGCCGCTTCCAGCAGACCGCGCAGGTCAGCATCGACCAGGAAATGTCGTCGCTGATCGAGCTTCAGAACGCCTATGCCGCCAACGCCCGCATCATCTCCACGGTCAAGGAGATGATGGACGTGCTGATGAGAGTGTGAGCGCGCCATGACCATTTCCGCCTATGGCTCCGGGGCCTATCGCGCGGCGACGCCGAACCGCCTCGTCTCGACCCGCAACGAGCTCACCGATCTCGAGCGCCAGCTCTCCACGCAGCAGCGGGCGGAGAGCTATGGCGATCTCGGCATGGACCGGCGCGTCAGCCTCGATCTCAACGAGAAGGTCTCGACGCTCGACGCCTGGCTGGAGGGCATCACGCGCGGCAACGTCAATCTCAACATCACCTCCAAGGCGGTGGAGAACTACGCCAAGCTGACGAGCGAGACCGTCAACGACACGCGCTCCAATACCTATATCCCGAGCTCGACCGGCCGCTCGGCGCCGCAGGTGCTGGCCGAGGAGAAGTTCAAGCAGACGCTCGACCTGCTGAACACGCAGGTGAACGGCCGCTATCTGTTCTCGGGCAAGACCTCGGATGTGCAGCCGACCGCGACCTATGCCGAGATGATCGACGGCGACGGGGCCGGGCGCGCGGGTCTGCGCCAGATGATCGACGAGCGCCGCCAGGCTGATCTCGGCGTCGGCGGCCTCGGCCGCCTGACGACGGGTGGGGCGGGCGCCACCGCCACCATTGCCGATGCCAACCCGGCCCATAGCTACGGCTTCAAGCTCGCCGGCGCGACCAGCTCCTCCGCGGCGATGACGCCGGCCTACACCGCCGGCCCTCCCGCCGATCTCACCGTCACCGTCGCGAGCCTGCCCGCCGTCGGCGACACGCTGCGGGTCAAGCTTTCCCTGCCGGACGGCACGGAGGAGGAGATCGTGCTGACCGCGCGGGCGCCGGGCACCACCGGCAACGCCGCCGACAGCTTCGAGATCGGCACCGACGTCAACACGACCGCCGCCAATCTGCGCGCCTCGATCACGGCCGCGATCGGCAAGGAGGCGGCGACGACGCTCTCGGCCGCATCCTCGCAGGTCGCGGCGCGCAATTTCTTCGCCGGCAGCACCAACAGCCCGCCGCTGCGCGTGCCAGGCCCGCCCTATGATGCGGCGACCGCCGCGCCGGCGCCGGGCACGGCCGCCAATACGGTGATCTGGTACAAGGGCGACGACGGCAGCGACCCGGCGCGCAGCACCTCCTCGGTCCAGGTCGACAAGGGCCAGATCGTCGGCACCGGCGCGCGTGCCAACGAGGAGGCGTTCCGCATCGGGCTGGCGCAGTTCGCGGTCATGGCGGTCGAGACCTTCCCAGCCAACGACGCCAATTCGCAGCCGCGCTACGAGGCGACGATCGCCCGCGTCAGCGACCGGCTGGCCTTCGGCAACGGCGCCCAGAAGCCGGCCGAAATCATCACCGAGCTCGGCTCGGCGCAGACCTCGCTGGCCCGCGCCAAGGAGCGGCACGAGAGCACCAAGAACTACCTCACCGGCGCTTTGGCGGATGTCGAGACGGTGTCGAAGGAGGAGGTCGCAGTGCAGATCCTGGCGCTGCAGACTCAGCTGCAGGCGAGCTACGAGACGACCTCCATCCTCTCCAAGCTGACGCTGACAAACTATCTCTGATCGCCGCATCGCTGCGGGAATGACGAAGGGCGCCACCGGGTTCCGGTGACGCCCTTTTCTGTTCCGGCTCCCGGCCTTGGGCCGGTCAGCGGCCGCGCAGGCCGGCGGCGATGTCGCGGTTGATGCTGACGAGGACCGGCAGGCCCTCGCGCGTCGGGTTCGCAGCGACCTTGAAGGTCTGGTTGAAGATGAAGTTCGCCAGGCTGAGGATATTGGTCTTGATGCCGACCGGCAGCGGGTTGTCCTCGGCGATCACGGCCGAGACCAGCAGCGTCCAGAGCTTGCGGTTGTAGGCGAGGGCCTCGTCGAGGTCGCGCTCGGCCAGCGACCAGTCGTCGGCGATCGCCTGAAGCCGGGAGGCGGCCTTGATCAGCAGGGAGGCTTCGAGTTCGCGGGGGGAAACGACCGCCTGCGTGGCGCGGGAGGCGGAGGCGTAAGCGTTAAACCCGTGTTGCATTCTCGATGAGTTCCGCTTCGTAAGCGATCAGCTTCTTGGCTGCCTTGAGAGCTTTGTAGAGGTCGCTGCTTAAGATGCGGTTATTGATCTCGTGAATATGCGGCAGAGAGCTCGGCGCGGCCTGGACGAAATCGCGCACCAGCTCGAAATAGACCTGATGCTGGTACATCGGGTCCTGGGCGAGGTACATGAGCTGGATCGCCAGATAGATCTTCTTGGCCGGGCTGTCGGCGGTCGCGGGCGTGAGAATGTCCTTCTCGCGCAGGATCGGCGCATCGCCCTCGATGAAGAAGCGCGTGCGCTGCTCGTCGTTGCGGATCACCACCTGGCCGATGATGATGCGCTCGCGGGGCTTGAGTTCGACCTTGAGAGCCATGACGCGCCTGCCTTCTGGCTGGAGAGAAGGGGGCCTTTGCCCCCGGACGAGTGTTAGCTGAACAGCCGCAGCACGCTCTGGTCGGCCTGCGAGGCGAGCGAGAGCGCGGTCTGCGAGAGCTGCTGGCGGGTGTTGAGCGCGAGCAGCTTGGCGCCTTCCTCGTTGGAGTCGGCCAGGACGAGGTTGTCGGCGCCGGTCGTCAGGGTGTTGACCATCTCTTTGGTGAAGTCCTGCCGGGTCTGCGCGACCGAGAGGTTCGAGCCGAAGGTCGAGGCGAGCGAGCGCAGCGAGGTCAGCGCGGTCGAGAGCGAGCCGGTCGCCTTTTCGAGGTCGAGGTCGTTCTGGAAGTTGAAGAAGCCGGCGAGCTGCGTGTTGACCGCCTGCGGGATGCCGAGATTGTCGGAGGTCAGATTGGTGCCCTGTATGTCGAGCTTGGTCTGGTTGGTGCCGCCCTTCTCGTTGAAGGCGATCGAGAGACGGTCGCCGGCGAGCAGGTTGATGCCGTTGTAGCTCGAATCCTTGGCGAGCTGGTCGATCTGCGTGCGCAGGTCGTTGAACTGCTGGATCAGGTTCGAACGGACGGCCGAGGTGACGCCGGAGGAGGCGATACCGGTGGTGCGGTCGGTCGCGTTCAGGCCGAAGGCGGCGCTCTGCGCACCGGTCGAGGAGGCCGTGACGGCCGCAGCCGGGGTCGCGCCAGCGCCGATACCGACGCCGAGCGTCTCCGAGCCCATGCCCTTGACGTTGAGCAGGCCCTTCTCGTCGACGAAGGCGGTGGCGACGCCGGAGGCGTTGATCGCGTTGACGACGTCGCGGACGGTCGTGTTGGCGGTCAGCGTCACGCCGATATTGGTCGTCGAGGTCGGCGCGCCGACCGGGCCGGTGGTGATCTGGATGTTCAGGGCCGGGGTCGCGGTGACGTCGATCCCGAGGTCGCCGGCGGAGCCCGCCGTCGCCGTGGTCACCGTCGTGTCGCCGGCGCTGCCGACGCGCTTGTCGAGGGCGATGTCCTTCAGGCTCTTGTTGGTCGCCTGGGTTTCTGCGGTGCTCGACAGGGCGGTGCCGGTGCCGACGACGGTCGGGCGGTTCTGGGCCGCGTCGGCCTGAGCCTGCTTCACGGTCGACTGCAGCGACTGCACCAGCTTGGTGATGCCGTCGATGCCCTTGGAGGCGGCCTGGATCGTCTGGATCCCGTTCGAGATGCCGTCGAGCAGGCCGGTCAGCTGGCTGCCGCGGTCGTTGAGCGACTGCGCGGTGAAGTAGTTCACCGGGTTGTCGATGGCCGAGTTCACCTTGCGGCCGGTCGCCAGGCGGTTCTGCAGGACGGCCTGCTCGCTCGTCGTCTTCTGGAGCGTGAGCAGGTTGTTGCGCACGCCACTGGAAAGAATCGTGTTCGCCATCTTCGGTCCCCTGAAGCGCGATTCTGCGCTCGTGCGGTGATGGCCGATAATTCCTCGTTAAGGATAACAAACCGTTAATGCGGCGCCTGATGCGTTCACGAATGCAGAAAGGCGGCGGAGCCGGGGCTCCGCCGCCTTCTTGTCTTCGGCCCACATCCTGTGGGCTGCCCGCATTCTGCGGACGAAGGATCAGAACAGACGCAGGACGGCCTGGTCGGACTGCGAGGAGAGCGACAGAGCCGTCTGCGACAGCTGCTGACGGGTCTGCAGCGAGAGCAGGTTCGCGGCTTCCTCGTTGGCGTCGGCGTTGACCAGGTTCGAAGCGCCGGTGGAGAGCACTTCGGCCAGGTCCTTGGTGAAGTCCTGGCGGGTCTGGGCGACCGACAGGTTGGCACCGAAGGTCGACGACAGCGACTTCAGCGAGGTGAGGGCGTTCGTCAGGGCCGTGGTGGCCTTTTCAAGATCCGAGTCGTTCTGGAAATTGATCGTCCCCGCCACCTGGGCGTTGCCGGCCTGCTGGATGCCGATGTTGTCCGACGTCAGGTTGGTGCCCTGGATGTCGAGCTTCGTCTGGTTCTTGCCGCCCTTCTCGTTGAAGGCGATCGTCACCTTGTCACCCTGCAGCAGGTTGACGCCGTTGAAGCCCGCATCCTTGGCCAGCGAGTCGATTTGCGTGCGCAGCGTGTTGAACTGCTCGATCAGGTTCGAACGCGTCGCCGAGGTCACGCCGGAGGAGGCGATACCCGTCGTGCGGTCCGTGGCGGCGAGGCCGAAGGCCGTGTTCGACGTGCCCGTCGCCGACGCCGTGGTGGCGGCAGCGGCGTCCGCGCCGACGCCTATACCGACGCCGAGCGTCTCCGAGCCGGTGCCCTTGACGTTGAGCAGGCCCTTCTCGTCGACGAAGGCGGTGGCGACGCCCGAGGTGTTGATCGCGTTCACGACGTCGCGGACGGTCGTGTTGGCGGTCAGCGCGACCGAGATGTTGGTCGTGGAGGTCGCCGCGGCCGGGTTGGTGACGATCTGGATGTTCAGCGCGGGGGTGGCGGTGGTGTCGATGCCCAGGTCACCGGCGGAGGACGCCGTGGCGGTGGCGACGGTCGTGTCGCCGGCGCTGCCGACGCGCTTGTCGAGGGCGATGTCCTTCAGGCTCTTGCTGGTCAGCGCGGCTTCGCTCGCGGTGGCCAGGGTCGTGCCCGTGCCGACGACGGTCGGGCGGTTCTGAGCCGCGTCGGCCTGCGCCTGCTTGACGGTGGACTGGAGCGAACCGACCAGCTTGGTGATGCCGTCGATGCCCTTGGAGGCGGCCTGCACCGTCTGGATGCCGTTGGAGATGCCGTCGAGCAGCCCCTTGAGCTGGTCCGAACGGTTGTTCAGCGACTGGGCGGTGAAGAAGTTGACTGGATTGTCGACAGCCGTGTTCACCTTCTTGCCGGTGGCGAGACGGTTCTGAACGGCGGCGGCCTGGGCGGTGATGGTCTGAAGCGAGGCGAGCGAGGAACGGACGCCGTTCGAGATGGCAGTGGCCATAGTCTTAAACCCTTCTGGTTTGGTGCCTTCTGGCAGTCGCGATCATTCTGGCCGCGACGGGTGGACCATCGGTCCCGAGCTCGTAACAGGAGGTAAATTTCAGCGGTCGAATGCAGCGCGTCCGGGCCGGGCTGCGATCGTGGTTAACGGAAGGGCAACGCCGCACGCTGCTGCGAGCCTGCGGTCCAGCACGCAGCAAAACGCCCGCGCGAGGCGGGCGTTGGTCAGAGGACGGTGTTGGGGATGCGGCGAGGCGGCCTGCCGCGGTCAGGCGATGCGCTCAACCTGCGGGGCCGGCGGCTGCTCCTCCGCTTCGCGGGCGCGATCGGCGAGCTCGCGGGAATAGATGCGCAGCTTCAGCATGGTTTCGTCGGGCAATTGCGAAATCGTCTCGCCGGTTTCGCGGTCGCGCTCCTGCATGACGATGGCGCGGGTGCGCGGCTCGATGACGATGCGCCGGTCCACGGCGGCGTCGAGATCCTGGTCGGCCTGACGCTGCTGCTGCTGGCCCTCGGCGCTGCGGCGCTCGAAGGCAGCCCGATTCTGCAGATCGCGGGTGCGGGCGTCGAGGTCCCTGGCGCTGCGTTCCTGCGCGCGCAGGTCGAGCTTCACAGCCTCGCCGGCCTGGGCCGACTGGACGGTCTGCTCCGGAGGCAGCTCGACCGAGACACTGCCCTGCGTGGCGACGACGTCGGCGCGGGGGACGACGGGAATGCCTCCGATGGGCGCCGTGCGGGGCGCATTGCCGAAATCCATGGCTCACTCCTTCTGGAGTCACGACGCAGCGGCATCGACCGCTGCCTGCCGTTCGTCCGGACCGGTCACACCTGTCCGAACCTGCTCACGGTGGCAGAGAAACTTGAATCCGAGGTCAAGAAATTAGGTAAATATTGACGGGTTCCGGTGCAGCCGCGCTCAAAGCCGGCGCGACACCATCAGCGGGCCGGAATTGGGGCGCGCGAAAGCGCCGGCGCCGACGGTCGCGGTCGGGCCGTAGCCGGCGGCCTTGGTCGGGCGGTTGGCATCGGCGGCGAGGTCGCGGACGATCGACTCCGAAACGGCCCGCGCCGTCGCCAGCACGATCTGGTTGGTCTCGATCAGGCCCTGGAAGGAGAGATGCGCGGCCTTCAACCGCTGCACCTGGTCGGGGACGAACCGGGCGAGCGCGACGGCGTTCAGCTTCACCTGTTCGACGCCTCGCATGTAGAGGCCGGCGAGTTCGGTCTTGCGCGGCTCCCGCGTCAGCGCTTCGGGCAGGCGCCCGGCCCGGACGAGTTCCGTCTCCTCGCCGACGAGATGCGAGAGCGCCGACAGCGCCTCCAGCACGCCTTCGACCAGAGCCCGCGCCTCGGGGGCGGTGGCGATGCGCGGCCGTTCGTCGACGACCCGTCTGGCGATGGACATCTCAGGCTCCGGCCGCGGCGGCGCCGGACTGCTCCTGCACGCGCAGGAGATCGCGCAGGATGCTGTCGGACAGGGCGATCCCGCCCGACTTCTGGATCAACTTGGCGTATTCCTGGGTCAGCTGCGACTTGTAGACGTCGCCGCCGATGCCGTTCTCGCCGAGCGGACCTTCGCTGCCGGCAGGGGCGGCGGTGAGCTGCTGCGTGACCTGCTCGAGGAACATGGTCTCGAAATCGTCGGCCTGCTTCTTGGCCTTGGCCTTGGCGGGATCGAGCGCATTTGACACCCCGCTGACGAGGCTGCCGGCGACGTTGAGGGCCAGCTTGGCGGCCGGCATGGCTAGGGTGGGGCTCATCACATCACCTCGATTTCGGCCTGGAGGGCACCGGCCGCCTTGATGGCCTGGAGAATGGAGATCAGGTCGCGCGGTCCGATGCCGAGCGCGTTCAGCCCGTCGACCAGCTCGGCCAGCGTCACGCTCTCGCGGACGAGGGCGAGCTTGTTGCCGCCGCCGGTGTCGACCTTCACATTGGTGCGCGGGGTCACGACCGTCTGGCCGTCCGAGAGCGGCTCGGGCTGGCTGACCTGGGGCTGCTCGGTGATCGTCACCGTCAGATTGCCCTGGGCGACCGCCACGGTGGAGACGCGGACGTCGCGGCCCATGACGATGATGCCGGAGCGCTCGTCGATGACGATGCGGGCCAGCTGGTCCGGCACGATCTTGAGCTGCTCGATCTCGGTGAGCATGCGGATCATGTTGCCCTGGAAGCGCGGCGGGATCTGCAGCACGACGGTGGAGGGGTCGGTCGGCTCGGCCGCGTCGCCGCCGAGGAAGTCGTTGATCGCGGCGGCCATGCGGCGCGCGGTCGTGAAATCCGGGTTGCGCAGCGACAGGCGCAGCGTCTTGAGCTTGTTCAGCGCGAAGTCGATCTCGCGCTCGACGACGCCGCCATTGGCGATGCGGCCGACGGTCGGCACGCCGCGGGTGATCTTGCTGGCATCGCCCTCGGCCGAGAAGCCGGCGATCGCGACTGGGCCCTGCGACACCGCATAGACCTCGCCGTCCGCGCCGAGCAGCGGCGTCACCAGCAGCGTGCCGCCCTGCAGCGACTTGGCGTCGCCCAGCGCCGAGACGGTGACGTCGATACGCGTGCCCTGGGTGGCGAAGGGCGGCAGATTGGCCGTCACCATCACGGCGGCGACGTTGGCGGTGCGCATATTGGCGCCGCGGGTGTTGACGCCGAGCCGTTCCAGCATCGCCGTCAGCGACTGCTTGGTGAAGGGGGCGTTGTTGAGCGTGTCGCCGGTGCCGTTGAGGCCGACGACGATGCCGTAGCCGAGGATCTGGTTGGAGCGCACGCCCTCGACCGAGGCGAGATCCTTGATCCGGGAGAGCGCCTGCGCCGGACCCGCCGCCATGGCGAAGCCGAGTGCGACCAGCGCTGCGAGCGGCGTCACCAGGGATTTGAGGGTGGCTGTGCGGAGCATGGTCTCACCGGTCAGGATACGATCGGAAACCCTCTTGCGATCCGCGTGCCAGACGCCGCCAAATTGAAAGTGCTGATTTATCAGTTGTTTGGGAATCGGGCGCAGGCTCTGCCCCGCCGGACGGTGCCGGCCGATCCTGCCGGGGCGGCAGTTTCTGCCGGGCGGTTTACCGCCTGTTAACCATGCCGGCGCGAGGGTTCGATGACCGATTACGCGAGGCGACCATGATCCGGATCGACCAGCGCGCGCCCATCACCAACGCCGCCCCCGCCGGGACGGCGCGGCGCTCGGGCGGCGCCGCCTTCACATTGCCGACCAAAGACAGCGCCGCCAGCAGCCGCAGCGCGGGCATCGCCGCGTCCGGCCCGCTCGACACGCTGCTGGCCGTGCAGGCCTATGAGGAGCCGGCCGAGCGCAAGAAGCGCCAGGCCAAGCGCGGCCACGACCTTCTCGACGGGCTCGACCGGCTGAAGGCCGCGCTGCTCTCCGGCCGCGTCAACCTCTCCGAGTTGGAGCAGATCCGCGCCAATCTGGCCCAGCGCCGCGAGGCGACCGACGATCCGCGCCTCGACGACGTGCTGGCGCATATCGAGCTGCGGGCTGCCGTGGAACTGGCCAAGCTCGGGCGGTAGGCGCTCGGCTCCCCCGTTTTTGCCGGGCGCCGCCGTCATTCCGGGGCTTCGCGTCAGCGAAGAGCCCGGAACCCATAACCGCTGTCGATGCCGGAGCGGGCGGCGGCGTTCCGGGTTTTTCGTCGACGGCCGCGGTCATGGATTCCGGGCTCGCCCTGCGGGCGCCCCGGAAAGACGGCGGAATAGCCCTCCGCCCTACCGGATGAACTGATCCGCAAAGTCCGCGCCCAGCCCGTTGCTCGCGTAATGCGCGCGGCATTTGTCGAGGCGGGTGAAGACGTCGTCATAGCCCAGGCATTTGCCGTCCGGGTCGACATAGATCATCGCGCCGTTGACCTGGAACATGGTGATCATCTCCTCGGTGTCGGGATCGACCACCAGCGTATGGGTCTCGCCCGGCGCCTCGTAGACGTAGGCGCCCTCGGTCGCGACCCAGTCATGCTCGAGGTAGCGCCACTTCCCCTTCAGCACATAGCCGTGGACGGGCTGCGGGTGGCGGTGGCGCGAGAGCACGCCCGAGCGGCGCACGCGCAGCAGGTTCATCCAGTAGCCGCGGGTCACGCTGAGGCAGAGGGGGCGGAACCAGACATTGTCGTCGACCGGCACCCAGACGCGCTCGTCCTCGGGAATGACGTTGGGCACGATCAGCTCGGGCGGGGAATCCTTCGGCTGCGGATGGCGATAGGGCGTCCAGCGCTCGGCGTCGCTGGCGACGACGGGGATGGGGCTGACCTTGTTCATGGCGTTTCTCCCGTTCGATGGTGGCTGAACCGTCGTTGCCGAACCGATTCAGATAAGCCCGGCATCTGCTTGTGCCGGTTGGATTTTTATGGCTGGCGCTCAGACCGCCAGATAGCCGCCGTCGACCGGCAGGATCGTGCCGGTGATGAAGGCGGCCGCGTCCGAGAGCAGGAAGGCGATGGCGCCGCCGACATCGCCGGGCTGGCCCCAGCGGTTCATCGGCGTGCGCGCCAGGATCGGCGCCGAGCGGGCGGCGTCCTCGACCAGCGGCCGCGTCAGCTCGGTTTCGATCCAGCCCGGCGCGACGGCGTTGACGCGGATGCCGTCACCCGCCCAGGCGGCGGCGAGCGATTTGGTCAGCTGGCCGATCGCGCCCTTGGAGGCCGCGTAGCCCGGCGCATAGGCCGAGCCATGGAAGGTCAGCATCGAGGCGATGTTGACGATGGCGCCGCGGCTCGCGGCGAGCTTGTCCTTCGCCGCGAGGCACATCCGCATGGTGCCGGTGAGGTTGACCTCGATCGTCAGGCGGAAGGCCTCGATCTCGAATTCCTTGCCGCCACGCTGGATCATGCCGGCGCAATTCACCAGCGCGTCGATGCGCGGGCAGGCCGCGACGGTGGCGGCGATCTCGGCGTCCTGCGTGACGTCGAGCCTGGCATGGCGGACCGCGGGGTGGGGCGGGGCCGCCGCCACCTCCGCCTCGGTGAGACCGGTGGCGAGCACCTCGTAGCCGGCGGCGGCCAGCGCAAGGGCCGCGCCCTGGCCGATGCCGCGGGTGCCGCCGGTGACGAGGGCGAAGCGGGGTGCGGAGGATGGCGCGTCGGCTGTCATGGGCTGGAGACTATCGGGGTGCCGGCGGGACGGGAAGGGCGCCCGCCCTGCATTTCAGGGCGTCGGCAGTTCCAGTTTCAGCAGGGCCGTGCCGCTGGTCTGGATGTCGCGACCGACCATCGGCACCTGCCGGCCGAGGCTGAGATCGAGCGTGGTGCGCCAGGGCGTCGCCAGCGGCCGGGTCAGGTCGGCGACGACCTTGACGCGAGGCGTCAGGCTGCCGGCGAGGCCGTTCTGCGCGGCGAATCTGTAGCTGCCGGCGAGCGCGATCTCGGTGGTCAACGTGACGATATCGTGCGGGCGCAAGCGGTAGCCGAGCACGGCCTCGCCGGTCTGCTCCGCGGCGCCGGAAGCGGGCAGGCTGCCGCCCGCCGCCGCGCTCCAGAGGACGTTGCCCTCGGAATCGGCGCTTCGCGCCAGGTTCCAGCCGAGCCGCGTGTCGCCGCGCTGCCAGCCGCCCTGCCCGGTGACGATCTCGGTCGAGAGCGAGACCTGCTCGGCGCCGAGCTTCATGCCGACGGCGCGCTCGGTCACCGCCGGCAGCGGGGCGCCGGCCGGCGTCAGCCCGCGGCGGATCGGCGTCGCCGCGATCTCCGGCCGGGCGAAGGGATTGGGCAGAGCGCGCCGGCCGGCGCCGGGCGTCAGATAGCCGGGACGCTCCGGGGCGGGCTCCGGTGTCGCCGCCTCCCAGCGCGGAATCGGTGCGAACAGGCTGGTTTCGGCCTCCTCGCCGAAGGCGGCGTCCTGAACGGGCGCCGGCTCCTCCGCCGGGGTCTCGGCGTGGGCCAGGGGCGCGGCGGCCAGAAGCAGAGCGATGGCGAAGGGATAGCGGAGCGTGGCGAGAGCAGGCTGTGACGAGAGCGGAGGCAGGGGCGAGCAAGGGAGGAGCGAGCGAGGCATGGGGGAGGCGGTCTTCCGGGCCGGCGTGAACGAGCGCGGGAGGCTCGGGGCGGATGCGGACGATTTTGCGGCGAGGATGGGGCGGTTCGCGATCGGCTGCCCGGCGTTGCGCGAAAGCCGCGCCTGCCACAGGGGCGCCTCCCGGCCTGACGTGCATTTGCGCCGGCTTAGCCGAAAACCGCATTTCCCTTTGCGGGCCGATGTTCTAGGAAGCGGCCAACCGCCTGCGGCATCCCTGCCGCAGTCTGGAAAAGCTCCACATCTGGCCAGCAGCAGGGGTCGTTTCACATGAGCAAGATCAAGGTCGCCAACCCGGTCGTCGACATGGACGGCGACGAGATGACCCGCATCATCTGGCAGAAGATCAAGGACACGCTGATCTTCCCCTATCTCGATCTCGAGCTCGACTATTACGACCTCTCGGTCGAGAACCGCGACGCCACCGACGACCAGGTCACGATCGACGCCGCCAACGCGACCAAGAAGCACGGCGTCGCCGTGAAGTGCGCGACCATCACCCCCGATGAAGGCCGCGTGAAGGAATTCAACCTCAAGCAGATGTGGAAGAGCCCGAACGGCACGATCCGCAATATCCTCGGCGGCGTGATCTTCCGCGAGCCGATCATCTGCAAGAACGTGCCGCGCCTCGTGCCGGGCTGGACCCAGCCGATCGTGATCGGCCGCCACGCCTATGGCGACCAGTACCGCGCCACCGACTTCAAGTTCCCCGGCAAGGGCACGCTGTCGATCAAGTTCGTCGGCGAGGATGGCGCGGTGATCGAGAAGGAGGTCTTCAAGGCTCCGGACGCCGGCGTCGCCATGGCGATGTACAATCTCGACGAGTCGATCAAGGATTTCGCCCGCGCTTCGCTGAACTACGGCCTGATCCGCAAATACCCGGTCTATCTCTCGACCAAGAACACGATCCTCAAGACCTATGACGGGCGCTTCAAGGACATCTTCGAGGAGATCTACCAGGCCGAATTCAAGGCCGAGTTCGACAAGCTCGGCATCACCTATGAGCACCGCCTGATCGACGACATGGTCGCCTCGGCGATGAAGTGGTCGGGCGGCTATGTCTGGGCCTGCAAGAACTACGATGGCGACGTGCAGTCGGATACGGTGGCGCAGGGCTTCGGCTCTCTCGGCCTGATGACCTCGGTGCTGATGACGCCGGACGGCAAGACCGTCGAGGCCGAGGCCGCCCACGGCACGGTGACGCGCCACTACCGCGAGCACCAGAAGGGCAAGGAGACCTCGACCAACTCGATCGCCTCGATCTTCGCCTGGACCCGTGGCCTCGCCCACCGCGCCAAGCTCGACGGCAATGCCGAGCTCGCCAAGTTCGCGACGCTGCTTGAAAAGGTCACGGTCGACACCGTCGAGGCCGGCGACATGACCAAGGATCTCGCGCTGCTGGTCGGCGCCGAGCAGAAGTGGCTCTCGACCACCGGCTTCCTCGAGAAGGTCAGCGAGAACATGCGCAAGGCCATGGCCGCCTGAGCGGCCGAGCCTTTTGCGACTTTTTTGTTGAGGCGGCCGCCTCCGTCTCACGTGTGTCATCCCGGACAAGCGGCATAGCCGCGCCGATCCGGGATCCATTCCGGAGCCTTTCCGATCGAGGTTCCGGAATGGGTCCCGGGTCTCCGCTGCGCTGCGCCCGGGACGACGTCGCGCTTGGGGCGGATAACCCCATTTCCTCCACGCCGTCATCCTGGCCAAGCCGCGGCACGCGGCGCAGGCCGGGATCCATCATCGGGCTGGACAGCGCCCGATGATGGATCCCGGTCGGCCTTCGGACGCCCAGGATGACGGTGGTGTTTCCGAGACAACTAGAAGCGTACCTCGCACCGAAACCCCCGACCGGCCTGAGCCGCGGGGTTTCGCATCATGGCCCCCGAAAGGGGATGCGCGGAGCCGGGTGGCGCGCGGACCAGAGCCGCGTGCCGATGTCGAGTGTCGATGTCGAGGTGTCGATGCAGCGCCGATCTCGCGCCGCCCGGCTCCGCGCGCAGGTGTTTTGGGCCTCACGGCCGCTCGTCCCTGGCGAAGGAACTCCCGACCGCTCGACCTCCGGGAGTCCCCGCCCGCGACGGCGACGCCTCCCGAAACCCGCCACCACACCCGGCCGCACGACGCCTCGCGACAGCCCCCTTGGTCGGGTGCAGCGGGGGGGAGGATAGGGGCGGGCGGGGCTGCGGGGATAAAATTCGGCGGACGATCCGTCGGGCACTCCGAGGACCAAACCCAGGCCACATCTCGTTACCGCTGCACACCGTGATCGCCCTGCAGTCGACCTCATCCGTTTGAGGGACGTGCGATCCCGGTATGCTGGTCTCCCATGGGCGTCACCGTCGCAGAAGCCCCGGAGCCGGCCGTGATCAATGCTTGGGCCATCACCACGAGAGACAACAAGAAGGACGAGAAGGACTGCGATATCGTCTTCAAGCCGGCCGCTGCCCGGCTGCGGGACGCCTATACCGGCGGCTATTCGGAGTTCTCCAATGGCTTGCCTTATCCGCGCAACCGCGACGACCTGCTCAAAAAGATCGAGAATATGGCCGGCGGGCTCGATCTGTTCGCCTATTTCGGGCACGGCTACAACACGCAGCTCGGTGGCCACATCCTGACGCCCGACGACATCAACAAGATGGCGGACGCGCTCAAGCCGAAGCTGAAGCCGGGCGCGAGCGTCGTCTTCTATTCCTGTCTCGCGGGATCGCCGGGTGGGCTGACCACCTCCCTCAACGATCGGATCGGGCTCGGCGTCTGGGTCTATGGCCATACGACGGCCGCGCATTCCTTCAAGAACCCTGACGTGAGCGAGGTCCACAATGGTGACGGCCCGAAATTCAGGTTGTTCGCCAACATGCTGGGCCCCAGCCTCAGGGCCGCCTGGATCGAGTCGCTCACCTACACAGATCTCTGGCTGCGCTTTCCGCTCATGCAGCATGCGGACATCATCAAGGAAGTGAACGCGGTGCGGCTGGTCGGCACCTGGAGCCTGCCGGGCGGGGCGAAATACGTGTTCGACTGGCCGATCAAGAACGGCACCTACGACACCGAGGCCTCGCTCTGCGTCAATCCCAACGGAACGGTGAAGGATACCGCCGGGCGCACCGGGCGCTGGGAGATCGACGACGATCTCGTGCTGTCCTGGGGCAACCGCGAGGAGATCTGGGCCATGCCGATCGCGCCGGAAGGGCAGCGCATCAAGAGCGGCGTCGGGGTGGCGAAAAGGATCGCCCGCGGCAAGTTCGGCAAGATCCAGGGGTAAGGCCGGCAGACGGGGCTGCCCACGCTCACTCCACCGTCACCCCCCGCGTCGCCAGCACGCGCAGGCCGCTGACGGGGGCGTCCATCACATAGCGCAGTTCGTAGGCGCCGGGCTGGTCGGGGCCGTCCAGCGTCGCTTCGACGTTTTCCTGCGGGAAGAAGGACGGGCCCTGCGCGTCGGGGGCGGCGCCGGCCGGGACCAGCACGACGCGGTCGCGCTCGCCATTGGGGCCGATGCCGCGCACCGGCAGGGCCTGGCCGCGGCCGATGCGGGCCGGTGCGGCCAGCGTCGCCTCCGGCGGCGTGGTGACGAGCGGCTGGCGCAGCAGGATGACCGGGGCGCCGTCCTGGTCGCGCGTCAGGCGAAGTTCATAGGCGCCGGCCTCGCCCGGCGTGGGCAGGCTGGCCGAGGGGCGGGCGCCGAGCGGCACCACGACAATGGCGGTCGCGGGCGGGTCCGTC
>FWWL01000467.1_pt1 | contig 108481 bp, 98 predicted proteins | sample 2228331 | NCBI WGS metagenome assembly FWWL01 (sample SAMEA103939775, study PRJEB20133) | metagenome | reverse complement strand
CCAGGTGATTCCGGGCTTCCTCAGATAATTGACGGCTGGAACCGAGTCGCCTTTCTCATCTTTCACCTTTTCCTGCCTTAAAAATTCCAGCGCATCATCAGTCCTCTTAACTTTTTCCAGGAAGTGCCGGTATTCGCTTTCGCCTATCAAACCATAGCGGTATCCGTACGGGAGCAATCTCCTGTCAGCATTGTCTATCCTTAAATTGAGTCGGTACTCCGCCCTGGAAGTGAACAGCCGGTAAGGCTCATCAACTCCAAGGGAAATCAGGTCGTCAATCAGAACTCCTATGTAAGCTTCATGCCTTCCGAGTATAAAAGGCTCTTTTCCCCTTAATTTCAAAACTGCGTTAATGCCGGCCATCAGCCCCTGGGCGGCGGCCTCTTCATAGCCGGAAGTGCCGTTTATCTGTCCGGCGAGATAAAGATTTTTTATTCTTCGTGTCTCGAGCGTTGGCAGCAACTCCACCGGAGAAACCGCGTCGTATTCAATCCCGTAAGCCGGTCTCAATATCTTAGCTTCTTCCAGCCCTGGAATGGTCTTCAAAATTTCTTTCTGAACCTCATAGGGGAGACTGGAGGAGATCCCGTTAACGTATATTTCTGTGGTATTCAGGCCCTCCGGCTCTAAAAAAAACTGATGCCGCGGATGGTGGGGGAATTTTACCACTTTATCCTCAATTGAAGGGCAATATCTTGGACCTATGCCCTTTATTCTGCCGCTGTAAAGAGGGGATTTATCCAGATTTTTCCTTATTACCTCATGAGTTTTCTCGTTGGTATAGCCAACGTAACAAACAATCAGGTTCTGGAGTGTCCGCTCGGTTCTGAAGGAAAACGGTACGGGGTCTTCGTCTCCTGGCTGAGGCTTGAATTTATCCCAGTCAATACTGTTTTTATCCAGCCTCATAGGGGTGCCGGTTTTCAACCTTAATATCTTAAACCCTGCCTCTCTCAGCCACTGAGCCAGCTCCACCGCCGGAGGTTCGTTGGCTCTGCCAGCCGGATAGCTGCGCAGGCCGATATGAATCAGGCCGTTAAGAAAAGTGCCTGGGGTAAGGATAACTGCTCTAGCTCCGATAGCAGTGCCATCCTGACAGACGACACCGCCAGCCTTCCCATCTTCCACTATCACGCCCGTCACCACCGCCTGAAAAATTCTCAGGTTTTTTATTTCTTCCAGCCATTTTTTCATCGTCAGGCGGTAAGCAGCCTTGTCGCACTGGGCCCTTGGACCCTGAACCGCCCCTCCCCGGCTTCTGTTAAGGAGACGGAAATGAATTCCGGTTTCGTCAGCCAGAAGCCCCATCATTCCGCCAAGGGCGTCTATTTCCCGGACCAGATGCCCTTTGGCCAGACCGCCGATCGCCGGGTTGCAGGACATCTGAGCGATAGTTTCCAGGTGAATGGTGATCAGGCAGGTGGATGCACCCATCTTGGCGGCGGCAGCCGCCGCCTCACAGCCGGCATGCCCGGCCCCCACCACCACCACGTCGAACTCTTCAGCGAACGTCATTTGCGTTATTTTCCTATACAGAAAGTATTGAATATTTGTTCGAGAATTTCCTGGCTCCTTATTTCACCTGTAAGCTGTCCGAACAACGGCAGGCTCTCCCGTATGGTTTCAGCGATCAGTTCTTCCCCGAATCCCTCTTCCAGCATCACCCGCGCTTTTTGAAGAATCTCCCTTGTGCGCTCGAGAAGGATTTTCTGGCGCTCATGGAGAATGACTTCGTCCTGTTTTTCTGTTTTTGGTCCGAAGATTTCGAGCATGAATTTTCTAAGCCGGTCGATGTTGTAACCGGTTAGCGCAGAAACCTCAATAAAAGGCGTTCCTGTCGCTTTGCTAAATATTTTTTCTCTGTCGATTGCCTGGGGAAGATCTGACTTGTTAAAAACCAGAATTTTCTTTTTTCCGCTGAATCTGTCCAGAATTTCCAGATCCTCTTTATTTTCCCTGACGGAAGCGTCCAGCACCACCAGCAAACCATCAGCTTTTTCGGCTAACTTCTGTCCTCTGACTATTCCTTCCTCTTCGACCGGATGACTCGCCTGTCCGAACCCGGCCATATCGATCAACTTCATCAGCACTCCATCAACCTGAATGTTTTCCCTGATGAAATCCCTGGTGGTTCCGGGAAAAGGAGCTACTATCGCCCTGTCCTCTTCGAGGAGCGCGTTAAAAAGGGTGGATTTGCCGACGTTCGTCCGGCCGACGATGGCTATCGTCAGCCCTTCCATAAGAGCTCTGCCTCTCTCGTATGATCTGATAAGATTATCGAGATGCGTGATTACGGTCGAGACCGCTTCCATCAATCGATCCCCAGATACTTCATGTTCTTCCTCAGGAAATTCGAGCGCGGTTTCCAGCAGAACCAGAAGCTCCACTATTTTTTCTCTCAGCCCGGCAATTTTTTTAGAAAGGCTGCCCTCGATCTGCCTGAAAGAAATTTTTGCCTGGTCGAGCGAGCAGGCCCGGATCAGGTCGTTGATGGCTTCAGCCTGGATTATGTCGAGGCGCCCGTTGAGGTAAGCCCGCAGGGTGAATTCTCCCGGGTTTGCCTGTCTGGCGCCGGCTCTTATCCCCATTCTCACCGCTTCTGCCAGCAAAACAGGCGAACCGTGAAGATAGATCTCCACTACTTCTTCTCTGGTATAAGAAATCGAGGGCGGAAAGTAACAGAGATACCCGACATCGAGAGTTTCCCCGGTCTTTCTGTCAACAAGGTAACCGAAATGCATTCTCCGCGGGAAGATTTCCTGGCTGGATTCTTTTAGAGAAAAAATTCCACTGGCCACCTCCAGGGCTTCCGGGCCGCTGATCCTGATTATTCCAATCCCTCCGGCTCCCGGAGGAGTGGAAATGGCAATGATAGTGTCCTGAAGACTTTGATTCATAAGAATATTTTAACCGGAGAAATCTGGATAGTAAATTCAGCCGTCAGCCGGCTTCTTCAGTTCTCTTCCAGCCGCCGTTTCTGGCTGTCGTCTGAAACAGGGTAAACTCTGACTTTTTTCAGGAATCCCTCGCCGAGGCTTTCCGTGGTTACTCCAGAAATCTGATTGACTGTCAGGTGAATAATACGCCTTTCATAAGGATTCATAAAGTCGAGTATTTCTTCCGCTCCGGTCTCTTTGACTTTCTGAGCAACCTGCTGGGCAAACTCCCGCAGCTGCTTTTCCTTCCGGCGTCTGAAAAATTCGCAGTCGGCCTGAACTTTCTGATTGGCAATTTTGTTCAGAATGTGCTGAATCGCCAGGAGCAGAGCGCCATCGTTTTTCAAAAGCATTTTCCGGTCCTGACCGTCAAAAACAACGTAAATCATCTGATCTTTCTTTTTTATCTGGTAGGACAACTTGAGCGGAAAAACCTTCATAAGTTCTCTCAGAAACCTGCTCACCGGTTCAGTTTCATCGTCTTTCTTCGGCCAGGCTCTGATGACTATTTCTTTGTTTTTCAGGCCAAACAGCTTGGTTTTTTCCGTAACGATCTCATAGTTAAACTGCTCTCGCGGGAGCTTCAGCACGTGCTCCGCATGGCTGAGCGCGTCCTCGAGCGTTCTTCCTTTAAATTCTTTTTTTTCAACTATTTGCATCTGTTCAGGTTGATTATTTTTTTCTTCTTTTTCCATCAGACTCCCTCTTGCGGGCCATCATTCTATTCATAATGGCTTGCTGAGCTATTTGAAGCACATTGTTAGTCAGCCAGTAGAGCACCAGCCCGGCCTGAAAATTCATAAACAGAATGGTAAAGACAAAGGGCATCAGCAGCATCATCTTCTGCTGGGCCGGGTCGGCGGTTGAAGGCGTCATTTTTTGAGAAATAAACTGGGTTACACCCATCAAAATCGGCGTCACATAATAAGGATCGCGCACCGAGAGGTCCTTGATCCAGAAGATAAACGGGCTGTGACGGAATTCCACCGCTACCACTAACATCCGATAGAATCCCACGAATATCGGCACCTGAATGAGCAGCGGCAGGCAGCCGCTCGCCGGGTTGATCCCGTGTTCTTTGTAAAGACGCATGAGCTCCTCATTCATCTGCCTTCTCTGCTCCAGGTCCTGCTTGGCCTTTTTATATTTTGCTCGTATAGCTTTAATCTTGGGCTGCAGCTCGGCCATCCTGGCCATCGATTTGGTGGAGCTGTAGGTGAGCGGGAAGAAAAGGATTTTTATTATCAGGGTAACTATTATGATGGCCACCCCCCAGTTTGGAATGGCACGGTATACATACCGGGTGGCCAGAAGAAGCAGTTCAGCTATTCCGCCGAAGAAACCAAAATTTATTATTTTTGTGGTGCCGTGACCGAAAGCTTTAAGACGGCTGTATTCCTTCGGGCCAATATAAGCTTCCCTCGGCCGGCTGACCGCCAGATAAAAATACGGAACAACGGTGGTTTTGCCATCAGGCTGCTGCTCTCTTATTTCCTGCTTAAAGGCGAAAGCCTGCCCCTGAGCTTTTTCCAGCAGGAAGATGGCCACAAAATAATTTTCTTCATAAGAAGCCCAGCCCAATCCCGCATACTGGCCAGCTTCTTTCTCCGGGGCTATTTTTTTCTCCTGCAGCCTGAATACTTTTCCCTCGCGGCTGCTGAAAAACGCTGCACCTCGGTCCGCACTGAACCTTTCTTTTAACTCCTCCGGACTGGGCGACCCTATCCCGGGACCCCACAGCAGGACTGGCTCTTCTTCTCTCCCGGCCACCAGCAGCTCAACCTTTATGCCTAAATTGTATTCTCGCCCGTTGAAAGTAAATTCTTTTCTGATTTTTATATTATTCCCATCGGAATACTCAAACACGAGCGAGGCGGAACCATCCGGACCGAGCTGAACGCTGTCTCCTTCCACCCGGTAAAGCGAACGGTTGGCTTTTTCCATTAAATTCTCATCTTTAAGCTTAAGAGCGAGCGGATACAGCCCGGTTCTTGAAGCATTCTCCGGCACCAGGTCGAGTGGCTCGCGGGAAGAGTTCTTTCTGTCAGGAAGTTTTTTCAGATGGTTTTTCAGCTGCCAGCTGATAAGAACGCCTCCGCGATTGCTCCAGACTGCCCGGTAAAGAGGGGTTTCCACCGTAATTGTCTGTTCCTCTGCCGCCGCAATTTCCTGACCGGACAGAGCCGGTTCTACTTTTTCCTTTTCACCAGCCGGAGCTTGCTCTTCCGGCAATTCTGACTCAGCAGAAACAGATTTTTCTACGACAGCGGTTTCCGGCGGCAAAGACTCAGCCGGCCTGTGCGGCTTGATAAAAATTAACTGGTAAAGAAAAAGCACCAGGAATGAAAGAAAGATGGCTAAGATAAGTCTCTTTTCCATATTTTCCTCTCAGGGCACAGGGTCTACACCCCCGGGATGCCAGGGATGGCAGCGCAAAAGCCTCCTGCTCCCCAGCCAGCAGCCTTTCAGAAAGCCGTATTTTTTTATGGCCTCATAAGTGTACTCGGAACAGGTCGGATAAAAACGACAGCTTCGGCCGAGCAAAGGCGATATTAAAAGCTGATAAACTCTAATCAGCCCGAGGGCGATGTATTTCATCAAGTGCTCCGTTTTTCAAATCCTGAGCCGGAAGAAAGCTTCCTGGCCACTTCAAAAAACTCCGCTTCCACCTCGGCCCTCTGGCTGCCAGCCATCTCCTTCTGCGCAATAAAAATCAGATCCAGCGGCTGCGGCCAGATACTTTTATTCCGGCGAAAAATTTCCCGGAACCATCGCTTTATCCTGTTTCTAACTGTGGCTTTGCCAACTTTCCGGCTGACCACTACCGCCATCCGGGAATACTCGAGCCCGTTCGGCATAAATACCAGATGAAAATATCTGCCTCTTATCCGGCGCCCCTTCCTGAATAATTCGCCAAAATCCTTTTTCAGGCGGATTCTTTCAACAGGTCTCAGGCGCTCATCCATCAGACCGCAAGTCTCTTGCGACCCTTAGCCCTTCTTCTTTTTATAACTTTCTGGCCACCTTTGGTGCGCATTCTGACCAGAAAGCCATGCGTTCTTTTTCTCCTGCGGTTGTTCGGCTGAAACGTTCTCTTCATGGTCTACTCTCACCAGCAGATTTAAGTTTGTATCTTAAACGAAGACAAGCAGTTCTGTCAAGTGCCGGCATCCTGTGCTCCTGACCCGGCCCGGCGCTGGTTTGACTATAAAGCCAGGTTAGAATATAATTTGATGTGAAATGCACTCACTCAAAGTCGGAGATAAAGTCATCTATCCCGCCCAGGGAATTGGCATCATAGAAAACATTCAGGAAGAAATATTCGACGGGCAGGTCGTTCGAACTTTTTACATCCGGCTTCAGAACAGCAACACGCTGGTGGTCATTCCGAGCTCGTCAGCCGCAGAAATAGGGCTGCGCAAGCCCGTTTCCCAGAAGGACGTCAACAAACTCTTCAACTTCATTAAAAAATGCTCGGTGGACATAAGCGCTGACTGGAAAGGCCGTTACCGGGAAAATTTCGAAATGATGAAATCCGGCCATCTGGAAGACATCGCTCAGGTTTTCAAAATGCTTTTCCTTCTCAGCCAGGTGAAGCCTCTGTCCTTCAGAGAAAAAAAGATGCTGGAAAAATCCCGGGAACTGATCATCAGCGAACTTGCCGCATCTTCCGGGCTCTCCCCGGAGAAAATCAACGAGAAACTCGATCGGTGCCTGGCCAGCTGTCTTAAGAACCTGAAGACAGGACCGGTCGTCTGATATTCACCCGATGCTGACTCAGGTTGGCCTTTTCCTGCTTTTTCTGGCGCTGAGCGCTTTTTTCTCTTCGTCTGAAACTGCTTTTCTGTCGGTTAATCCGCTCAAGCTCGAATATCTCGAATCCAGGGGTTCGGCGCGTGCCCGTCTCTTAAAAAAAGTCATGGGCAGATTGAGCGAGCTGCTGTCGACGATTCTCATCGGCAACACTCTGGTAAATACCGCCGCCGCTTCCATAGCCACTTCAATCTTCGTTAAACTCTGCCCCGACCCGAACAGGGCGGTTATTCTGGCCACCCTCACCACCACAGTGCTGATTCTGATTTTTGCTGAAATCACCCCGAAAACCCTGGCCGCCTACCGGCCGATGCCGGTAGCCTCGGTTTTCGTCTATCCGATCAGGCTGCTGCTTTACATTTTCTACCCGCTCAACCGTGTTTTCTCTTTGCTGACACATCTTTTCCTGCCGCGTGCGGAACGCCTGCGTCAGCCACGGGAGACTCAGGTTTCAGAAGAAGAGGCCAGGGTGTTGATTCGTTCCGGTATCCTGGGGCTTTCCCGGCTCAGACGAAAAATGCTTTTCGGAGTCCTGGACCTTAACCGCCGGCCAGTTAAGGAAATTATGATCCCCAGAACCCAGGTTCGCGCGATCAATATCAAAGCGCCGCTGCCAGAAGTGGTGCAGATTATCCAGGAAAGCGGCTTTTCCAGATATCCTGTTTATCGTGAGTCAATTGACAGCATCGAAGGAATTGTCCATGCGAAGGACATTCTTCCGTTTGTCCAATCTCCGGCCGGTTTTGACCTCGCCCGTCTCCTGCGGAAACCCTTTTTTGTCCCGGAGCTCGCCATCATCGAGCAGGTTCTCCTGCAGATGCAGGAAAGGGCGATGCACATGGCGCTGGTGGTGGATGAATTCGGAAGCTTCGAGGGGATAGTCACCCTTGAAGACATTATCGAAGAAATAGTCGGTGATATTCGCGACGAATACGACCGGAAGACGGAATCCTGGTACCAGAAGATCAGTGACCGGGAGTTCCTGATCAAAGGCACAGCCACCATAAAAGAAATAAACGAAACGCTCAACCTGGCTATTCCGGAAAAAAAGGACTATACTACGCTGGCCGGTCTTTTTATTTACCATTTCGGACATCTGCCAGCTGAGAAGGACTCAATCAGGCTTGATTCGATGGAGTTCACGGTGGAAAAAATGAGCCGCCGGCATCTCAGTCTCATCCGGGTTAAACTCCTCCCTGAATCCCGGGAAGGTCAGGACAGATGAAGGTCGTAGCCACAAACAAAAACGCCTACCACAATTATGAAATCCTCGAAACGTTCGAAGCCGGAATCGCCCTCACCGGCAGCGAGGTTAAATCGATTCGCGAGGGCCGTATCAGTCTGAAAGAAAGTTACGCCGATTTTAAGGGAGACGAACTTTACCTCATAGACTGCAACATCAGTCCTTACCACGGAGCGAGTTATTTCAACCATCAGCCCACACGCGACCGCAAGCTACTCCTTCACCGCCGGGAGCTCAAAAGGCTGGCCGGCAAGGTGCAGGAACGGGGGCTCACCTTGATCCCGACGAAAGTTTACCTGAATGATCGGGGACTGGTAAAAGTAGAACTGGCGCTGGCCCGGGGCAAAAAAACGTACGAAAAAAGAGAAGCCATCAAAAAGAGGGATGTGGAGAGAGAAATCCGGGCGGAAATCAAAAAGCGTCTCGGCTGATCATGCCCGCCGGCCGCTAATCAGCTCCCGGGCGAGCTTTATGGCTTCCCTGAAACTTTCGGCGCTGGCCAGCCCTTTTCCCGCTATATCAAAAGCCGTCCCGTGGTCGGGCGAGGTTCTGATAAAAGGCAGACCCAGAGTCAGGTTAACTCCACGTTCGAAAGAAAGCAGTTTGAAAGCGATCAGCGCCTGATCGTGATAAAGGCAGGCCACCATCTTATCAGGGCGGTCAACAGCTCTCAGAAAGATTGTATCCGGAGGGAAGGGGCCGGATATTCTGATGCCTTCCGCCCTCGCCTTCGCAACAGCCGGAATGATTTCCGTTAATTCTTCCATTCCCAGCGTTCCTTCCTCGCCGGCATGGGGGTTAAGTCCGCACACCAGTATCTCCTCGATTCCAAGGTTCCAGCACAGTACCGCCCGCTGAAGATTCCGGAAAAATTCCAGAAGGTCATCCTGTTTCACCCGGTCAACGGCCGCTTTAAGCGGGAGATGGTGGGTGAACAGAGCCGCTTTCAATCGGTCAGACCAGAAACTCATGATGGCTCCGGGGGAGATCTCTTCCAGATACTCGGTATGACCCCGGTACTTTATTCCGGCCATCTGCCATGAAGCTTTAGAGACCGGAGCTGTCACCACCGCCTGAATCTCTCCGGTCAGAGCAGCTTCTACCGCCCGGGTAAAAAATTCAAAAGAAGCCCTTCCGCCAGAAGCCGCTGGCTTTCCCGGAATTACTTCTTCCAGCGGTTCGCCGGTCTCCTTCAACTCCACTTTTCCAGAGGAAAACAGGGCGGACAGGAAATCAGGCTCCAGGCGAAGATGTTCGCACCAGATCTGGAAAATTCGCTGCTGCCCGAAAACCACAAACTTCGTTTCCGGGAAAAGATGAATTTCTCTAAAAATTTTAAGGATTATTTCCGGCCCGACACCCGCAGGATCGCCCGCGGTCAGCCCGATAATCGGCAAGCTCATTATTTGCTTTTCTTGTTGCTGTGATGACCTTCTTCTGATTGCTCCTTTACTTCCTGCTCAAGCTTAAAAAGATATTTCACCTGCCTTTTATAAATCAGAAGGTTGGGCGCGCCTTCCCGATTTAGTTTGAAGCAGTTGCGATCATACCACTCGATGTAACCTTCGAGACGTTCTCCATCAGCCATGATCACGGCCATCGGAGTCTTTTTGTTCATCTGCTTCAGGTAGTAATAATTTTCCGCGTGGGTGTCAGTCGGAGGAGGAGATTTCTTCTTGGCGGCTTCCTTTTCCTTGGCTTCTTTGGCTATCTTCTCTTTCACTTCAGAAAGGTCTGGCCGGATTAATTTTCTCTGCATAGATACCCTCGCCAAAAGGAAACTGTTTGATTGAATGATAACATCCCTTAAATAAAAAAGCAATAAAAAATTTATTTCGCCAGACGGAAACCAGAATCAAATTGATTTTTATGTCCCGTCACCATAAAATGTAAAATCAGGATGAAGACTTTTTCGCGCGGCCGCTTATTCTTTGTTCTCTGGGGTCTATTTCTATTCGCGCTTAGCAATATAATCATCCATGATTTCATCTGCCATGAAGAACTCCATCAGCTGGCCAATCCTGTCCATCATTCCTTCAGCTACCCGGAGAACTTCGACCAGGATATAATCGCTACGATTAAACCGAGCGCGGAAAAGTTGAGCCTGCTGGAGGAGTGTTCTCTGCCCGTCGAATTCGTCCCATCCATCTTTCACCCTCCTGATTAAAAACCGCCTGAATTTCTCAGAATCTTATTGAGTTCAGGAGGGTAAAATGCTTTCTGTCTTGCTTTGCATATCCTTGATTGTGCTGCCACTGTCAGCAGAAACAGATAAAGCTGAAATATCTATTTCTGTCGAACAGGCGGTGGCCATCGCTCTGAAGCAAAATCCGGAAATTAAAGCCCTGGAGAAAGACCTGGAGATTGCCCGGAGCCAGACCATCATTAACTCGGCCCTTCCAGACACCGAAATAGGATCGGAAATCGCCGCCCTGAAATTTCCCGGTCATCCGACAGTCGAACAGGAAACCAGCTTCGGGCTGGTGCAGAAAATTCCTTTTCCCGGGAAAATTAAACTCCGGCAGCGGGCGGGCCTTCTCGGAGAAAAGGAAGCTGCTTTGCGTCTGGAAAAAGCTTCGATCCTTCTATCAGCCAGGGTTAAAAAGACCTATTACCGGGCACTCTTCCAACAGAAGACTATGGAAATCCTGTTGAAAAATCTTGAGTTTCTCGAAGAAATTCAGAAAAACGCCATTTCAAAGTACCCTCTTCAGACCGCCGGTTACCGGGACCTGATCAGGGTAAAGCTGGAAATGGCCAGAACGAAAAACGACCTGATCCAGGCGCAAAAAGAGCTGGCGGTGAGTTTGCAGGAACTGGCGGTTCTGCTCGGACTGGAACAGCCGGTAAGGCCTGTGCTGACCTCCCGCCTGGAATTCAACCCGGAAGGGTTCAGACTTGAAGAATTCACCGCAAGCAAAAAACAGCTCAGCCCGACTCTTCGGCTGGCAAAACTCGCCCGGGAAAAAGCAGAACTCAATGTGAAGCAGGCCCGTCTGAACAGGCTGCCGGACTTCTCTTTCGGATTTTTTTCACCCAGCAAAAAACCGGGAGCCACCGGCTTCAGCTTCGGCCTGAGCTATCCTCTTTTTGCCGGCAAAAGAATCTCCGGCGAAAGAACCCTGGCTGAAGCCGAACGTCAGAAAGCCAGCGACTGGCTGCGAGCGGTCGAAAAATTTTACGAAAGCCGGGTAAACCAGGCGGCAGCCGAAATCGGCCAGTGCCTCGAGCAGATGAAACTTTTTGAGGAAAGCCTTCTGAGGGAGACCGCGGCCGAGCTGGAGAAAGCGCTGGAAGATTACCGCCTCGGACGGATTGATTCTCTTAATCTCCTGGACCTGTTCAGAAATTCAAGCCTCATCCAGCTCGAGTATTACCGGACGGTCTATCTCTTTTACGATTCGCTGGCCGGACTGGAAGCGGCCGGAGAGGATGTCGAATGAAAAACAGCTTATCCCGGAGGACAAAACATGTGTAATAAAAAATTTTCTTCAATAAAAACGGCTCTTGTTCTTATGGCCACAGCGCTCATTTTACTTTACGGATGCGGCCGGAAGAATACGGCAGAAACTTCTTCCGGTCTGTCTGAAGAAGAGCACCAGCATGAACATGTCACTCTAACCGTAGAGGCCATCGAACTCGCCGGAATAAAGCTGGCTAAGCTCACCCCGCAGGAGATTCAAACCGAAATTGAAGTTCCGGCCGAAGTGGTTCTTAACCCGCGCTCTTTTTATCGTCTGACCACCAGAGTCCCCGGCAGGGTGGAAGAACTTTTAGCTTATGAAGGAGACCGGGTGAAAAAGGGACAGGTGGTAGCGCGATTGTTCAGCCTTAATTACCTCGAAAGCCTGGGTGAGTTGCGCCTCTCGCTGGAACGGCTCAAGAGGGCGGAGAGCCTTAATTCGCCAGAAAAAGAAACAGCCGAAAACATCTACAAATCAGCCAGGGAAAAGCTCCGACTGCTCGGCCTGACCGAAGAAAAAATAGACCAAATCCAGAAATCAGAAGCCTGGAGCAGTCATTACGAATTGACCAGCCCGGCTGATGGTCTGGTAATCAAAAGATATATATTTCCGGGTGATCAGGTTGACACCGGCGCCGTTCTGCTCGAGATAGCCTCTTTCAACCGGGTCTGGGTTGAAGGGAGCGTGCCAGAAAGAGACCTCGGATGGTTGAAACCGGGTATGGAAGCCACCGTGAGGAGTAATTTTTATCCAGGTGAAGAAATAATCGGAAAGGTGACTTTCATCGATCCGGCGCTTGACTCTTCCACCAGAACCGTTCGAGTGAGAGTGGAGGTGGCCAACTTCCATGAACGGTTGAAACCGGGAATGTACGTTGAGCTGGCCTTGAGGGTGGAGAAGAAAATTATCCTGGCGGTGCCGGAAGAGGCTGTGGTGGAAATAGAAGGTCAGAAAACGATTTTTCTTCCGGAAGGTCCAGGCGTCTTTGTCCCGAGAGCCATCCGCACCGGCCCGGCCGTTAAAGGCTGGCTTCCGGTGATTTCAGGTCTGTCAGAAGGCGAGGAGTATGTCGCCTCCGGAGCGTTTATGCTGAAAGCTGAACTTCTCAAGCACACTCTTGAAGGAGACCACCGCCATGATTGAGCGAATTGTCAGGTTTTCGCTTCAGGAAAGATTTCTGGTGTTTTTCTTGATTCTTCTGATACTTAGCCTCGGCGTTTATTCCTTCGTTAAACTCCCGATAGATGCCTTCCCCGATGTCACCGGCATTCAGGTGGAAATACTTTCCTACCTGCCTGGTTATTCTCCTTTTGAGATGGAAAAATTTGTAACTTATCCGCTGGAAATCAGCCTGCGAGGGCTTCCGGGCTTGACCCAGCTGCGTTCGGTTTCCCGGGCCGGGCTTTCTGTCATCACCGCGGTATTTGATGACCGAACTGACATCTATTTCGCCAGACAGCAGGTGTTCGAACGAATGGCCGAAGCTAAGGACAGGCTGCCGGAAGGCGCTCAGGTGTACCTTGGTCCGGTGGCCACGGCGATGGGGGAAATCTATCAGTACACGATTGAAGGAAACGAACCTCCGGCTGACGGCGACTGGAAAACTTATTTAACCGAGCTGCGAACGCTTCAGGACTGGGTAATAGCTCCGCTGCTCAAGAGCGTTCCTGGAGTCATCGATGTAAATTCTTTCGGCGGTTACCTCAAACAGCTAGTGATCACTGTCGACCCGACTAAGCTCCTGAAATACGACCTGAGCCTCTCTCAGGTGATCGAAGCGGTGAGAAACAACAACCTGAACATCGGAGGCAACATTGTGGAAAAAGGTCAGCAGCAGCTTATCGTCAGGGGAATCGGTCTCTTCAGCCACCTTGACGACATTAAAAATACCGTGGTGAAGGCAGCCAACGGAACCCCCGTGCTTCTGAGAGATGTGGCCGAGGTCGAATCCGGCCAGGCGATTCGCCAGGGAGCGGCTTTAATCAACGGGCAGAAGGAAGCTGTGGGCGGAATAGTCCTGATGCTCAGGGGAGAAAACAGCCGCTTGGTGACCCGCAGCGTCGAGAAGAAGGTGGAGGAAATCAATTCCAGCGGACTCCTGCCTGCCGGACTGAAGATCGTTCCTTTTTATAAAAGGACCGACATCGTGGAAAAAAGCGTGCGCACGATTGAGGAAGCCCTGCTGACCGGAGCGATCCTGGTAATCCTGGTGGTGTTTATCTTCCTCCGCAGTTTTCGCAGCTCCCTCGTTATCATTTTATCGCTGCCGCTCACAGTTCTGTTGACCTTCATCGTCATGAAGCAAACCGGCCTGACCGCCAACCTGATGTCGCTCGGAGGGCTTGCCATTTCCATCGGAATGATCATCGACGCAGCCATAATTCAGGTGGAAAACATTCAGAGACACCTGGCTGAAACCGGCAAAAAAGATAAGGACACTTTTCTGCGGGCTGTGCTTGAGGTCAGAAAGCCGAGCATTTTTGGAGAGTTGATCATTGCGCTGACCTTCATACCGCTGCTGAGTCTTCAGGGGCTTGAAGGCAAGATGTTTTCTCCGCTGGCCATTACCCTGTCGATCGCCATTGTGTGTTCGCTACTCATATCTCTTTTCATTATTCCTGGCCTCTCTTATCTCGTACTAAGGGCATATTCGACCCGCAACCGACACTTTACAGGCACCTTACAAAAAGGTTATGCCGCCGGACTCAGGTGGTCTCTCCGGCATGGCTGGCTGATCGCCGGGTTGATGCTGGTGCTTTTAGTCGGAAGCCTTTTGATTTTTCCCCGTCTCGGCAGAGAATTTATGCCCATCATGGATGAGGGTGCGTTCGATATGGATATTCAGATGCTTCCCGGCATTTCCCTGAATCAGGCCCTCAAGATCACGATGGAAGTGGAAAAAAGACTGAAGAAGTTCCCAGAACTGGAAACAATAGTATCCAGAACAGGACAGACAGGTATAGCGCTCGAAGCCAGGGGTGTGGAAAAAACATTGTTCGTCGGTTCTCTCCGCCCGAGGCGGGAATGGACCTCTGCCAGAAGCCGCGAGGAACTCTTCGACAGGATGCGTCAGGCAATAGAGGATATCCCGGGGATATCCTTCTCCTTCAGCCAGCCGATTGCCTGCCGCATTGATGAGCTGGTGGCCGGCACCAGAGCCCAGCTGATCATCAAGCTTTTCGGAGAAGACCTGGAAGTTCTGCAATCGAAAGCAGCCCGGATTGCTTCCATACTTCAAGAAATCCGGGGAACATCAGACCTGATGGTAGAGAAAATATCAGGACAGCCTTACCTGGCGATTGAAGTCGACCGTCAGGCTCTTAAAAGACACGGTGTTCAGGCCGCCGATGTGCTCGGACAGGTTGAGGCTTTCTCCAGCGGAAAGGCTATAGGCCAGATTTATGAAGGCGACCGCATTTTTGACCTGGTGATAAGATATCCTGAATACCTGCGCCGGTCGGCAGAGCAGCTCCATGCTCTTCTCATCGATACTCCTGCCGGATACAGACTTCCGCTCGGGCAGCTTGCCCGCATCCGGGAAATAGAGGGACCTTCGCAGATCAGCCGGGAAGGCGGATTCAGAAGAATCGGAATCGAGGTCAACATCAGCGGAAGAGACCTCGGCAGCTATGTGGCGGAAGCCAGGGAAGAGATTAATCGCAGGGTAACCCTGCCGCCTGGATACAGAATCGAATGGGGCGGGCAGTTTGAAAACCAGCAACGGGCGATGCGCCGGCTGGCGATAATCGTGCCGGTGGTTTTGCTGCTGATTTTTTTCCTTCTCTTTTCCACCTTCAATTCGGTCAGTCTGGCTTTGCTTGTTCTGCTGACACTTCCGTTCGCTCTGATTGGCGGTATTTTCTCGCTGTGGCTCTCCGGGCTCTATCTCTCAGTCCCGGCCTCCGTTGGCTTTATCGCTCTGCTGGGAATAGCCGTTCTGAACGGGGTGGTCATGGTGAGTTATTTCCAGCAGCTTACAGAAAACGGCTGCTTTACTCTGGATGAAGCCATCGTCCGGGCAGCCAGCCTCAGGTTAAGGCCGGTGTTAATGACGGCCACCACCACTCTTCTGGGTCTGCTGCCGTTGGTGTTTGCCACCGGACCCGGCTCTGAAGTGCAGCGTCCGCTGGCTACAGTGGTGATCGGTGGACTCATTTCTTCGACACTGCTGACGCTGTTCCTGCTGCCTGTTTTTTATCGCTGGATCTGCCGGACAAAAATCAAAAAAGAAAACCTCTAAAATGGTTGAATCAGGAATGAACAATTACGAAGTCGAAACAGAAATTTCTGTAAAAGAACCGAAAAAGCGTTAAAAGCGCAGCTTCCTCGAAACATAGAGAAGCACAAGAAGCTTTGAGCAACGCCAGCTCCCGGTCTGTGAGATTTTGTCTGCCCCTGAGGATCATCACGAAAAAATGATAAATTTCGGAAAAGAGTTAAATACCGATCTGAGAATATGGCCGTAAACAATTTATGGCTCTCAGCAACGAATCAGAGGTTTCTGGCACAGCTCATCCTGGAGAAGAATGTGAGGGAATACGGTGGCGACTAAATTCTCCACCAGTAAGAGAACTTCATGAAATAATATCGTCCGGTGAGATCATAAGGCCCAGGGTTCGGCCGCTCCCGGTGCTCTTCCATACCCAGATAAAAACAGGTGCCCGGGTTCAATTCATATCCGATAAGTCCGCTGAGATATATTTTTTGATAATAACTGTTGTAATCGACTATGGCTCTGAAAAAGAGCGCCCGGTTAACCTGAAAATTCACCCTCTGGCTGAGAATAGTCACCCGATAAACTTCAGGACCGCCGCGGTATTCGTAAAATTTCAGGTCCTCCAGCCTGACGGTGGCCACCAGATTCTGGACCGGGCGGAAATTAATTTCTCCTTCAACCGACTGACTGAACCCGAGATACGGATCGTCGCTGTAATAAATTGAAGTGCCGGTATTAAAGCCAATTCGCCCGCTTAACCAGGAAAAAGGCGCGGAAAAAAGGCTGGCCCGGAACTGGCGCGGCCTGAAATCCACTCCGTTGTATTTTTCGAATGTGCGGCTGTAGTTCATAAAAATAAAACTCTGCCTCCAGCCGCTTACCATTAAAGAATAATCAATATCGAGGTCAGTCAGCTGCCAGCTGAAATCATAAACCCGGCGGTAAGAAACCGAAGGCGTGACCGAAATCACATAGTCGTTCTGGGGGAGAAAAGAATATCCCGCCCTGGCATTCAGAGAATGTATATCCTTCCGGCGCAGAAAACCGAGGGCAGCCTCAAACTCAGGATGCACGCTGAACCAGTCAACTGAGAAATTAAGATGCCGGTCCTGATGATTAAAGCTGAAGTTAAAAGCCGGCGCCAGCCCTGTTTTTATCCCGGCCACCTGGCTGAAAGAGCCGGCCAGCTGGAAACCCAGCCGGTCGGTGCGAGAAAGCTTGAATTGCCCGTCAACTCCCAGCAGGCGATTATAATCGGAAAAAATTGAATCGCCGGCCATACCCATTTCTTTATCGGTAATTATCAATCCAACGTACGACTCCGAGAACAGGTCCTGACGCAATCTCAAAACATTATTCAGAGAACGATATGAAGCATTCTCGTCCAGTTCAGGAGCCTCAGGTATCTCAATGGCTCCCGGCCGGTCATCCAGAGCGGACATTATTCCAAAGCTGGTGCTGCCGAGCTTTCCGGTGGCTTTGGCCGCCCAGACGGGGGAAACCACCTTTCTGGAATACAGAATTTCAAAAGGAGTGTCGAAGATGTCCTTGCCCTCGAGAAAAAACGGCCTCTTTTCCGGATAATACAGCGGATAACGCTGATTCACTTCGTTCTGGGGAATGTCAGCTTCTATCTGGCTGAAATCGGGATTTAAGGCCAGGTCAAGAGTGACATCTGAAGTTATCCCGTATTTTATGTTCGCTCCGGATTCCGGCCTGAATTTGTCCTCGAGCGACTTGCTGCCGACGACGGAAGGAAGCAACTCCAGATTCCGGCCTCTGGTCAGACTTTGATTCAGGGTGATCCGGCCGGCCTGAATCAGCAACCCGTTTACGTTGCGCGAACGGGGAGGCCAGTAAAGGTCCTCATTCTTCCGGGGAATCTCTCGCCTGAGGATTATTCCCCAGGTCTGAACGTTTTTATTTGGAAATCGCAGGCTCTTGAAGGGAATGGCAAATTCGACCACGTACCCGAACTCAGTCCTTCTGGCGGCCGACTGGAAATAGCTATTCCAGTTTCTGTCTATCCGGTCAAAACTTTCAGCCCGCCCCCGGCCTCGCCTCGGGCTGGCTTCAGTGTAAACGCCGTCTACCTGAACCCCCCGGGCATTGCTCTGAAAAACAAAAGCCCTTTTCCGGTCGTTAAAAGTGTCAAGATATACCGATACCGTATCGTCACCATGAACCCGGTCTCTCTGACAGAGCGTGCAGCGAATGGCCGAGGGCTGACGGTCGTGACATTCAAAAGCTATATATAAATTTTTTCGGTCATAACCGATGTAAACAATGGTTTTTTCTGTAGGGGAGGCCCCTTCCTGCGGCTCGTACTGGATAAAATCGGCTATAACCGCAGCTTCCTGCCACTCCGGATTGCCGAGTGTGCCGTCTATCTGCGGCGGCCGGCTCATGAAGCCAGGCTGGACTTCAAATGGATTGCCTGAGCTTCCGGCAAACAGAGCCATTGGCAGGAGTACACAGGTTGCTAAAAGGCTTAGACAGATTACCTGGCTCAGCTTCATCTGACGAAAGTCCGCTCCTCAATCCTGGACGGTGAAGTCAACCACTTTAATATTTCTGTTCTTAAGGCTGAGCCCCAGCGCCCTTTCGAGATTGGCCAGAGAAATATTGTAGTCGATGATGGCTTTAAGTTCGGCTGCTCTGGCGTTGGCCAGGTCTCTCTGGTACATCAGCACCGTGTAATTGGTGCTCTGACCAACTTTAAGTTTTTCTTCTTCCGCCGCCAGCTTCTTCTCCTGCAGCTCACGGGCAATCCGGTAGGCTTCCACTCTTTTTAGATTGGCCTCCACGTCCCTCAGGGCGGTTTTAATCTCAAGAAGCGCCTGTTGTTCCTGTCTCTTCAGGTTGAGTTCTGCCTGTTCCAGGCTGATCTTAGCCTGAGCGTAGTTAGCCCTGGAAAGCACGTTGCTGACGGGAATGCTCAGCGTGAGGCCGACAGACCAGTTCTGGTATTTGAAATTCAGCGCGTCCTTGATGGCATCAGTGCGCGGCGAAGGAATCGTTCCGATTATAACTCCGGACAGTGGGTTATCATTCTCATAAAGTATTCTGGTGCCGGAAATCCCCGGGCTCCAGTAAGAAGCGTTAAGATTGAGCTGGGGAAGGAGCTGATTCTTGGCCACATTTAGGTTAAACTGCTGTGTCTGAAGCTCAATCTGCAAGCTTTTCAGGTCGGGACGATTTGCCAGAGCGATGTTTATGGCTTCATCCAGGGAGAGGCTTTTCTGCTCAAACCTGGGTTTGTCCACGGGTATTATGGCTGCATACTTTTTCTGCTCTTCCTCGGTCATGTTCATTAAGGTTCGAAGCTGGTCTTCAGCGTTCTTCACCGCCAGTTCAGCCTGAATGATGTCGGCCTCCCTGGTGGCCACCTCCGATTGAGCGCTCAGGACTTCAATCGGAGCTAAGGTTCCGATTTCCACCGAACGTTTATTCTTTTCGAGAAGCTCCTGCGCCAGCTTCAAGGAATGACGTCTGACTTCCAGGGTATCGATAGCGTAAGAAAGTGCCCAGTAGGCCTGTTCCACCTGATAAATTATATCCATCAGGCTCTTTTCCAGCTGGGCTCGAGAAATTTCCAGATTGTTCCGGGCGATGATGATTTCGCGCCTGCTTATGTTATAGCCAAAATTCTGAAGCAGCGGCTGGGTAAAATCAAAGCGCAGAGTGCTGCCAAAGCGCGGGTTGATCGTCTGGAACCGCTGGTTGGTGTCATTCTTGTAAGAATCCAGGCTGATGCTGAGGCTTCCGCCGTACGGAATCTGCTGGGAAATGGAGCCGGAAAGTGAATTGTATCTGGTTATCGTCTGGTCGGATGCTTCCAGCCAGGAGTAGGAAGCGTTTTCGTTTCTCCTCTGATTGAAACTGAAAGAAAGGGTTGGATAGTATTTCTCCTTCGCCCGGGAGAGATTGGCCGCAGCCAGCTCCGGACTTAATTCCTGTATGGCCACCGACAGATTATTCTTCATCGTCCTCAGGATGCATTCCTCAAGCGTAAGTTTTAGCACATTTTCTTCCTGAGCCAGCAGCATAGAGGCTGTCAGAATCAACGTCATAACTATCAAACTCAGGCTTTTTATTTTCTTGCTCATCTTAACCTCCGGTTGTCATTGCAGGTTCACACCCGAACCGATTAAACTTTGAATTTTATTCATAGCGCAGGGCTTCGATCGGGTCGAGTTTCGAAGCCTTCCTGGCGGGATAGTAGCCGAAGAAAATTCCCACTGCGGCCGCAAAGCAAAACGCCAGAAGAATCGACTCGATCGTAACCACGGTGGTAATGGTGGAAAAAACCGAAATGTACTTCATCAGCTTGGAAGCACCCACTCCAACAATAATTCCAATCACGCCTCCGGTAACGCTCAACACTACCGCTTCGATAAGGAACTGCAGCAGAATGTCGCGTTCCCTCGCTCCGACTGCCATTCTCACGCCAATTTCTCTTATGCGTTCGGTCACAGAAACCAGCATTATGTTCATTATGCCGATTCCGCCGACGATCAAAGAAATGCCCGCTATCGAACCGAGAAGAATAGTCATGATTCTGGTCGATTCAGCAGCGCTTTCAGCCACATCTGTCATGTTGCGCACCTGAAAATCGTCTTCGGCACCAGGGGCGATCCGGTGCCGCTCTCTCATCAGCTCTTCTATCTGCCTCTGAGCTTCAGCGGTTTTGTCGGCCGAAACAGCGGCGACATCAATCGAACTTATATAATCAACACCCCTCAGACGGCGCATGACTGTGGTGTAGGGAACGGCAATCATGTCATCGCGGTTAAAAAAGCCTCCCTGCTCGCCCTTGCTTTCGAGAACTCCGATGACCGTAAAAGGAATGCGGTTGATCCTGATGGTTTTCCCGATCGGGTCTTCGTCCTCAAAAAGATTCTGCTTGACCAGGCTGCCGAGCACGGCCACCTTGGCCGCTCCGGCCACCTGGGTTTCGTCAAAATAGGTGCCTTCCACCACCTTCCAGTTTCTGATGAGCGGAAACTTCTCGCCGGTCCCCTGGATCTGAGTATTCCAGTTTTTGTTTCCGTAAACCACCTGCGCCCTGGTGCTGATCGAGGGCGACACCGCGAGCACCGCATCACAGCGTTCCTCTATGGCCTTAGCGTCGTCGGGCTTGAGGTTGGTGAAACCGCCAAAACCGGTCTGCACCCCACGAACGTTGCGGCTTCCCGGATAGACAAAAAGCAGGTTCGTGCCCATCGAAGCGAATCTTTCTTCTATTCCCTTCTTGGCGCCTTCACCGATGCTGACCATGGCAATGACCGCAGCCACACCGATAATGACGCCAAGAATAGTAAGGAAGGACCTCATTTTATTGCGGGCAAGCGCCCGTAAAGATACTCTCATTATTCTCAACAGTTTCATTTTATCCTCCAGAAAACGGGGCCCGCTCGCAGGCGGTCTGGCTGACTTCCTCTCCGACAATCTGACCATCCTTCAGGTACAGTCGACGCCGCGCGTAAGAAGCGATGACCGGGTCGTGCGTGACCATGATCAGGGTGATCTTCCTTTCCTGGTTCAAACGGCAGAAGATGTCCATGATTTCCGCCCCGGTTTTTGAATCTAAATTGCCCGTCGGTTCGTCAGCCAGAATAATCGACGGTTCGTTAACCAGCGCTCTGGCAATGGCCACTCTCTGCATCTGACCGCCCGAAAGCTGGTTTGTCCGGTGATGTTCCCAGCCTTTAAGCCCGACCGCAGCCAGCGCTTCCATCGCTCTCTTCCGCGCTTCTTTGCTGTTAATGTGAGAATAGACCATCGGAAGCTCAACATTCTCCAGAGCTGTGGTCCGCGGCAGAAGATTAAAATTCTGGAAGACAAAACCGATCTTTTTGTTCCTGATGGCCGCCATCTCATCCCGGCTCATCTGAGAGACATCAACCCCTTCAAGGAAATACCGGCCTGAAGTCGGGCGGTCAAGCAGTCCGAGAATAGCCATAAGGGTGGACTTGCCGGAACCCGAAGGTCCCATGATGGCTAGGAATTCAGAATAATCAACGCTGTAGGTGATGCCCCGCAGAGCATGCACCTGCGTTTCTCCGATCTGATATATCCTGACGATATTTTCCAGTCTGATAATTTTTTCGCTCATTTCTTTTCCAACCTTAAAAGTCATTAACGTCTTGGCATCATAAAGAATGCGCCTCCGGGAGGACCGGGCTGGGTGGTCGTCCTTGTAGTTGAGGCAGTCATATAGCCTACAATAACCTCATCTCCTTCTTTAAGGTTATCGCTTTTTATTTCCGTATAGGCTGCATCGGAAACTCCGGTCCTGACAAAAACCACCTTCAGATTGCCATTTTCATCCAGCATCCAGACCCGGGAGGGCATCCGTCTCTGACCCATCTGACCGGACTGACCGGCCTGCCCGCCGCCCATCTGCTGAGCCCGCTGGGCCATCTGGGCGGGGTCAAACATTCTCTGTCCGCCCTGACCGGCGCCAGCCGCCGGTCCGCCTTCCTGCTTTCTTCTCGCTGCCATTTCTTCAAAAGCGGCTCTCATGATTTTCTGCAGTTCTTCGCTGGAGAGGTTGGGAGTGAAGCGAAGGGCGGCATTCTGCACTCTAAGGACATTTCTGGCTTCGCCAACGATTATCGTGCAGGTGGCGGTCATCCCCGGAAGCAGTTTCAGACTCGAATTGTCAACGTCAATAATAACCGAATAAGAAACCACGTTCTGGACAGTTTGCGGAGAATAACGGACCTGACGCACGATTCCGTTAAAGGTTTCATTCTGATAAGCTTCAACCGTGAACCTGACCTTCTGTCCTTCTTTCACTTTGCCCACGTCCGCTTCGTCCACCAGACATTCGACCTCCATTTTTGTCAGGTCGTTGGCGATTTCAAAAAGCTTCGGCGCCTGGAAACTGGCGGCGACGGTCTGACCGACGTTAACATTGCGCGAGATGACCACGCCATCTATCGGCGACCTGATAATGGCATAGGTCAGATCCACCTTGCTGGCTTCGAGCTGGCTTTTGGCCTGTTCCACCCGTGCCTGCTGGGCGATCAGGTCCGACTTTGCCTGAAGATAATTGGCTTCAGCCTGTTCCTTTTCCTCGCTCGAAATCAAATTCTTTTCATACAGGCTCAGGGCCCTTTCATATCTTTTCTGAGCGATTTCCAGAGAAATTTTCGCTCTCTCGAGAGAGGCCAGAGCGTTTTTATAATTAGCTTCGTTCTGCTTGACTCTCTCAATCAAAGGAGCCTGGTCGAGTTCTGCCAGGATATCTCCCTTTTTTACCCTGGAATTAAAATCGACATAAATTTTCTCGATTCTTCCGGAAACCTGGCTGCCCACTTCCACCTTGATCACCGGATTAAGCGTGCCCGAAGCGGTGACCACGGCTTCTATGTCACCTCTGGTTACTTTTTCTGTCCGGTATTTGGGTTTGTTGTTGGAACTTTTCCTGGCCAGAGTGATTCCAGCCGCAACACCCGCTATCACCACCAGAACCAGAATGATGATTAAAGTTTTCTTTTTCATCTTTTTTCTCCTTTCTTCTCCTTCTCAGATGGAGTTGGTGTAATATTATCACGCCGCTCGGGAGATTCCCTTCTGCGCTGGCGCATATATCTTTCCATAAGCTCTTTCATTTTTTGCTCCTGCTCATCGGTAAGAACCTCGTCCATTTCCGCTTTCAACTGATCTCGCAACTGAGCCAGACGAATATGGACTTCTTTCCGGAAGGCTTCAAACCGTTCTTCGCTCCGCTTGAAAATTTCCCTGATCTTCTCTTCCTGTTCCGGTGTCAGCTGGAGTTCTCTGGAAATAACTTCCAGGGTGGGGAAGGGTTCCTGCCTCGGCCTTGGAGCAGGTTTCTTCTTCCCTAAGTAGGTGCGATCGCCGACTACACCCACGGTTATGCCGATAAGAAAAACCGCAACCAGAGAAAGAACTACCCATAATTTATATTTATTATTCATTGCTTGCCTCTCCTGAGAATTTCCTGAGACTCAACTCCAGCAAACAGCAACTGGAGCTGCCGTTCCTCAGGTTTCTGAGCTTCAAAAATCGAGCTGGCTTCAGTTAGCGGATTCTGCCCCTGAAGAAGGAGCACCTGCGGCTGGCTCACCTGAACTTCTGTCGGCTGAACGAGAAACAGAATGCCCACCATCACCATGGCCACCACCAGAAACACCGGCACCGCCGCCGCATACCATCTTTCGACCATAGCCCAGATCGGCTGCCGGCTTTCTGCCCCCAGCCTCGCTAATAGTCTCTGTTCAAACCGGGGCAGCGGCCCGGCCTCCTGCATTTTCAACCCGGCCAGGGCGTTTTTCAAACTCCTGTAATCCTCGAGCAGCTGAGCGCAGGAAGGACAGGCTTTAAGATGTGCCTCCAGTCTGGCAGACCCGGCCTCTTCCAGCCTGCCGTCCACCAGTCTCGAAATCAACTTTTCGGCCTTAGAGCATTTCATGACTCATCCTCCTTCCTGGCTCAGAAACGGAGCCAGTTTTTTTCTTAAAAGCCTTCTTGCCCTGTGCAGCCGGGAATCAACCGTTCCCGGGGAAAGCTTTAATATCTTTCCGATCTCTTCGTAAGAAAGCCCCTCTATGTCTCTCAAGGATAATATTAGACGATATTTTTCAGGCATTTCTTCCAGTTTCTGCCAGAGGAGTTTTTTGCGCCGCTCTTCTTCCTGCAACTCGGCCAGCCTTTCGCCAGGTTCCTTATCCGGCAGAGAAGGCTCGGGGATATCGTCAAGCCTGATGTCATTTTTTCCCTTCTTCCGCTTGCGCAAATAATCTCTGATATGATTTATGGCAATCTGGTAAAGCCAGGTGCCGAACTCTGATTCAAACCTGAACCTGGGGAGCGAAAGGTAGGCTTTCAGGAATATTTCCTGGGCCAGGTCATCCGCGGTTTCCCGGTTGCGCACGATGTTTACTGCCAGATTGAAAACTTTATTCTGGTAGGACCGAACCAGTCTGGAGAAAGCTTCAGCGTCTCCCTTTCTGGCCAGACTGACAAGCTGACGTTCATCCATCCGATCTTCACTCTCAGAACCTCGATCTTTTAGACGCCGCTCTTCCATCTATCTTCCTCAGGACCAGGATAATACTTAATTATAAAAACGAATCTCCGTTATATCGGTTTCAACCCCGGTTCAGTAACCTTCAACCGGGACTCAAGCCTCATCGGGCTACTCTCAATCGATGGCCTTGCGGGTTTCGAACAACCATCCAGCCCGGAGCTCCAAAATAATATCCACGGATTCGATTCATCCTGCGCACTATTTCCAGCATTTCCCTCCCCCTTAAATTTTTTGAACGCCGGGTAACTAAAAATTTACAACCGTTAAACGCTCGCTGAAATTTTATCCTATTGAACAGAACTCTTCAAATCCGGCAGGAGACAGGTTCTTTAGGATTGAATAATGGCACCAAGTTAAATATAATGGGGGTATGATGTGGGAAGAACTTGCCAGAGAATTAACTCAACCAACAGATTCAAAAATTGTTCTCCTGGTAATGGATGGACTCGGCGGTCTGCCGGTTAACGGGAAGACCGAACTAGAGACTGCCTCCAAGCCAAACCTGGATGAAACCGCCCGACGCGGTGTTTGCGGCCTGACCGACCCTGTCTATCCGGGTATCACTCCAGGTTCAGGTCCCGCCCATCTGGCTCTTTTTGGATACGACCCGCTGCGCTATCAGCTCGGCCGCGGTATTCTCGAAGCCATGGGCACCGGAGTGGAGGTTGGCCGCGAGGATGTCGTCGCCCGTGGAAATTTTGCCACCCTGCGCGACGGTATAGTGGTCGACAGGCGTGCCGGCCGGATTTCGACTGAAGAAAACCAGAGGCTCTGCGAATTTATCAACCGTGAACTCAGGGAAATAAGCGGGATTAAGGTCAGCCTTTACCCTGGAAAAGAACATCGTTTTGTTCTGAAGCTTTCCGGACCCGGACTTTCCGATGCCCTTACCGATGCTGATCCTCAGAAAGAGGGCAGACCGGCTGTTCCGACCAGACCGCTCAGCCCCGAAGCCGAATTCACCGCCGGCGTGGTCAATAAATTCTTAGAAGAACTTAAAAACATTCTTTCCAGCCAGCCCAAAGCCAATTTCGCTCTTCTTCGAGGTTTCTCCAGGTTCCCGTCAAACCTTCCCCCCATGGGAGACCTGTACAAAATCAAGCCGGCAGCCATTGCTAATTATCCGATGTACCGGGGACTCACCAGACTCCTCGGAATGGAAGTGCTTGAGGTCGGGCCTGAAGCTGAAGATATTTTTAACGTCCTGGAGAAAAATTATGAACGCTTCAATTTCTTCTACCTCCATTACAAAAAAACAGATTCTGCCGGGGAGGACGGACGGTTTGAAGACAAAGTAAAAGCGATCGAAGAAATAGACCGTTTTATTCCCCGCCTCTGGCAGCTCAATCCCGATGTCCTGGTTATCACTTCAGACCATTCAACCCCTTCAGTTCTTAAATCCCACTCCTGGCATCCCAACCCGTTTGTGCTTGTGTCAGACCGGGCGCCGGCCGACGAAGTGACCCGGTTCACCGAGAAAGATTGTGCCAGGGGGGGTCTCGGTCGTTTTCCCTCGCTTCAGGCGATGCCGCTGATGTTAGCCTGCGCCCTGAAGCTGAAAAAATTCGGAGCCTGATTTTTGGCAGGAATTTTATCGATTTAAATTCTGGCTTGCCGGTATATTTGATATTAAAGATAATATTGTTTAATGCCAGAGAAAAAGGCGTTGGTCAGGCTTTTGATATTTTGCCTGATCCTGTTCCCTCTTGAGACTTCAACCCGGCAGTCAGACTCAAGGGCTGAGGTTTTAACCATCCGCTTCCATCAGCATCCGGACTTCTTCCGGGTGGTCCTGGAAATAGAGAAGGTCAGAGAGTTTTATTCGGCCAGTTTGAAGGACCCTGAAAGGCTTTTCGTAGATATATTTCAGGCAAAGCTCAAACCCGGACTCCATGGCACATCAACCGAGATAAAATCTCCCCGGGTAAAGGCGCTTCGCCTCGCTCAGAAAAACCCTTCCACAGTCCGGCTGACGCTCGAACTGATCCCCGGTCCCGGACATAAAGAAAAAATTTATTATCTTAAAAACCCGACCAGGCTGGTAATAGACGTTTATCCGGAGTCTGAAGTCAGAAGTCCCACCCAACCGCCTGTTACCTCAAGCTCATCGAGTGTGACTGCCCGCGAAAACCAGCAAAAAGGGGAGGCTGCCGGCAAGCCTCCTGAACCAGCTTCAACCGGCTATTCTCTGGTGAGGCAGCTCGGACTCGGAGTCAAACGCATCGTGATCGACCCGGGGCACGGAGGACAGGACCCGGGCTGCATCAGTCCCTCCGGTCTTAAGGAAAAGGATGTGGCACTCGACCTGGCCAGAAGGCTCAAAGCTATGCTGGAAAAAGAAGGAAATTTTGAGGTTTTCCTGACCCGGGAAATCGACATTACCCTGCCGCTCGAAAAACGAACCGCATTCGCCAATCAAAAAAAGGCCGACCTTTTCATTTCGATTCATCTTAATGCCAGTCCGCGCAAAAACCGGACGGGCGTGGAAACATTCTACTTAAATTTCAGCCCGGACCCGGCCGTGAACGAGCTGGCCGCGCGGGAGAATGCCTCCTCTTCAAAAAACATCCACGAATTAAAATCCATCGTGGACAAAATAATCAAAAACACGAAATATGAAGAATCCCGCGACCTGGCTGAGAAAGTTCACAGACATCTCATGCAGAACCTGAAAAAGAACTTCGGTCCGCGGGAGGACCTGGGAGTCAAGGGAGGTCCTTTCTGGGTTCTGATCGGGACAGAAATGCCGGCCATCCTGGTTGAAGCTTCTCATCTCTCCAATGCCAGGGAAGAAGCCGCTCTCAAAACAGAAATTTATCGAGAAGCGATAGCTTCTGGAATTTTTCGTGGTATTATTGAATATGTAAAATCTCTGGGAAAAGGTTAGGCCATGGAAAGACGCGATTTTCTGAAAAACCTGATCCTCGGCGGGCTCGCCCTGAAGCTCAACCCACCGACCTTCAGCCAGACCCCTTCGCCCGAGCTGGTTGTGGTCGAGGGCGACTCGCCAAGAGCGATCACCAGGGAAGCGTTGAAACTTCTTGGCGGAATGTCACAGTTTGTTCGGCGGGGAGACCGGGTGCTGATCAAGCCGAACATCGGCTGGGACCGGACACCGGAAATGGCTGCTTGCACCAATCCAGAAGTGGTGGCCGCTCTGGTGGAAATGGCTCTGGAGGCAGGAGCCAGGGAAGTCATAGTTATGGATCACACCATCAACCAACCGCAGCGCTGTTACACCCGGTCAGGCATTCAGGAAGCAGCAAGAGCTGCTGGCGCCAAGGTGCTTTACACTGACGAAAAGCGTTTGAAACGGATGAACATAAAGGGCGAGTGGCTAAAAGAGTGGGATGTTTTTCAGGATTTCGTGGAAGTCGACAAACTGATCAACGTGCCCGTGGCCAAAGTTCACAGCCTTTCCCGGGTGACTCTCGGCCTTAAGAACTGGCTTGGAGCCATCGGCGGCAACAGAAATCAGCTGCATCAGAAAATTGACCAGGCTGTGGTTGACCTTGGAGCCTTTTTCAAGCCCGCCCTTACGGTGCTTGACGCTTACCGGGTGCTTTTCAGGAACGGCCCGCAGGGAGGGCGAGTCTCTGACACCAGGCTGCAAAAAACTGTGGTGGCCGGGGTTGACCCGGTGGCGGTCGACGCCTATGGAGCCACCTTTTTTGACCTTAAACCAGAAGAACTGACTTTTCTGAAACTGGCCCGGAATCGAGGCCTGGGCAAATATGAACTGGAGAAGGTCAGAATTGAAAAGAGAACGGTCTAAAAAATATTTCTGGTTTCAACGACTTCGTATTCTTACCCAGACTGTTTTTTTTCTTCTCTTTTTCATCTTGCTGCTGAAGACTCGTTATCCAGGAGAGGATTACCTTAAAACCACGGTCGAAAGATTTTTCCATTTCGACCCGCTCATCCTGATGGTCACCCTGCTGGCTTCCAGAACTTTATACGCAGTATTGCTTCTCTCTTTGATTACGGTTGCTGCCTCGTTATTCTTCGGTCGTTTCGTCTGCGGTTGGATCTGCCCTCTTGGCTCAATCCATCAATTTTTTTCCTTCCTTTTTAAGAAAGGCAAAATACTAAAACCGAAAAAAGACGACACGGCCAGCCTGGCACCCAAATATTTAATCCTGTTGATCGTGCTGGTAGCTGCTGCTTTTTCGGTTAACCTGGCCGGCTACCTTGACCCCCTCTCTTTTCTATATCGTTCCTCAGCCGTTTTCCTCTCGCCGCTGCTGAACATGTTCCTCTCAAACACCATCGAGCTGAGCTACTGGAGCGGACTGAAGAGTCTGGGTCAGAATCTGAATCAGCTCAGCGGCAATCTTACCCTTAACAGCGTTTTCCAGAATGCACTGGTTATCGGGATCATTTTTCTCGGGGTACTGCTGCTAAATGCTTACAAAGAAAGATTCTGGTGCCGGTATCTGTGTCCGGCCGGCGCTCTGTTAGGGCTTTTATCCCGCTTCAACCTTTTCAAGCTGAAAATCGACCCGGGAAAATGCATCAACTGTCATCTGTGTTCCATCCACTGTCAGACAAACGCCAGACCTTACCCTGAAGGGGAGTGGAGAAGTTCCGAATGCATCTACTGTGAAACCTGCGCCGCCATCTGTCCGACCGCCGCCATCTCCTTCCCCCTTAAATGGCAGGCTGAAAAAATAAAGGGCGTCGACTTAAACCGCCGCCGGGTGCTGCTTGCGGCCATTGGCGGGCTTCTTCTCGCGCCGGTTTTTAAGATAACGCCGCTGGCGCGGCGGGCTGCCAGTTCAATCATCAGGCCGCCCGGAGCTCTGCCCGAAGCGGAATTTCTCAGGCGCTGTGTGAAATGTGGAGAATGCATGAAGGTCTGTCCGACCAACGGTCTGCAGCCCGCTCTCGCTGAAGCCGGACCGGAAGGAGTCTGGACGCCGGTACTGGTGCCGCGCATCGGCTACTGCGAGTATTACTGTTCTCTTTGCAGTCAGGTCTGTCCGACCGGAGCTATCAGGGAGCTGACGATAGAAGAAAAGGTGAACGTAAAAATAGGAACCGCCTGGGTGGATAAAACTCGCTGCCTTCCTTATGCTCTGGGAAAGCCCTGCATCGTCTGCGAGGAACACTGCCCGGTTTCACCGAAAGCTATTCAGCTGGTCAGGGTTGAAACCCTGACCCCCGACGGCCAGATAGCCACCAACCTCGCTCCGTTCGTCAATGTGGAAAGCTGCATCGGATGCGGCATCTGCGAGAATAAATGCGTGGTCCAGGACCTGCCGGCGATAAGAGTAACCAGCATCGGCGAACACCGGTCGCGTCAGAACCAGCTGATTCTTCCGCTGGTCGAATGATTCTACAAAGAAATCTCAATATGGATAAATAATTCTCGCTTCCGCCCTGAGGCGCTTTCAGGCGAGGCGATGGCAGCCACTGAATTTTTCAAGATAGAAGCGCTGCTCCTTTGTCCGGACCGCTGGCCTCAGGTCATCCAAACTTTTTCAGCAGCAGACAGGCGTTGGTACCGCCAAACCCGAAAGAATTGCTCATGGCGTAAACGATTTCAGCCGGACGCGCCCGGTTCGGCACATAATCCAGGTCACATTCCGGGTCGGGGAATTCATAATTGATGGTCGGCGGCATTACCTGATGAAAAACGGCCAGCGCGGTGATGGCCGTCTCCACTCCTCCGGCCGCGCCAAGAAGATGCCCGGTCATCGATTTGGTCGAGCTGACGCCGAGTTTTCGGGCGTGTTCGCCAAATACCTTCTTTATGGCCAGAGTTTCGATTCTGTCATTGTAAAGAGTGGAGGTGCCGTGAGCGTTGATGTACTGAACATCTTCAGGGCTGACGCCGGCATCGTCCAGAGCCATCTTCATCACCCGAGCCGCTCCATCGCCGTCTGGAGCCGGAGCGGTCACATGGTAGGCATCTCCGTTCAGCCCGTAGCCAGCGATTTCAGCATATATTCTGGCTCCGCGTTTGAGGGCACATCCAAGCTCCTCGAGCAACAGAACTCCGGCCCCTTCGCTCATGACAAAACCGTCTCTCTGAGCGTCAAAAGGACGCGATGCTTTCTCCGGCTCCTCGTTCCTTTCTGAAAGCGCTTTCATGGTGGAAAAACCGGCCACACTCAGCGGGGTGATGGGAGCTTCGGAACCGCCGGCGATCATCCGGTCAACAATCCCGAGCTGAATCATCCGGAAGGCTTCCCCGATGGCATGGGCGGCCGTGCTGCAGGCAGTGGCATTCGACATGTTCGGTCCGGTGGCTCCGTAGCGGATGGAAATGTGTCCCGGTGCTTCGTTTATGATCGTCTGTATGATAAAAAACGGAGAAACCCTTTCCGGCCCTTTTTCCAGCAGCACCCGGTGGGTTTCCTCAATCGAACCGATTCCCCCGATGCCCGAACCAATATAAACTCCCGTGCGATCTCCCCTCAGCAGCTCACGGTCAATACCTGAGTCCTGAACAGACAGCTCTGCGGCCGCTATGGCGTACTGAATGAACAGGTCCATCTTCCGGGCTTCTTTCCGGTCGATGAATTGCTGCACGTCGAAATTTTTAACTTCTCCCGCTATTTTAGTCTTGAAATGAGTGGTGTCGAACCTGGAAATTAAACCGATCCCCGAGCGACCCTCCAGCAGAGCCTGCCAGTTAGACTCGACTCCCAGGCCAAGAGGGGTAACCAGACCGAGACCTGTTATAACAACCCTTCTTCGCGACATGAATGTAAATATTATCTTCTGATTAAAGGAAAACCTGAATTATTTCCCTTTATAATGCTCCATTATATAATCAATAGCCTTACCCACCGTGTTAATCTTTTCAGCTTCATCATCCGGAATGCTAAGACCGAATTCATCCTCAAGAGCCATCACCAGCTCAACCGTATCCAGGGAATCCGCACCCAGGTCCTGCGTGAAGGAAGCGTTTTCGGTAATCTGATCCTCGCTGATGTTGAGTTTGTCCGCCACGATGCTTTTAACCTTCTTCAAAATTTCTTCTCTTTCCATCTTTACCTCCTATGAATTTTTTTATGATTACATATACATACCGCCGTTCACGCTGATCACCTGACCGGTGATGTAAGCGGCATCGTCCGAGCAGAGAAATTTGACCACCCTGGCCACTTCCACCGGAAGTCCGAATCTCTTCATCGGGATGATGTCAAGAAAAGCTTTCTTGACTTCCTCGGGCAGTTTCTCGGTCATCGGAGTGGCGATATACCCTGGAGCCACGCAATTTACGGTTATGCCGCGCGGGGCCACCTCTCGCGCCAGCGATCTGGAGAACCCTATCAGACCGGCTTTGGAAGCGGCATAGTTGGTCTGACCGATATTGCCCATCAAGCCGACCACTGAAGCTATGTTGACAATTCGCCCGTAGCGAGCATTGAACATCGGCTTGAGTGCCGCCCTGCAGAAATTAAAAGCTCCTTTAAGGTTAACCTGAAGCACCAGGTCCCAATCTTCCTCTTTCATCCTTAATAAGAGCGAATCTCTGGTAATCCCGGCATTGTTGACCAGATGGTCAATCCTTCCAAGGGAAGAAATCACCTCCTCAACCACGCGGGTGACACGAGCGGAATCGGAAACATCGGCTTCATATGGAACAGCTTTAATCCCTGCGGCGGCCAGACGTTCAGCTACCTGCTCGAGCTTTTCCTTCTGAATGTCAACCAGAACTACCGTGGCGCCTTCCCGGCCGAGTTCCTCCGCGATGGCTTCACCTATACCCTGCGAAGCGCCGGTCACCAGCGAAACTCTTTCCTTAAAAATCATCCCGCCGCTCCTTCTTAACCTTAATTTTTAGCTTCTTACTCAACCTGCCGGGCAAACCCGGCTTCAGCCCGCGAATGCTTTCCGTCGAGCTTGATGCCTGACCGGAAAGCAAATCCCGGCCAACCTGCATACGCTTCAGAATAATTTACTTTTTTCAAAAATTTTTTCAACCTGTTTTTTTGCCCGGGGCTGGAGAGTTCGGCCGGAAAGCGTGACAGAAGCAGAAATTCGTGCAAAGCTCCAGAGACAGACGGACGAAGCAGAGCGCCAGACTCTATTCCCGGAAAATTGCTATTCTGTTTTTCTTCAAACACGGGCACCCGCCCTGCCTTTTTCCCGGCCCGACTTCATCACCATTCCCTGTGGTCAGGCAGGGTGTTTAAGGCCGGACTCGAGCTAACCCTCCGGCCTCTACCCTTGCCTTCATTCCCGGTGCTTACTGTTCCTGACCCTCGATAACCTGACGTCCCTTGTAATAACCGCATTCCGGACAGGCTCTATGGGGCAGCTTCGGACTGCCGCAGTTTGAGCAGAGCGAGAAGGAAGGCAGAGTCAGATGGTCGTGTGACCTTCTTTTGCCCTTTCTTGAATGTGAATGTCTGCGTTTTGGATTAGGCATTATTTCTTCTCTCTCAAAAAGAATTTCAGGTTTCCCAGTCTGGGATCAACGCTGCGAAATTCACAGGCACAGCGGCCCTGGTTGATGACCTCGCCGCATACCGGGCAGAGGCCCTCGCAATCTTCTGAACAGAGCGGACGGAAGGGGAAGCTCAGATTAAGTTGCTCAAGTATAACAGCTCTCAGGTCGAGCTGCTGGTGATAGTAGAAAAATCGCTCGAGGTCTTCCTCTTCCAGCTCTTCTTTTAATTCATCCAGCTCTTCCGGCAGATAGACAAGATCAAAGGCAGAATCGACGTTGAATTCAAACGGACGCAGGCACCGGCTGCAGGTAAAACTGAGTCTGGTGGTGATCCGGCCCTTCACCATCACCTCAGCGCCGATTTTCTTGACTTCCACCACCGCATGAGTGGGCTCGAGAAAGACCGCATCCTCTTCGACCAGGTCCAGACCTATAAAGTCGAAATCCTGGTCGATGTGCAGCCCCTCACGGGGGATTTCGTTGACATCAATAATCATGGTAATTCCTTTTATGACCAAGTATTATACCAGCTTGACCCACCTTGTCAACCTGACCCTGTCAGGGGAAATTCTCCGCTTGAAGTCAGGAGCTTTTGGAGTATAATCACCTCGGAAGCGATTACGCAGGAAGAGCGGAAATGGAAGGTTACACCACAGCTATCGAATACAAGGGCCACCTGCTGACGGTTCAGACCCAGGATAAGGGGCCAACTTTTAATTATGTGGAGTCTCTTATTTTCCTTGGCGGGAAGGTTATCTTCTCCAGAAGGGCCAGTTATTCTGTCCATCTGAACGAACCCGACCTGCAGGAAATCATCAAACGCCTGGTCGAAGAGCTGCACGCTGAAGCGCTGGACGAAATAGTAGAAGGCAAATACGACCGATTCCTCGAATGACACCCCCGAGAATATTTCTGATAGACGGTAACTCCCTTCTCTATCGTTCTTATTACGCGATTCCCAGACTCAGCAACTCGGCCGGATTCCCGACGAATGCCATCTACGGGTTCATCAGCACCTTAAATAAAATAATTGAAAGCGAAAAGCCGGAATACTTAGGCATTGTGTTTGACACCGGCAAACCGACGCTCAGACATCAGGTGTACAAAGAATACAAAGCCGGCCGCCGGCCGATGCCCGAGGACCTGGTGGTCCAGGTCCCGGTGCTGAAAAAAATTATAGCTGCCCGGAGAATCCCACTCTTTGAATATGCCGATTACGAAGCGGATGATGTTCTGGCCACGCTGGCCCGGCTGGCCGCGGAGAGGGACCTGTGCGCGGTGGTGGTTACCACGGATAAAGACCTTCTCCAGATTCTCGGGCCCCGGGTGGTAATCTACAACCCGGCGAAAGAATTTTTTATCGTTGACGACAGCCTCGATCCAGAATGCCAGCAGTTGTTCAAAAACAGGGAAGTTAAAACTGTCAGCGATTATTTCGGTCTCCCGGCCCACCAGGTGGCAGACGTTCTGGCGCTCTGGGGAGACACGTCAGATAACATTCCCGGTGTCCCGGGGATAGGGGAGAAGACCGCGAAGAACCTCATCCTGGAATTCGGATCAATAGAGAATCTGATAAAGAACCTCGAACGGGTAAAAAATCCGCGGGTGAGAGAGGCCATCAGGAAAAACCTCTCCCGGCTGGAATTGAGCCGGAATCTCGTCCGGGTGGAAGATAACCTTGCGCTCGAGTTCGAACTCGAGAACTTCAAACCCTGCGCCGCTGACCGGGAAACTTTAATTGAACTCTACCGGGAACTTGAATTCACCGCTTTTCTCCAGGAACATCTGGAACAAAAGGAAGTAGTTCGGGGAAACTTCCGAACAATTTCAGACATGGATTCATTCCGGGATTTCCTTCAGCAACTCGGGCAGGCGGAAGAAGTCGCCCTGGACACAGAAACCACCAGTCTGTTTCCGACGCAGGCCCGTCTGGTCGGGCTGTCATTCTGTCTGAAGCCTGGCGAAGCTTATTACATCCCGCTCCGGCACAGCTATCCGCTGGCTCCGAATCAGCTGCCCGCTCATTCTGTTCTTTCAGAGCTCAAGCCTTATCTGGAAAACCCGGCGATAAAAAAAATCGGCCAGAATATTAAATATGATTACATCGTCCTGAAAAAAGAGGGGATTCAGCTACAGGGAATTCATCTGGATACGATGGTGCTTTCCTATCTGCTCGAGCCGAACTGGGGAAAGCACAGTCTGGACCGGCTGGCCGCCTACTATCTTCAGGAGGCCAAGATTCCTTTCGACAGACTGACCGGGAAAGGGAAAAAGCAGCTAACATTCGACCAGGTTCCGGTCGAGAAGGCCACGGATTATGCCTGTCAGGATGCCCATCTGGCGATGAGTTTAAGCCGGGTTCTATGGCCCAGAGTTCAGGCCCGGAATCTCGACCGTCTCTATCTGGAAATAGAGCTACCGTTGATTGAGGTGCTGGCAGAAATGGAGCTGGCCGGAGTGCGAGTGGACCTTAACCTTCTCCGTCAGCTCGGCCGCGAACTCGAAAGCCAGCTGAGACAGCTGGAAAAACAGATCTATGAAATGGCCGGTCAGGAATTCAACATCAATTCTCCGCAGCAGCTCAGCCAGGTTCTCTTTTACAAACTTAACCTTCCGGCCTCAAAAAAGACGCGGGTAACCCGGGGATTGTCGACGGCTACGGAAATTCTCGAAGAACTGGCGCCGCTTCATCCGCTGGCTGGAGCTGTGCTTGAATACCGGCAGCTGGCGAAAATTAAGTCCACCTACGTTGAGGCGTTGATCGAGCTGGTGAATCCGGAAACCGGACGGGTGCATACCTCCTTCAACCAGACGGTCACGGCCACCGGACGACTTTCTTCCTCTGACCCCAATCTTCAGAACATACCGGCCAGAGGGGAAATGGGTAAAAAGATCAGGCAGGCCTTCATCCCGGAAGAAGGCCATCTTCTGCTATCGGCCGATTATTCTCAGATAGAACTCAGGTTGCTCGCCCATCTCTCAGAGGATCCGGTGCTTATTGAAACCTTCCTCAGCGACCGGGATATACACGCGGAGACCGCGCGGCGGGTGTTCGGTCCGGCCGTCGAGCTTTTCCCGGAGGAAATGCGCCGCCGGGCAAAAATCATCAATTTCAGCGTGATTTACGGTACGGGGGCTTTCTCGCTGGCTAAGGAACTCGAAACCTCGCCGGCTGAAGCCCAGAAGTTCATCGACCGGTATTTTTCCGAACATCGAAGGGTCAAAGAATATCTCGACCGGGCAGTGGAGCAGGCGAAGGAAAAAGGATACGCTGAAACCATTTTCGGACGCCAGCGGCAGATACCCGAGCTAAAAAGTCCCGATAACAACACCTTTCAGGCCGGACGGAGGATGGCCCTGAATACTCCGATTCAGGGCTCTGCCGCTGACATCATCAAGCTGGCCATGATAAAAATTTACCGGGAAATAAAATCCCACGGACTTAAAACTAAGATGATTCTTCAGGTTCATGACGAGCTGGTGTTTGAAGTACCGGAGACGGAAAAAGATCTGATCGAACCGCTGGTCAGGGACTGCATGGAGAACATCTGTTCGCTTAAAGTTCCGCTCAAGGTCAGGCTCGGCTGGGGCAAGAACTGGGCTGAGGTTAAATAAACGGAAATCCGCTTCAGACGAGAGATTTCTGATAAACGCGGTAAATCTTGTAAATTTGCCCGCCCAGCCTTTCCATTTCTGCTCTCACCCGAACGTTCGATTCCATCTCGTGGTGGGTATCTATGATCTTAAAACCGGCTTTGCGGGCTTCTTCCAGCATGGCCATGCCCATCAGAGCATCCAGCCCGACTCCCCGGTATTCTTTCTTGATCGCTCCCAGGAGCAGGTCAAGCTGTCTGGTTTTTTTCTGAGCTCTGAGAATATGAATGAAACCGAAAGGAAACAGGCGCCCTCGCGCTTTCTGGATTCCTTCCGTCATATCTGGAATGCCTATGATGAAAGCAACCACCTGGCCGTCCTTCAGGACACATTTTATGAAGCGGGGGTCGAGAATCGGCATGTATTTCTTCGCCAGGTCATCCATCTCTTTCTCGTCCAGAGGAGCATAACCGTATATGTTACTCTCGATATAAGTTTCGTTCATCAACGAGAGAATAGGTCTGACCCAGGGTTTAATTTCTTTTTTCTTGCGGAATTCCAGCAGCTGAAAATTTCCCTTTTTTAGAATTCTTTCAGAAACCCGCCGGTAAATCTCGGGTATCTCTTCCGGCACCTCTATTTTATACACAAAATAATCGATGTCTTTGGTATAGCCTTCTTTCTCCACCATCTCCGGCAGCCATTCAAAGTTGTAATAGGTGGCGATGGTAGCCCGGTTCTCGAAACCCTTGATGAGAAAACCTTCTGGATCCTGGTCGGAAAATCCGTACGGCCCGATGATCCTGGTCATACCCTTCTCCCTGGCCCATTCTTCCACCCGGCTGAGGAGAGCGCGAACCACTTCCTGATCCTTTATGCTCTCGAGATATCCGAAGCGAGCGGTTTTCTCGTTGCGGACTTCATTGTAGCGGCGGTTGATGATGCCCATAATTCGACCGACTGTTTCACCGTCTTTTTCCGCCAGAAGAAGGATGGCGTCAGAATAGCTGAACGCTTTGTTCTTCTTCGGGTCGAAATAGGACCATTCATCCATGTAGATGGGAGGCACCCAGTTTGGATGGTCACGGTGGAGTTTCTCCGGCAAATAAATAAATTTTTTAAGTTGAGATCTGGTTTTAACTTCTATCAGTTTTACGCTCATATTATCCCTTCCTGGCGGTTATTCTACCAAATTTTCAAAAAACAATTAAATTTTTTTATAGCAGGAAAAGACAACTGCCTGCGGCGGCTTTTCTGTCCTTAAAACGGGTTTTTTGCTAACGAAGTTTGTCCGACCTCCTTTCAGGAGATTTTTTCGAAGAAACATAAAGTCAGCATCTTTTTTATGTGGAAAAATTTCTGAATAGCCTGTGGAAACCCCGGATAATTTTCTGTTAATTTTCTTCGTTAAATTCTTGACAATAAGTTTTTTATTTTAATATACTCATAAACTCATGAAAGCCGAAACCATAACTCTTCTAACCATCTTCATTCCGGTATTGGGTTCGCTGCTGGTGCCCCTGGCTGGATCCATCTCGCCCAGGGTTCGTTCCGCGTGGGCCGTTCTGCTCGGCGCGGTCACCGCTTTCCTGCCGCTCACGCTTATTCCTCAGGCAATGAAGGGCGGAGAAATCATCTGGTCCAGGAGCCTGGCGCTGGGTCTGGATTTTATCCTGGTTATCGATCCCCTGGCTATTTTCATGGCGATCGTTTCCTCGTTCATCGGGTTCCTGATCATCATCTACTCTCTCGGTTACATCCACCACGAAGAGCATCAGAACGAATACTACCTGATGGTCATCCTGTTCATCGGCTCGATGATGGGTCTGGTGTTCTCGGGCAGCCTGGTGTTCATGTACCTGTTCTGGGAAATCATCGCCATCGCCTGCTGGCGGTTGATAGGCTTTTACCGGCAGAAGGATTACATTCTGAAAGCGGACAAAGCCTTCCTGGTCACTTTCGGCGGCGCCGTGGTCATGCTGCTCGGCTTCATCGTCATCTACGGGCAGACCGGAACTTTCAACCTGACCCAGATGCGCGGGGTTTTCATTCCCGGCACCGCGGTTCTGCTGATTCTGTTCGGAATGTTCTCCAAATCCGCCACCGTGCCGCTGCATACCTGGCTGCCTGATGCCGGTGTGGCGCCGACGACGGTCACCGCCCTGCTGCACGCGGCCGTGCTGGTTAAAATCGGCGTTTATGCCTACGCACGCCTTTTCCTGTACACCTTCAAGATACCCCCTGAATGGCAGCAGGCGATTATCATCCTGGCGGTTCTTTCCAGCCTGATTTCGGCTGGAGCCGCGACGGTGGAAAATGACCTGAAGAGAATCCTGGCTTACTCGACGGTGAGCCAGATAGGATATATTTTCCTCGGACTAAGTGTGGCCACGCCAACAGCCATCTCCGGCGCTCTGCTCTACATCCTGATGCACGGGCTGGCCAAGGCCGGACTGTTTCTCTGCGCCGGGATAGTCATTCACGCAACTCATAAAAGAGATATCAGAGAGATGGGCGGGTTGATAAAAACCATGCCCATCACCGCCATTTCATTTTTGGTCTGCGCCTTTTCGGTCATCGGACTGCCGCCGCTGGGCGGGTTCTTCTCGAAATTGCTGGTTATCGTCGGAGCGGTTCAGGCCGACCAGGTCTGGGTGGCTGCCCTGGCCCTGTTTACTGCAGTCCTGACGATGTTTTACCTGCTCCGGGTGTTCGCAGCGGTCTTCCTGGGCGAACTTAAGATTCCCGCTCCGGAGAAAACTCCCTCGATGGTCGGAGTGGTAACCATCCTGGCCGTGCTTTCTGTCGTGGCCGGCCTGCTGGTAACCTATCCGATGAAACTCGTCCAGGTGGCAACAACTCACATAAGCTGGTGGCTAAGATGAACTCAACAATTTTACTCTGGCCCATTCTGTTTCCGGCCGCGATGGCCGTGGTGCTGCTTTTAATCCCTTCCCGGATTAAATTCCTGAGAGAAATACTCGCGGTGCTGAGCTCGGGTGTTCTTCTATATCTTGGCTTCCGTCTGTTTGCCGTAAAAAATCTCTCACTGGTCCGGGACTGGCTTGGCAACGGCATCAATTTTGACCTGAAGCTCTACCACTTCTCCGCCTTTATCCTCCTGGCTCTGGCCGGATTTCTCTTTCTGATCTGCCTTTATTCCTCGGTAAAAATGCGGAATCACCCGCGGATCCGGGAATACTATGCCTACGTTTTTCTGGCAGCAGCATTTTCCAACGGGGCGGTGCTTGCCAACAATTTCATCCTGCTGGTGTTTTTCTGGGAGGCCCTGCTGATCACCACCTATGCACTGGTAACTCTCGGGCTGAAGCCCACCTCGCACCGCACCGCGGTCAAATCGCTGATCATCGGCGGTTTCTGCGACTTCGCCATGATCCTGGGAATCGGCATTCTGTGGGCTTCCACCGGCACCCTGACCATGGATAAAGTTCAGGTAGAACCGCACGGTCTTACAGTCGTCGCTTTTATCCTGATGATGATCGGCGCCATCGGTAAGGCAGGGGCCATGCCTTTCCACACCTGGATACCGGATGCAGCTCTGGACGCGCCTGTGAGCTTCATGGCTTTCATGCCGGCTTCTTTTGAAAAACTTCTGGGAATTTATCTCCTGGCCCGGATTACGCTGGACTTCTTCGAACTTAAAGTCGGAAGCGGACTTTCCATCCTGCTGATGATAATCGGCGCGGCCACCATTGTCTTTGCCGTCTTCATGGCTCTCATTCAGAAAGATTTCAAGAAGCTGCTTTCCTTCCACGCGGTCAGCCAGGTGGGTTATATGGTGCTCGGCGTGGGAACTGCCATTCCCATCGGGATTGCCGGAGGCATTTTCCATATGATCAACCACGCCATGTACAAGTGCGGACTGTTCCTCAGTTCCGGGTCGGTCGAACACCGCACGGGAACGACCGAACTGAAAAAACTCGGCGGACTTGCCCGGGAAATGCCCTGGACCGCGGCCGGGTTTGTGGTCTGCGCTCTGGCCATTTCCGGCGTCTGGCCGCTCAACGGATTCGTTTCGAAAGAAATGGTCTTCCATGGAGCGCTGGAAACGGGCTATCCGATTTTTGCCATCGCCGCCTGGGTCGGAGCTATTTTCACTTTCGCTTCCTTTCTTAAAGCGGGGCATTCAGTGTTCTTTGGCCCCCGTTCGACCGAAGTTCCCAGAACCAGGGAGAGCGAGGCTCCGATCGTTCTGCCGATTCTCATCCTTGCCGCGCTCTGTATTACCTTCGGCGTATACAACAAACTCCCGCTGGAAAATTTTATCCAGCCGATTCTGGCTGGACATCCGGAAGCGGGAGAACATCTTGATTTCACCTCCCATGCCCTTGACCTGTTCAATCCGGTAGCTGGAGTTTCCATTCTCTGCCTGATCATCGCTCTGGGGATTCATCTTTACGGCTGGAATCGCGGCGGCAAAAAAGCCTATCTGGCGTCTGAACCAATCCACAATCTTCCGGTGCTCCGCAAACTTTATGACCTTTCGGAAGCCAGGTTCTTCGACCTTTACGAGCAGGGCGTTAAGTTCCTGCAGGGACTTTCCAGGGTGCTTTTCAGGTTTATCGACCGGCCGATTGATTATCTTTACGAAAAAGTGGTTACTGCGGTCGGCCGTACCTTCACCGGCCTGCTGCAGAAAGCCCATAACGGCCAGTATGCTAATTATCTGGCCTGGACCATCGGCGGCCTGGTGGTCGTCGTCTGGATAATTCTTCAGTTAGTGAAATAGAGGAGGAGCGGTGGTTTTTTCATTCATTGTCATACCGTTATTGTTGGCTGCCTTTCTGCCTCTTATCGGTAAATTTTCAAAAAAATTGCTGCCTGACCTGTTGACTAACGCCGCTCTGGCTTACTTAGTGTTCAACTCGATCCTGCTGATCAAGCCGATCTTCAACCAGGGGGTACTCATCCAGAATCTCAGCTGGTTCGGAGAAATAGTTAACCTTCAGGTAGCCCTTGACAGTTTTAACCTTTTCATGCTGTTCACGATTTCACTGGTGAGTCTGTGCATATCGCTCTTCTCGATCGACTATCTCGAACACTACGGACACAGGTCCACTTTCTACGCGCTTTTCCTGGTGATGATCGCCGGGATGAACGGGCTGGTGCTCGTCCCCGACCTTTTCTCCATCTACCTGTTCCTGGAAGTGGCGGCAGTCGCTTCTTACGCTCTGGTAGCCTTCGGACTGGGCTACGACGAGCTGGAAGCGTCCTTCAAGTACCTGATGCTCTCGGTGGTGGCTTCAGCTTTTGCCCTTCTGAGCATTACGGTGATCTTCGGGTTGACCGGAAGCCTGAACTTTCAGGCTGTCGCCCAGGGACTGCAGGACCTTGGCGCCAGAACAGTGCTGGGAGTTTGCGTGGCTTTCTTCATAATGGGCTTCGGGCTGAAAGCGGCGCTGGTTCCGTTCCATGCCTGGTTGCCTGACGCCCACCCTTCGGCTCCGGCTCCAATTTCCGCCATGCTGTCAGGCCTGTTGATCAAGGTGTCCGGAATCTATGCGCTCTTCAGAATAATTTACAGCGTGATCGGGATCACTCCGGCGTTGAGCCAGATTTTGATGGCGCTGGGTACGATCTCGATGGTGGCTGCGGCTCTCCTGGCGCTCGGGCAGAAGGATATCAAGAGGATGCTGGCTTATTCTTCCATCAGCCAGGTCGGCTATATAGTTCTCGGTCTGGCCCTGGGCACACCCCTCGGGATCGCCGGAGCTCTTTTCCATCTGTTCAATCACGCGGTGGCCAAAGGATTGCTGTTCTTGAATTCAGGCTCGATTCAGCATATCACTGGGACCAGAAATTTAGATGAACTGGGCGGTCTGGGCAAAGTTGTGCCGGTGACCGCCGGCACCAACCTGGTCGGGGCGCTGTCGATTGCCGGCGTGCCGCCGCTGGCCGGATTCTGGAGCAAATTGATCATAATCATGGCCCTGATTCAGGCCAAAGAATTCACCTACGCGCTCGTAGCCATTCTGGCCAGCGTCTTAACCCTCTGGTATTATCTTCTTATTCAGAGAAAAGCCTTTTTCGGCCGGGTGAGCGAAAAATGGGCACAGGTAAAGGAAGCTCCTTTCTGGATGTCGGCCGCGAATGTGCTGCTGGCTCTGATCTGCATTCTGGCCGGCATTTTCTTTACTCCGATCTTCAGAACCTGGATTTCTCCAGCGGCTGAAGCGCTCGCCCGGGGAATTCAGGCGGTTCTCATGTGGGGATTGTGATATGGCAATACAAATAATTCTTCTCTGCGGCCTGGTGATTTTTTCAGGACTGGCCATCCTGCTCAGGGACCTGATTAAAGCCGCTCTCTCGCTGGCTGTGGCCAGCCTGATTCTCGGTATCATATTCTTCCGCCTGTCAGCACCCTATGCCGGCGTCTTCGAGATTTCCGTGGTCGCCGGTCTGATCACCGTGCTGTTCGTCCTGACGATCGCTCTGACGAAGAAAGGCGATGAGGGGGCGGAGGCCCGTCTGGTGAAACTGGCTTTTCCGATTTTCCTGATCCTTTTCCTGATCATCGACGGCCTGGTGATGAAATCCCTGCTGCAGAAAATTCCGGCGCTCCCCTCAGGACCTGAAGCTGGCACCTTCGGAGATGTCCTCTGGAAGCAGAGAACATTCGACCTGGTTGCCCAGATCGGGGTGATTCTGGCAGGCGTGCTGGCCGTTCTGGCCTTATTCCGGAAAAAGGAAGAAGACAGAGATGAGTAACCTGTGGTTTCTTTACATATTCTTTTCTGCCCTGCTGATATTCATCGGCCTGTACTGTTTGCTGACGATGCGCAACCTGATCAGGTTGTTTATCGCTGTGGAAATCATCAGCAAGGGCGTGAGCCTGGCCATCGTGGCCACGGGCGCGGTTAAAAACAACATCCTTCTGGCCCAGAGTCTGGCCATCACTTACATCGTGGTGGAAGTGGCTCTGGTGGCCACCGCCCTGGCATTGATCATCAACATTTACAAAAAGAACAGGAGTCTGGACGTTCGTCTGCTGTCCAGACTTAAGGGGTAAGCCATGAAAGGACTGCAATTTCTGCTATCTCCGCCGGTTGCCTTTTTCTTCTTCCTGGGTGTGGCTTATCTGCTTTACGCCCTCGGCCGGGCTATGGCTCCGGGGCTTAACCGGACCCCCGGCAAGCTGGCCACCTACGCCTGCGGTGAGGACATCCCCGGGGAAAAAGTGCAGTTTGGCTACCGGCTGTTTTTTGCCTTCGCTCTGTTCTTCACCATCATGCACGTGGCCGCCCTGGTAATTGCCACTATTCCGATCGGGAAAATAGTATATTTGGGTATAATATATTTAGCAATCATATTCCTGGCCATTGTGGCCCTAATAGCGAGGGACTGACATGCTTAATAAACTGGTTCACTGGTCCCGGTTGAAATCACCCTGGATACTTCATCTGAACACCGGAGCCTGCAACGCCTGTGACATCGAGGTGGTGGCCGCACTGACACCCCGCTTTGACGTGGAGAGATTTGGCATCCTGCTGAAAGCTACTCCCCGTCACGCTGACGTCATCATCTGCACCGGCCCGGCCACCAGACAGATGAAAGACCGGTTGATCCGGATTTACGAACAGACTCCGGACCCGAAATTCGTCATCGCCGTCGGAGCCTGCGCCATGTCCGGCTGCGTTTACCGCGGGGCCTATAACGTCATCGGCGGTATCGATCAGGTCATCCCGGTCGACGTTTACGTTCCTGGCTGCCCGGTGCGCCCGGACGCGGTCATCGACGGGGTGGTAAAACTTCTCAACAAGCTTAAGGGATGAGGCAACCATGAACGACCAGATTCTGATGGAGAAAGCTCAGGCCAGTCTGGGGAATAAAATCCTGGCGCTGACCAACCCGGCCCCCCGCCGGATTTTCCTGAAAGTGGCGCCGGAGAATCTGCTGGAAACTGTCGGCTGGCTTAAAAATGAAATCGGTTTCACGCACGTTTCAACCATCAGCGGGGTGGACCTGGGACAGACTTTTGAAGTCCTCTACCATTTCGCCAACGAATTTACCTGCCTTACACTCAGAACAGAAATCCCGCGAGACAACCCGCTGCTGCCGAGCATCTGCGAGTTGATTCCCGGAGCCATCCTTTACGAAAGAGAACTGCAGGATATGTTTGGCATAGTCGTGCAGAACATACCGGATGGCCGGCCGCTGGTGCTTCCTGACGGCTGGCCGGAGGGTAATTATCCCTTAAGAAAAGACTGGAAATACGAAAGACCGCCGGAAGTCATTCCTGGAGGAAACAAATGAAGTTTCAGATACCGATCGGACCGCAACATCCGGCCTTAAAAGAGCCCATCGGCCTGCGCATAACGGTCGAGGGAGAAATCATTCGCGATGCCGACCTCCGGCTCGGCTACAATCACCGGGGGCTGGAAAAGCTGGCTGAACAGAAAACCTGGATTCAGAACATCTATCTCACTGAACGCATCTGCGGCATCTGCTCTCATTCCCATACGACCTGTTACGTTCAGGGTGTGGAAAAGTTGATGGAGCTGGAGCCGCCAAAACGCGGCCTGTACATCCGCACTCTGGTGGCCGAGCTCGAAAGGATACACAGCCATCTCCTGTGGCTCGGCGTGGCCGGACACGAAGCCGGTTTTGACAGCTTCTTCATGTACACCTGGCGCGACCGTGAAATCGTCATGGACATACTCGAGACGATCACCGGAAATCGCGTTCACTACGGCATCAACACCATCGGCGGGGTCCGGCGCGACCTGGACGAAATGCAGGTCAGGCACATACTGGATTCGCTCGAGATATTGAGGAAACGCAGCGAATACTACAAGAACCTCGGGACGACCGAGCCCAGCTTCGTGGCCAGGCTGGCTGGCGTTGGCTATCTATCTCCTGAGGATGCAGTGGCGCTCTGCGCCGTCGGACCAACTCTCAGGGCCTCCGGCATCGCCAGGGATGTGCGCAAAGATGATCCTTACGCGGTGTATGATGAAGTTCCTTTTGAAGTCTGCACCGCCGACACCTGCGATGTCCTCGGCCGGGCTGTTGTCCGCATTAAGGAACTTTTCCAGAGTTATAACATAATCGAGTATCTGCTGAAGAATCTGCCGGCCGGACCGATCGCCGTTCGGGCTCCCAGAAGGGCGAAACCGAACGAAGTGGTCAGCCGCTACGAAGCGCCGCGGGGAGAAAATATCCACTACATAAAGAGCAACGGCACTGATAAACCCGAGCGGTTGAAAGTGCGGGCTCCGACTCTGGCCAACTACGCGGCCACCATCAAGATGCTCAAGAACGGGTTCATCGCCGACGTGCCGCTGATCTTCGCGGCCATCGACCCCTGCATCTGCTGCGCCGAGCGTGCGGTGTCGGTGGTTGACGCCAGGTCAGGAGAAGAAAAAATAATCCCGATGAACACCCTGAAACAACTGAGTCAAAAAATTTCATCCGGGAAAGAAAAAAAGAGGGTAGCAGAATGGCCACTGTGAACACTCTGATTTATTTAATCATTTATCCGGGTCTTCTCTTCCTTTTCCTATATTCCACCTTTGTCGAGTGGTACGACCGCAAGCTCTACGCCCGCTTCCAGAACCGCATGGGTCCCACCCATACGGGAAAATTCGGGCTGCTGCAGCCGATAGCCGATTTCTTAAAGTTGATGGCCAAAGAAGACATCGTCCCCGAAAGGGCAGACCGGAAGATGTTCTCTGCGCTTCCGGCATTTGGTCTGGCCATAGTTTTTACCGCGATGCTGTTAATTCCCGTCTGGAATTACAGCCCTGACCGTCCTTCGGTTATCTCTTTCAGCGGCGACATAATCGTTGTGCTTTATCTGCTGAGCCTTCCGACTTTTATCTTCTTCCTGGCCGGCTGGTCGTCGACCAACCTGTTCTCGATCGTCGGCGGAGCCAGAGTTCTCACCATGCTTTTCGGCTACGAGGTGCCTCTATTCCTGGCGGTCCTGAGCCCGGCTGTTCTGGCCAATTCCTGGCGCCTGGCGGAAATCGCTGCTTTCTACCGCCAGCATCCGGCGCTGATCCCGGTGAATCTGCTGGGTTTCGTGATCGCCCTGATCTGCGTACAGGCAAAGCTGGAAAGAACGCCGTTTGATATTCCGCACGCCGAAACCGAGATAGTCGGCGGAACTTTCACTGAATATTCCGGCAAGAAGCTGGCGATATTCCGGTTGATGATGGACGCCGAGATGGTCGTGGCCGCAGGTCTGCTGGCAACAGTTTTTCTCGGCGGTTTTCCCGGCGGCCCGATCCTCGGGCTGATAAACTTCATCGCCAAAACATTATTCGTCATATTTTTCCTGGCGTTAATCCGGGCAACAACTTCTAGAATCAGGGTTGATCAGGTGGTCAGCTTTTCCTGGAAGTATCTGGCACCGCTGGCCGTCCTTCAGCTACTCATTACCATCCTGGTTAAGGGGTTAATCTCATGAAGATCGGAGTATTCATTCCCGAATTGCTGCGTCACCTCTTTAAGAAACCGGCAACCGTGGACTATCCCTTTGAAAAGCTCGAAGTGCCGCGCGGTTTTAGAGGTTCGCCATACCTGAGACCGGAACTCTGCATCGCCTGCCGGGCCTGCGAGCGTGACTGCCCGGCCGAAGCTATTGAAATCACCGCGGTGCATGAAGCTGAAAAAAGATTCAGGATGATTATCCACAACGACCGCTGCATCCACTGCGCTCAGTGCGTCGATTCCTGCCCGACCGAGGCGATGCTGATGGACGACCGCTTTGAAATATCGGACTACAGCCGGCTTAACCTGAAGATGGAATGGGAATACGTGCGGGCGGTGGTCAAGCCGAAATCCGAACCGAAAAGCTGACCGGAAATTTTTCCTGAAAAAATTTTTCTTGATTCAGCGGGGGGAAAAATATAAATTAAATCTAATCCCTGAATGACAGAGGGAAGGGCGGATGGCCGATAAATGGGTTCAATTCCTCAGAAAAGAGCTCCGGGGAGTGGAGAAACTTTTGGTGCTTGGAACCGGCAACGCCCTGAAAGCGGACGATGCCGCCGGCCTTCTGGTAGCCAGCATTCTGGAAAATCTCCTCACCCGAAGACAGAAATCAAAGATCAAAGTGTTGCGTGTCTACGAATTGATCGACACTTACAGCCGCCGGGTTAAACGGTTGAAGCCTTCTCATTTAATCATCGTTGACGCCCTTGATATGAAAAAAACTCCGGGAACGATCATGGTGACCAGACTGCAGCCAGAAAGCAGAAAAGGGAAGAAAAAGATTGGGCTGGAATTTGCGAAATTTCTCGAAAATCTTACCTCTGAGCTTTCCTGCAAAGTTATTTTTATCGGAATACAGCCGGCCTCTTTGGATTTTGGACATCCTATAACCCAGCCGATAAGAGAGGCCTGTCGCCAGGTGTCCGAGACCATCGCCGTGATGACCACCGGTCAGCCGGCTAAATCTTCATAGGCATAAGCACGTAAAAATAAACCCCCCTGGGCTCGGACTCAGGCTTTATCAGCACCGCGCTGTTTTCATCCTTTATTTCAAAAATAACTCGGTCGCATCCGACCGTTTCCATAAAATCAAGGAGATACTGAGAATTGAAACCAATCTCCATATCCTTTCCTCTGTATTCAACCGTGAGCTTATCCCTGGCTTCACCAAACTCCGGGTTCGACGAGAACAACCTCAGTTCGTCACCGCTGAGGTCAAACTTTATTCCTTTCGATTTCTCAGAGGAAAGGATGGCTACTCTTTTAATAGCCCGGATAAGGGCTTCTTTATCAACGGTCAGAATGTTGGGATTATCTCTGGGAATTACTGCCTGATAATTCGGAAATTTGCTCTCAATAATTCGGCTTATTAACACCCGGTTGTTAACCCGGAAATAAAGGCTGTTGTCGTCAAAATCAAAATCAACTTTTTCGTTTTCAAACTTTTTAAGCTCATTCAGTGTTTTTTTGGAAACTATCTGATTTACTTCCTTATCAACGCTTAACCCTTCAAATTCCCTCTTTGTGTAAGAAAGGCGGTGTCCGTCTGTGCTTACCAGCTCCAGCTGATTGTTCTTGATCGAAAGAAGCGCGCCGCTGAGATAATAGCGCTGCTCTTGGGTAATGGCGTAAAGAACACAATCTATCATCTCTTTGAAATCTGAGAAATGCCACGATATTCCTTTTTCAAAATCTGAAGCCTGAATTTCAGGAAAATCTTCTTCTGAGGCGGTTAGAACCTTTATTTCGCTTTCGCCGCTCCTGACTATTAAGTGCTCATCTTTCTTTATAAACTCTATTTCCTGATCCTCGGGTAACAATTTTATGAACTCAAAAAGTCTTCGGCCGTTAACCGCGGCTCGTCCATCGGTGCGAACATCTGCCTCAAACTTTGTTCTAAGACCCACTTCCAGGTCAGTGCCCATCATTTCGACCGTTCCCTTTGTCGCTCTGATCATAATGTTGGAGAGAATCGGCATCGTTGTCCTTTTTTCCACAATCCCCTGAAGAAGGCTTAATTCGTTGATAATGTTGTTTTTAGAAGTTATAAACCTCATTTTTTCCACCTTTCCTTATTCTTCATAATATAATCAATTTAAGCTAAAAGGCAATTAAAAAATTAATATATTGTTTCAAGAATATGTGAATATCTTGCGCTTTTGCGTTGATAATCATCACTTTAGCAGCTGAATCATTTTGTTGATTTCTCTGTTGAATTCGGGGTCTTTTTCTCTTAATTTCTCAATTTTTCTTATGCTGTGAAGAACTGTCGTATGGTGCTTGCCGCCAAATTTCTTCCCTATTTCCGGTAGAGAATTATCAGTGAGCTCTTTAGCCAGATACATGCCTACCTGTCTGGGAAAAGAAACTCTCGGTGAATTGTTTTTTGATTTAATCTCAGACAGCTTGATTTTGTAATGATTACAGACAACTTTCTGTATTTTTTCGATGGTAATCACATTAGTTTCAGCGTCAAGTAAACCCCTCAATGCTTCACGAGCCAGGTCCAGGTCTATTGGAGCTCCTTTAAGGGAAGCGAAAGCGATCACCCTTCTGAGGTAACCTTCCAGTTCTCTTATGTTCGAATGGACTTTATCTGCGATGTACAGGGCGACAGCCTCGGGAAGAGATACGTTCTCAAGCTCAGCTTTTTTCTTAAGGATGGCGATTCTGGTTTCGATGTCCGGTGGTTTCAGGTCGGCAATCAATCCCCACTCGAAGCGAGAGCGGAAGCGTTCTTCCAGATGGGGAATGTCCTTTGGCGGGCAGTCGCTCGAAATGACAATCTGTTTCTGGTTATCATAAAGATGGTTGAAAGTATGGAAAAATTCTTCTTTCGTTCTCTCCCGGCCTGAAATGTAGTGGATATCATCCATCAACAGAACGTCAATTGCCCGGTATTTCTGGCGGAATTCAAGTATTTTCCCGTACTGCAGGTGGTTAATCAGCTCGTTCATGAACCTCTCGGTGGTAACATAAAGTACTTTAAGCCTGGGATTGTTGTTCATGATGTAATGGCCAATGGCGTTCATAAGATGGGTTTTCCCGAGTCCAGCTCCGCCATAGATGAACAGCGGGTTGTAAGATTTAGCCGGGTTCTTGGCCACAGCCACAGCAGCCGCGTGAGCGAACTGGTTGCAGTTGCCTACGACAAAATTTTCAAAAGTGTAATTTGGGTTAAGATTAGCCACCACAGTGATGGCCTGGTGGAGTTTCCTTTCTTCGGGTGAGTTTCTAAGGAATGAAGTCGGGGTTTCGTCATAGATGAATTTTATGTCAAATACTTTGTTAAATATTTCCTGAGAACATTCATTGATAAGTCTGGAATAATGAAAGCTCAGCCAGTCCTTGAAGTAGGAATTTGGCACCTTGATGTAAAGAGTTTCGCCTTCTGCTCCGATGTAAGAGGTCGGCTCAAACCAGGTTTCAAAAGCCTGACTTTCCACTCGGCTTTTTACCGCCGCCAGTATCTTATTCCAGGGATTAGTTTTATCTTCGACCTTCATGACCACCCAAGAGATTTCCACAGAATTTTCCACAGCTGTGGAAAATTACCCCGCCGATACCAGCAACGGGGGGAAATGCTGAAAAATATTAGCACCTTGAAGCCTAAAATTCAAGAAAAATTTTTACGATTGTCGATAAAAAATAGCCACCTGTGCTCGACTTCGGGATTGCTGACAGGATTTACTTGCTGAATAAGAACATTAACACCGGATCAGTCCATCCCGGGCCTGTCTATCCCCGGAGTTGCAAACCTGAAAGATTTGTGGTATAAAATTGAACCAAACAGAAAATCCCAGGAAAGAGAGAACGACCATGGCCAGAGAATGTGATGTCTGTCATAGAGGCCCGATTTTCGGTTTAAGCCGGAGCCATTCGAACAGGGCTTCCCGCAAGAAATGGAGTGTCAATCTGCAGAGGGTCAGAGCCCGGACGGAAAGCGGAGTAAGAAGAATCTGGGTCTGCACCCGCTGCCTTCGCTCCGGGAAGGTGCAGAAAGCCGTCTGACCTTAATCCCTTTCGACGGAATTAACTTCCTTCAGTCTTCCGATCTTTTCCATAATTTTCTGCAGATGGTTGATTTCTTCTATCGTTATTTCCAGGGAGATGCAGGCCTGTCCGTCCTGGCTGGTGTTGACTTCTGCTTTTGAAATGTTTCCATTCTGTTCGGCCACAGCCGCGGCCACCCTGGCTAATACCCCCGGAGAATCTTTAGATCTGATAATAAGCCTCGCCTTAAACATTCCCTGGAAAGAAGGATCCCAGCCCACTTCCACCAGGCGCTGACTGTCAAGGATTTCTTTCTGCACCAGGTAACATCGCTGGGCGTGGACGGTCATCCCTTTGCCTGAAGTGAGATATCCAATGACCGGCTCGCCTTTTATCGGCGAGCAGCAGCGAGCCAGTGAGATCATCTGTTCGTCCAGATTTTTGATCATCAGTCCCGGGGACTGGCTGCGCCCGGAGATTCTTTCCACCACTCTGGTGAGCAACCCTCCGGCAGAGGCTCTCTCCACCAGCGGGCTTGAGGTCAGCTTTTCCAGGAGCTTTCGGTCAACCACAATTTTCCCGAGACCGACCAGGAGGAAAAAATCTTCCAGGCTGTTCAGGCGCATGCTCAAAACTTCTGACAGCTTTTCTCTGAGTGTCTCTTCCGAGCGCAGGTCAGGAGGAAGCGCCAGCCCTTTGCTTTCTTTCTCCCAGAGACGACGCCCGAGCTCGATCGCTCTTTTCCGGGTTTTCAGGTTGAGAAATTTTTTTATCTGCTGGCGGGCGGAAGCCGTCACTATCCAGTTCAGCCAGCTCCGATGCGGGGTTCTGTCTGGCGAGGTTATTATTTCGACAATATCTCCGGTTTTGAGCGGTGTTTTCAGCGGCATCAGCTGACCGTTGATTCTGGCCTCGCTGGCTTTGAGTCCGATTTCCGAGTGGATCTTGAAGGCGAAATCGAGCGCGGTCGCACCCGGAGGAAGCGTGATCACCTTGCCCTTCGGCGTGAAGGCATAAATTTCTTCAGGTATAAGGTTGATTTTCAGGTTTTTCAGAAATTCCTTCGGGTTTTTCTGCTCGCTGAACAGAGCGGCAATTTCCCTGAGCCACTGCAGGCGCTGATCTTCAGCCGTCAGACCGGTCGGGGCTCCTTCTTTGTATTTCCAGTGAGCGGCGATGCCGTTCTCTGCCAGTTCATGCATTTCCCGGGTGCGGATCTGAATTTCAAAAGTCTGCTTGTTTTCAGTAATGATGGTGGTATGCAGCGACTGATAGAGGTTTGGCTTCGGCATCGCGATGAAGTCCCGAAATCTCTGCGGCAGGTGAGGCCAGCGCTGGTGAATGATCCCCAGGATCGCGTAACAGTTTTTAACCGAATCGGTGATTATGCGGAGAGCCAGAAAGTCGTAAACCTGGTCGAAGTCGATCCCTTTTTTCATCATCTTCGAGTAGATGCTGTAAAGTCTTTTTATCCGGAACTGGATTTCTGCCGGTATGCCGTTTTCTTTCAGCAGCTGTTCTATGGTTTTTTTCAGCTTTTTAAGTTCTTTTTCGCCTTTTTTCAGTTCCGGTTCGACCAGTGCCACCATCCTGAAATATTCGTCCGGGTCAACATAGCGGAAGGCCAGGTCTTCCAGCTCGGCCCGGATGCGGCCCATGCCCAGACGGTTGGCGATCGGAGCGTAAATTTCCAGCGTCTCCCTGGCGATGCGCTTCTGTTTCTCCTCCGGGAGGAAATGAAGCGTTTTCAGGTTATGCCAGCGGTCTGCCAGTTTGATAAAGATCACCCGCAGGTCATCGGTCATCGCCAGAATTATTTTCCTGATCGTCTCAGCCCTAGTGTCTTCCGGGGATGAATCCTCAACCCGGCTGATTTTCGTCACTCCTTCCACCAGGGTGGCCACTTCCCGTCCGAAATTTTCCCTGATTTCAGCCGGGGTGACCTCGGTGTCTTCGAGCACATCGTGCAGCAGCCCGGCCACCAGGGTGGTCAGGTCCAGGTTCATCTCCGCCAGAATGTTCGTGACTTCCAGCGGGTGGCTCATGTACGGTTCGCCTGAGCGGCGGGTCTGCCCCCTGTGGGCTTTCGCCGCAAAAACGTAGGCTTTCTGCAGTATCCTAAGGTCTTTTTCGGAATACTTCCCCGAAATCTTTTCTATGATGTCGTCAAACCTGATCATCGATGCGACTCTGTCCGCTCATCGGAATTTTTATGAGGGCAGAAAAGTTAATATGACATCCAGGACTTCTTCCACCTCGATGCTGTTCAGACAGCGATGGTCGTAGGGACAGGCTCGGTAACTGCAGGGAGAACAGGGAACAACTTTTTTAAGGGCAACGGCGGGGGCCTGTGAGGGCCCCGAAAGATGCGGGTCGGTCGGTCCGTAAAGGCCTACCACCGGGGTTCCGAGGAAGTTTGCCAGATGAGTAAGTCCGCTGTCATTCCCCACATACACTTTTGAAGAGGCTATGACTCCGGCAGTCTCTTCAAGAGAAAGACTGCCGGTCAGGTCGGCCACGCGGCCATCAGCCGAAGCTTTGAGGGTGCGGCTTATTGACTGGCTGGAGGGCGAGCCTATCAGAGCAACCTGCATGTCTTTCTCCAGCAGTTTCTTTATTAGTTCCTCCTGCCGGGTTACAGGCCAGACCCGGGCGGCACCAAAACTTGAGCCGGGCTTGATGGCTATGGCAGGTCGCGTCGGGTCCAATCCCGCCTGCTTCAGAAGTTCAACTCCAGCCTCGATGTATTTCTCCGGAAGTTTTAGAAAAAAAGGCTGTTCATCCATCTGCAGGCCGAGTTTCTGGAGCAGATGGAGGTAATGATCTTTTATATGACGCCTGGGGTCGGTGGCTTTCAAGCGCAATTTTCTGGTCAGCATGAAACCGCGACCTTCGCGGTCATAACCCCAGCGCTGGGGTATTCTGGCCAGATAGAAAAGCAGGGCTGAGGCGAAAGATTCGTCCAGCAACAATCCAAGGTCGAAATTCATCTTCTGAAGCCGGGAGGAGGTTCTTTTCAGGGAGGCGATATCCTTAAGGTCAGGCAGGCTTATTACTTCAAATCCGGGAAGGATGTTCTGAAAAAAAGCGGCAAATCTGGAAGAGCTCAACAGGCTTATTTCGGCTGTCGGAAAATTCTGCTGAAGAGTTCTGACGGCCGGAAGCGACAGAAATGAACCCCCCAGGGTTGCGGGAAGATAAACAGCAATTTTCATCGATTTATTCCCACCAGGGATTTATGCAGATGACAAATCTTATTTCCCTGACGCAGGTTTGGTTGAAGAGGAGGCAGGCTGCTCGGCCGGCTTCGTCTTCTCCTCTTCGGGTCGCTTCTGTCCCCCGTTACGGCCGTTGCTAGCGGGAGAATTTTTGTGAGCATAATCGGTTATGTACCAGCCGCTTCCCTTGAATTGAATGGCCGGGGAAGAAATCAGCCGGCGCAGAGAGCCGCCGCATTCAGGGCAAACGGTAAGCGGCTCGTCGCTTACTTTTTGCAAAATTTCAAATTCCTTCTGGCATTTGGCGCAGCGATATTCATAAAGTGGCATGGTCTCTCTCCTCAGTGATAATCACCTCAGCTTCAATATTTCTAATTATTATAGCAGAAAAAAACAACCAGCGGTAACAGACATGTAGTTCAGGACATAAAGGCAATCTCTACCTTCCTGTACCCCCCTTTTTATTGTTCAACCGGTTTCAAAATTCTCTCTCGGAGTCGTCCTGGAACTTGGGGATACGAGCCTTTTCTTTCTCTCTCCCAAAGTGAAAACCAAGAAGGAAGGTGGAAAAAATCCCTGCGACTAACAGTAGGAACTTTAACAGTTTTTTCATGGTCGTCCGTTCTCAATAAATTTTTTATCAAATTCGTTGAATTGTCAACAGCAAGCGGCATGATGGTGAAAAAATTTTTGCGTTTGCCGATATCGTTCCGCTTTAAAACGGGCGCGATGTCCATCTTTTTTCGCTTGAAGTAATTTCTCATCTGCGCTGTCCATGGATACGAAAGAAGCGTAAGAAAAAGTCACGGTCCTTGACTCCGGTTGTCCTGTCGAATGCTTGCGGTTAAAAAAGAGAGCCGGTTTGCTGAGCCGGGGTTAAAAGATTAAAATTAAAATGGAGGCCGGGATGAGAAAGAAAAGAACCCTGGGGATAACTATCGGGCTTTTGCTCTTCTGCTGGCTCCTGGGCCCGGGACTGGCTCAGGGCATAAGAAAACCTTTCTGGGCTGGCCAGTTTTATGAAGCTGACCCGGCAAGATTGAATCATACCCTGGAGGTTTTCCTGCAAAGCGCTGAGGTCAGACCTCTTCCGGGAAATGTAATTGGGTTGATCGTCCCGCACGCCGGGTACATTTATTCAGGGAGGCTGGCGGCGCTTGCCTACAGACAGGTCCAGGATTTTAACTTTGAGTCTGTGGTCATCATCGGTCCCTCTCATCAATTCCCTTTTGAAGGATGTTCGGTCTATCTCCGGGGTGGATTCGAAACGCCGCTGGGTATTGCCCTGGTGGATGAAAATTTAGCCCGGGAGATAGCGCGCGCTTCCGGATTCGGCTTCATACCGGAAGCTCATCAGAAGGAACACTCGGTCGAAGTGCAGGTGCCCTTTATCCAGAAAGTTTTCCCGGAGGCCCGGATTGTGCCGATTGTCATGGGAGACCAGACCGAGCGGACGGTGAAGGTGCTGGCTGATGCTTTAACCAGGGCACTGAAGGGGAAAAAAGTTCTGGTGATAGCCTCGACCGACCTGTCGCACTTTCTGGATCGTTCCAGAGCTAACGAAGTTGACAGCAGGACGATTGAGCTGATCAAAAATTTCGAGCTGAGCACGCTGATGAAAAAAGTGGAAAGACACGAAAACATCATGTGCGGCGGTGGTCCGGTGCTGGCGGTTCTCCATTATGCCCGGAAACTCGGTTCCTCCCGGGTTGAAGTCCTTGGCTATTCAGATTCAGCCGCAGCTGGCGGACCTGCAGATCGTGTGGTCGGCTATCTGGCGGCGGCGGTGTGTGTTGAAACAAAGGAAGGGCCGTTAAAACTTAATGAAGAAGAGAAAAAGGAACTGCTGGCGCTGGCCCGGCTGGCTGTTGAAACCTACCTGGACTCCGGACAGCTTCCGGAGTATCACCCTCAAGATGAAAGCCTGAAGATTCCGGCTGGAGCCTTTGTCACGCTGAAGAAAGACGGAGAACTCCGCGGATGCATCGGTTTCTTTGAACCGGTTTTCCCTCTCTGGGAAACTGTGGTCAGGGCAGCTGTACTGTCGGCTACCGAGGACCCGCGGTTCCCGCCGCTGAAAAAACAGGAGCTGAGCAGGATTAAACTGGAGATTTCTGTCCTGGGACCGCTCGAGCCGGTGAGCAGCGTTTCAGAAATACAGGTTGGACGCCATGGACTTTTAATTAGAGAAAGCGGGAGGAGCGGACTGCTGCTGCCGCAGGTACCCGTGGAACAGGGATGGGATCGGCAAACTTTTCTGAGGGAACTCTGCCGCAAGGCCGGTCTACCCGATAATGCCTGGCGCAAATCAAAAGGTCTTTATAAGTTTGAAGCTCTCGTGTTTCATGAATGACCGGGCCGGTTGCTAAACAGAAGACCTGAACTTATAATTATGATTGGAAGGCGAAAATGAGCTGGACGATTTATGGAATACTGATTATCTTCGGTCTTTTTGTCATTCTGATGATCATCAACCCGAGTCTGTCCTGCTTTGGCAGAAGAATTCGCTCGCCGTTTTACCCGGTGACTCGAAAAAGGAAAAAGATGCGGGTGACTACGACCGATTACAAATTTGATCTGGGTTCGACAGGGGCATCCGGGCAGAAGCCGTCCGGAGAGGATCGAAAGAAGAAGCCAGAAACCGAGGACTACGGTTTCAAGCTCGATTGATAACGGCCACAGGCAGCGTCATCGTGAAAAGAGAAGGAAGGGGGAGGGGGAAGAGAATCGGACCGAAGGTAGGGCCGGGATGGCTGCTATTGTTGCTTTTTAGCTTTATAGCTGCGGCCTGCCGCACAGCGCCGCCTGTAATTGTCCCTCCGAATTCTGTAGAACGACTGGAAGCAGACGCCTCATTCCAGTTGAGCGGTCCTGAAGGAAATTTTAGATTCCGGGCGCGGCTTTACGGCGCTTTCCCCGATAAGCTCCGGCTGGAGTTATTCGACCCGCTCGGGCGTCTTCAAAGCATCGTCTGGATGGATGGCGGGACGGCCATGGTTTATGTGCCCCGGGAAAAGACTTTCTGGAGCGGAGATAGTAGGGTGATCACCTCAGAAGTATTCGGACAGGAACTCACCTCACGTGAGCTCTCGCTGGTTTTATCCGGCCGCTGGGCTGAACTCGAGGTCGCGGGAGAGTGGGCTCTCGAATTTGATCGCTCCGGCCTGGTTCTTACAGGGCAAAGGGATGGTCTCCGGTTTGAAGTCAAAGAGCGGTATGCCCCCGGTCCTGTTCCAAAAATCATTTTTTTTGTTTGCGGTGAATACCGGGTAAAAGTTCGCCTTCAGGCAATTGTCTTTAACCGGAATTTCAACTCTTCTTTACTGGAACCTTCCATTCCGGTGGGGGCCAGACGAGTCGAATGGGCGGAGATTTCAGGCCGATGGAAAAGCTGACGCTCTGTTCTTTTGCCAAGGTCAACCTGGGACTCGAAGTCGGTGGTCTGAGAGAGGACGGGTACCATCAGCTTATAACCCTGTTTCAGACAATTGACATAAAAGATTGGCTCATTTTTCAGCCAAGAAATGATGATCGAATCGTGCTTTACGGCAACAGAAGCGATGTTCCCTGGGATGAAAACAATCTGATTTACCGCAGCGCCCGTCTTCTCCGGGAGATAGTGGGCAGTACCCCGGGAGTTACCATAACCGTAGAAAAGAACATTCCGCCCGGAAGCGGGCTGGCTGGAGGAAGCAGCAACGCCGCCGTCACCCTGCTGGGTTTGTGCCGTCTCTGGGGTCTCCGGTTAACCAGGGAGGAATTGAAAAAACTGGCCGCTTCGATTGGGGCGGATGTTCCTTTTTTCCTCCACGGTGGATTGTGTCTGGGAAAGGGAAAAGGAGAAGACCTGCTGGAAGTGGCCGAGCTGCCCCCGGCCTGGGTCGTGGTCGTTCTGCCCGGGTTCCCTGTTTCCACAGCTGAGGTTTACCGGGAACTCGACCGCCGGCGGGCAACCTTGACTTCAAACCTTAAAGCAAGTAAAATTATTCAGTTTTTAGAGCAAAGAAATACATCCATTTTCAAGTATTTAGAAAACGATTTAGAAGCAGTAGTTTTTGAGATTTATCCCCGGCTGGCTGAGATTAAAAAGGAACTTGCGGGGGCGGGAGCGGAACTCTCGCTTATGAGCGGTTCAGGCTCAGCGGTTTTTGGCTGGTTCAGAGATAGAACGCTGGCCAGCCAGGCGGCGAAGAAATTAGAATTAGAGTATGAAGTCCTGGTGGCTGAAACAGTCGGACGCGAAAGATACTGGAGAGAGCTTCACACTGGGGCGTCGCCAAACTGGTAAGGCAACGGACTTTGGATCCGTCATCTGGAGGTTCGAGTCCTCCCGCCCCAGCTATGTTAAGGCCACTGAAAGGAATTGACGCATGAAAGTATTTTCAGGTTCTTCGAATCCAGAGCTGGCGCAGAAAATCGCCAGTTACCTGAAGATTGAACTCGGCCGGTGTGTGCTCACCAGGTTTGCCGACGGGGAAATCCGCTTTTACATCGATGAAAACGTTCGGGGAGAGGATGTGTTTGTAGTGCAGTCTGGCGCTCCCGACGGCAATTTTCATCTTATGGAATTGTTTGTGATGCTGGACGCCTTCAAGCGGGCTTCTGCCGGAAGGATTACCGCGGTGATTCCGTATTTTGCTTATGCCAGGCAGGACTGGAAGGATCGCCCGAGAGTGCCGATTTCAGCCAGGTTGATGGCTGACCTGCTGGAAACCGCTGGCGCCAACCGGGTTCTGACGATGGACCTCCATTCACCCCAGATTCAGGGATTCTTTTCTATCCCGGTGGACAATCTGATGGCCGCCCCGGTTATCGCCGCTCATATCAGAAAGCTGAACCTGGAAAACCTGACGATCGTCTCTCCCGATGCCGGCGGCGTCGCCCGGGCGAGGGTATTTGCCAAGAGACTCGATGCCCCGCTGGCTATCATCGATAAAAGAAGGCCGGCTCCGAATGTCGCTCAGGTGCTTCATGTCATCGGTGATGTCAGGGACCAGAATGTGGTGCTTTTTGACGACATGGTGGATACCGCCGGGACTCTGACTCTCGGTGTAGAAGCGCTGAAGGAAGCGGGAGCCAGAAGAATTTTTGCTGCCTGCACCCATCCGGTGCTTTCGGGTCCGGCGGTGGAGAGAATCGAAAACTCTGCCCTGGAGAAAGTTTTTGTCACCGATACCATCAGATTGAACGATAAAGCCAGCAGCAGCGATCGATTTGAAGTGCTATCGGTGGCTGAGCTTTTTGGCGAAGCCATTAAGAGAATAAATGAGGGAAGCTCAGTGAGCTCTCTTTTTATCTGAGGAGGATACACATGACACTGGTTATCAAGGCTGAGAAAAGAACCGAGCTCGGGAAAAACGCATCCGGGAGGCTCAGACGGAAGGGACTCGTCCCGGCCATCCTCTACGGCGAATCGGTGGAAAACGTTCCGCTGATTCTGCAAAAGAAGGATGTTATCGAAATATTAAAATCGGAAACGGGAGAAAACACCATTTTCCGCGTGGCCTTCGATTCCGGGGAAACCGACGTGATGATCAAGGAAGTTCAGATTCATCCGGTTACCGACGAGCTGCTGCACGTGGACCTGATCCGGATTTCCATGGACAAGCCGGTCAGGGTTTCTGTGCCGGTGGAACTCGTGGGCGAACCGGTTGGAGTTAAGTCTGAGGGTGGAGTGGTTGACTTCCTGCTGAGAGAACTTGAAATTGAATGTCTCCCCCGCGATATTCCTGAAGCCATCACCGTCGATATCAGCCATCTGCATCTTCATCAGTCTTTCAAGGTGATGAACCTGGAACTCCCGCCAGGTATCAAAGTGCTCCATGAGCCTCAGGCGGCCATCGTGGTCATAAGCAGCGTGGCTGAAGAGGCGGCCCCGGGTACGGCTGAAGGCACCGTGGAGGAAGCCGCGGAAATCAAAGAACCGGAAGTTATCAGGAAAGAGCGCAAGAAAGAAGAGGAAGAAGAAACCGGAGAATAGTGAGTGTGGCTGGTGGTGGGCCTGGGCAATCCGGGCAAAGAGTACGCGAAAACCAGACATAACGCTGGCTTCCTGGTGGTGCAGCGCCTGGTCCGCAGATGGCAGGCAGAAATAAAGAAGCGAGCTTATTACTCTAAGATTGCCGAGTGCCAGAAGGGTGCCAGGAAGGTAGTGCTGGCCCTGCCTCAAACTTTTATGAATTTAAGCGGGAAGGCCGTGGCTGCTTTGCTTGCCGGCTATCGGGCAAAACCTGAGAATATGATAGTCATATATGACGACCTGGATCTCGACCTGGGCCAGTTAAGAGTGCGTCCAGGCGGAAGCCCGGGCAGCCACAAAGGGATGAAATCGATCGTGGAGGCTGCTGGCTCTGAGGAGTTCCCGAGAATCAGAGTTGGCATCGGGCCAAAGCCTGAAGGGCGGGATGCTGCCGATTATGTGCTCGAAGAATTCCCGCCATCCGAGTGGGAAGCGCTTCAGCCGGTGCTGGATATGGCCTGTGAGGCGATAGAAATGATCATACGCGGGAATATAAACCAGGCGATGAACAGATTTAACAGAAGAAAAACGGTGGCACCGTCTGAGGGTTGATTTTTAGCTGAAATATTGTAAAATAAGCATTCAACTCCTTGCTCCGGGGCAGAAGTTCCGGGGCTGTTAATCCGTAAGGAGGAAACATGAATCAATACGAAACCGGTTTTATCGTCGCCCCCAACCTGCCAGAGGAAGAGGTTTCCGCTCTGATTAATCAGATGGCCGAGGCGATAGCCAGCAAGAAAGGCCAGATGATTAAAAAAGATATCTGGGGCAAGCGGAAACTGGCCTATCCTATCAAAAAATTCAATGAGGGCATCTATGTGTTTTTCACCTACGAGGGTGCTCCGGCTGTTCCGGCAGAACTTGAGAGAAAGCTCAAGCAATCGGATTTAATCCTTCGCTTCATGACCATCAAGAAAGATCCGCGCGGCATGTACCGGACGAAGAAGAAAAAGAAAGAAAAAGAAGCTGAACAGGTGGAAGCTCCAGCCGCTGAAGCTGCGGCCGAAAGCGCTTCTCAGGAGGAGGTAAAATAACATGGCTACAAGAGAAGAAAAGGAAAAAGTGGAAAAGGCGCCGGCTCGGAAATTCTTCCCGCCGAGGAAAAAGGTTTGCCGTTTCTGTGAGCGAAACCTCAGGGATATCGACTATAAAGCGGTGGAAATTCTGCGCAAGTACATTCCGGATCGGGCGAAGATCGCGCCGCGTCGCGTCACCGGCACCTGCGCTTATCACCAGAGAAAGCTGGCCAGAGCTATCAAGAGAGCCCGCATAATGGCGCTGTTGCCCTTTGTCGAAGATTGAGCTCGAGGAGGCAGGCAATGAAAATAATACTGCTGGAAAACGTGGAAAAGCTGGGTCAGAAGGGAGATATCCTCGAGGTGGCTCCCGGATATGCCAGGAATTATCTTATCCCCAGAAAGCTGGCGATGGAGGTAACTCCAGGCAATCTGAAAACCATAGAAATGCAGCAGAAAGCGCTGAAGAAGAAGCTGGAAAAAGAAAGATTGACCTATCAGGAATTGATCAAACAGCTGAATCAGGTGACGCTGACTTTTGTGCGCAAATCCAGCGAGAAAGATGTTATCTTTGGTTCTGTTTCTGCTGCCGATATACAGGAAGAGCTCAACCGGCTCGGTTATAACATAGACAGAAAAAAGATCCTCCTGGACGAACCGATCAAAAGGCTGGGAACCTTTTCTGTCCCCATCAAGGTTTATCATGAAGACCGGGCTGAGATAAAAGTGGTGGTGGTGAAGGAAGAAGCTCCTTCGAAAGAGAATCAGAGCGAAACCGAAGCATGAGAACGGCAGGCTTTCATTTAGTGTCTCTTTAAGTATAATGAGTTCGGGGGGCCGGGCCTTCCCGAAAGAGAGAAAGTATGGAAGTTGATTTAACCGTTCTCAAAAAAACACCACCCCACAGCCTGGAAGCCGAAAGAACGGTTCTGGGCGGCATTCTGGTTAATAACGCCTATCTGAATGTGGTCCTGTCTGTTCTTTCCCCCGAGGACTTCTACCGTGACGCGCACCGGCAGATTCTCGAAAGCATGATTGTCCTGATGGACCGGGGACAGCCGATTGATCTGCTGACGCTGAGTGAAGAACTCCAGCGAAGCGGCAAGCTGGAAGAAGTTGGCGGAGCCAGCTATCTGGCTTCTTTGATGGACGGCGTCCCCCGGACGCTCAACGTCGAATACTACGCTCAGATCATAAAAGAAAAAGCACTTCTGCGGAAATTAATCCTTTCTTCCGCCCGGATCATCAGCACCTCCTACGAACAGCAGGTGGACGCCGATACCCTTCTGGACGAAGCCCAGCAGGCGATCGTGGAAATAGCCGAGGAAAAGATCAAACCCGGTTTTGTGCCAGTTGGAGCCCTGACCGGCGAGATGATCGAAACGATAAAGAAGCTGGCCGAAAGGCGCGAGGCGGTCACCGGGATTCCCACCGGTTTCATCGACCTTGACAACCTCACCGGAGGTTTCCACCCTTCTGATTTTATCGTTGTGGCCGCCCGACCATCGATGGGCAAAACGGCTCTGGCTCTGAATATCTGCCAGCACATAGGTTTAAGAACGGATTATTACGCCGGCTTTTTTTCGATAGAAATGGCCAAGGAACAGGTGGTTCTGCGATTGCTGTGTTCTGAAGCTCAGGTTGACCTTCACCGGGCCAGGTCAGGGTTTATAAGCGAAAGAGAATTCGAAAGATTGCAGCTGGCCGCGGAAGCGCTCTCTCAGGCCCGGATTTATATCGACGAATCACCCGCCCTGACGGTTATGGAGATGAAAGCTAAATGCCGCCGGCTGAAGCTTGAGGGGCACCTGGATATCGTTTTCGTTGATTATATCCAGCTTATGCGCAGCGGCGGCCGCTTTGAAAACCGCAACCAGGAAATGTCTTTTATCTCCCGCTCGCTTAAAGAACTGGCCAAGGAACTGCGCATTCCGGTGGTGGGCATTTCCCAGCTGAGCCGGGCTCCGGAGAAAATGCGCAAAGAACCAAAACCGATGCTCTCCGACCTGCGCGAATCAGGTGCGATCGAGCAGGATGCTGATGTGGTCATATTCATTTACCGCCCGGATTATTACCATCCGGAAGACGAAGCGATTAAGGGAATTGCCGAGGTTTCGGTGGCCAAGCAGAGAAACGGACCGCTCGGAGGCGTCTCGCTGGTGTTTTTGCGGGAGTACGCCAAATTCGTTAATATGGATAAAAGTTACCGGCACGAAGAAGAATTTTGATTCAGACAGATGGCCAGACAGGTGTGGATACCTTTTTTCGGGAAATTTTTCTTTGAACTCGGCCAGGTCTATTATCTGACGGTTCGCAGCCTGAGGGCTATCTTCAGCAAGCCGTTTGAAACCAGAAATTTCTGGCAGCAGCTGGAGGAAGTCGGAGTAAATTCTCTGCCGGTAGTCTCGCTGACGGCCGCTTTCGGAGGGCTGGTTTTCGGTCTGCAGTCTTATCTAGCGTTTCATCGATATATAGGTCCGGGTTCGGAAACTCAGGGAGGGCCGATCATAGCCGTAGGACTGTGCCGCGAGTTGATTCCGATTCTTGTCGGGTTGATGGTGGCCGGCCGGGTAGGCTCGGCCATGGCCGCCGAAATAGGGACGATGAAAATTACCGAGCAGATCGACGCCCTTTTCAGCCTGGGCGCGGACCCGGTGAAGTATCTGGTGGCTCCGCGAATTCTGGCCAGCCTGATCATGGTTCCCTGTCTCACGCTTTACGGAGATGTGATCGGGATTTTCGGCGGCTATGCTTATAACGTCTTGCTGATGAAAGTCAACAAGACGCTGTACATTCAGAATACGCTTAAATATTTTGAAATGTGGGACGTTTCGGTCGGGTTGATCAAAGCCCTGGTATTCGGTCTGGTTATTGCCATAGTAGGCTGCTGGCAGGGGATGACGGCTGAAGGCGGAGCCGAAGGCGTCGGTCGGGCCACCACGAAGGCGGTGGTGGTAGCCAGCATCGCCATTCTCATCCTGAATTTCTTCTTGAGCAAGATACTTCCAGCCACAATCTAAAAAAATGGTGAAGATAAAAATAACTGACCTGCACAAAGCCTTCGGTAGCAAACAGGTGCTCAAAGGGCTGGATCTGGAAATCATGTCGGGCGAGACGCTGGTGGTCATCGGTCAGAGCGGGTCCGGAAAGAGCGTGCTTTTGAAACACATCATAGGAATTATGAAGCCTGACCGGGGCAGCGTGGTGGTTGACGGTCAGGAAATCAGCTCGATGTCCGATGAACAGTTGATGAAACTCAGCCGGAAATTCGGCATGCTTTTTCAGGGAGCCGCGCTTTTTGATTCACTGACGGTTGAAGAAAATGTGGCTTTTGGCCTCAGGCGGCATACCACTCTCAGCGAGGAGGAAATTAAAGAGAGAGTGAGGGAAAGCCTTGAACAGGTGGGCTTAAGAGGAGTCGAAAAGCTTTTTCCCCACGAACTTTCCGGCGGGATGAAAAAAAGAGTCGGGCTCGCCCGGGCGATTGCCTACAGTCCGGAAATCATCCTGTATGATGAACCGACAACCGGTCTCGACCCGATAAGGGCTGAAGCCATCAATGATTTGATACTCTCTCTCAAGAAGCAGATGAGGGTAACTTCAGTCATCATCACTCACGACATGAACATGACCTATAAGGTGGCTGACAGGATTGCCATGCTTTATGATGGGCATATCATTGAGACCGGGACTCCTGAAGAAATCAGGAATACCGACAACCCGGTGGTTCAGCAATTTATCAACGGCCGGACCGAGGGGCCGATTACTGAATGGTGAGGAGAAAAAAATGCAGATGCAGAGGGAAATGAAAGTCGGACTCTTCCTTTCGGGAGTTTTTGTCATCCTGGCCATTTTGATACTCTCGGTTGGAGATGTCCAGGAACTTTTTAAGAAGAAAGGCTATCAGCTTTATGCTGTTTTCGATTCAGCGCTCGGTCTGGAAACCAACGCCGTGGTGAAAATGGCCGGCATAAAGATCGGACTGGTTAAAGGCATCGCTCTGAGCGGTCGTCGCGCCCGGGTAACCATGAACATCTATCCGGAATACCGGATACCGCGGGGCTCGAAAGCCACCCTGGCTTCGCTCGGCATTCTTGGAGAAAAATACGTGGAAATCGTGCCCGGAAAAGAAGACAATTATTATGAGCCGGGAGAGGTAATGGATTCTCTTCCGCCGATCAGTTTTGACCAGCTGGGCTTGCTCTTGATGTCACTGGGTGAAGATGTGAAAAAGGTGGCCGCCTCAGTTGACACCGTGCTGCAGAGGGACCTCGGCCCGAACCTCAGAAAAACACTGGAAAATCTGGCCTCTCTTTCCGGAGAGCTGGACTCTCTGGTTAAAGAGAACAGGTCATCGCTGCATCAGGCGCTTGAGGATTCCGGAAAAACTTTCAGCAATTTCAACCATCAGCTGGAGAGGGTTTCCAGCCAGCTTCAGGAAACGCTGAAGGAGATAGATGGTCTCGTCGAGGAGAACAGACCTGGGGTGAAGGAAAATCTGAAGAAGATGGATGAAGCGCTGACGTCACTGCGTGAAGCCATCGACCGCCTCAGGAATATACTGGATAAAATTGACCGGGGAGAAGGAACGGCTAGCCGGCTGCTGCAGGACAGCGCTCTCTATGAAGAGGCGCGCGAGTCGATCAGTCAGGTTCGCGAGATTGCCTCTAACGTGAAGTGGTTGAATATAGAAGGGGGGATATCCGGAAATTATTATGGCCGGAGCGATCTTTTCAAAGGAAGCCTGCACGGTAATCTCTGGTGGAAAAACCAGGCGCTTGTTTCTGTCGGTCTGGTGAACAATCCCTGGCAGGATAGATTTGTTTATTCGGTTCAGGCCGGATGGAGAACCGCCGGCCTGGTGGTCAGGGGAGGGTTGATAGAATCAAAATTTGGCGCAGGACTCGACTGGTATCTTCTGAAGGACAGGGTGAGCCTGAGCGCCGAAGCTTTTGATTTCAACCGACAACCGCGACCTCAGTTCAGAGTTTATGGCCGGGTGTATCCGGCGAAAAATATTTATTTTTTGATCGGTCTGGATGATTTTTCGCTGGCCGGGAAGCGTGAAGCCTTCTTCGGTCTCGGACTGGAGTTTAAATGAGAAAAAACACAGTGTTTGTCTGCCAGAATTGCGGTTTTCATTCGCCGAAGTGGCTCGGAAGATGCAGCCAGTGCGGCGAATGGAATACCATGGTAGAAGAACTCGAGGAGGAACTGGCGGTTGAACTTCCGGAGACTCCCGGAAATCCTGTTCTTTATCAGGACATCCAGGAAACATACTGCCAGAGGATTCCGGTTGGCATTGAGCAGCTGAACAACGTGCTGGGCGGGGGGCTGGTCCCGGGCTCGGTGGTGCTGATCGGCGGAGAGCCCGGCATCGGCAAATCCACCCTTCTACTTCAGGTTTCGAAGGATCTCGGAAGCGGAGATTCTTCAGTTCTTTATGTCTCCGGTGAGGAATCTCTCGAGCAGATCAAACTCAGAGGAGACCGCCTGGGCTTGCGAGCGGAAAAAGTTTATCTGATGGCCGAGACCAGCCTGGAGAGAATATTAAACGCAGCCGATCGGATGAAGCCTGGCATTCTGGTGGTAGATTCTGTCCAGACAGTTTTTTCCTCTCAGCTAACCTCGAGTCCAGGGACGATCAGTCAGGTCCGCGAGGTCACCAATCGCATCTTCCGACTGGCCAAGCAGAATCAGATGCCGGTTTTTCTAATCGGACACATCACGAAGGAAGGGAGCCTGGCCGGCCCGAAATCGCTCGAGCATATGGTGGATGTGGTTCTGCTGTTTGAAGGGGAACGAGATCATCATCACCGGGTGCTCAGGGTGCTCAAAAACCGCTTCGGCCCGGTTTCCGAGCTGGCCATATTTGAGATGACCCAGTCAGGTCTGCAGCCGATAGATAATCCTTCCGCCTTCTTTCTCCGGGAAAGGCCGCAGAATGAACCCGGGAGCGTGGTGGTGGCCACGATCAAAGGTTCGAGACCTTTGCTGGTTGAGATTCAGGCGCTGGTCTCTTCCACCCTTTTTACCGGAAATCCCAGGCGGATGTCGATCGGACTTGACCATTACCGTGTGTCGATGCTTCTGGCGCTGGTGGAGAAAAAAATCGGTTATAGTTTCTCTGGAGAGGATATTTACCTGAACGTGGCAGGCGGCCTGGAAGTGGAGGAACCAGCGGCCGACCTGGGTGTGGTGCTGGCGGTAATCTCCTCCATCAAGAATATTCCGCTGCCCCGGGAGATGGTAGTGTTCGGTGAAGTGGGACTGAGCGGTGAGGTCCGTTCGGTCAGTCAGCCCGCCGCCCGGGTGAAGGAAGCCAGGGCTCTGGGTTTTGAAACCGTTTTGCTCCCCGCGGGAAATCTGCCGCAGCTGCGGTCAGAAAATCTCAAAGGAATCCGGTGCCTCGGAGTGGATTCGATCAGGAAAGCTCTGACCCAGGTATTTTAATTTTCCTGCCTTTTTTTGTAAAATAGTCTCGGCTGTAGAAGGTGTTGATAAAATGGCTTTATTATTATTCAGGGTTTTTATTGTTTCGCTCTTTTTAATCGCAGGATATTTTTATCCGCCCTTCATGCTCAGCCGCAACGCCGGCGGGCTGGTCGGGCTGTTTTTTGGACTGGTGGTAGTCGTTCTGGAAACCAGAATCCGTCGCACCCAGTTCCGGATTATCTGGACCGCTTCGGTCGGCACGTTGATCGGAGTGCTGGTGGGCTGGCTTCTCGGTTCCATCTATCATACGGTGGCCAGGACGCCGGAGATGGCCAGCTTCATCCGGATATTCTTCCTGATAACCTTTCCCTACATCGGATTTCTTCTCGGGGTTAAAAAGCCCGAATGGCTGGAGCCCGGCTTCTTCGCCAGCTTTTTCCGCAGCAAAAGTCCTGAACAGAGCCCGAAATTGCTCGACACTTCAGCCATCATCGACGGTAGAATAGCCGAGGTGTGCAATACAGGTTTTGTTGAAGGTCATCTGGTCGTGCCTCAGTTTGTGCTCAAAGAACTTCAGCTGGTGGCGGATTCTCCCGATGCCCTTAAAAGACAGCGCGGAAGGAGGGGGCTGGAAGTGCTCGACCGGCTGCAGAAAATATCGAAAATCAAGGTTATCATCTCGGACCTGGATTTCCCTGAGGTCAGAGATGTTGATTCTAAATTGATCGAAGCCGCCAAGACTCTCAGAGCAAAAATTATCACCAATGATTTTAATCTCAATAAGGTGGCCAAGCTTCAGGGGATCGAAGTTCTGAACATCAACGAGCTGGCCAACGCTTTGAAACCGGTGGTGCTTCCCGGAGAAACTATGAGGGTATTTATTCTGAAGGAAGGCAAGGAAAAAGACCAGGGGGTGGCTTATCTGGACGATGGCACCATGGTGGTGGTCGATAACGCCCGGCGGATGATCGGCCAGACAGTTGACATAACCGTCACTTCGGTTCTTCAGACAACGGTCGGAAAGATGATTTTCGGTCGTTACAACGGAGATGTTCATTAAAGTTCAGCATAGAATGATTCGATGAGCTTCAAAGTCGGTATCGGTTATGACCTTCACCGCCTGGTCCCCGGCCGTCCGTTGATAATCGGCGGAGTAAAGTTGCCAGCTGACGCCGGCTGCCTGGCTCATTCTGACGGCGATGTCCTGGTGCACTCAATGATCGATGCGCTTCTCGGAGCCAGGGGGGAGGGAGATATCGGCCAGAGATTTCCGGATGATGACCCGGCTTTCAAGGGCATTTCCAGCCTGGAGCTCCTGCGCCGGGTGATGACGGAAATAAAAGAGGCTGGATTCAGGGTGGTGAACACCGACAGCGTAATAGTTCTTGAAAAGCCAAAGCTTGCTCCGTATATTGAAGCGATGAAAGCAAACCTGGCACCAATTCTGGGGGTTTCGTCCGGCCGGATCGGTCTTAAAGCGAAAACGGCCGAGGGGACCGGAGAAGTCGGCTCTGGACTGGCGGTGGCAGCCTGGACGGTGGTGCTGGTGGAGGCCGAAATCTGAATGAGAAACGGATTTGTTTTTTGCCAGAAGTTATTAATTCTGGTATAATTTAGGCTAATTTCAGGGGAGTTAATTTTCCTGGCTGAATAGATAATCGGCAATAAAAAATAAATTTTTCCAGCGGGAAAACTGCTCTTCTGAAAAATTTAAGGAAGGAGTGTTAAATGAAATCATTGAGTGAAATTGCCAGAAACTCTTTCTTGAACGAAGCCCAGTTAGCCAAAATTGAGGAAATTATTCTGAAAGACGGTTTCTTCTGCCCAGAAACCGTGCGCGAGGAGATAGAAACTTTCTGCACCGACCTCGGCTTGAGCGAGCAGTATTTTGAGTCAACCCCGCTCGAGACCATCGCCCGTCACATAGAGGCGCTGGGCGCGGCCGAAATCCTGGCAAAATTAAGAGGGGAGAAAGAGGTAAGAATCGATTTTGCCACCGAGCTTGAAGATGAAGCCTTCTACCTGGTTGAGGACAATCATTATCGGGCCATCGAGATCGAAGAGAGAATAGAGAAAAAATATCCTGGCTTCCGGATTCAATCCTATCGTTCCAGCCGGAAACTGCGCGGGATTGAATATCTCCGGTGGTATGTAGTCTGCCGCCCGCAGTTTGCGAGTGGCGCGGTTTCCCCGGAAGAGACCGACCTCAAGAAGATCGCCGATAAAGATTTTCTGGCTTCGATTCCGAAAGAAACATTCGCCAGATACCAGGAGATGATGAAAAAAGCTAAGGACCCGGAAAGGCCTTACATCGAGGCCAACCATGTGGCCAAAGACAAAAGTCTGCGGATTTCAGTTGTCTGCAAGAGCGATTCGATACCGAGATTTTTCATCAATGTTTCCGACGTGCTGAATTCACATGGCCTGGTTTCCAGAAGGAAATATGTTGAACATTTTGCCAACGGTCGCACCATCCTGACCTTCTACGTGGACGATATTACCGATCAGGAAAAGCTGGATGACCTGCTGGCGGACATCAGCCTGATTTATGTGATTCCCGAGAGTCCGCTGTCGAAGCTTTTCCGCGAGGGCAAGCTCACCGCCCAGGAAATGCTGTTCGGAGTCTCTGCCTGGAGCTTCTGCCACCAGTTCCTGAGCAGCTTCAACGAGGAATATCTTAAACTTTCTCAGGCGCTCAAAGATAATCCTGAGCTTCTCGGGCTGCTGAGAGAGCTGAAAATCCGGCTGGCCAAAGAAACGTTTACTGAGGACAGGGTCTGGGACGCTCTGATCAATAATTATCAGATAGTGAAAGAGCTGTTTAAAATATTCGACCAGCGTTTTAACCCGGCGGTCAAAAACCATAATGTGGATGAAGCTTTCGAGAGCATCAGCAAAACCATCACCCGCGAGGTTCAGGTGGAAGCTGACCGGATCGTGTTGCTGACGATAATCAGCTTCATCAAATCCATCCTGCGCACGAACTTTTACAAGAAGGAAAAAGTTTCCATCGCTTACATGTACAATCCGGAATTTCTGAATAAAGTTGATTATCCGGTCACGCCTTTTGGCGTTTTTCACGTTATCGGTCGAGAGCTGCGCGGTTTCCACGTGCGGTTCCGGGATATCGCCCGCGGCGGCATCAGAATTGTCAGGTCCATCAACTATCAGACCTATCTGAACAATTCGGATTTTATCTTTGACGAGAATTATAATCTGGCGCTCACCCAGCAGCGCAAGAATAAAGATCTGGCTGAAGGTGGGTCGAAAGGCACGATTCTCCTCCGCTGGGGTTTTACGGACAAAATGTCCGTGGCTTTTAAGAAGTACATCGACGGGTTGCTCGACCTGATGATGCCCGATGAATCGGTCGTGGATTATTACGGCAAAGAAGTGATCCTGTTCCTCGGCCCGGATGAATGGACGGCGGATTTGATGGAATGGGCGGCGGAGAGAGCCCGCTTCCGCGGCTACAAATTCTGGAAAGCTTTTACCACCGGAAAACCGCTCAGCATGGGCGGCATTCCCCACGACCGCTACGGTATGACCACCAATTCGGTGCATGAGTATGTGCTCTGCGCACTGAAAAAGCTCGGACTTAAGGAAGAGAATGTGACCAAGGTTATGACCGGCGGTCCGGACGGCGACCTGGGTTCGAACGAAATCCTGATTTCAAAGGACAAAATTCTGGCCATCATCGATGGTTCGGGCGTTCTTTACGACCCTGAAGGGATCAACCGCAAAGAGCTGGTGCGGCTGGCCAGGGCCAGGAAGATGGTGGAAAACTTCAACCGTTCACTCCTTTCTCCCCAGGGCTTTCTGGTGACCATTAAGGACAGGGACGTGGTGCTGCCGGACGGAGAAAAAGTGGAAAACGGACTGGAATTCAGAAACACCTTCCATCTGCATCCAAAATTCAGAGCCGATATCTTCGTGCCATGCGGCGGTCGCCCGGCATCGGTCAACATCAATAACTGGAAGACCTGGGTGGATGAGGACGGCAAGCCCAGGTTCAAGGTTATCGTGGAAGGAGCCAATCTCTTCCTGACTCAGGAAGCCAGACTCCGTCTTGAAGAGAAGGGCGTGATTATTTACAAGGATGCTTCCGCCAATAAGGGTGGTGTTACTTCTTCCTCGCTGGAAGTGCTGGCCAGTATGGTGATGACCGATAAGGAATGGGATGAGCTGATGTGCGTCAAAAACGGACAGGAATCGGATTTCAGAAAGCAGTACATTGCTGAAATCATCGAAACTATAAAAGAGAACGCCAGACTCGAGTTCGAAATAATCTGGAAAGAGCACGAAAGAACCGGAATTCCCAGGGCTGTGCTGACTGACCTGATAAGCGAAAAAATCAATCAGATCAAGGATGCTGTCTACAACTCCAGCCTGTTTAACGACCGGGCTCTGTTGAAGAAAGTGATCGAAATCGGCGTGCCCAAATCGCTTCTGAACCTGGTTGGACTTAACCGCTTCCTCAACCGGCTGCCCGAGAACTATCTGCGAGCGCTGTTTGCTTCCCGTCTGGCCAATCGTTATGTCTACAGATTCGGTCTGCAGGCGAATGAAGTGGATTTTTATCAGTTTGTTGAGAGCATCAAAAAGGAAGCGAAGTAAAATTTAACTTATTTCGCCCGTAATGTAGGCCCGGGTTCTGGGGTCCCGGGGAGAAGTCAGGACCTCGGAAGCCGGGCCGAATTCTATAAGCTCTCCAAAATAAAGGAAGGCGACGTAGTCTGCCAGCCTTCTTGCCTGACGCAGGATGTGTGTAACCAGAACGATAGTGTAATTTTGCTTAAGGTTAAGAAGCTGTTTTTCAACGTTCCGGCTCGATTGCGGGTCCAGAGCTGAAGTGGGTTCGTCACCGAGGATCACCTCGGGTTCAACGGCCAGCCCGCGGGCCAGACATAGCCTCTGCTGCTGACCGATGGAAAGACGGCTGGCCGGTTCAGCCAGCCGGTTCCTGACTTCCTCCCAGAGACCGGCCATCTTCAGGTATTTCTCCACCAGTTCATCCAGCGCTTTTCTTTTTCTGATTCCGAGCAATCTCGGCCCGAAGGCCACGTTATCGTATATTGACATCGGCAGGACCTGGGGCTTTTGCGAAAGAAGGCCCATGCGCTTGCGAATGGTGGTTACGTCGATGTCTTCCTGATAGATGTCCTGATCATCCAGCATTACTTTCCCTTCGACCCGGACGCCATCCTGTTCCTCCAGCAGGCGGTTGAGGCTTTTAAGAAAGGTGGTTTTGCCGCATCCTGAAGGCCCGATTATCACCGTGATGCTGTTGTCAGGAATTTCCAGCGAGATGTTTTTAAGCACCTGATTTTTACCGTAGAAAACATTCAGGTTTTCCACTCTCAGGCGTCCCGGTCGCGTCATCGCTTTGCTCCCTTAATGTATTTTATGCTGACTGAATTTCCGGCTGAGGCCGCGGGAAGCCAGGCTTATGAGCAGGATTAAGATGGTCAGAACGGCCGCAGCCGCGTAGGCTCTCTGCTGCACTTCCGGATAGGGAGAGTTCAGCTGAAAGAAAATGGCCAGAGGCAGGGTGGCCACCGGCTGAAAAAGCGAAGTGGTGATGCGGTCGGTATAGCCGGCCGTAAACAGGACGGCGGCCGCATCGCCCAGTCCTCGCCCGAGAGCCATCAGGGTGGCGGTCAGAAGACCGGGGAAGGCCTGGCGCAGGACTACCTTAATGGCGGTCTGCCAGCGGCTGGCTCCGAGTGAGTAGGTGGCCTCTTTCAGTTCAACGGGCACCATGTTAATCGTTTCGTCCAGGGCACGGCTGAGGATCGGCAGTTCGACCATGGCTACCGTGATCATTCCCGCCAGAAGAGAGGCTCTCAGATGAAAGGCGAGCATAATCAGAAAGCCAAAGGCGCCGTAGACGATCGAGGGTATCCCCCAGAGAACGTCGAGGACAAATCTGATCGCTTCTGCCAGCGGTGAGTGCCGGCGAAGATAGCTGTTTAGAAAAACCACACCCGGAAGAGAGATAAACAGGGCGACCGCGGTCGCACCCAGAGTCAGCTGCAAAGATCCAGCGATGGCATTGAGGATGCCGCCTTCCTGGCCGAGATAATAGCCGCTTCCTGGAGTTTGGATGATCAGGCTTAATTTCAGCGCGGGAAGACTCTTGAAGAGAATGGTGGCAAGTATCAGTATCAGGCTGAAGAGAACAAGCCCTGCGGATATTGATATTATTATTTTGAACAAAAGTTCTGCCCGCCGGCGGCGGCGAAGATGTCCGGTCTTTGGAATCAGGCTGGCCGGGCAGTGGTTATTCATCCGAACCTCCGGCTGATTTTTACTAAATACCAGCGAGCGATCAGACTGAACCCGATCACAATAACAAGCAATATCAGCGCAGCCAGATTGAGCGCCGATTCATACCCGGGAATCGACATCATTTCTCCGTAGTTGTTGGCCAGAAGCGCCGGGAGCGGGTAGGCCGGAGAAAAAAGCGAGCGAGGAATTTCCGGCACATTCCCGACCACCATCAGCACGGCCATGGTTTCTCCGAAAGCCCTGGCCAGCCCGAGGACGCAGGCGGCCATGATGCCCGGGAAACATTTTTTCAGTACAACATATCTGACCACTTCCAGACGCGTGGCGCCGAGAGAAAGAGCGGCTTCCTTCAGCTCGAGGGGCACAGAACTCATCACCTCAACCGAAACGTTGATGATGGTCGGCAGGATCATTACCGCCAGTACTATTCCGGCGGCAAGAACGCTGTAACCGGAGCTTTCGCGGCCAACCGTCAGCGCCTGCAACTTTCTCACGGCCGGGACCACCAGAAGCACTCCCCACATCCCGTAAATCACCGAGGGAAGTCCGGCCAGAAGGTCAAGCACCGGCCGGAAAATCTTTTGCAGACCTGAAGGCGCGTATTCTGATAGATAAATGGAACTCAAAAGTCCGACCGGCACCGCCATAAAAAAAGCCGTGATGGTCACCCAGATCGTCCCGGCTATAAACGGCAGAAGACCGAAGTTTCCCCGGCCAGGCTGCCAGGTGGAGGAAAAGAGCAGAGTGCTCAAAGATTTAAAAGAAATAAGAGGCAGAGCCTTCCCGGAAAGCGCCAGGAAAATAGCGACCGCCAGAAGAAGCGGCAAAAAGGCGAAGAGTGCCGTGACCAGCGCCGGCCACAGGTCTCTCTGGCTTAGATTTTTCAGGCTCATCTTTTTCTGAGCTCCTGGATTTTCTGGCGTTGCTGTTTGAGAATCTCGTCTTCTGGCGTCAAATATCCAGCCTGCTCCACCAGGCTCTGCCCGCGGGTTAAAACCCATTCGAGGAAAACGAGCACCGTTTCTTTCTGCAGGTTCTTCTTAACCACCAGAAAAAGGTCGCGGGCGGGAGGCGAAGGATAAAGTCCATTTTTGATGGCGGCGGTCAGAGTTGTCCGGTCCTGATAAAAATTTTCTTCCGGGGAAATCTTTCCGTCAGAGTTCAGGTCGAGCGGAATTATGGCCAGCCCTTCGTGGGGTTTTAACGTGTGCGGATTGTAGGCAAAATTAAGGTTGTTAAAACCGATCCCGAGAGGATCGCGGCGGACAGCTTCCGCCAGACCCGGGTCTCCAAAGATGGCCACCCCTTTCAGGTCTTCCTGATGAGCTCTGAGGAAAGCAGCCCAGGTTTCGGCCGCGCCGCAGGCGTCCGAACGGATATAAGTTCTGATGGGAGTTTTAGGACCTGAAGCGAAAAGCTCTTCCCAGAAGCGAATTTTTCCTTCTATAAAAATAGCTCTGAGTTCTTCCCTGGTTATGCCTCTTTCGAGAATTGATCGGAGAAAGGGATTTTTTGAGTTGACTGTGCCAACAACCGCGTCCTTAGCCACGACCAGCGGCCAGGCGCCGCGGCTGATTTCCTCCGGGTGCACGTCTCGAGAAAGCATGCCGATATCCACCAGCCCGGAGAGAACGTCTGCCATTCCTTTGCCTGCTCCTCCTGCCTGCAGGTCTATTTTTACGCCGGGGTATTCTTGCTGAAATACTTCTGCCCAGCGGGCCGCCAGCGGATAGAGCGCCCAGGCGCCGGAGATGCTGATGTTTGCGGTGAGTTTTGAATTTTGAAATTCTTTCGCTGGCGTTAAAACTCTGACTGCAAGCAGGGTGGCAAATGAGATGAGAAAAATTAACAGAAAAAAACAAAGGGTTTTTTTTCTGCCCGCAGTTGAATTTATTTTATCTGCGATCATTCCTCAGACCTCACAGGAATGTTCCTTTTTTTGAAACCATCGGCTCCACCATAATCTTTCTGGCGATTAGAAGCCGACCTGCAGCTGGAGAAGAAACGTGTTGTAATCGGGTCCATTTTCCACCCGATGGAATTCCACGTTAACCTGCGCTTTAGACTTCGCGTTCAAAAACCAGTTCGTCCCGGCGGTGAAGGTTGCTGCGCTGTTTCCGGGGATATTGTGATTGTCATTCAGGTAATCGAGCCTCAGGACCAGCTGATATTTTTTCTTAATCAGGTCGGCCGCTCCGAGAATGTACCAGCCTGATTTTTCGGTCGTGTGGTCTTCTGCCATTATGTATTCAGCCTGAAGATAGAAGGGAGCGCGAAGCCAGGTCAGCTCAAACCCGTATCTGTTCCTTTTAAGATCCGTGGCGGCGGCGGTGTCGAACCGCCGGCCATTGTAAATAGAGAAACCAAGAGAGAAACCCTCTATCGGCAAAAAGGTAATTCTGGCGGCCAGGTCTTTGTGATCGTTATCGTCCTTTTTGTTGGCGCCGGTTCCGTTGACCAGACCGATAGCATAATGCACGGATGAATAGCTTCCGTAAGCCACCGCACCGATATCCCGGCCACCGGTTCCGGTATCACGCCCGGGCGCCAGTTTTTCCACCACCTGAGAGCGGTTAATCGTCAGCAACTGCCCGGCCGAGGTGGTGCCTTCCAGGCTGAAAGGAACAATGAACTGTCCGAGGCGAAAATTTATACCCCGGGTTATGTTCACTTCCGCCATCGCATCAAGAAGAGTCGTGGAGCGGCTAAAATCCACCTGGAGCTTGAAGTGGAGGTTTTTGATGATAGAAGCCCCCACAGAGAGCCGGGCGCGCCTCACAGAAAAGGTGTCGGCGGAATCTTTACGACCGCTGAAAAGAATCTGAGTATAGCCGGAAAGTGAAACCGGCAGGGAACTCGTTATCGCAGGGGGAGATGATTCTGAATCGACGGGTGTGGAATAACCGGAAACGATTGGAGCGAAACAGGCTAAAGGAGGTAAGATCAAAACACAGGCAAAAACGCGCTGGCGGGCTTTTTTCATTTTATGCCTCCACCGGACTGGTTCTTTTTAATCTCCAGATGTTTTCTTACCACATCCTCAAAGGTGGCCTTTTCCAGATGACTGGCTACCATATCCCTGACTTCTTTCCACAGCCATCTGAGACCGCAGCGGTTTTCAAACGGGCAGGGTTCATGGTCGATGACGCTCACACAATTGATCGGCGCGAGCGGGCCGTCGAGCACCCTGATCACTTCAGCCACGCTGATTTCGGCCGGAGGTCGCGCCAGATAATAACCTCCTGATGGTCCTTTCTTGCTCTTGACGTATCCGGCCCGTTTGAGCGAGAGGAGAATCTGCTCAAGAAACGGCTGGGGAATCGCCTGAGACAGCGAAATTATTTTTATCGGAACGGGCCCCTGTCCGTAGCGTAGAGAAAGTTCCAGCATCGCCCGGCTGGCATATTCTCCTCGCGTCGAAAGCCTCATGATTCGGCCATTAATAGTTGATTATTTTTATCAACTTTATCATATATTGAACTCGCTCAGGAATGTCAAGCACTTTTTTCAGTCGAAACACTCATTTGACTGGCAAAAATAAGCAAACAGGAAAGGATAAAAGTGTATTGCTAAATAGATATAGAGAGAAGATGCGATGCAGAACAGAAGCTTCAGGGGAAATCAGCATCTGAAATCGGGAGACAGAATATACTGGATGAAAAATAAGCAGAGATCGATTTAATCGTTTTGGAAACAGGTTTTCCCTGAAACCTGCGTTTCGCGGAAAACTTTCGCTTTTTTCAATATTGTCAACCGGTGAGGGTTGTGGCATCATTTTCCTGTGCTGGAAGGAGGAAATAATGACCCACTGCAGACGGCTAAGGTTTTTCTCAACAGTCTTTTTAATATTAGCCTCCGCTGCTCTGGCAGGTTTCTCTCAGGCCAGAGGCCCGAGAGTGGAATTCAAGGAGGAGAGCTGGAATTTTGGCCGGATAAAGCAGGGGGAAGTCGTCGCTCATGAATTTGTGTTCAAAAATACCGGATCCGATGTGCTGGTGGTGAAGAATGTGACCACCTCCTGCGGCTGCACCGCCGCCCTGGTTTCTGAAAGGGAAATTTTGCCCGGGAAAGAGGGAAAGCTCAGCGTAAGCTTCGATTCGAGAGGCTATGCCGGCAGGGTCATCAAGTATGTTTATTTTGAAAGCAACGACCCGCGTAACCCGAGGAAGGAGCTGAAAATTGAGGTTGAGGTGGAAACCGGGCCGGCTCCGAGGATTGAGATTGAGCCTTATAACCTCGACCTCGGGCTGGTACTTGAAGGAGAACCGGCTGAAGCTGAGATCAAGGTCAGAAACAGCGGACAGCTCGAACTGACCATTGACATTGATTATCCCGGTGTGAACTTTATGGTTGGAGGAAAGTCGATTCGTTTCCCTTACAGGATACCGGCGGGCAGGGAGATAGTCCTGAAAATTACGTTGCCGGCGGTTAAAGACAGAAGGGGAGCGCAGAGAGATTACCTGATGGTGAAATCTAACGACCCGGCGCGGCCGGCTATATCGATATTCATAAGCAGATATGTAATAACCCGGGAAGAATTGAAAAGTCTGTTTGAAAAATACGGGAAAGTTCTGGGAATCAAAAATTGAGCTGACTTCTGTCGAGCGCGGGATGGCTTTTTCAGGTACTGGCCTGATGCAGGAAAAATAGAATTTTAGTAATAATAATGTCAAAAAGAATTCTTGTGGTTAGAGTGCAACCAGGGTCATCAAAGAGGGAATTGATTAAAATTTCCGATAACGAATACAGAGTCCGGGTGAATTCTCCGCCCGAAAAAGGACGAGCGAACCAGGAGGTCCTGGAACTTCTTTCTGATTACCTTAAAATTCCAGTTTCCAGGTTAAAAATTGTGAGGGGGCAGGCATCCCGCGAAAAGTGGGTGGAAATAGAGCCGTGAATTCAGCCGGAACCACAGAGATCTCAATTTTCGAAACTTTACTTTCGCCCGAAAATCAATCTAAAAATCCGGGGAAAGAATCGGCGCCTGGAGGTTCAGCATGAGTTACCGGAATCTGGTGAGTCTGGCTGGCCTGCTGATGCTGGCCGTTGTTGCCTGGTTATTCTCAAAGAAGAAAAAAGTGATTAACTGGAAAGTTATTTTATGGGGATTCGGACTGCAGATTCTGCTGGCCTTTTTCGTTTTTCTGGTTCCAGCCGGGAGCAAATGCTTTCTTCTGATAAATGAAGTGGTGGTGCGGGTGCTCGACAGCGCCAGCGCCGGAATAAGATTTCTGTTCGGCCCGCTGGCTCTTCCGCCGGGCACGAAAGGCGAAGGTGGAGAAACTTCGGTCGGGTTTATTTTGGCCTTTCAGGGACTGCCGACAGTAGTCTTCTTTGCCGCTCTGGTCGGGGCTCTTTATTATCTGAAGGTAATGCCGTTTCTAATCCGGTTATTTGCCCGCATTTTTACCTGCCTGATGAAAGTCAGCGGAGCCGAATCTCTCTGTGTGTCCAGCAACATTTTTGTTGGCATTGAATCGGCACTCGTGGTCAGACCTTTTCTCACCCGGATGACGATTTCCGAGCTGGGAACCATTCTGACCGCGGGCATGGCCACAATCGCTTCCTCCGTCCTTTCGGTCTATGTGATGGTCCTGAAAAACGAGCTGCCGACGATTGCCGGTCATCTGGTGACAGCTTCTCTGCTTTCCGCCCCGGCGGCCCTGCTGACTTCGAAGCTGATCTTTCCGGAGACGGAAAAACCGGAAACTCTCGGGCTTAACGTTGAACCGTATTATGAAAGGGAAGATAACCTGATTATGGCTATCATCAACGGAGCCCAGTCCGGCCTGAAACTGCTTGCTGGAATAGTGGCGCTTCTGCTGGCTTTCCTCGGATTGCTGGCTCTGCTGGACCTGATTCTCGGCTGGTTCGGCGGGCAGCTGAATAATCTTTTCGGATCGCACTTCAACTGGCAGGTGGCAGGGATTTTAAGTTATGTTTTCTATCCGTTCAGCCTTCTTATGGGGGTTGCACCGCAGGATGCCATGACCGTGGCCAGACTTCTGGCCGAGAGGGTGGTAGCCACGGAACTGGTAAGCTATCAGCATCTGGCTGAACTTCTGAGAAGTGGAGCTTTCCACGAAGTTCGCTCGGCCATCATTGCTTCTTATGCCCTCTGCGGGTTCGCTCATGTGGCTTCGCTGGCCATCTTTGTTGGCGGGATAGGAGCGCTCGCTCCGGAGCGGCTGAAAGACCTGTCGCGACTGGGTTTCCGGGCGCTGCTGGCCGCCACCCTCGCCTGCATGATAACCGGCGCGGTGGCCGGAGTTTTTTATTCTGGCTCTTCGCTCCTTTTCGGTCGATAGGCAGTCCAGCCGGGCGGGCTTAATCATGTTTTGAAATTTCTTTATGCAACGGTGTTTAATCAAACCGGTTCGGTTAATGCCTGCATCTCAGATAAACTTCGACTTACCCGCGGTTTTAAGCTGTAATGGCTGCCGCAGATGGCATTCTCAGAGATCTGTGAGAAAAAAATTTTTTACTGATCGTCTTCCAGGATGAAAATAAATTTTCTTAAACCGGTCTGGCTGTGGTAGAATCGTAAAAAAGCAAGAAGGAGAACAAAAATGACCGGGAAAATCAAATCAATTCTCTGGGCAACCGACTTTTCGAAAGAGTCGATGGCCGCTCTGGATTATGCCGGGTATCTGGCGCAGCAGCTGGGAGCAGATATTATGGCTTTGCATGTAATTCCTGATTTTGCTCCCGCGCTTTACGAGAGCCGCGGAGTGGTCGTGGCCGAGCTTATAAAGAAACAGGAAAAGAGCCGGGAGCTGGCTCTGAAAAAGCTGGAGAAGATTTCCGGCCAGAAAGGGATTAAATTTTCCCGAGTGATTGTGGAAACCGGTTCGGCCGGGAGCAAGATACCGGAAGTGGCTGAAAAGGAAAGGTGTCAGCTGGTGGTCCTCGGCCGGACAGGCCTGTCAGCTCTGGAGAAAATATTGCTCGGCAGTGTGGCCAGCAGGGTACTCAGGAAGTCCAGAGTTCCGGTTCTGGTGGTTCCGGGGAAGAAAAAGACGCCGGAAATAAAGAACATTCTGGTCCCGACTGATTTCTCTGACGCTGAGGAAAGAGAGAGGGACTATGCCTGGTGGCTGGCTTCGACCCTTAAAGCGAACCTGACTCTGATTTACATTCTGGAGCTTTATGATTTCAAGTTCTCTCCAGAAGAAGTAAAGAAGATGATGGACGAAGCTCTCGAAAGGCTCAAAAAAAGAAAAAGAAGAAAAACCGATTTTGAGGTGAAGGAAGTGGTCGTCCGGGATCTTAATGCTGCCGCCGGAATTGTTACTTACGCGGCCAAACATAAGATGGACCTTATTCTGATGAGCACCTGCGTTTCTCCGCTCGAAAGATTCTTCCTGGGGAGCACCACCGAAAAGGTTGTTTCTTATTCGACGGTTCCGGTCCTGGCTCTCCCCGCGGTTTATTGCAAAAAGTGAACGAAGATAACAGGAAGCTGAGCTGGCTTCTCCTGAACTATCTGGTGACCGACGGGTTGCTTTCAGCCCGAAGGGCCATTGCCATTCAGAGAAGCGTTCCGCAGTTATTTCCGCCGGAAGAATCGGTTTTAGATCCTTTTCAGTTGCGACCGGCAGCCCTGCAGAAGCTCCTTTCTGGAGAATTGCGGGCGAGGGCTGAGGCCGATCTTGAGAAGTTAGAGCGGCTGGGGTACACTCTTATGACCTTTGACGACCCCCTCTACCCGCGGCTTCTGCGGGAAATCGTCGAACCGCCACCTGTTCTCTATTGTCGGGGGCAGGCAGAAATTCTCGACTGGGCGGCGGTGGCCGTGGTGGGTTCAAGGAGACCCAGCGGATATGGCCGGATGATCGCTCTGAAGCTGTCGGAGGAACTGGCAGGCTGCGGACTGGTGGTGGTGAGCGGTCTGGCTCGCGGTGTTGACACCTTAGCTCATCGAGGAGCTTTGAGAAGCGGGCGGACAGTGGCGGTGCTGGGTTCGGGCCTGGAAAATATATACCCGCGGGAAAACAGGATGCTGGCTGAAAAGATTGCCGAAAGCGGTGCGATCGTGAGCGAGTTTCCTCTGGATTCTGGACCGCTCGGGTTTCATTTCCCTCTGCGGAACCGGATTATCAGCGGGCTCAGCCTGGCCTGCCTGGTGGTCGAGGCCGGGCTGAAATCCGGAGCTCTGATCACCGCCAGACTGGCTGCGGATCAGGGACGCGAGGTTCTGGCGATTCCGGGTCCGGTGGATTCAGAGTTGAGTCGCGGAACGAACTTTCTCATCAAGCATGGCGCCCGGCTGGCGGAATCGGCCGAAGATGTGCTGCTGGAATTGCCCTCTCCCTGGAGGGAGGCAGCGCTCAGTCGGATGGCCGACAGGAAGGCGACTTTTCCCGAACTTCAGGCGCGAGAAAAACAGGTGTTCGAGGCGTTGCCGGAAGCCGCCGTTATTCACATTGACGAATTATCTGATAAAATTCAAATACCGGTGGCCGAGCTACTGACAGTATTGCTGGCCCTGGAAATGAAGGACCTGGTGGTTCAGGAACCCGGTAAATTTTTTCGCAGGAGAATATGAGTGGGTAAATCGCTGGTAATCGTAGAATCTCCAGCTAAAGCTAAAACCGTAAACCGCTATCTCGGTCCAGGCTATCTGGTTAAAGCCTCGATGGGACACATCTGCGACCTGCCTAAATCCAGGCTGGGAGTTGACCTGAAGAATGATTTCAAGCCTACCTATCAGATCATACCTGAGAAGAAGCGCCTGGTGGCGGAACTGAGAAAACTCGCCCGGGAAGCGGAAAAGGTGATCTTGGCCGCTGACCCTGATCGCGAAGGAGAAGCGATCTCCTGGCACTTGCAGCAGCTGCTGTCTTCCGAAAACGAGAACATCTACCGCGCGGTCTTCTATGAGATTACCGAAGAAGCTATCAAGGAAGCTTTCAAGAAGCTCGGGCCGCTCGACCAGAACAAGATCAATGCCCAGCAGACGAGAAGGATTCTCGACCGGCTCGTTGGCTATCTGATCAGTCCTCTGCTCTGGAAAAAAATCGGCCGCGGGTTGAGCGCCGGGCGGGTGCAGTCGGTCGCCCTGCGGCTGATCTGCGAACGCGAAAAAGAAATTAAAGAATTCAAGCCTGAGGAATACTGGACGATTGCCGCTATCCTGAGGGCCGAAAATCCACCGGAATTCCGGGCTCAACTTTCGCAGATAGACGGCAAAAAAGCCCGCATAAAAGATGAGAAGTCAGCCCAGGAAATTCTGGAAGTCTGCCGTCGGGAACCTTTTGTTTTAGAAAAGATTCAGGTTAAAGCCAGAAAGAAAAATCCTCCGGCTCCTTACATCACCTCAACCCTGCAGCAGGATGCCTACCGACTGCTTAAATTTCCGGTGAAAAAGACGATGATGGTCGCCCAGAGACTTTATGAGGGGCTGGAAATCGGCGAACTCGGTCCGGTCGGTTTGATTACCTACATGCGCACGGATTCAGTCAGGATTTCAGAAGCTGCCAGACAGGCCGCTAAAAAATACATAGCCGAAAATTTCGGACCGGAGTATGTTCCTGAGAAACCGGTGCTTCATAAGTCGAGGAAAACAGCTCAGGAAGCGCATGAAGCCATCAGGCCAACCCATCTGGAACTGACGCCGGAGAAAATCAAACCCTACGTTAAAAAAGAAGAGTATGACCTCTACCGTTTGATCTGGAACAGATTTTTAGCTTCGCAGATGAGTCCGGCCGAGGTGGAAGAAACTCAGTTTGAAATCCGCTGCTCCAGGTATCTTTTTGTGGCCAAGGGCGAAGTTATTAAATTCAAAGGTTACCTGGCTCTTGCCGAGAGAGAAAAGCTTCAATTTGAAGCGCCCCGGAACGGGGAGAGCAAATCCGGGGATGAAGAAGAAAAAGACCAGGGACTGCTGCCCCCGGCCAGAGAGGGGGAAGTCCTCTCCTTGGGGGACCTGGAAAGCAAACAGAATTTTACCCAGCCTCCCCCACGTTACACCGAAGCCACGCTGGTTAAGGAGCTCGAAGCCAGGGGCATAGGCAGGCCAAGCACTTACGCACCGATAATCGCCACCCTGCAGGACCGGACTTATGTTATCAAGGAAGAAGGGCGGTTCCGGCCGACCGAGCTCGGGATGTTTGTGACCGATTTTCTGGTTAAATATTTCACCGAGCTTTTTGATTATAAATTTACGGCGAAGATGGAAGAAACCCTCGACCGCATCTGTGACGGCGAGGCTGACTGGCTGGAAAGCCTGAGACAGTATTATCATCTCCTCCAGGAATATCTGAAGAAGGGTCATGAGACTGAATCCGTCAGGAGGAACGGCATCCCGGTGGAAGACCGGTGCCCGCGCTGCGGGAAAAATCTGGTCATAAGAGAGGGGCGTTACGGAAGGTTCAAAGCATGTTCCGGTTACCCTGAATGCAAGTATAAGGAACCGCTGGTGAAGAAGACGCAGAGCCATATACCGGAGAAAAAATGTCCGAAGTGCGGCTCTCCTCTTGCGCGGCGGCGCGGCCCGTATGGCTTTTTTAACGCTTGCTCAGCCTACCCGAAATGCGATTATGTTGAGAAAAAAGAGGTGGTGGACACCGGTCAGCCCTGTCCGCTCGGCTGCGGCGGAACAATCCTCATGAGAAAGTCAAAGAGAGGAAAGCCGTTTTACGGCTGCAGCCGTTTCCCCGGGTGCAGGTTTTTGAGCTGGGATGAAGTTGTGGCCCGCAGCTGTCCGAAGTGCGGGGCGAATTTTCTGCTGAAGAAAACGCCGGCCCGGAAAAAACCATACCTGTACTGCAAGAGCTGCGATTATGTAAATTATGATGAGGTCGCGCTGGAACAGAACCAGACAGAAGCGACCGCCGCGGCAACCTCGCCCGAAGGTCAGTCCGGGTCAAATCCGGCCGGTGAGGCTCGCTCCGATGAAAAAAGAGATTGAACAATTTCTGGACTATCTTAAATTCGAAAAGAACGCTTCTCCTCATACTATCTCCAGTTACCGGCGAGATCTCAACCAGCTGGCTGAATATTTGAAAGAAAAAGGCTGCAGCTGGAGAAACGTGGAAACCTTGACCCTGCGCGGGTTTCTGGCGGAGCTGCATGAACGGCGGCTCAAGAAAAGTTCGATCATCCGGAAACTGGCGGCCATGCGGTCTTTCTTTGAGTTCGCGCTGCGCAAAAAATGGCGGGAAGATAATCCGGCCAGCGCGCTGTCGACGCCGCGGAAGGAACAGCAAATTCCTGGCTTTCTGACCGAGGAAGAAACCGCCAGGCTGCTCGAATGGTCGGTTGACCGGGAAGATCCGCTCGAGGTCCGGGACAGAGCAATTCTGGAATTGCTTTACGCTTCCGGTCTTAGAGTCTCGGAGTTAACCGGACTCGACCTGGAAGACCTGCATCTCAGGGAAAGGCTGGTCAGGGTAAAAGGTAAAGGGAAAAAAGAAAGAGTTGTGCCTTTTGGCCGGGAAGCGGAAAGATGGTTGAAAGAGTATCTGAGCCGGCGTTCGGTGCTCGGGAAAAAAGCGCCAGCGAGTCCGGCTCTTTTTCTCAACAATCGAGGGCAGAGGTTGACTCCGCGTTCTGTCCAGCGCCTGGTGCAGAAACGATTGAAACAGATTGCCGTTTTCCGGCGGATAAGCCCTCATTCTCTGCGGCATTCTTTTGCTTCCCATCTTTTAAGCCGGGGAGCTGACCTCAGAGCCATCCAGGAACTTCTCGGACACAGGAGTTTAGCCACCACCCAGAAATACACTCACCTCGACCTTAACCGTCTTCTGGAAGTCTACCGGAAATCCCACCCCCGTTCCTGAAAAAATTCCTGGATAATAAAAAAGAAAGGGCAGGAAAGCTACCAGACTCTTTCCTGCCCTCAGAATTTCCCGCCGGAATTATTTAGCCTCGCCGACCGTGATCAGGTCCTTGATCTGATTGAAGACTTTTTCTCCGATGCCCCGCACTTTCATTATGTCTTCAATCTTTTTGAATGGGCCGTTCTGCGTGCGATAATCAACAATTCTCTGAGCTACCTTCGGGCCGATCCGCGGAAGCGTCTGAAGCTCGCTAACGGAAGCGGTGTTAATGTTGATTTTTTTGGTGGTTGAGGCTGACTGATTCTGGGCCAGAACCAGGCCGGCGGCCAGAGCCAGCATCAGAACAACAAGGCTGAAAGATGTGACCTTTCTAATAGCTCTGGTCATTTTGAACCTCCTTTCATTCGAAGAAAATGCCAGAAACGGGCCAGATTGCCGGCAAATATAAATTATTTTTTATCAGGAAGATAGAAGATGAAGAGCTGAATGCAGAGTAAACGGTGGTTTACAGTCATCGGTATGAAGTAAATTGATTTTGTCAGAAGGAGTACATTCGTTTTTTCTTCAGGAGTTTTTTTTCTGCCATCAGCGGCTGTTCAGGTATTTTTTGAGGAAGCGCAGGAGTTTGCTCAAAGCCCGGCCGCGGTGACTCACCCGGTTTTTTTCTTCGGAAGTCAGCCGGGCAAAAGTTTTTTTGAGGGGCGGATAATAAAAAACCGGGTCGTAGCCAAATCCTCTCCGGCCATCAGGCTGGCATAGAATCACTCCCCGCACCTGTCCTTTGAAGGTTTTGATTACTCTGCCCTGCTGCCCCAGGGCAGCCACGCAGACAAAACGCGCCCGACGCCGGGATGGCGGGACTCCGGACAGGAGCTTTAATAACTTCTGGATATTTTTTTCATCGGTGGCGCCGGGCCCGGAAAACCTGGCCGAACGAACACCGGGCTGACCCTGAAGCGCTTCCACTTCGAGCCCGGAATCTTCTGCCAGGACCAGTCCAGGATAGCGCCGGCTGTAATAGAGGCATTTGCCGCGGCTGTTTTCTTCAAATGTTTTACCCGTTTCGCGGTATTTCCCGTATTCCGGATATTGCTCGAGACTTTCTATTTTCAGCGGGAGGCCGCGAAGAAGCTTCTTCAGCTCCCGAATTTTTCCCCTGTTGGTGGTGGCCAGTAACAATCGTCGTTCAATCAACCCGGAATTCCTCCAGCTCGCCAAGGTTCATGAGGGCATCGGCGAACTCGTTTTCTTTCTCTTCGCTTCCTGTGATGGAAAAATTCAAAATCAGATGCAGGCCTTCTTTTTTTATGCTCAGCCTTTCAAGTTTAATTCCATAATGAAAGCTCAAACGGCGCAGCCTGGAGAGCAGATCAGGAGAATCTTTGTATTTAAGGTGATAATGATAAACATTCTTTCTCAGGTAAAGCGCTTCTATCTTCCGGAAAGCCACCAGGGTGGCGATGATCAGAGCCGTCAGAATCAGCGAGGGAATGTAGTATCCAGCGCCGATGACCAGTCCGAGGCCGGCGACCACCCAGATGGTGGTGGCGGTGGTCAGCCCGATCACCATCCCTCGAGCCTGAATGATCGTCCCGGCTCCGAGAAAACCTATCCCGGTGATCACTCCGGCAGCCATGCGGATGAGCGAGTCGGGAGTGGCCGCTGACCCCTGGACCAGGCCGACAGCCAGGCTCATCATCATGGCTGAACCGACGCAGACTAAAATGTTCGTGCGGAATCCGGCCGGTTTCTGGCTGGCTTCGCGTTCTATGCCAATCAAGCCACCGAGCGCGACAGCCAGGGTCAATTTCAGGATGATTTCAAGTATGTGCATGCCTCTGCCCTTTCTTCGGGTTGCTGCCGCTTCGATTTACTGGCTGAATCGGGGCGGCTTCTACAATTTTATTAAAATCAAAAAGAAAATAGAAGAAGGAAGAAGCGGAGGGGGGTTAGATTTGTCGGGAGGGCTGTGCTAAAATTCAAAAAAAGCTTATTAAGGAGAAAGCGATGAAAACCAGAATCGCCATGGTAAAAGCGCGGGAAATCCTCGATTCCCGGGGAAATCCGACAGTCGAGGTGGAAGTCAGATTGGAAGACGGCACTCTGGCCAGAGCTGGCATTCCATCTGGCGCTTCCACCGGCGTCCACGAGGCTCTGGAATTAAGGGATGGCGACAGGACAAGATACAGCGGTAAAGGCGTGCTCAAAGCGGTTGAAAACGTGAACAGGTTGATCGCGCCCGAGATCTGCGGACTGGACGCCAGCGATCAGTTTGCCCTGGATAAAAAATTGCTCGAACTCGACGGGACTCCAAACAAGAGCCGGCTTGGAGCCAACGCCATTCTCGGCGTCAGCCTGGCCGCGGCCAGAGCGGCCGCCCTGTCGCTGGGTTTGCCTCTTTACCGTTATCTCGGCGGGCTGAATGCCCGCTGGCTGCCAGTGCCGTTCTTCAACATCCTGAATGGCGGAGTGCACGCCAACTGGCAGGGCCCTGACCTTCAGGAATTCATGATCGCTCCGGTCGGAGCACCGAACTTCCGCGAAGCCCTGCGCTGGGGCAGCGAAATTTATCACTCTCTGAAAAGTGTTATTAAGAATCGTGGTTACGCCACCGGCGTCGGTGACGAGGGAGGATTCGCTCCGGCGCTCAAGAAAAATTCAGAAGCGCTCGACCTGATCCTGGAAGCGATTGAGAAAGCTGGCTACCGTCCGCTCGAACAGGTGGCCATCGCCATGGACCCGGCGGCCAGCGGATTTTACGAAGACGGGCTTTACCATTTAAGAACCGAGGGAAGAAAAATCTCTCCGGCGGAAATGGTCGAAATGTACGCCCGCTGGGTTGAACATTACCCGATCATATCGATCGAAGATGGCCTGGCCGAGGACGACTGGGAAGGCTGGAAACTGCTCAACCAGAAGCTCGGGCAGAAGATCCAGCTGGTCGGAGACGATATTTTTGTCACCAACGTCGAAAGGATTAAGAAAGGCATAAGCGAAAACATAGCCAATGCGGTGCTGATCAAGTTGAATCAGATTGGAACCCTTACCGAGACAGTGGAGGCGATTGAAACTGCCAGGGAGGCTGGCTGGCGGGCGATGGTCTCCCACCGCAGCGGCGAAACGGTCGACAGCTTCATTGCCGATTTCACCGTGGCCATGGGAACCGGACAGCTGAAGACCGGCGCCCCCTGCCGCGGGGAAAGAGTTGAAAAGTACAATCAGTTGCTGAGGATCGAGGAAGAACTGGGTGAGGCTGCCAGCTATGCCGGCTGCCTGATTCTGAAAAAATCATAAAATATTAATACGGATTCAGCCGGAAAATTAAGAGAAATTCTTTCAACTTGGAATTAGCGGCAACAATATTTCTGTCCGCCGGTTGCACTGGCCGGGCTGAATAAAAGTCTTCGCCTCCGTGCTTTTCGCCCGAGGGCTTTTTCTGTCGTTGCAGTTAAAATTATTTTTGCTTTTTGCGGTTCTGTTATGTATTCTTAAATTAATCGAGGATTCAGGGATGAAGAGATTTCTCTGTTTTTTTATGGTCTGGGTTATTCTGGCGGGGGTTGTAAATCTGGAAGGCAGAGCTCAGGCGGCGAAAATCCGGCTGCGGGTGGTCTCAGAGCAGGCGAACATCAGAGGCAAGCCGGATATCGGAAGCGAAATGCTCTGGCAGGTGGCCGGCGGCACGGAGCTGCTGGCGGAGGAAAAGGAAGGCGAATGGTATCTGGTGACGCTGGAAAAACCCGATGGCTCGCGAATTCGCGGCTATGTTCATGAAAGCCTGGTGGAGGAAATCTCAACCGAAAAGAAATCTACGGTGATGCGGCTGCCGGCGGAAAAAGTTACGGAAAAAGTTTCTGCTCCTGAAAAATCTGTTGCAGTGATTGAAATGTCCAAGGTAAAGACCGCAAAGGAATTTTCCCTTTTCCTTTTTGGCGGCGGAAGTTATCTCTCGCCGGCGGAGTTAAACCAGGCAGCTCAGGGAGTCACTGATTATTATTTGATCGCGCTGAACTCGGGGAAAAAAGTCAGCCTTAGCGGCCTGCATCCCGCCTGGTCCTACGGGCTCGATTTCTTCTATCATTTTAACCCGCAACTAGCCCTCGGACTCGGTTTCGATTATCAGCAGGGTTCAAAGTATTCGTCGGTTGATTTTACCGTTAACGACCTTGCCTGCCGGGTCATGACCGAACCTGAACTGAGAAACTTAGCCTTCAGGTTCTCGCTGCTTTTTCAGCCCGCTAATGTTTTTTATTTCAGAGCGGGAATAGAGGTGAGCCTGGCCAGACTCGGTTATTTATATCGCGTGGAACAGGGCGACTCCTGGATGGAATGGCGCGGCCGGGCCAGTGGATTTAATGCGGGCTGGATGGAGGCAGCCGGTATATTGATACCCGTTACCACCTGGCTGGAATTTTATGTAGAAGGCGCTTACCGCTATGTCAGAATAAAGAATTTTGAGGGAACGAATTATTATTCTGACTCTGATGGTTTGCAGAAAACAGAGAAAGGAAAACTCTATTACTGGACAGTAAATTACGACTCGAGATATTATTCTGCTTTATTCGTTCGCGACCGGCTGCCGACTGACCCGGGCGTGGTGGATCCGAGAGAAGCCAGCATCAATCTTTCAGGTTTCACTCTGAGAGCCGGTCTTCGCCTTTCTTTCTGAATCTCTCCCGACTTTGTTTGCTTGAGTCGTCCCGGCTTGCTAATACCGGTAATCCTGGAAAGCAAGCAGAAAGATTATCAGGAGAAAAAATCCGCAGTAACTTTTTTCCCTCCCGCTTATTTTCCGGACGCAAGCGCAGAAGAAGCGAAAGGGGATGGTCAGAATCTGGTGATAACGAAGTCTGAACCCGAGAAATTGTCAAATCTGTTTGTTTGATGATAGCGATTTTTCTTATAATGCTATCTTCGCTTAATGACAGACGAAGGCGCGGAGGTCAGGTTGAGGCAGCGAGAGCATTTTATTTCGCGAGTGGGATTTGTGGCCGCGGCCATCGGCATGGCTGTGGGCACCGGAAATATCTGGCGCTTTCCCCGAATGGCGGCGCAGTACGGCGGCGGAGTATTCGTGCTGGTGTACCTCCTGGCGCTTCTTTTATGGTCTGCTCCGCTTCTCATGGTGGAGATGGCCATCGGGAGAAAAACCAGGCTGGGTCCGGTCGGCGGGTTTCGTGATTTTATCGGCGAGAAATACACCTGGATGGGCGGCTGGATGGTGGCCGTCTGTATGCTCATTACCTTTTACTATGCGGTAATTACCGGATGGTGCGCCAAATATTTTGTTCTTTCGCTACAGGGAGCTTTCAGAGAGGGTGTGGATACAGCCGCTATCTGGCATAATTTCCAGCACAACAGACTGGAAAATATCTTCTTTCAGGCTCTGGCTATCGGTCTCTGTGGTTTGATCATCTACAGGGGAATCCAGAAAGGCGTCGAACGGATTAATAAGATTCTCGTGCCCTCGCTTTTTGTTTTTCTGGCCATTGCCGCCGCCAGGGCCATTACTCTGCCGGGAGCCAGCCTGGGCCTGCGCTACCTGTTTGTGCCCGACTGGAGCAAACTGGCGGACCCGGCCACCTGGCTGCAGGCCTTCACCCAATCTGCCTGGTCGACCGGTGCTGGCTGGGGACTGATGTTAACCTATGCTGTCTATACGAGCAAAAAAGACGATATTCCCCAGAATTGCCTGACCGTCGGGTTTGGTGATAACTGTGCGGCTTTACTGGCAGGAATGGCTGTCATTCCCACGATCTTTGCTCTTGCTCCCGACCCGGCTGTGGCCCGGGCTTCACTCGGAGATAATATGGGACTGACTTTTATTTCGCTGGCGGGCCTTTTCCCGAAGATGAAAGGCGGTTTGGTGGTCGCCCCGGTTTTTTTCCTGGCGATGCTTTTCGCAGCTCTGAGCTCTCTCATTGCTGAGGTGGAACTTGGAGCCAGAACCCTGATGGATTTTGGCTGGAGCCGGAAGAAAAGCACGGTGTTGATCATCCTCATCTGCTTCCTGTTTGGTCTGCCTTCAGCTGCTTTTCCCTCTTTTCTTCTCAACCAGGATTGGGTGTGGGGCATGGCGCTTCTGGTCAGCGGCTTCTGGACGATTTTAGCTGCGAGAAAATATGGCCTGGAAAAGCTGCGGCGGGAGATTAATGCCGGAGCTGACCTGAGACTCGGCCGCTGGTGGACTGTAATCTTAAAATATGTTTCTCCTTTGATCTTTCTGACCGTGACTGGATGGTGGTTCTACCAGGCCATAACCTGGGATAAAACCTCCTGGTGGCATCCGTTTAAGACCTCTTCCGTGGGAACGATTCTTTTGCAGTGGTTGATATTGCTGGCGCTGGTGTTGCTGTTAAACAAACAACTTGCCTGCCGGACCGGAAAACCTCTCGATTATGAGGATTGAGATGGAAGTAATTCTCTGGATGGTGGTAATTCTCGGGTTGAATTTCGGGACGCTCGGATATTTTCTCTGGAGGCTTCTCCGGAAAAAAGGCTCCTGAGAGTTCTGAACTGATTAACCGGCTTCAGCGGAAGCACAAAAGAAATAGTTCCTGGGCGCAGAATATTCTTTAACCTTTTACTTCCTCATATTTATAACCAACTCCCCTGACGCTGTGGATGAAAGCTGACAGAGGACCGAGTTTTTCTCTGAGGTGTCTGATGTGGACGTCAACCGTGCGGTGAATTACCACCTTTTCCTGACCCCACAGGCGGTCCAGGATCTCGTCTCTGGTAAATACTCTTCCGGGCCGGGAGGTGAGAAGTTCAAGAATCCTGAATTCGCTCAGGGTGAGTTCGACCGGCTTTCCCAACACCAGAACTTCAAATTTTTCCGGTCTGATGATGAGCTTGCCTCCGGCCAGCTTTTTTTCGGAAGTTTCCGGGGTGAGCGATTTTTCCCGGCGGCGGAGAACAGCTTTGATCCGGGCTTCGAGTTCGCGCAGGGAAAAAGGTTTGGTCACATAATCGTCGGCGCCCATTTCCAGTCCGGTTACCCGGTCGGCTTCCTGTGATCTGGCGGTGAGCATGATGATTGGAATGTCTGCCCGTTCCGGCTGGCTTTTTAACCAGCGGCAGATTTCCAGGCCGTCGCTTCCAGGCAGCATCAGGTCGAGAAGTATGAGGTCGGGCCGGTGACGTTCGAGATACCTGAAGAAAGATTCTGGATTACTGAAGCCCTCGACTCTGTAGCCGGCCCTGGATAAATTCGTCTGGACCAGTTTCAGGATGTCCTCTTCGTCGTCCAGGATGGCAATGGTTCTGGCCATTTTTATTTCCTTAACATTCTAATATTTTTTTCTCCGGGTGTTCAAACACTAAAATTCCGCGTGTCACAGGCAATAACCGTAACAGTTCCGGCTCAGCCGAAGCGGCCGGTGATGTAATCTTCGGTGAGTTTGCATGCTGGATTGGTGAAGATTTTTGGTGTGCGGTCGAATTCGATCAGCTCGCCGAGCCAGAGAAACGCAGTATAATCCGAGACGCGGGCTGCCTGCTGCATGTTATGGGTGACGATCACCACCGTAAAGTCCTTTTTGAGCTGGTGTATTAATTCTTCTACCCTGGCTGTGGCTATAGGGTCGATGGCGGAGCAGGGCTCGTCAAAAAGAATGATTTCCGGTTCAACGGCGAGAGCCCGGGCGATACACAGACGTTGCTGCTGACCGCCGGAAAGAGCCAGCGCGCTCTGGTGCAGCCGATCCTTTACCTCTTCCCATAGAGCGGCCTGACGAAGGCTTTTTTCTACAATAGCTTCAAGTTCCTCCCGGCGGCGACGCCGGCCGACCTTCAGACCGTAAGCGATGTTATCAAAGATAGATTTTGGAAAAGGGTTGGGTTTCTGAAAAACCAGCCCGACCTTTTTTCTCAGAGCCACCAGGTCGACATCCCGGTCATAGATGTTTTCTCCATCTATAAGAACGCGGCCTTCGGTCCGGGCTTCGGGAATCAGGTCGTTCATCCGGTTCAACACGCGGACAAAGCTTGACTTTCCGCAGCCCGATGGGCCGATGATAGCTGTTACTTTTTTCTCCGGGATCGACATAGAAATATTTTTAAGAACAAGCTTATTCCCGTAATAGAGATGCAGGTTTTCAACCTGGATTTTTATCTGACTCTCTGGAATTCCTATGTGACTTTTCTCCATGGTCAATGTCTCCACTTCTTTCTCAATCTGGATCGAATCAGGATAGCTCCGAGGTTGAACAGAATGATGAAGGCAATCAACACCAGGGCTGTGCCGTAAGCCAGCTCTCTGGCCCTGTCGATCGCGTGATGCTGGGTGGCCATTATGTAGAGATGGTAGGGAAGCGCCATAAATTGGTCTTTAAGCGACTGCGGGATGTAAGGAAGGTAGAAAGCTGCTCCGGTGAACATAATCGGCGCGGTCTCTCCGGCCGCCCTGGCCAGGCCCAGCACGGCTCCGGTGAGCATTCCTGGAATCGCATACGGAAGTACGTTCGTCCGGATCATCTGCCATCTGGTAGCCCCGAGCGCCAGCGCCCCTTCCCGGTAGGCGTCCGGAACGGATTTCAGAGCTTCCTCGCTGGCGGTAATAGTCCACGGAAGTGTCAGCAGTCCGAGCGTCAGCCCGGCTGAGAGCACTGAAGTTCCAAGTTTCAAGATGTTAACAAAAAGTATCACCCCGAAAAGACCATATACTATTGAAGGGACGCCGGCTAAATTGCGGATGGATAGCCTTATAAGACGGGTCAAACGTCCGGCTCTGGCATACTCGTTCAGGTAGATGGCCGCGGCCATCCCCAGAGGAACAGCAAAAATGGCTGTGATCAGCGTTACCAGAAATGTTCCCACAATCGCCGGGAAGATTCCGCCCTCGGTCATTCCGCGGCGCGGAGCCTGGCTCAGAAACTCCCAGGAGATAACCTTATATCCTTTGCTGCTGAGGTCGTAGAAAAAATAAAGCAGGATGAAAAGAACAGAATAAACAGCGATTCTCAGCATAAAAAAGCCGATGAATTCTGCCAGCTGGCTGCCGCGCCATCCGGAAACTTTCTTAACCGATCTGGTCATTGGAGTTTTTTCCTCTGTTTTTCCAGGATGATGTCTGCCGTCAGGTTGACGCCGAAGGCCAGAATGAACAGCACCAGACCAAGGGCAAAAAGCGCATAATAATGAGTGGTGTAATAAGGAACCTCGCCCAGCTCGATGGCAATGGTGGCGGTGAGAGTTCTTACAGATTGCAGAAAGCCGCGGGGGAAAGATCTGGCGTTTCCGGTGGCCATGAGCACGGTCATGGTCTCACCGATAGCCCTTCCGAGACCGAGCATGAGAGAAGCGACAATTCCAGAGATAGCTGCCGGGATTTTTACTCTTATTAAAGTCTGCCAGCGATTGGCTCCGAGAGCCAGGGAAGCTTCGGTGTAACTCAGAGGTACGGCTCTCAGCGAATCTTCAGAAATGCTGATGATGGTCGGAAGCGCCATTATTGCCAGGAGGATACTTCCGTTGAGAGCTGTCAGACCGTGGTTGAGCTTGAATATTCTGGAGATCAACGGACCGGTTATGGTTATGCCGATGAACCCGACGACCACCGACGGTATGGCAGCCAGCAGTTCTATCACCGGTTTTAAGATTTCCCTCACCCGCGGGCTGGCCACATCGGAAAGGTAGGCGGCCACGGCCACTCCCAGCGGAAAGGCAATTAAAAGCGCTCCAGTGGTTACCATGATCGAACTGGCGATCATCGCCAGAATCCCGTATTCGGGCTTCTCCGGCGAAGTCGGGTCCCAGCGGGTTGAAGTCAGAAATTCCTTAAGGCTGATTTCTTTGAAAGCCGGAACGGAGGTGTAAAGAAGAAGGGCAAATATGCCCAGTAGAGCTATGATGGCCAGCATCCCGCTCGTCTGAAAAAGAGTTTTTATCAGGCTTTCCTTGATGTCTCCCAGGATGCCCTTCTTCTTTACCGAGGTCATTTTTTACCTTTCATAAATGTCGATTATCTTAAATTCTTTTCGTTCTGCTCGATCAGGTCTTTTCCCACCTTGAAGAAGCCTTCCTTCTCGACGATCGACTGGCCTTCGGGGCTGAGCACGAAGCGGATAAAGTCAGCCACAGCCGGTGACGGTTTTCCGTTGGTTGATTGAAAAAGCGGTCTGGAAATAGCGTATCTGGCTGAATAGACGGCTTCCTTATCCAGGGGGGAATAGGCCGGGGCATTTTCATCCTTTTTAATTTTCAGCACTTTGATGCCTTTGCGGACCTCGCCTTTTTCGTCATACAGGTAGCCCACTCCCACGTAGCCAATTCCGGCCGTATCCTGAGTGACAGCTTCAATAATCTGAGCGTTTCCGTTCATTTCCTTTACATCCGGGGAATAATTTTTGTTGTTAAGGACATGTTCCTGCAGGAAGGCGTAGGTGCCTGAATTTGACTGGCGCCCGTAAAGAGAGATTTTCATCTCGGGACCGCCGACCGCCTTCCAGTTTTTAATTTCGCCGCGGAAAATTGCCCCCACCTGTTCCATGGTCAGAGTCTCCACCGGGTTCTTATCGTTGACTATTATGCTGAGAGCGTCCACGGCTATGGCAAAAGTTCTCGGCCTGACACCTTTTTCATAGGCCAGGTCGAGCTCTTTGGCTTTCCATTCTCTGGAATGGTTGGCTACGTCGCAGGTGCCGTTGATGAGCGCGGTAATGCCCGTTCCGGAACCGCCGCCGAGAACGGCGATGGCTGTGCCCGGCTTTTTACTCATATATTCTTCAGCCAGGATCTGGACTAGGTTGACCATCGTATCGGAACCTTTGATTTGAATCATTTTCCTCTGGGCCGAAACCGTCGTCGGCAGAAGCAGGCCAAGGGTTGTAAGCAGGATGGCTCCGAAGAGCATTCCCCCCGCTAATTTCTTGATTCGAGCGATAAATTTTTTTCTCATTTTTTCCTCCTTGTTTAATTAAAAACTCATCAGAAAGGTCAGATTAAAAATCACATCATTTTTCTTGAGAGGGTCTTTATAATCGTAGACCCAGATGTTCGGCTGTAATTTGAAACTGCTGTGAAGCGGAGACCAGTCGAGACCGGTTATGATCAGTGATATCTCGTCGCCGGACAGAAGATTGTTAGGTTCGTACCGGTCAAACCGGGCGAAGAGATTCAATTTTTCCTTTATAAGTTGATAGCGCCCGAAGACCGAAAGACCGGAGCGGTCGTAACGCTGGCCATCGGTCAGGTTTTTATCGTTGCGATAGATGAAGTATTCGGCTCCTACGGTCAAACCAGGGATGAATTCAAGGTAAAGGTCTCCTTTGTAGGTAAAAGCGCTTGCCCCGACGTCCTGCTTTTCATAGTCGACGTAACCAACGACAGACACACCGGGCACCGGAATCAACTGCAGATACGAGCTGAGCTTTTTATGTTTGTCTTTTTCTGGTTTGGTATAACCTTCTCCGCTGGAAAGCATGATTCCATAGCGCAGCTGACGCACAATTTTCCCGCTGAGGCTTATTCCCAGGTCGGCGCTGGTGGCGTCAATATCTTTGCCTGTTATATCTTTATAGCCGTCAAGCAGAGTCTTGGCCACGCTGCGGTAACCCCAGCGGTCCTCGGCCAGTTTGAAGGTTATGGTGTCAGCCATCCCGATTTTGATGTCGGCATCGGGGATCAGATTGTTGATCTGAAGATACATATGCTTCAGATAAGGGCGAAACTTGTCGTCAGGTTTGCCGGAGGCATCGGTCGCTTTCAAATTATCTCCGTCAAGAGTCAGGCGAAAGCTGATCATCTCGTTTATTTTGTTGTCATAGCGAAAGTATACCCGGCGGAACTGCATGAAGTTATTCTTGAAGTTCGGGTTGTCGGGCGGGGGCGTGGTGATCGGACCATTTTTAGAAAGATAAAAGGTGTAATCAAAAAACACCGTGCCTGAAATTTTTTGTTGGGCAGAAGCTGACTTCAGGAGCATGGTGGTAGCCAGCAGGACACTCAGACACAGAACGAAGAGTCGGCGAGACCGGTGACCCGGTTTCTCTGAATTTCTCTTTGCTAACATTTCTCCTCCTTTTTTTGTTTTGAATTTTCCGGCGCCAGGAAAATTCAATATTTCGAGAAGAGAGCATAAGACATAAAAATGAACATACGGCAAAGGAATTGTTAATTTCTGGTTAAGAAAAAAGGCGTCCAGGTCTTAACTTGAGTTAAATTTATACCAGCTCTGACCCGGCTGACCTGGATTTGTTCTGATTAACACTATAAGGGCTATCTGATATAATAAAATGTAATTTTCAAGGGATACAGATTATGTGTGGAGTAATCGGCATCTGGTCTAACAGGGAAGTGTTTCATGACCTTTATCAGGGTCTTCTGTCGATCCAGCATCGAGGTCAGGATGCGGCCGGTATCATTACCTACGACGGCAAATTTCACGAGAAAAAAGGGAACGGTCTGGTTCTCGATATCTTCGGGCCCCAGGAAGCAGCTCAGCTGAGGGGAAATGTGGGTATCGGTCACACCCGTTATCCAACCATCGGTGGTGGCGGACATGAAGATGCTCAGCCTTTTATGGTCAACACTCCATTTGGCATCATTCTGGCTCACAACGGAAACGTGATCAACTACCGGCAGCTGAAAAAAGAACTGTTTGAAAAGAACCAGAGATTGTTGAACTCTGACTGCGACGCGGAGGTTATCCTGAATGTTTTTGCTCAGGAGCTGGAAGAGCAGAGGGTCAGACAGCTCAGCCCTGAGAACATCTTCAAAGCGGTAGCCGGGGTTTACCGCCGGGTTAGAGGCAGCTACTCGGTGGTGGCCTACATAGCCGAGCAGGGAATGGTGGCTTTCCGCGACCCGCACGGAATCAAACCGCTTAGTTTCGGCCGACGCCGTGATGGCCTGATTCCCTCCTATGCCTTTGCCTCGGAAACGGTCAGCCTTAACCTGATGAATTTCGGGGAAATAGAACACATTCAGGCGGGAGAAGCGGTTTTTCTCGACCGCAACCGGCAGTTGCACCGGCGGAAGATCGTCAACAAAAAACATACTCCCTGTCTGTTTGAGTGGGTTTATTTTGCCCGGCCGGATTCGGTTATAGATGGCGTCAACGTCTATAAAAGCAGGGTTAATCTCGGCCGGCTGCTGGCCGGAGAAATCAAAAAAAGGAATCTGGAAATAGACGTGGTGGTGCCGGTGCCTGATTCCGCCCGAGATGCAGCCATAGAAATTGCCCGCGCGCTGAAATTGAAATACCGTGAAGCGCTGGTAAAAAACCGTTACATTGGCAGAACTTTCATCATGCCGGCCGAGACCAAACGGCAGAGTTCCGTGCGGCAGAAACTTAACCCGATCTGTTCAGAAATCGCCGGAAAGAAAGTCCTGCTGGTTGACGACAGCATTGTCCGCGGTAACACTTCGCGGGCGATTGTGGAGATGGTGAGAGAATGTGGCGCGGAGAAGGTTTATTTTGCTTCTTACTCGCCGCCGCTTCGCTACCCCTGCGTCTATGGCATCGACATGCAGACCAAAACTGAATTTGTCGCTCGTGACGCCGACGAGGAACTGGTCGCACGCAGGATCGGGGCAGACCAGGTAATATACCAGACGCTGGCCAACCTGAAAAAAGCCATCCGGATGGAGAATCCGTCATTAAAGCACTTCTGCGCGGCCTGCTTTGACGGCAGATATCCAACCGGCGACGTCACCCCCGACATCCTGAAAGCGATCGAAGAGGAACGTAAACTGGTGCAGGAAAATCAGCTTGAACTGAATATCAAAACAGGTTGTTAGAGAAAGTTACCTGCAACCTCAGGCCGTCTCTCTCCAGTAGTTGAGGAGATCAAGGATAGACTGTTTCAGGTTCAACTGCGGCTTCCAGCCGGTGAGCCTGACCAGCCGGGTAATATCAGCCAGCAAAATCGGAGGTTCTGGAAAGCGACTTTTCGGGTCTTCAGCTTCAATTACCATTTTCGCCCGGGTCATACCCTGCATTAATTTAAGGATTTCATGGCCTGACCAGGCCTGGCCCGAACCAACGTTGTAAACTTCCCCCGGCTCGCTCTTTTCCAGGATTAACCAGAGGGCTCTGACCAGGTCTCTCACATCCAGGTAATCCCTTTTGTTTTCCAGATTGGCCACTTTTATCAGCGGCTCTCTTTTCTTTTTCTCTATTTCGGCTATCTGCCAGGCAAGGCTTGATATCTGATAATGAGGCGGCTGACCCGGGCCGACCGGGCTGAAAATCCTGGCCCTTACGATCGGCAGGCCATAGCATTTGAAATACTGAAAGCCGAGAAGATCCTGAGCGGCTTTGCTGACGCCAAACGGGCTGAGCGGCCGGAAGACGGCTGTTTCTTTTACAGGCAGCTCGTCGGAGTAAACCAGACCGTAGGCTTCGGCTGAAGTGGCCACCAGCACCCGGGATTGCAGTTTGAGCTCCCGGAGGGCTTCAAGCAGGTTAACGGTGCCCATCACGTTGGTGTCCATAAAGGCACAGGCCATATTATGTGAGGAATCCGTTGACGACAGGCTTGCCAGGTGAAAGATCCGGTCGGGTCGGAAATCGGCCAGTACCTGGAGAAGCGACCGCAGGTCCCGCACGTCTCCTTCGACCACTCTGATGTGCTCGGTCAGTTTTTTCGTTTGAGAGTAGCAGGAACCCGGCCTGAGCAGGCCGGAGATCTCCACAGGCGATACCACCTGGGAGATGTATTCAATGAGATGGCTGGCTACAAAGCCGCTGGCTCCGGTAATCAGTATTCTCATCTTTTATTTCCCCGGGCATTACTCTTTTTCATCATTTTTTCGTTTTTACTTAAATACCATATAGGTTTTTTTTCTCTGAGTGTCAATATTAAAATTCCTAAATGTTAAAGAAAAAAGAGGGTATAACTCTGGCAAGCCTTAGCCTCTGCTGTCCTGGAATGAACAAATCAATTCGCTTTCAGGAAAAAAGCGCACAGGCTTTTTTCAGGCATACTTCAGACGAAGCCCCGGAAGCTCCGGTTTGATTTTATCAGTCGATCAATATCGATCTGATTACATTCTAGGGGACCGCTTTAGCTCAGAACCCGAGGGTTCCCAGCAGGTCGGAAGTGTGGCTGATATTACCCAGTCCAACAGAGAATCTGAACTGAGCTTCCGGCTTCGAACGATAATAAAAAATCCTGAGGTCAAAGTTGAAGTCAAGACACTGATAATGATAGGTGCCCGCTAAGGCGGAATAAAGAATTTTCCTGTTCTGGATGTCCACTTCGACCTGGGTCTTCAGGTCGATTTTCTCAGGCCAGCGAACACCGGCCTGAATTCCGGCCTGATGGCTGCGGAAAAAACTGTCCGGCGCGATTACCTGGTAATACTTTGACCAGTTAAGGTTGAAGAAAAAACGGTCTTCAGGCTTTCCCCAGCCGGCGCTCAGCCTGGAGCTGATCAGATTTTTTTCATAGGGGTTAAAATCAGCTGAAACATCCAGGCTCAGCGGTCCGGACGGATAATATCTCAGATAGACGTTGACCGGAGAAAAGTGCCTTTCCTGGTGGCAGGGGTAATAGTAGCGAATCGGACTGTGTTCAGGGTCGAAGAAAACCGTTGCCGTCAATCCGAGCGTCAGGATTTCTCTGGGGGAGCCGTCGGTTTTCGTCAGAAAATGCTGGGTCAGGCCGAATTTCAGGTTTTTGTTTCTAAAAATTCCGAACGGAGAAATAATTCTTTCGAGCGTTTCCCGGGGTATCGGGGTATCGAAGGAATAAGAGATAAAAGGCACCACCAGGTGTTTAAGATAGGCCTGGCCCTTCCTGAAGAAAAGGCGATAGACGACCGGCCCTTCAAGGTTAAGGCCAAAACTGCCCTGGGCCGTCAGCAGGGAATTTTCTGTGCGGATGTTTGTTCCCGGCTGATAGCTCTGGAAATACCAGACAAAATTGCCGCCGGCGCGGAAAGTCAGGTTCAACCACCCGGCAGGCAGCAGGAGGAAAGAAAGAGAAGGTCGGAAATAGGCCTGGCCGAGGTCATAACCGGTTTCAGTCAGCTCAGTTTTCCAGCTGTACTGCCAGTTGCTGAGGCCGGATTCAAAAGAGAGGTCGACCCAGGGAAATAATCTGTATTTCAGCATGTTGAAGCTTAGCTGGGGTCGGTAGGTGGTACTCACTTTCTGGCCGGTGAGGGGGAAGTAGCTTTCGAATTTAGAGGCCCGGAGGTTAAAATTGAAACGCGACCAGTTTCTGGTAAGTCCGAGCTGATAGGACCGATTGTTTACCGTGGCCAGGTTGAAATTGTTCTCAAACTCTCTCAGAAAATCGAAAGAACTCGAATAGTCAGCCCGGACTGAAAGTTGAAATCCGTAAGGCAATTTCTGGGAATGGTCCAGGCGCAGAATGAAGGGTGTTTTTTGAGGTGAACTGTTTTCATCTTTCCGCGGAAGAAAAAAGTAACCGTTAGCTTCGCCTCTTGTTCCCCCCGGCAGAAGATAACGGAATTCGAGACCGGCTCCGGCGCCTTTTCTTGAGTACCAGTCGACGGTGACGGTGGAATCTATGTTCCGGGCTATTGCCCAGTAAAAACTCTGGCTGAGAGTAATTCCTTTCACCCGGTTGAAACCCAGACGTGGGAACAGAAAACCGGTGGCTCTGGGTTTCAGCGGATATCTTAAATAAGGAATATAAAGGACCGGAATTTCTTTAACCCGGAAAACGGCCTGCTTCATGGTGATATGGTCTTCGGGCTGAAATCGGGCTTCAGAAAAGGCAAAGCGCCAACGGGGCACCGGTTGGGTGCAGCTGGTGAACCAGGCTTTTTCCAGGAGGTATACACTGGTGACTGATTTCTGGATTTTTTCCGCTCCAAAAAGGGCGCCCGGACGACTTATAGCCCTGACTTCTTCCAGGGAGCCCTCTCCGGTTTTCAGGTTGTAGGAGAGACGATCACAGGAAATCACTTCATCCGGAAGCTGAAGGGTGATATGTCCCAGCGCGATCAGTTCATAGGTTTCGAGGTTCACCTGAAGGCGGTCAGCCAGAAGCACCAGCGAGCCGTATCTGAGTTCTACCTCTCCCTCGGCCAGCCAGACCGGACCGTTTTTTTCCTGGTATTTAGCTTCAAGTCGTATGACCTCGTCCGCAAGGATAGTGTTTCTTTCCTGGCTTATATACGTTTCAGGCAAAGCCAGAGCGGGAAACAGAAGAAGGAGGCTTATAAAGCAGATGCTCTGCCAGCGAACCGGTTTCCAGCCGTTCATTCCGATCACTGTGTAAATAATATATAATTGCCGCCTTTCCGGGGGCAAGGAGAAAGTCCTGCCTGTTTCCTTGAAGTTGATTAGCTAAATGTGGTAAAAGTAAAGGTACCTGAGAAATGAAAGCGCTGGCCGGTTTGAGAAAATTTGTTGCTCCAGTGTTAAAAACAATCATATTCTGTCTGTTTTTTTCTTACCTGACCATCGAGCTTATGGCTGAGACCTGGAAAGCCAGGGAACTTCGCCGGGCCTGGGAGCAGGCGGCCTGGAGGTTTGGACCGCTCAGGGTTCAGCCTCTTATTATCATCAGGGATGCCGGTTACGATTCGAACATCTATTACCATCCTCAGGCCGTGTCGGATTTCTGGCTGACAGCCGGACCAGGTGCTTATTCTTATTTGATGTTCAAAAAGAGAGTGATAGTTCGAGTTTTTGAATCGCCACAGTATGTTTATTTTTTTAAGACGGAAAGGGAAAGGACCTGGAATAATTACTTCAACGGAGACGTTTCGCTAAGCTTTAACCGTATTCTTCTGACCGTCGGCGGAGCCTGGAACAATGCCCGCGAAAGATGGAACACCGAAATCGATATAAGACCGCGAAGAATAGAGAAAAGAGGTAGCGTTTCTTTGCTTTATCAGAGATCTTACCGGATTTCTTTTGAAGTTACCGCTTCCCTGGCGGATTATCTTTATGAGAGCCTGGAATATAATTCCGTAAACATAGGGGAAAGACTGAGTCATCTGGAGAATCTGTTTTCAGGAAAACTTTATTACCGGTTGAACCCGAGGATCCAGTTTTTTCTTGAAGGGGAGTTCGCCCGTTATGATTTCAGGAGCGAGTTGAGCCCCGGAGATTCCCGCAGCCGGGCTGTTTATTCCGGTTTTGAATTTTCTCCGGCCGGCAGGATCAGAGGGCGGCTGAGACTGGGCTATAAAAATTTCAACTCCCTGGAAGAGGGGCGGCCGGATTACCGCGGGCTCGTCGGGGACACCTCGATCAGCTGGGCGCTGATGCGTCCGCTGGTTTTCAGGGCTTCCTATCAGAGGGATGTTAACTTTTCGGTCTGGTCGCAAAATCCTTTTTATGTAGGAAACGGCTGGTCGGCTGGAGCCTCCGTTTATATGTTCCGGAGAAGGATCCGCCTTGATTATAATTACAGCCGGCTTCGAAATGATTACCCGCTGGGTGAAGTGCCCGGTTCCGAACCCAGACAGGATTTTTATACTTTGAATTCAGTAGCTTTATATATTAGAATTAAAAAGACGGTGGGATTTGGAATTTCAGGAGGTTTGTGGACCAGAGAGATAAATGTCTTTGACTGGGATGCAAGAAGAAAATTTCTCGGAGCAAACCTGACCTATGAATTTTAGTCCCGGGCTGGCATTAGCGCGGGTTAGACAATCGATAAAAGGTAAATAAAAAATGGAAAAGGTGGAATTTAAGCGGCTCAATATCGTTTTCGTGTTTCTGCTGGTATGCGTTCTTTTCGGGTATGGTTTCACTCAGGAGAAAGGAGTTCCGGCTGAAGCTCAGGAGATGCAGAAAGCTGCCCGTGATTATTTCATCAGAGAATACGTTATCGGTCCGAGGGACCTGCTGGAAATAAAAGTTTTTGAGCTCCCGGAATTTGACCACACGGTCAGGGTGTCTGAAGACGGTTCGATTACTCTGCCGCTTCTCGGGAATGTCCAGGTTCGGGGGTTGACGAAGGAAAAACTCGAGCAGAGACTGGCTGAACTTCTGGAAAAATACGTTAAGAATGCCCAGGTGTCGGTTTTTATAAAAGAATATCAGAGTTCCCGCGTGGCCATCATCGGCGCGGTGGAAAAACCCGGCATGTACGAACTGGTTGGCCGGCAAACGCTGCTGCAGATGATTTCTCAGGCGGGCGGTTTCAAGGAAAACGCAGCCAATGAAATTTACATCCTGAGAGAAGGCGAAGGAGGAGTTACTGCTTCTATCAGAATTGACCTGGAAGATCTGCTGCTCAACGGCAATCAGCGGCTGAACATTCCTCTCCAGCCTAACGATGTGATCAACGTTCCGGTCGACAGGTTGATTACCATTTATGTTTTCGGTCAGGTCCGCAACCCCGGAGCGATTCAGGTAAAGATGTCTAAAAAGATTACTCTTCTTCAGGCTATCGCCCAGGCCGGGGGCCTGAGCGAAAACGCGTCGAAACGAGGGGTGATTGTGAAAAGAAAAGATAAGAGCGGTAAAGAAATAAATTTCAAGATTAATCTGAACGATATCATAAAAGGCAAACGCAAGGATCTCCCGCTCCAGGAAGGAGATGTGGTGATCGTTCAGGAAAGCATATTTTAGGGCACGGTAGCGAAGAGGTTAAAAATGAACAACGAAAACTATGTGGAACCTCAGGCCACGGCCGCGGATGAAATAGACCTGAGAAAATACATCGATATCATCGTCCGCAGACGCTGGACGGTGATTTCGGTCACCCTGATCGCGGCGGCCATTTCTCTGATCATTTCCTTTGTCACCAGGCCCGTCTATAAAGCCAGCGGGACGGTGATGATAGAGAAGGAACCGAACATTTTAAGCTTTGAGGATATTTTCCAGATAGAAACTTTCCGGGATGATTATTTTCAGACACAGTACAAACTGCTTCAGAGCCGGAGCCTGGCGGAAAGAACCATCGAACGGCTGAAACTCTGGAATAAAAAAGAATTTTCTGGCGGGAAAGAAGTCACGCCGGACGACCTGAAGAATCCAGTTTTCAGAAGAAAATTGATTGACCGGTTCTTAAGCCAGCTCGAGGTCAAGCCCATCAGAATGACCAGGCTGGTGGAAGTCTCCTTCAAGGCTGGCGACCCGGTCCTGGCCAGCGATTGCGTGAACGCGCTGTTCGATTCTTTCATCGACATGAATATTGAGTCAAAATACGAGACCACCGAACAGGCAACCGAATTTCTTACCCAGCAGATCAACGACCTGAAGCGGGAAATAAGCGAGAAAGAACAGGAGCTTCAGAAATACGGCCAGGAAAAGGACATCGTTCTGCTGAGCGAGAAAGAAACAACCGTGCTGGACAAGTTGAATGAAGTGAATAAGGCTCTGACCGAAGCCCAGATCGATCGGGTGAGAAAGGAGGCTTATTACAACAGCATCAAAAACGCCTCACCCGATTTTATTCCCGAAGCCCTAAACAACCAGCTGATTCAACGCCTGCGCGAGGATTATGTGAGGCTCAGCCGGGAATACGCCAAGATGCAGGAGAAATTTCAGCCCGATTATCCGGAAATGCAGCGTCTGAAAGCTGAGCTGGATTCAGCCAGAGAACTACTGAAGAACGAAACCCAGAGGCTGGTGCAGGCCGCTTATTCTGATTACCAGGCCGCTCTTAAGAAAGAGAAGTCATTGAAGGAACTTTTTGACGGACAGAAAGAGGAAGCTTTCCGGCTGAATTCCAGCGCCATTCTTTACAACAGCCTGAAGATTGAAATAGAAAATAAAAAGAATCTTCTCGAATCTCTTCTGAAGAGGCAGAGCGAAACGGGTCTATCAGCCCGGCTTAAGGGCCTGAGAACTTCCAACGTCCGCATTGTCGACCGGGCTGACATTCCGATCCATCCTTACAGCCCCAAAAAATTGCGCAATCTGCTGCTGGCTCTTTTTCTCGGGCTGTTTGGAGGACTCGGGCTGGCTCTGGTCATGGAGTATCTGGATAATACGATCAAATCAGCCGAGGATGTCGAGCGTTATTCCGGCTTGCCCACGCTGGGGGTCGTTCCGGCTTTTGACGGAGACACCATTCTGGACGGTCACTATTATGCTTACCGATCAAGAGAAGAGGAATCTGAAGGACGGAAGAAAAAGCAGGTGGAAAAGGAAGAGACAACCAGGGCTGGCGAGCCCAGGAGCATAGAGTTGATCAGTCACTTTGCTCCGGAGTCCACCTTTGCCGAAAGCTACCGCTCGCTGAGAACCGCTCTGTTGTTATCCGGACCCCTTTCGAGTCTTAAAAGCCTGATCATCACCAGCCCTCTGCCGAATGAAGGCAAATCCGTAACCATTTCCAACCTGGCGGTGAGTCTGGCTCAGATGGAAAAGAAGGTTTTGCTAGTGGATGCCGACCTGCGCCGGCCAAAACAATACCGTATTTTTAACATAAAAAACCACGACGGGCTGAGCAACTACCTGACCATAGGGGTGGATATTGAAAAACTGATTAAGCCCACCATCGTGCCTTTTCTGTACTTGATAAACTCCGGGCCGATCCCGCCTAACCCGGCCGAGCTGCTCGGTTCCGAACGGATGAAGGAACTTCTGGAAAGGGCGAAGGAAGATTTTGACTTTGTTCTGATAGATACCCCGCCAGTTCTTTCTGTTACAGATTCTCAGGTGCTGGGCAAGCTGGTTGACGGAATTATACTGGTGGTGCAGGCGGAAAGAACACCCCGGGAAGCCCTGCGGCAGGCAAGAGAGATTATCGACCTGCTTCAGCTGAAGACGTTCGGAGTGGTGATCAATGCCATCAACCTTGACAACCGTGGATATTATTATCGCCGCTATTATCGGCATTATTATAAAAAATAGATGGACATCAAGCTCAGAAACTACTATTCCCGCAAGCCCGGTTCTGAAGGCATGATCGACCTGCATACTCACCTCCTGCCAGACTGGGATGATGGGCCTGAGAGCTGGGATGAAGTGAGCCGGATGGTGGAGATAGCGGCGGCGGATGGGGTGACCGCAGTCTGTTTGACGCCTCATATATTTCGATTTTCCCGCTATCAAGACAATCAGCAGATTCTGGAAGAGCGCTTCCAGCAGTTTTATGAGAGATTTGGCGCCGATAACCGGATCAGTTTTTTCAGGGGGGCTGAAGTTTTCATCCACCCGGATTTGGTCCAGGAAATTGAATCAAGGCATTTGAGCATCAACCAGAGCGAATACGTGTTTGTGGAATTCCCCTCCGACCAGGTTCCAGCAGGGGCCAGAGAGCTCTTCTATCGCCTGATGTTAGCCGGGTACACTCCGATTATCAGTCATCCGGAAAGGAACGATCTTCTAGGTCGGCAACCTGAGATTCTGTTTGATTTTATAAACCGCGGGTGTCTCGCCCAGCTGACCGCCGGAAGTCTGGCTGGAAACTTTGGCCGGGAAGTCCAGAGAAGAGCTGAATTGTTTCTGAAACATCATCTGGTTCAAATTATGGCCTCCGATGCGCATGATTACTGGAAGAGGCGTCCGGTTCTCAGCCGGGGAGTTGAGGCCGCTGCCCGCCTGGTTGGCAGTGAATTAGCCGAAGCCATGGTCAGGCAGGTTCCCGAGGCAATTCTCAATAATCAAATGATTCCCGAACTGGAAAGACCGACCAGTCCG